>Ga0209761_1000133_pt1 | contig 40095 bp, 31 predicted proteins | sample GraSoi013_1_40cm_4_FD_185818 | JGI IMG/M metagenome (GOLD analysis project Ga0209761, IMG submission 185818) | Grasslands soil microbial communities from the Angelo Coastal Reserve, California, USA - Sample 09_25_2013_1_40cm (SPAdes) (version 2) | ecosystem: Environmental > Terrestrial > Soil >... | reverse complement strand
TCCAGACCCGGCCCCGCCGACACGTCGCGCACGAGAATCCCGTACTCCTCGACCAGCCGGTGGAACACCTCCGCCGCCGGCCGCGCCACGCAGCGGATGAGCACGAAGTTGGCAGCCGAGGGAAAGGCGCGGAGACCCGGGATGCCCGAGAGCCGGCGCTCGAGCAGCTCCCGGCTGCGCCGCACCGCCCGCGTGCGCTCGGCCAGGAGGTCGGCGGCGTCGAGCGCCGCGTGCGCAGCGGCGAGCGTCACCCGATTCACGTTGTACGGCAGCCGGGCCTTGGCGATCTCCGCCGCTACGGCCGGGTGCGCCAGCGCGTACCCGAAGCGCAGCCCGGCGAGGGACATCGCCTTGCTGAACGTGCGCAGCACCACCAAGCGCGCGTGGTCTGTGAGGAGCGGCACGGCGGTCGGGCCGCCGAAGTCCTGGTACGCCTCGTCCATCACGATCAGCGCGCCGGTCTCGGCGAGCAGCCGCGCCACCGCGCCGTCGGGGAACGGCGTCCCGGTCGGGTTGTTCGGCGAGTTGACGACGACGAGCGGCGCCCGCGTGTCGCGCGCCGCCCGCACCAGCGCGTCTACGTCGAACTGGAAATCCGGGGTGAGCGACACTGGCACGTGCCGGCCGCCGTACACCGCGGCGAGCAAGCGGTACAGGCTGAACGTCGGGGCGGGCGTGACCACCGGCGTCCCCGCGCCCACCGTCACGGCGAGCGTCGCCTGGATCAGCTCGTTCGAGCCGTTGCCGACCAGCACGCCGCTGGCGAGCCACCGGTGGCGGGCGGCGAGCCGCTCGACCAGCTCCCTGGGGGTGAACGGCGGGTAGCGGTTCCACGGCTCGCCCCACGCCGCGCGGATCACGGCCTCCTTCACCACCTCGGGCGCGTCGAACGGGCTCTCGTTTTGGTTGAGCTTTCGGGGCGCGGGGGGCGCCTCGAGCGTGTAGGCGATCTGGGCGCGAACCTCCGGCTTGATCAACGCGAGGGCGGCGTCGGCCGATGGCGCGGCGGTCGGCTTCATGGAAGCAAACAGGGCGAACCGGGTCGTCGCGGGGCGGCGACTACCGGCGGCGCCCAAGGACGGCTTCGAGCCGGGCCGACAGCGCGCGGGCGCGGAACGGCTTCGTCAGGAAGTCGTCGGCGCCGAGCTCGAACACTCGCACCTCGTTGTCCTCGTCCCCTTTGGCGGTGAGCACGATCACCGGGATGGAGGCGGTGGCGGGGCGCGAGCGCAGGTGCGACAGCACCCCGTAGCCGTCGAGCCCGGGCAGGTTCAAATCGAGCACGATGATGTCCGGCCCAACGCGGTCGATCTGGTCGAGCGCTTGTACGCCGTCGCGAGCCTCCGATACGTTGTAGCCGTCCCGCTCGAGCAGGTCGCGCATCACCTTCCGGAGGCTGTCCTCGTCGTCCACCAGCAACACCTTTACCGCGAGCTCACCGTGCGGCCCCGACGCTCGAGCCCTCGGCGGCTCCTCCAGCAAGTCGAAATGGGCGGCGAGCGGCTCCGCCGGAGAGGCAGCCGGCGGCGCGGCGAACGTGCCGGGGGGAGGAGCGGGCGTGCCGCGCGACGCCGGCATGCCGCTCGACGGGCGCCGGCCGGCGGGCGCCGGAGCGGCTTCCACCTCGTCCTCCTGCGGAACGTCGACCACGCGCATCAGCTCGTCCACGGTGGACTCGCCGCGCAGCACGTGGGCCAGCCCCGAGTCCCACAGCGACTTCATGCCGCCGCGTCGCGCCGCGGTCGCGATCTGCTCCGCGGGCTCGCCCCCGGCGATGCGGCGCTCGACCTCGGGCGTGATCGTGAGCACCTCCATGATCGAAAACCGGCCCCGATAGCCCGTCATCGCACAGTCGGGGCAGCCCGCCGCGCGGTACAGCGGCGTCCCTTTGGGAATCCACCGCTTCAGCCGATCAGGGGGCGCCTCCATCCAGACTTCCTTGCACGTGAGGCAAAGCTTGCGCATCAGCCGCTGCGCCACCACGCCGCGCAACGCCGCCGCGATCTTGTACGCCTCGACCCCGATGTCCACGAGGCGCGTCACGGCGTTGGCCGCGTCGTTGGTGTGCAGCGTGGACAGCACGAGGTGACCGGTGAGCGACGCCTGTACGGCGATCTGGGCCGTCTCGCGGTCACGGATCTCGCCCACCAGCACGACGTTGGGATCCTGACGCAGGATCGAGCGCAGCGCCGACGCGAACGTCAGCCCGGCCTTCTCCTGCACCTGCACCTGGACGATCCCCTGGATCCGGTACTCGACCGGATCTTCGACCGTCACGATGTTGACGCCTTCACTCTTGATCTGGTTGATGCAGGAGTAGAGCGTGGTAGTCTTCCCCGACCCCGTGGGCCCGGTGACCAGGAGAATCCCCTCGTGGTTTTCCAGCAGCCGCCCGATGCGCTCGACCTCGTCCGGGCTCAACCCCAGCGAGTCGAGCGTCTTCACGGTCGCGCGGGAGTCGAGGATGCGGATCACGACCTTCTCGCCCAGGGCCGCGGGGAGCGTCGAGACGCGCAGGTCGATCGGCTGGCCGTTCACGGCCACGCGGGCGCGGCCGTCCTGGGGGCGCAGCCGGTCGGCGATGTCGAGCGAAGACATGATCTTGATACGGGAGATGAGCGGCAGCCCGGCCTGGCGCGGGATCTTCATCTGCTGGCGGAGTACACCGTCGATGCGGTAGCGCACCGCCACGCCGCCTTCTTCCGGCTCGATGTGGATGTCGCTCGAGCGGGCGAGAATGGCCTCCGAGATGATCAGGTCCACGAGCCGCACGATCGGCCGCTGGCTCGCCTGCTCCTCGGAGACGGCGATCTCGTCGGGGCCCTTGTCCTCGACCACCTGGACCAAGTCGGTCGACCCCTCCATCTGCTGGAACACCTTGTCGAGCGCCTTCTCGGGTCGGTACAGCTCGTCGAGCTTCTCGTTGATTTTCGACGGCGCGAGCAGCTGCATGCGGATCTCCCGCGCCGTGGCGAACGCCAGGGTCTTCTCCGCATCCAGGTCGAACGGGTTGGCGGTCGCGACCTCCAGGAAGGAGTCGGTGATGCGGAGCGGCAGGACGTGATAGCGGCGGGCCAGCTGCTCCGGGACCTTCTCCTTGATACCGGGGTCCACGTCCTTGACGTCGGCCAGCTTCAGGCGGAAGCGCGTCGAGAGGGCGGTGAGGATCTGGTCGTCGTTCACGACCTTCTGAGCGACGAGCGCCTCCCACAGGGTCTGGCCGGGCTGCGCCTTCGTCCGGAGCTCCACCAGGAGCTCGGGACTCAGCACTCCCTCGAGGGAGCGCGCCAGCCATTCGTCGGGGAAGTTGGTGTCGGCCATCGGTCAACGTGTCAAAGCTAGCCCCCGGCGCGGCGCCGTCCAGCCCGTTTCACTCACAGGATGCCCCAGAAATCGCGCGTCACGTCGAGCGCGAAGCCGATGCGCCGGCCTTCCGCACCCACCCCCGCCTCGAACCGGAACACGCCGAGCCACTCGAGCCCGAGGCCGAGCGTCACCCGGGTCCCGGGGGTCGCCACCCACGGCGTGCCCGGCACCGGCCGATCGGCCCACCCCGCGGCCACGTACGGTGCGACGGTGAGCTGCCCCGGCGTGCGGGTGTAGGGACCGAGCCGCAGCGAGACGAATGGCACGGGGACACGCCACTCGAGGTGGGCCAGCGCCATGCGGCCGCCGCCCCAGCGCCGGAAGTCGTCGCCGAGCAGCGTGCCCCTGCCCCCGAGCACGAAGCTGCGGTGCGCCGGGAGCGCGCGGGTCGCCACGCCGCCCAGGGCGCGGACCAGCAGCCGGGTCGCGCCGGCGGGGAGCAGCAGGTGCCCCGTGCCGGAGACGCGCAGGTAGGTGTTCCCGCCGTCCGCGCGCCCCGTTTCCGCGACGAGTTCGTAGTGCAAATCGCGGCGCACCGCGAAGCCCTCGCTGCGGCGGCGCAGCGCGAGCTGTGCGAGGTCGACGCCGGTTTCTCCCCCTCCCCCTCCCAAGGCGGGGTTCGGGCGAAAGCTGCCGTTCGCAGGCTCGGCGGTCACCGCGAGCGACCGGATCGTCTCACGCCCGAGCGCGGCGCTCCACTCCCCGCGCACGCCGCTGCCGTGGCGGTAGGTCAGCCGGGCGCCGTCGGCGAGGTAGTAGTCGCCGTAGTCCGCGCCGAATTCCTGCGACGCGAACGAATTGAGCAGGGGCGCGATCACGCGCTCGTCGCCCACATCGCGCACTTCGCGGAACAGGCTCGCTTCGAGCGCGCCCCGGCCCTCCCGGTCGACGGCCGCAACACTGCCCTTGGGGCGCCGGTCGGAGAAGCCGTAGCTCGCGATGACGCGCAGCTCGCGTCGCTCGCCGCCCCCGCGCCACACCAGCCCCGCACCCAGCGTGAGCCCTTCGACGCGGTTCGCGCGCACCAGGTCGGACAAGCCGCGCACGCCGAGGCGGCGCGCTTTGAGGCCGGTGAGCGCGCGCCGGCCGGCGATCTGCTCCACCTCGGCGCGCACCCGCTCGAGGTCGCTCTGGCGAACCGGCTCCGCGACGGTCTGAATCGCCTCGGTCAGCGGCTCCGGCCACGGGAACGAGTCGCGCTCGGCCTTGGGAAGGAACGTGATCTCATCCCCCTGAAACCAGCTCGCGGCGAGCCCCAGGTTGAAGACGTACCCTTCGATGTCCCAGCGCGCGTGAATGATCCCCCGCGCCGGCACGTCGAGCCAGGTGGCCCGCCGCCGGATCTCGAGCTCCTGGCGGTAGGGCAGCCAGAACCGCCCCTCCCACAGCGCGTTGTCGAGCACGATGCTCACGTCCTCGAGCTGCGCGTCGAGGTAGGCGCGCGGTGTGAAGTTGAACGCGAGACGCACGAGATCCGCGGTCGCCGCGTCCACGTACAACGTGCCCACGATGCGCGGCGCGTCGAAGTTCTTGGGGCGCACGCGCAGCGCGACTACGCGCACCTCGCGCTGGGGGAATGTGATCGTGGTGCTGTCCGCCAGCGCGTAGTCGTACAGGTCGGGACCGGCGGCCGAGAGCGGGTGCGGCACGTCCCGCACCTCGTCCCCCTCCCCGAGGCGGATCGCGGCGCCGAAATTGTTCTGGACGATGCCGAGATGGTCGCGGTGGTAGTTGATGTCGGTGGGGAGCTCGGCGCGGTCGCGCCAGCCGACGACGCGCTGCTTGCTGCTCGCCGGGGCCTTCCAGTACACTTCCAGCTCCAGCTGGTCGGCCTTGACGAGGCGCGGGGGATCGGCCAGCCCCTCCCCGAACTGGCCGAGAAAGAACAGGAAGCCGTGCGCCTGGGCCTTGTAGTCGCGCAGCGCCGTGTCGGCGGCGGCCCGCGTGCGCCGCGCGATCGCGCGCTGCGCCAGGTCGACCGCCGCGGGAGTGTTCCAGGTCTGCGCCGCGGAGACGGCCAGCGGCAGCGCCGGGAGGACGGCGAGGAGGAGGACCCGTGGGCACATCGCGGCGGAATCTCCACCGGACTGCCGACCCGGGCAACGGTGCATACCCCGTCTACCCCGCTCCCCCGCAGATGAGCGACGCCCGCGCGGCGTTTCTCGCCCGGTCCGAGCGCGGCGGGATGGTCCCACTCGTGCGCGAAGTGGTGCTCGACGCCGACACCCCGCTCGCCGCGTTCGTGAAGGTGGCGCGACCGCCGTTCGCGTTCCTGCTCGAGTCGCTCGTGGGCGGCGAGCGCTGGGCCCGCTACACCTTCCTGGGCACCGAGCCGCGCGAGGTGTGGCGCTGTCGCGGCCGGAGCATCGAGCGCTGGACGCGGGAGACCGGCTGGCGCGGCGCGGGCGAGACCGACGACCCGATCGGGCACCTCGCGGAGCGCATGCGGGCCCTGCCCGCCGTCCCCGTGCCGGGGCTGCCCCGCTTCACCGGCGGCGCCGTCGGCTACCTCGGGTACGACCTGGTGCGCACGATCGAGCGTCTGCCCCGGCCGCCCGCGGACACGCTCGACCTGCCCGACGCCGTCATGATGATCGCCGACACGTTGGTGATCGTCGACAACCTGTTCGGCCGCGCCATCATCGTGGCCAACGTGGAGGTGCCTCGCCGCGCGGCCGCCGCGGAGCGGTTGCGGCTCTACGACGCCGCGGAGGCGCGCCTGGCCGAGCTCGTCGCCCGGCTGCGCGGGCGTCACGAGCTCGCGCCGCTGGCGCTGCGCGACAGCTTGCCCGCCGTCCCGACGACCTCCCGCTACCCCCGCGCGGCGTTCGAGCGCGACGTCTCCCGCATCCTCGAGTACATCCGGGCAGGCGACACGTTCCAGACGGTGCTGTCGCGCCGCCAGGAGGCGGCGGGCGCCGTCGACCCCTTCCTGCTGTACCGCTATCTGCGGGCCCTGAACCCGGCCCCTTACCTCTTCTATCTCGCGCTCGACGACTTCACGCTGGTCGGGAGCTCCCCCGAGGTGCTGGTGCGCGTGGAGGGGGGCGAGGTGACGGTGCGCCCCATCGCCGGCACCCGCCCGCGTGGCGGGACGCCGGAGGAGGACGAGGCACTGGGCCGCGCGTTGCTGGCGGACGAGAAGGAGCGGGCCGAGCACCTGATGCTCGTCGATCTGGGACGCAACGACGTGGGGCGCGTGGCACAGTTCGCCACGGTGCGGGTCACCGACCTGCTGGCCATCGAGCGTTACTCGCACGTGCAGCACATCGTGAGCGAGGTGCGGGGGCGCCTGCGCGACGGCTACGACGCCCTCGACGTGTTCAAGGCGTGCTTCCCCGCCGGCACGGTCACGGGTGCCCCGAAGGTGCGGGCGATGGCGATCATCGACGAGCTCGAGCCCGAGCGCCGCGGCCCCTACGCGGGCGCGGTGGGGTACGTCGGCTGGGGCGCGACCAACCTCGACACCGCCATCGCGATCCGCGCCGCGGTGGTCCTCAAGGACCGCGTCGTGGTGCAGGCGGGCGCCGGCATCGTCGCCGACTCGGATCCGGCGCGCGAGTTCGCCGAGACGGAAGCGAAGGCGCAAGCCGTCTTGAAGGCGCTGGCGCTCGCCCGCAGCGCGACGGGCGGGGGAGGAGGCGCGGCATGAGGCGGCGCGTGGCGCTCCTGGGCGCCGGCGTGGTGGTGGCGTTGAGCGCCGCCCTGCTGCTGCCGCGCGCCGCCCGGCGCGCGGCCTCGCGACGCCTGCTCGATGCGCTCGCAGCCGTCCCGCTCGGCACACCGCTCGATTCCCTGCACACCGCGCTGCCCTCGCTCTATTGCAGCGGCATGATGCACGGGATGCACGGCGACCCGGCCGGCCACGAGCAGATGTGCGCGGCCGACGCGGACGGCCGCGACGTGAACGTGACGGCGCGGGACGGGCGGCTCGCGGCGATCACCGTGGTGGCCTTCGGCCGGGACATGGCGGACGTGACGGCGTGGGCGCGGAGCCGGCTCGGCGCGCCGGCGGGCGCGTGCATCGGAGACAGAGGGCCCCTGGAGTGGTGGGCGGCGGGGGATCGGATCGTGACGGTGACGCGGCCGGCGGCGGGCGCGCGCAGCCGGGAGCTCGTCCTCCGGCCGGGGCCGGCCTGCCCCAGCTGAAGCCGGCGACGCGAAATGCGATATATTCCGGCCTGTGTTTAAGCTGCTGAGCACGACGGGCGATCAGGCGATCGACCTCCAGCCCGGCCGGGCCGTCGTGGTGGGGCGGGCCGTCACCAGCGACGTGCCGATTTACGACCCCACCATCTCCCGCCGGCACGCCGAGCTCCGCCTCACCGACGGTGGGGTGCAGGTCAAGGACGTCGGCTCCTCCAACGGCACGTTTTTGAACGGCGCCCGCGTCACCGAGGCCGTCGCCGGCGAAAACGACGTCATCACCTTCGGGAACGTCGCGTTCCGCGTGAAGAGCGTGACCGCGCCGGCACCGCGCCCTCAGGTCGTGGCGTCGCTCCCCGCCGAGTTCGGCGGCAAGCCCGGGGCCGGCACGATCGTGCGCCAGCTCCCGGTGACGCACTCGGGCGGCGTCCCAGCGATCGTCGTCGACCGCGCGTCGGGCGCGTCGCACCTCAAGGTCGCGGCCCAGACGCTCGAGGAGCGGCGCGAGAAGAAGCTCTCGCTGCTGCTGGAGATCTCCAAAGAGCTGTCGAAGCAGCAGGAGCTCGATCGGCTGCTCGACAAGGTGGTGGACTTCACGTTCCAGATCATGAACGTGGACCGCGTGTCCATCCTGCTGCTCGAGGACAAGACGGGGGAGCTGGTGCCGCGGGTCTCGAAGGGGAAGACCGGCTCCGCGGCGGCGTCGAAGCACGTGCCGCAGTCGATCGCCCGCAAGGCCGTGGAGGAGCGCGTCGCTATCCTTTCCGACAACGCCGCCGCCGACGAGCGCTTCAAGGGCAAGTCGATTCTGATCCAGAGCGTGCGCAGCGCCATGTGCACCCCGCTCATGGGAACGGACCAGCAGGTGCTCGGGATCCTGTACGTCGACAACCTCACCGCCACCCACTCCTTCGCCGACGAAGACCTCGAGTTCCTGATCGCCTTCGGGTCGCTCGCGGCCGTCGGGATCGAGAACTCGCGACGCTCCGAGCGGTTACGACGTGAGGCGCTGGTGTTGTCGAACTTTCAGCGCTACTTCTCCCCGAACATTGCCGCGGTTATCGCGCAGCAGCAGGATGCCGGTAAGCTCCCGAGTCAAAAGCGCCCCGTCGTCATCTTCTTTTCCGATATCCGCGGCTTCACGCCCCTGTCGGAGACGATGAGCCCGGACGACATCGCCACGCTGCTCAATTCGTACTTAACGGAGATGGTAGAGATCGTGTTCGAGCACGGCGGCACGCTCGACAAGTTCATAGGCGATGCGATTATGGCGTTGTGGGGCGCGCCCATCGCCCACGAGGACGACGCCGACCGCGCTATGCGCTGCGCGCTCGATCAGCTGGCAGCGCTCCAGAAGCTCAACGCGAAGTGGAAGGAGCAGGGTCGCCCCGAGCTCGGCATCGGGCTCGGCATCAACTTTGGCGAAGTATTCGCGGGCAACGTCGGCTCGGATCGGCGTCTCGAGTATACCGTGATCGGTGACGCGGTGAATACTGCCAAGCGCCTCTGCGACACCGCCGGGGCCAACGAGATCCTCATCTCGGAGCCCTTCTACCAGCAGCTGAAGCAACCCCCAAAGGTCGATCCCCTCGAGCCTATCCACGTCAAAGGCAAATCGAAGATGATCCCGGTCTACCGGGTGAAGCGGTAAGGCAGGCCGAACCGCTCGAGCAGCTCGAGCGCGAGCCGCAGCGGCAGGCCCATGACGCCGAAGAAGTCGCCGCGGATCCCCTCCACCAGCGCCGCGCCCTTCCCCTGGATCGCGTAGGCGCCCGCCTTGTCCATCGGCTCCCCCGTCGCGACGTACGCGGCGATCTGATCCCCCGACAGCGGCCGGAACGTCACGTCGGTGACGTCGACCGCGTGCTCGAGTCGCCCGTCCCGCGCGACCGCGACCGCCGTCATCACCTGATGAGTGCGCCCGGCGAGCTGCGCCAGCATGTCGACCGCGGCGGCGGGTGTCTGCGGCTTCTCGAAGATCTCGCCGCGCAGCACCACCGTCGTGTCGGCCGCCAGCACGACCGCGCCGCGCTCGCGCCCGGCGACGACGCGCGCCTTCTCGCGGGCGAGACGCGTGACGTACCGCTCGGGCAGCTCCGAGCCCTGCCGCGTCTCGTCCACGTTCGGAGCGACGACGCGGAACTCGAGGCCCAGCATCTCGAGCAGCTGGCGCCGCCGGGGCGACCCGCTCGCCAGCACGATCGGGGTAGGCATAGCCCGGCCCGGCAGGCCGGGGTTCACCGCTCGAGCACCAGCGTCACGGGGCCGTCATTCACCAGCTCCACCTCCATCATCGCGCCGAACTCGCCGGTTTCCACGCGGGTCCCGCTCGCCGCGCCCCGCTCCCTGAGGAGCGCGACGAACCGCTCGTACAGGGGAATCGCGACCTCGGGCGGCGCCGCGTCGATGAAGCTGGGCCGTCGCCCCTTGCGCGCGTCACCGTACAGGGTGAACTGCGACACCACCAGCAGCGCCCCGCCCACCTCGGCGAGCGCCAGGTTCATCTTGCCCTCGGCGTCGCCGAACAGCCGCAGGCCGAGCACTTTGTCCGCCATCCAGGCGAGCTGGTCCTCCGTGTCGGACGGGGCGAAGCCGGCGAGGACGAGAAAGCCCACGCCGATGGATCCGGTGACGCGCCCCTCTACCAGGACCGCCGCACGGGACACCCGCTGCAGGACTACCCGCACCGCCTCCCCAACCCCTAATGCGGAGTGCGGAATGCGGAATGCGGAATGGAGGGGGCGAGTTCGGTCCAGGGAGCCAGCCCAAGGCCCCGACAGTAGCGCGATCCATTCCGCATTCCGCACTCCGCATTCCGCATTCGATTCACTCCACCGTCACACTTTTCGCCAGGTTCCGCGGCTGGTCCACGTTGCATCCCCGTCGCACCGCGATGTAGTACGCGAGCAGCTGGAGCGGCAGGACCGTGAGCACGGGCGTCAGCAGATCCAGCGTTTCCGGAACGGCGATCTTGTGGTCGGCGAGCCGGGCGACGCCGCTGTCGCCCTCCGTGACGACCGCCATCACGCGGCCGCCGCGCGCCTTCACCTCTTCGATGTTGCTCACGACCTTCTGGTAGACGGCGTCCTTGGGCGCGATGAACACGACCGGCATCAGGTCGTCGATCAGCGCGATCGGCCCGTGCTTCATCTCCGCCGCCGGGTAGCCCTCCGCGTGGATGTAGGAGATCTCCTTGAGCTTGAGCGCGCCCTCGAGCGCCACGGGGAAGTTGTACCCCCGGCCGAGGTAGAGCACGTTGCCGGCCCGCATCATCCGCTCGGCGATGCGCTCGACTTCGGGTGCCTTCGCGAGCACTCGCTCGACCAGGTCGGGGAGCTTCGCGAGCGCCCGCACGACTTCCCGTCCCTGGAGGATGGAGAGCGCCCGCAGCCGGCCCATCTTGAGGGTGAGCACCGCGAGCGCGGCGATCTGGCTGGTGAAGGCCTTGGTCGACGCGACCCCGATCTCCGGCCCGGCGTGGAGATAGATGCCGCCGTCCACCTCGCGGGCGATGGTCGAGCCCACCACGTTCACGAGGCCGAGGGTGCGCGCGCCACGCCGCTTGGCTTCGCGCAGCGCCGCCAGCGTGTCCGCCGTTTCGCCCGACTGGGAGATGCCGACGACGAGGGTGCGGTCGTCCACGATGGGGTTGCGGTAGCGGAACTCGGACGCGTACTCGACTTCGGAGGGGATGCGGGCCAGCTCCTCCATCATGTATTCGCCGATCAGCGCCGCGTGCCACGACGTGCCGCAGGCGGTGAAGACGATGCGGTTCACCTGCAGCAGCTGCTCGTCAGTGACGTTGAGCCCACCCAGCCGCGCGGTACCCTCCTCCTCGAGCAGCCGCCCGCGCAGCGTGTTGCGGAGACTCTCGGGCTGCTCCAGGATCTCCTTCAGCATGAAATGCGCGTGGCCGCCGCGCTCGATCGTGGCCAGGTCCCAGTCGACCCGAGTCACCGCCTTTTCCTTCTCCACCGTGCCGAGATCGAGGATGCGGTACTCGCCCGGCCGCACCACGGCGATCTCTCCGTCGTCCAGGTACACCACCGAGCGCGTGTGGGCCAGCACGGCGGAGGCGTCCGACGCGACGAAGTTCTCGCCCGAGCCGATGGCGACGAGCAGCGGCGAGCCCTTGCGCGCCGCGACGATTGTGTCGGGCTCCCGGGTCGACACGACCGCGATGCCGTAGGTGCCCTCGACCTGGTTGAGCCCGCCCGCCACCGCCTCGACGAATGCGCCGCCCTTCGCCAGCACCTCCTCGATCAGGTGAGCGAGCACCTCGGTGTCGGTCTCGGAGCGGAACACGTGGCCGCGCTGCGCGAGCGCGGTGTGGAGCACAGCGGCGTTCTCGATGATGCCGTTGTGGATCAGCGCCAGCGTGCCGCCGCAATCGGTGTGCGGGTGCGCGTTGGCAGTGTTGGGCGCGCCGTGCGTGGCCCAACGCGTGTGGGCGATGCCGGTGTGGCCGGGCGGGAGAGTGGTGCCCAGCTCCTGCTCGAGGACGCTGATCTTCCCGGCCGCCTTGTGGACCTCGATGCGCCCGTCGTGAACCAGCGCCAGGCCCGCCGAGTCGTAGCCGCGGTACTCGAGCCGCTTCAGCCCCTCCAGCAGCAGCGCGGCCGCCTGCCGGGGCCCGGTGTAGCCTACGATGCCACACATAGTCGCCGTCCCTCGTCGACCAGCTGCTGCGCCGCTGCGCCGGTCGGCGCTTCGGCGATCAGCCGGACGATCGGCTCGGTGTTCGAGGGTCGCACATGGAGCCAGCGGTCTCGCCAGGCGAGCCGCAGCCCATCCTGGGTGTCCACCTGCGCGTCGGTGAACCGCTGCCGCAGCGCCATGTACACCGGCTCCAGCGCAGGGCCGCGGGGCGTTTTCGCCTTGACAATCGTATAGCGCGGCGCCGCCGCCACCAGCTCGCTCACCGTCCGCTCCGTGCGCGCGAGCAGCTCCAAGGCCAGCGCCGCCGCGACGGGCGCGTCGCGGCCGGCGTGCAGCGCGGGGTACATCACCCCGCCGTTCCCCTCCCCCCCGATGACCGCCCCAAGCCGCACGATCGCGCGCGCCACGTGTACCTCGCCGACCGGTGTCCGCACGACCTGCGCGCCGACCTCGCGGGCGGCGTCTTCGACGACGAGGCTGGTGGACAGATTGCAAACGACGATGGAGCGATGGAACGATGAAATGATAGAACGTGTGGGCGTCCCGGCCGTCGTTCCGGCATTCCGTCTTTCCATCGTTCCGCCCAAAACGGCACGCACGGCGAAGGCCAAAGTATAATCCTCGCCGATCGGGGCGCCGTTCTCGTCCACGATCGCCAGCCGGTCGACGTCCGGGTCCACCGCGATCCCGAGGTCGGCCCCGCTGCGCCGCACCAGCGCGGACAGCTCTCCCAAGTTCTCCGGCACCGGCTCGGGCGCTCGGGGGAACTGGCCGTCGGTTTCCAGGTTGATTCCCGTCACCGTGCAGGCCAGCCGCTCGAGCAGCGTGCGCATCACCGGCCCGCCGGCCCCGCGGACCGCGTCGAGCGCGACCTTGAACCGCCGTCGCCGGGTCCGGTCGACGTCGACCGCCGAGAGCTGGAGGACCGCGTCGAGGTGCCGCTCGATCGCCCCCTCGTCCATCGTGACCTTCCCCGCCCTGCCCCGCCCGGCACCGCCCTCCACCATCAGCGTCTGGACCCGAGCTCCCGCGGCGCCGTCGAGAAAGATGCCGTCCGGTCCGATGAACTTGAGGGCGTTCCATTCGATCGGGTTGTGGCTCGCCGTGATGACGATCCCGCCGCCCGCCCGGTGGTGCTCAACGGCGAGCTGCACGGTGGGCGTCGGCACGAGACCCACGTCGATCACGTCGCAGCCCGCGGCGGCGAGCCCGGCAATCGCCGCCCGGGCGAACGCGGGGCCGGACGTGCGCGCATCGCGCCCGATCACGACGGTGGCCCCGCCGCCGCGCCGCTCGCCGTCCCTCGCAGCGACGATCCAGGCGCCGAACGCGTGTGCCCAGCGGCTCACCACGTCGTCGGTCAGGTCCTTGCCGACGATCCCGCGCACGCCGGATACGCTGACCATGAGGGTGTCGGTCATGGGCGCAACGTAGAAACGCGAGGACGACGCGTCAATCGGACGCGCGTCAAGTGCGTGGGGCTTCGAGCGACCGGGCGGGCAGGCGTAACGGCCGGGCGTCCGGCGTGGTGACGGGGAGCGCGGCGCGGTCGGGGAAGGCGTCGAGGAACGCCGCCACCGCCCGGGGGTCGAACTGCACCCCCTTCATGTCCTCGAGCTCCTGCATCGCCCGCTGGACGGAGAGCGCGGGGCGGTACGGCCGCACGCTCGTCATCGCGTCGAACGAGTCCGCCACCGTCACGATGCGGACCTCGAGCGGAATCGCGTCCCCCTTGAGGCCGTCGGGGAAGCCCTTGCCGTCGAGCCGCTCGTGATGCGAGCGGACGATGGCGAGCGCCGCGGGTGCGTCCCGCATCAGCGGCCCCAGGATGCGAGCGCCGATGACGGGGTGCTCCATGATATGCCGGTACTCGGCTTCGCTGAGCTTGCCGGCCTTGTGGAGCACGGCCTCGCTCACCCCGATCTTGCCGATGTCGTGCAGCTCGGCGCCGAGGGCGATCATGTCGATCGGGTCCAGGCCGAGCTGCAGCTGCCGGCCCATCCCGAGGGCGTAGTTCGCGACCCGGACCGAGTGGCCACGGGTGTAGGGGTCCTTTTCTTCGAGAAAATGCACCAGGGCCTGGAGCCGCTCGAGCGACAGCTCTTCGATGCGGTGCGCCTGCTCCTGGACCCGCTCCTCGAGCTGCTGCTGGTACATCCGGTTCTCCAGGATGAGGCGACGCTTGTCGAGCGCCTGCATCACGCGCGCCCGCACCTCATCCAGGTGGAACGGCTTCGCCACGTAGTCGAGCGCGCCGAGCTGGAGGCACGCGACCGCGCTCTCGACTTCGGCCACGGCGGTCACGACGATCACCGCGGTATCCGGCCAGCGGGCGAGGATCTCCCGCAGCAGCGTCACGCCGTCCATCTGCGGCATCCGCAAGTCGGAGATGACGAGCGGCACGGGGTCGGCGTGCATCATCTCCAGCGCCTCGGTGCCGGAGCCCGCCTCCGCGCATGTGAACCCTTCCCCTTCGAGTAAGCGCACCAGCACGCGTCGCAGGCGCGGCTCGTCGTCCACGACGAGGCACTTCACGGCATTGGGTTGCGGCATCGGTGCTTAACGTAAAGGTCGCTTGCTCGGCGCGGAAGGCGCCCTTACGTTCCCGCTATATGACCAAGGTATCGACTGACGACCTGGCTACGCGTTTCGGGACGCGCGCGGTGCACGCCGGGCACATCCCCGATCCGCTGGCGGGCGCCGTCATGACGCCGATCTATCAGACTTCCACGTACGTCCAAGAAGGCCTCGGCAAGCACAAGGGCTACGAGTACGCGCGCACCCGCAACCCCACCCGCGAGGTGCTCGAGCGCAACATCGCGGCGCTCGAAGGCGGCCGCCACGGCTTCGCATTCGCCTCGGGGCTGGCCGCGGTGGATGCCGTGCTCAAGCTGCTGTCGCACGGGGATCACGTCGTGAGCGGCGAGAACGTGTACGGCGGCACGCACCGGCAGATGACCCATATCTGGGCCCGGTACGGGCTGGAATTCAGCTTCGTGGATGCCGGAGACGCCGGCAACGTCGCCGCCGCCGTGACGCCGCGCACCCGGCTGATCTACGCCGAGACGCCGACCAACCCGATGATGCGGCTGTGCGATCTCCAGGCCGTGGGCGAGATCGCGCGCGACGCGAACGCGTGGTGCGTGGTGGACAACACGTTCGCGACGCCCTGCTTCCAACGGCCGCTCGAGCTGGGCGCCGACATCGTGCTCCACTCGACCACCAAATACCTGAACGGCCACAGCGACATGGTCGGCGGAGTGGTGGTCGTGAACTCCGACGACCTCGCCGAGCGGATCGGGTTCATCCAGAACGCGTCGGGCGCCGTGCCGGGGCCGTTCGACTGCTGGCTCGCGCTCCGCGGCACCAAGACGCTCGCCCTCCGCATGCGGCAGCACGACGTCAACGGCCGCCGCATCGCCGAATGGCTGACCAAGCATCCCAAGGTCCAGCGGGTCTACTACCCCGGCCTGCCCTCCCATCCCCAGCACGATCTCGCCTGCCGGCAGATGAAGGGCTTCGGCGGCATGATCTCGATCGAGCTGGGCTCCGTGGAGCGCGCGCGCCGCTTCGTAGAGCGCACCAAGATCTTCGCGCTTGCCGAGTCGCTGGGAGGGGTGGAGAGCCTCGTCGGACATCCGGCCTCGATGACGCACGCCAGCGTGCCGCTCGTGATGCGGCGCGCGATGGGCCTCACCGACAGTCTGGTGCGACTCTCGGTCGGCATCGAAGACGTGGACGACCTGATCGCGGACCTGGAGCAGGCGCTCGACGCCGCGGGATGACGGCAAGCACGGGCTCGGCACTGTCGCGGCTCAAGCCGCGGCTCGGCTCTCCCGCTGAAGCGGGTATGCCCGTTGACGGGCAGACGCCGAGCCGCGAGTTCACTCGCGAAACACGAGGCTGCGGTGCCCGTAGTGGGAACCTACCATCTACTATGCGCAGGAGCATAACATGACCGACCCCACGAGCCTCCCCGCCGCGCGCCCCCGCAGGATCCTCACGCAGATCGCGCCCGTCGCGTGGGAGCACCCGGCGGACCGCGCGGCGCTGCAGACGCTGCGCTCCGTCCCCGGCTTCGACGAGGTGGTACGGAAGATCTACGGGTTCTTCGGCGAGCGGGGGATCCGCTTGCTGTTCCAAGCCGACGCCGTGCGGGTCGGCCCGACCCAATTTCCCCGCCTGAACCAGCTGTACGCCGACGTGGTCACCTCCATGGACTGGCCCGAGCGGCCCGAGCTGTTCGTGTCGCAGACGCCGTTCGCGAACGCGGGCGCGTTCGGCATGGACAAGCCGTTCATCGTGATCAACTCGGGCACCCTCAAGCTGCTCGACGACGACGAGCTCAGAAACGTGCTGGGGCACGAGCTGGGGCACGTCATGAGCGGGCACGCGCTGTACCACACGATCCTCGTCCTGATCCTGAACGTGAGCCTCGGCGCGCTGCCGTTCCTCGCCGGCATCGCGATCCTGCCGATCCAGCTCGCGCTGCTCGAGTGGTTCCGCAAGAGCGAGCTGTCGTCGGACCGCGCCGGTCTGCTCGCCTGTCAGGACCCGACCGCCTCGCTGCGCGTGAATCTCAAGTTCGCCGGCGGCGGCGACATGTCGCAGATGGACCTGAACGCGTTTCTCGAGCAGGCGAAGGAGTACGAGGAGGCGGGCGGGGCGCTCGACCGCGTCTTCAAGATCCTGGGCGTGCTGGGGCGCTCGCATCCCTTCAACACGGTGCGGGCCGCCGAGCTGCAGCGCTGGATCAAGCAGGGCAACTACGAGCGCATCCTGGGCGGCGAGTACACCCGGCGCGGCCCGGAGGCGGAGCAGCGGCCGATCGACAAGGACATCGACGAGGCGCGAGACCACTACATGAAGGAAGCCAAGGCCGTCGTGAACGACGTGGTGGACACCGCCAAGCGGGCCGCCCAGGCGTTCGCGGAGGCGCTCAAGAAGAAGTGAGAATCCTGGTCGTCGGCGGGGGCGGCCGCGAGCACGCGCTCTGCTGGGCGCTGAAGCGCGACGCCCCCGAGGCGACCGTGTTCGCCGCCCCCGGCAACCCCGGCACCGCCCAGCTCGGCACCAACCTGGAAATCGAGGCGGTGGAGGTTGTGAAGGTAGTGGAGGCGGTGCAAGAGCTCCGCATCGACCTCACCGTCATCGGCCCGGAGGCGCCTCTCGCGGCCGGGCTCGCCGACGCCCTCCGGGCCACCGGCCGGCCCGTCTTCGGCCCCGACCGGGCGGCCGCGCGCATCGAGTCCTCCAAGGCGTTCGCCAAAGACGTGATGCGGCGCGCCAACGTCCCCACGGCCGCGAGCCGGACGTTCGACGCGCTCGAGCCCGCCCTCGCCTACATCCGTCGCCACGCCGAGCCGCTCGTCGTGAAGGCCTCCGGGCTCGCGGCGGGCAAGGGCGCGGTTGTCTGCGCCACCCGCGACGCAGCCGCCAGCACCGCCCGTGCCATGCTCGCCGAGGGAGCGTTCGGCGACGCGGGGCGCGAGATCGTGGTGGAGCAATTCCTCGAGGGAGAAGAGCTTTCGGTGCTGGCTCTCACCGACGGCGAGCGGATCCTGGTGCTGCCTGCGGCCCAGGACCACAAGCGGCTGGGGGAGGGTGACGCGGGGCCCAACACCGGCGGGATGGGCGCCTACTGCCCCGTGGGCATCGCCACGGGCGCGCTGCTCGACCGGGTACGCGAGCAGGTGCTCGAGCCGACGATCCGGGAGCTCGCGGCCCAGGGCGCGTGTTACCAGGGCGTACTGTACGCCGGGCTGATGCTTACGGGCGACGGCACCCCCTACGTGCTCGAGTTCAACTGCCGCTTCGGCGATCCGGAGACGCAGGCCCTGCTCCCGGTGCTGACCGGCGTGACGCGGCACTTGGTGGAGATCGCGACGGGAGGCTGGCGGCCCGGGCTGACGACGCTCGACGTCACCCGCGCGGCGGTCTCCACAGTGCTCGCCGCCCCGGGATACCCCGACACGCCCGAGCTTGGCGCTGCGATCGTCGTGCCGCGCGACGTGGAGCCCGGGACGCTGGTGTTTCACGCGGGCACCTACCGCGACCCCGACGGCACGCTGCGGGTGCAGGGCGGCCGGGTGTTCAGCGTCACGGGGCTGGGCGACACGGTGGCCGAGGCCGCCGAGCGGAGCGCCGCCGCCTGCGAACTGATCGCATTCCAGGGCAAGACCTACCGGCGCGACATCGGCTGGCGGGAGATCAGGAGACAGAGTGCCAGAGCTGCCAGAAGTTGAGACGATCGTCCGGGAGCTCGCGCCGCGGCTCGAGGGCTACCGGATCGCGCGCGCCCGCCTCGCCAAAACGGACGTGCTGCGCCGCGTGTCGAAACCACGCCTGCTCCGCACCCTCCGGGGCAATACCATCGAGGAAGTGATTCGCCGGGCGAAGCACGCGGTGTTCCGGCTGTCGAGCGGCCACCGGCTGATCGTGCAGCCGCGGATGACGGGCTCGCTCGTCGTGTACGATCGCGCCCTCACCCGCGACGAGGCGAAGTACGCGGTGCTCACCTGCACCATCGACGACGGCCGGCTGCTCGTGTACCGCGACGTGCGCCGCCTGGGCACCGTGTGGCTGCTCGACGAGAAGGGGTGGGGCGTCTATACCAGCCGCATCGGCCCCGAGCCGCTCGAGGAGACGTTCACGCCGTTCGTGTTCGCCGAGCGGCTCAAGGGGACGCGCACCGCGGTCAAGAAGGCGATCATGGACCAGCGCCGCATCGCGGGGGTGGGCAATATCTACGCGAACGAGGCGCTGTTCGAGGCCGGAATCGACCCGTCCAAGCCCACCGACAAGCTGTCCTTGGACGAGTTCGCCCGCCTGCACGCGGCCGTGACAGACGTGCTGCTGCGCGCCGTAGACTCGTCGGGGACCACGGTGCGCGATTACCGCACCGGGACGGGTGAGTCCGGGCGATTCCAGTTCGAGCTGAAGGTGTACGGCCGCGGTGGCGAGCCGTGCGTACAGTGCGGGAAGCGGCTCGTCACGACGCACACCATCGATCTCAGGGCGACGACGTTCTGCGCGAGGTGCCAGCGCTAGCGCCGGGCGGCGATCAGCTCCAACGCGGTGTCGATGATGCGCTTGAACCCCTGTGCCGATTGCGCTTCGCGCGCGTCGTTCGTGGTATTGAACGCGGCGATCACCGCCGCTTTGGTCCGCGGCTCGAGATAGAAGAACGACCGAAACCCCGCCTGGTGGCCCGTGTGCCCGATGAGCCGCACACCCTCCCGCCACAGCACGAAGAACGACAGCCCTACGGAGTCTCCCGGCGCCTCGCCGTCGGTCGCGAACAGCGGGCGCCACATCTCGTCCAGCGTCGCGCGCGCCAGCACGGTGTCGCTCCCCGCCGCGCCCGAGAGGAACCCGACCCATAGCGCCACGTCGCCGAGCGGCGCGTTCCAGCCGCCGTTCGGGATCGTGATCCCGGGGTCGAAGTCCCGCCCGTTCGCCACGACCGACTCGCGGCCGGCGCTGTCGGGCACCACGTCGTAGTTGTTGGATCGCTGACTCGCGAGGTGATACGGCGTGGCGCCGAAGTAGCTGTGCGTGATTCCGAGCGGCGTCCAGAGGTTCTTGTAGACGTAGCTCTGATAGGGGTCGCCCGTGAGCTGCTCGATGATGCGCGCCAGATAGATGAACCCCGGGTTCGAATAGCTGTAGCGGGACCCCGGCGCAAAGGCGACCTCCTGGTACGGCAGCATCGCCACCAGCTGTTCCCACCGCGTCGGCTCGAACGGCTCCCACGGTTTCCCCGCCTTGTACGGCCACGTGGGATTTTGAAACCCGGCGGAGTGCGACAGCAGCATCCGGATCATGACGTCGTCCATAGAGCCGAACGGGTCGTGCACCTGTCGCAGCTCGGGGATGTAGCGCGTGACGCGGTCGTCGAGCGAGAGCCGTTTCCGGTCGCGCAGCTGCATGACCGCGACCGCCGTGAGCGTTTTGGTGATTGAGCCCCAGTGAAAGATGGTTCGCTCGTCCACGCGCTGCCCCAGCGCGCGATCGGCGAAGCCGTACTCGTGATGGGCAGTCACTTGGCCACCACGCATGATGAGCACGCTCGCGCCGACCACGCTGTCCTCGGCCGCGTAGCCGTCGAACGCGCGCACAAACGCCGCCCAGCCCGCCGGCGGACGTTGGGCGCGCGCGCCTCCGGGCACGGCGGCAAGCAGCGCCCCTCCTAACAGGATGACGACCCGTTGCACGATTGACAGAAAATACCCGAGGCGTCGCCGGCGTCGAGGCTATTTCACGGCACCACCCGAGTGGGGGTGAGGCGGTCGATAGTGGTACCGTCGCCCAGTTCGCCGAAAATGTTGCGGCCCCAGCAGTACACGGCGTTGTCAGTCGAGATGCCGCAGGTATGCTGATCTCCGGCACTCACGTGCTGGAAGTGCAGGCTTCCGTCCACCAGCGTCGGGGCGTTCCGCTGGACGGTTGTGCCGTCGCCGAGCCCACCCTTGGCGTTCGAGCCCCAGCAGTAGACCGCGTGCGCCGGGGTCACAGCGCAGCTGTGGGAAACCCCGGCGCTCACCTCGACGAAATTCAAACCTCCCGCCACTCCCGTTGGGGTGAGGCGGCCAACGTTAGTGCCGTCACCGAGCCAGCCATCACCGCCCGAGCGTTGTCGCCCCAACGATAGGCTCTCTGGTCCGCCGTGACCCCGCAGCTATGGTCATCTCCGGCGCTCACCTGAACGAAAGGCAGTCCGCCCGCCACGAGCGCCGGCTGCATCCAGCCAATCCCGGTCCCATCACCCAGCTCGCCGAAGCTATTCTTGCCCCAGCAATAGGCGGCGCGGCCCGCACTAACGCCGCAGGTGTGCAGAGTTCCGGCGCCGATCTGGGTGAAGCTCACGCCCCCTCCCACTCGCGTGGGGATGAGCCGCACATCGGTCGTGCCGTCGCCGAGCTGGCCTTGGCCATTCGCGCCCAGCAGTACGCCGCATCGCTCGTCGTGACCCCGCACGTGTGGCTCGTCCCCGCGCTCACTTGCGCGAAGGCCAAGCGTCCCGGTACAGGAGTGGAGGTGCGCCGGTTAGTGAAAGTGCCGTCGCCGACCTGCCCTTCGCCGCTGGTGCCCCAGCAGTAAGCAAACCCTGCGACGGTGACGCCACAGCTGTGCGCGCCCCCCGCGCTCACCAGCACATACGTCAACCGCACCGAGAACTCGGCACTGGCAACCGGAGGCAGGCCCGCACTCTGAGCCAGGAGGACGAACCCATCGCCTGGGCGGGATCGAGAGCCACCTGGCTTTCAGCGGTCCCGGGCTGGGTGAGGAAGGCCAACTGGGTCGCCCGAGGAGCGGGAGGAGGCGGTGGCAGCGGCGCAACGCCGGAGTCGCCGCCGCAGGCCTGGAGCAGCAGCGTTGCGACGGCCGTTAGCAGCATGGTCGTCCAGATGGTCTTCGCCGCCGTTCCGTCCGGGCTCACTGCACCACTCGCACCGGAACGAATCTGTGCTGGGTCGTCCCGTCGCCCAGCCCACCGTAGCTGTTGTAGCCCCAGCAATAGGCGACCTTCCCGGTCGTGACCCCGCACGTGTGCACATTGCCGGCGGTCACCAGCGCGAAGCTCAAGCCGCCGGTCACGGGCGTCGGCACTCCCCCCCCGGCGGTCGTGCCATCGCCGAGCTGGCCATAGATATTGTCGCCCCAGCAGTAGGCCAGGTAGCCGGTCGTGACAGCGCAGGTGTGGCGGCTGCCCGCGTCGAGCTGCGCGAAGCGCAGGGCGCCCGAGATCGGCGCCGGCGTCGGGCTCGAGCCCTCTCCCCAGCAATAGGCCTCGGTCCCTGTGGTGAGGCCGCAGGTGTGGAAATCGCCCGTGCTGATCAGCGCGAAGCTCAGGTTGCCGGCGACCCGCGTCGGCGAGTCCCGGTGGTACGTCGGCATGCCGTCGCCCAGCTGACCCTCGACATCCCGTCCCCAGCAGTAGACGAGATTGGCGGTCGTGACACCGCACGTGTGGATCGTCGCGCTTACCTGCCGGAAACTCAAACCTCCAGCCACCGACGTCGGCGTCCCCCGTTGACTGGTCGTGCTGTCGCCCAGCTGGCCCAGGTCGTTGCGGCCCCAGCAATAGGCCATGTTGCCCGTGGTGACGCCACAGCTGTGGTCGTGGCCAGCGCTCACCTGCGCAAAGCTCAGGCTCCCGGCCACGGGCGTAGGGTCCGGTCGCTGGACGACCGAGCCGTCGCCCAGTTGGCCGAATTCGTCGAGGCCCCAGCAATAGGCGACGCTCTCGATCGTGACCCCACAGGTGTGCTCCCAACCGGCGCTCACCTGCGTGAACCTCAAGGTCCCGGCGACCGGCGTCGGCGTCTCGCGCTGGGTGGTCGTGCCGTCGCCCAGCTGACCGAGCACATTGTTACCCCAGCAGTAGGCAAACCCGGCGATCGTGACGGCACAGGTGTGCAAGCCCCCCGCACTCTCCAGCACGAACGTCAGACGCACGCTGAACGGGGCGCTCGGGGCAGAGCTCAGCCCGGCGCTCGACGCCCGCAGGACGAAGCCGTCCCCCGGCAGGGCCACGCTCAACGCATCGAACTGCGCGACCCCGTTCGCGGCCCCGACCGTGGTGATTCCGCTCAGGGCCGCGCCGGAAGGATTCGCGAATAGCACAACCGTCACGTCGGCAGCGGCGTCGGTGACGACGTTGCCGAACGCGTCCTCGATCGCCACTTGGACCGCCGGCCCGAACGGCACTTGAGCTTCCGCTGTATCGGGCTGCGAGAGAAACCCGAGTCGTGCGGCTGCACCGGGGGAGACGGCGAAGGGAACGCTGGTTGCGGACGCCAGCGACGTCGCCGTGGCTGAGAGGGTGTAGCCGGCGGCCGCCTTGTCGAGCCGCAAGTCGCTGAAGGTGGCGACCCCGCTCACCGCAGTGCGCGTCGTCGTGCCGGCCAGCACGGCGCCGCCGGGATTCGCGCCCAAGCTCACGGTCACGGCCGGCTCGGCACCGGGCAGCCGGTACCCAATGGCGTCTCTGATCTCGACCCGGATGGCCGGCGCGAAGGTTGCGCCCGCTACGACGTCGGTCGGCTCGCTGATAAAGGCGAGTTGGTTGCTCGCCGGTTGCGTCGCATCGCCGCAGGCCGCCCAGGCCAGCGTGAGAACGCAGAGGCCGGCTTCCGCCTTCATTGCACCACTCGAGTCGGGAGCAGGCGCTGCGCTGTCGTTCCGTCGCCGACCTGGCCGCTAGCGTTCCAGCCCCAGCAATAGGCCGTTCTGGCGGTGGTGACGCCGCAGGTGTGCGCGAACCCGGTACTCACAGCCACGAACGTGAGGCTCCCGCTCACCGGCGCCGGTTGCAGGTGCTGGTCCGTGGTGCCGTCGCCCAGCCGACCGTAGCCGTTGTAGCCCCAACAGTACGCGGCGCCGCCCGTGGTGACGCCGCACGCGTGCGCATACCAGGCGCTGAGTTGCGCGAAGCTCAAGCCTCCCGCGACGGGCGTGGGCTCGAGCCGCTGTTGCGTAGTGCCGTCGCCCAGCTGGCCGGCGCCATTGAAGCCCCAGCAATACCCCTCGTTGCCTGCCGTCAGGCCGCAACTGTAGCCGTCCCCGGCGCTCACGTGGACGAAGATCAAGTTTCCCTGGACACGCGTCGGCGTAAGCCTGTCAGCGAGCGTGCCGTCCCCGAGCTCGCCGTTAGCGTTCGTCCCCCAGCAGTACGCCATGCCGTCCGTGGTGACGCCGCAGGTGTGGTACGTGCCGGTACTCACCTGAGCGAAGCTCAAGGTTCCCGTCACCCGCGTCGGGGTGAACCGCGCGGTGGTCGTGCCGTCGCCGACCTGACCTTTGGCATTCCCGCCCCAGCAATAGGCCGCATGGTCCGTGGTGAGGCCGCAGCTGTGCAATCCACCCACGCTCACGTCGACGAACCTAAGCCCGCCAACGACAGCCGTAGGACTGAATCGCTGGGCGAGCGTGCCGTTACCGAGCTCACCCTCGGCGTTGGCACCCCAGCAGTAGGCGGCGTTGTCCGTGGTCACGCCGCAGGTGTCCTGGGCAGAGGCGCTCACCCGAACGAAGGTCAAACTCCCGCCGACGGGCGTGGGGATGACTCGCTGATCGGTCGCGCCGTCACCCAGCTGGCCAGCTACGTTAGCGCCCCAGCAGTAGGCGAATGCGACGACGGTGACGCCGCACGTGTACTCGGCTCCCGCGCTCAGCTGCACGAGGGTGAGTCGCACGCTGAACTCGGCGCTCCGCGCGGGCGTCGCCGCACCGCTGGTTGCCTCCAGCACGAACCCCTCACCTGGTTGCGCCAGGCTCAGGCTGCCGAACGTGACCACTCCGTTCACGGCCGTCACCCTCGTGGACCCGTGCAGGGTTTCCCCGGAGGGACTCACGGCCAGTGTCAGTGTCACTGGGGCATCGGTCACCAAGTTTCCGAATCGATCTTCCCGCGCCCTGACCTGAATCACGGGATCGAACGGCACCTGCCCTTCCACCGTCCCGGGCTGCGTGAGGAACGCAAGTTGTACGGGGCCGGGAGCCACGGCGAACGCCGTGCTGTTCGCGGGAGGGAGATCCGCCGCGACACCGGTGAGCGTGTAACCACTGGCCACCTTGTCCAGCCACACGTCGTTGAAGGTGGCCACACCGCCGCTGCTGGTGACCGTCCGCGTACCGGCCAGCGTGGCACTTCCTGGATTGGCGCCGAGCGCGAGCGTCACCGGCACCGCCGCGTCGGTCACGCGGTGGCCACCGGGGTCCTGAAGCTCCGCGGTGATCGCCGGGGTGATGGCCTCGCCCGCCAGGGCGTCGCTGGGCTGGCTGACGAACATGAGTCGGGCGATCTGCTGCCTCACGACGACTTGTGCCCGGCCCGGCACGCTCGCGGCGGCGGCGGTGATCTCGGCGTCGCCGTTCCCTACGGCGGTGACCAACCCCGAATCGTCGATCTTAGCGACTGATTGCTTGGACGAGGTCCAGGTGATGGTGAATCCGCTCATGGGGTTGCCCGCAGCGTCTTTGGCCACTGCCGAGAGCTGGCGGGTCTGGCCCAAGGCGGTGAGCGTGGTGGCAGCGGGGCTGACCTGGACCACGGCCACGCGAGGAGGTCCCACCCCCGTATCTCCCCGGCAGGCCTGGAGGAGGAGCCAGCCAACAGCCAAGGCTTTGACAGTTCGCACCATAGCCTGCGCTTGGGAACTCGCTAGCAGGGCCGCAACAAACGAGCCGAACTAAAACATACTCCAGCCACTAAAATGACTGTTGCGCGAGTGCAACACACCATCACCGCCGTAAGTCAACGATCCTCGCCCGGGGCGGGATCCCCGGCTCGAGCTCCATGATCCCCACTGACGGCTTGAGATCGAACCGCGGGCGCCCCGCCCCACCCGGATTCATCACGGTCACCGTCTTGTCCACCAGCTCCAGCAGTGGCTTGTGGGTATGCCCGTACACGATGATCTCGGCTCGGGGGAAGGCGGCGTGCAGCTTCTCGGGCGTGGGATGGCCGAACTGGTCGCCGTGCGTCACCACTATCTCGAAGCCGTCCAGCTCGAGCGTCGCGACCTGTGGGAGCTGCGAGCGCAGCTCAGGTGGATCCGCGTTCCCGAACACCGCCGTCACGGGCGCGATCGCTTCCAGGTCGATCAGGATCTCCCGCTTGCCTACATCTCCGCCGTGGAGGATGTGGTCGACTTCGCGGAACACGTCGAACACTTCGGGTCGCAGCAAGCCGTGCGTGTCCGCGATGACGCCCAGCCTCACTTCCCTTCCCAGCGCTTGACCAGATTGATCTCGAGCCCGAGGTGGTCGAGCACGCGCTGCACGACGAAGTCGACCAGGTCGGACACCTTCTGTGGCTTGTGGTAGAAGCCCGGCGCCGCCGGGAGCACGATCGCTCCCGCCTCAGTCGCGAGGGTCAGATTGCGCAGATGCACCAGCGAGAGCGGCGTCTCCCGCGGCACGAGCACCAGCGTGCGGCGCTCCTTGAGCACCACGTCCGCCGCACGCTCGATCAGCGAGCGGCTCGTGCCGTGCGCGATCGCGGCCACCGTGCCCATCGAGCAGGGGCAGATCGCCATTCCCGCGGTCTTGGCCGAGCCCGACGCCGGCTCCGCGCCGCGATCGGTGTCGTCGAACACCCGCACGCTCACCCACTCGCCCCCCGTGGCCTGGCGGAGCTCGCGGTCGTCCTTGATGCCGCACTCCTCGGTGAGGAGCCGCCAGCCGTGGCTCGAGATCATGAGCCAGGTGGGGACGTGATGCATCGCGAGCAGCTCGAGCAGGCGGACGCCGTACGGCGCACCGGAGGCTCCGGTGATGGCGAGGATGACGGGAAGCTTGCTCAGCGCCCTCTCCGATTCGGTGTAGGGCTGCGCTTGGGGTGCGCCGGCGGGCGGGGGGGCGCCACGGGCGAATGCGGAGTGCGGAATGCGGAATGCGGAATTTTAGGGGGAGGTCGGTGCTCACTCTGACCCTTCGGCGGCCTCTTTGAACGACCTCGCCTAGCCATTCCGCACTCCGCATTCCGCATTCCGCATTGTCACATTACCCGATCCACCAACGCGCCAAGCAACACCACGACGCTGACAATTCCGTTCGCCGTAAAGAATGCCGCATCGAGCCGCGATAAATCCCCCGGCTTCACGAGCTGGTGCTCCCAGGCGATGAGCCCGGCCCCGATCGCCACCCCCCCGTAGTAGGCGACGCCGAGCCCCGCGCCGACCCCGAAGAGCACGAGCGCGACCAGGGCGAGCCCGTGCAGCAGCTGGGCGGCGAGGATCGCCCGCCGTTGCCCGAGGCGCACGACCAGCGACTCGAGCCGCTCCGCGCGGTCGAAGTCCTCGTCCTGCAGCGCGTAGAACACGTCGAAGCCGCCCACCCAGAACGTCACCGCGAGCGCACCGGCGACGAGCAGCCACCACGGCTCGCTCCAGCGTCCCGTGACGGCCAGATAGCCCGCCGGCGTGGCAATCCCGTCCGCCAGGCCCAGCCACAGGTGCGACCAGTGCGTGAACCGCTTGGCGTAGCTGTACGTCGCAATGAACACTAATGCGACGGGCGCGAGCGCGAGACAGAGTGGGTTCAGCGCCCACGCCGTGCCGAGAAACAGCCCGGCCGCGACGAGGACGGCGGCCCACGCCTGCGCCAGCGTGAGCCGCCCCGACGGCAGCTCCCGCGCCCGGGTGCGCGGGTTCTTCGCGTCCAGGTCCCGGTCAGCGATCCGGTTGAAGCCGAGCGCCACGCAGCGCGCGCACGTGAACGCGAGCACGACGAGCGCCAGCAGTCGCCACGTGACCGGCTGCTCGCGGGACGCCACGAGCAAGCCGAGCAGCGCGAACGGCAGCGCAAACAGGGTGTGGGGGAGCTTGACGAAGTTGACGTACCGGACGAGGAGGCTCCCCCCGGCAAAGGTCTGGCCCTCGCGCCGCACCTCAGAGCTCGATGCCAAGCTCCCTCCACATCGCGTCCACCTTCTGCTTTGTCTCTGGATCCATCACGATCCGGTTCGGCCACTCGCGCGCGAACCCTTCTTCCTTCCACTTGCGAGTGGCGTCGATGCCCATCTTCGAGCCGAAGGTGAAGGCGCGGCTCGAGTGGTCGAGCACGTCGATCGGCCCCAGGGTGAACCGCACGTCGCGCTCGGGGTCGATGTGGTTGAGCGCCACCCACCACGCCTCCCGCGGGTCCTGAACGTTCACATCCTTATCGAACACGACGATCACCTTGGCGAGCGACATCAGCCCCTGCCCCCAGAGACCGTTCATGACCTTGTACGCCTGACCGGGATACTGCTTGTCGATGCTCACGAAGACGAGGTTGTGAAAGATCCCCGCCGCCGGCATGTGGATGTCCACGATTTCGGGGATCGTGAGCTTGAGGAGCGGCAGGAAGATCCGCTCGGTCGCATGCCCGAGCCAGTAATCCTCCATCGGCGGGCGGCCGACGATCGTGTGGGGCCAGATCGGGTCGCTGCGCATCGTCACCGCCGTGACGTGCACCTTGGGGTAGTAGTCCGCGAGCGAGTAGAACCCGGTGTGGTCGCCGAACGGCCCTTCCAGCACCAGCTCCTCCCCCGGATCGATGTAGCCTTCCACGACGACCTCGGCCTCGGCGGGCACCTCGAGGTCGGAGGTCACCGCCTTGGCGAGGCGCACGGGCTCCTTTCGCAGAAAGCCGGCGAACAGGAACTCGTCGATCGTGGGCGGGAGCGGCGCCGACGCGGCGTAGATCGACGCGGGGTCGCCCCCCAGCGCGATCGCGACGGGCATCTTCTCGCCCCGCGCCGCCATCGCGCGCCAGTGCGCGGCACCGACTTTGTGACGCTGCCAGTGCATCGCCAGCTCGTTGCGCCCCAGGACCTGGACTCTGTACATCCCCACGTTCCGGACCCCGGACCCCGGATCCCGGGTGATGACCCCGGGCAGCGTGATGTACGGCCCGCCGTCCTCGGGCCAGCACACCGGGATCGGGAAGCGCGACAGGTCGACGTCCTGGTCCCGCAGCACGACGTCCTGACAGGGCGGCCTCCCGCCCGCCGTCTTGGGCGGAAACCTCACCACCTCCGCAAGCTGCGGCAGCATCGCGAGCTTCCCGAACAGGGTGTCCGGAATCTTCAGGTTCAAGAGCGCCGCGATCCGCTCGCCGATCTCATCGAGACATTCCACACCGAGCGCCAGCGCCATGCGTCGGTCCGACCCGAACAGGTTCACGGCGACCGGATAGCGCGACGGACCGCCCTGCACCAGCGTGGGGTGCTGGAACACGAGGGCAGGCCCACCGCCGGGCGACTTCATGCAGCGGTCGGCGATCTCGGTCATCTCCTTGTCCGCGGAGACCGGCCGCTCCACGCGCGCAAGCTCCCCGGCCCGCTCGATCGCGCCGACGAACGCGCGCAGGTTATCGAGTGGCATGATGGACGGCGCAGATGCCGCCGCTCAGCAGCTCGTAACGGACATCCGAGAACCCGGCGTCCCCGAGCCGGCGCGCGAACGCGTCCGGGCCAGGGAACTCGAGCACCGACTCTGGCAGGTAGGTATAGGCGTCTCTATGTTTCGACACCGCGCGACCGATGGCGGGAAGCACGCGCCGGAAATAAAAGAGATACGCGGCGCGAAGCGGCGCGAAGCGCGGCGTCGTGAACTCGAGCACCACAAAGCGGGCGCCGGGGCGGAGCACCCGGTGCGCCTCGCCGAGCCCCGCGTCCAGGTCCGCGAGGTTCCGCACCCCGAACGCGACCATCGCGCCGTCGAAGCGGCGATCGGCGAAGGGAAGCACGAGCGCGTCGGCGGCGACGGGACGGGTGCGCGGCGCCTTGCCCTTCCCCCGCTCGAGCATCGGCACCACGAAGTCCGCGCCGATCACGCTGCCCGAGAAGCGCGGCTCGCGCGCCAGCGTCGCCGCGAGGTCCAGGGTGCCCGCGCAGAGATCGAGATAGACGCCGTCCGGTCGCCGCTCCCAACCGAGCCGCCGCACCACGGTCCGGCGCCAGCGGCGGTCCACGTTGAGGCTGAGGAGATGATTGAGGAAGTCGTAGCGCGGCGCGATGGCGGTGAACATGCGGCGCACGTAGGACCGCTTCGCGTCACCGCCCGCACTCACGGCCACCTCGCACGCGGGAGACGGGGGAGGCGTCATAGGCGCGAAAGATAGGCCGGGCAACCTGACCGGCGCCAGCGACCAGCAGGTCGTGACGTGGGCGAAGCAGGGTCACGAGGTGGCGTTCCGTGAGCTGGTGCGCCGCTACGAGCGGCCGCTGTTTTCGCTGCTCTACCGCATGGTGCACGACCGGGCGCTCGCCGAAGACCTGGCTCAGGAAACCTTCATCAAGGTCCTGAACGGCATCGGCTCGTACAACCCACAGTTCAAGTTCTCGTCGTGGATCTTCAAGATCGCGAACAACGCGGCGATCGATCACCTACGCAAGCGCGACCTCGACACCCTGTCGCTCGACGGCTCGCCCCATGCTACTACCTCAGAGGAGATGCACGCCACGGCGTTGCAGCTGGGCGACCGCGGCGAATCACCGCTGGCGGAGCTCGAGGCGCGCGAGCTGGGGGGCGCGATCGAGCGGGCGATCGCGCGGCTCCGCCCGGAATACCGGGCCTGCATCCTGCTGCGTCACGTGGAGGGGTTCAGCTACGAAGAGATCGCCGCGACGCTGGACTTGCCGCTGGGCACCGTGAAGACCTATATCCACCGGGCCCGCAACGAATTGCGGGGTTATCTGGAGGACCGGCGCGAATGAGACCAGCGCTCCCGACCATGCGCATCCGTCGTGGCGCCATCACGGCGTTGTGCGTCGCCGTGTTCCCGGCCTTCCTGAGTTCGCAAGGAGCGCCCGACACCTCGGGCGCCCCGCCGCGCGACACCGCCGCCGTAGCCCCGCTCACGTCTGAGACCGTCATCACCGGAGATTTCCTGCGGGTGCTGCCGATCGACGATGCGCGCCACGCCCTGATCCTCGCCCCGGGCGTCGTCCTGCGCAGCGGAGACATCGGAATCGGGGTCGCGCCCGAGCTCGCGATCCGCGGCTCCCGGCTCGGCGCGGCGAGCGTGTACGTGGACGGCGCGCCGGTGCGATTCCAAACGTTCGGGACGCAAGCGATGGCGCTCGCCACGCTGGGGATCGATCGCGTGTCGGTCACAACCGGCGTGCCGGCAGCCACCGTGGCGGACGCGGGCGGGGGGGTGATCAGCTACGTCACGGCCGCGGGCGGCCAGAGGCTCACGGGAATCTGGCGCACCGAGACGGACGAGCCGTTCGGCGACGCAAGCACCGTCGGCTACAATCGGTTCGAAGGATGGGCGGGCGGCCCCGTGCCGGGCGTGGCACGGCTAACCTGGGCGGTGTCCGGCACGCTGTACGGCCAGCGCTCACAGTACTACGGCCGCGGCGCCGCGAACCAGCCGGCGTACGTCATGGGCGGGCTCGACACGCTCGTGCAGTGGACCGATGCGAGCGGCTCCTACAGCGTGCCGCTGCCGCGGTTCGTGCAATGGAGCGGGTCGTGCAGCGCGGCGGACAACGACGGGTTCGACTGCCAGGGGTTGCGGCGGCCGATGGACTGGTCCACCGTGCGCCGCGGCCAGACGAAGCTCTCGTACGGCTACGGGTCCGGGGCGAGCCTCTCGTTCTCTGCCCTCGTGCTGGATGTGCACCAACGGGTCTTCCCCGGCACGAACATCGCCGACCCGGCGCTGTACGGCGGAGCCAGCGGGACGTCCCGGATCGGAGTGCTGAACTGGCGCCACCCGCTCGGGACCTTCCGGGGTGGGCCGCTGACCGTCGATGCAAACCTCTCGCTGGCGAGCGATCAGCTGATAAACGGGCCGCTCACGCCCGCGTCGGAGCTGGCGACGCGTGACCCCGGGCTCGGCGTCGAGTGGCGGACGCTCGAGTTCACCGGAGTGGATAGCGTGGCGTTTCCCGTCACGGATGATCTTCTCCGGAGGGTCCGCTCGAACTCCGGCACACGGGTGCCGTTTCAGGACCGGCTCGATCTTCGTAACGCACAACCGGGTCGTCTCAATCCTTACGGGTTGCAGAGCGGATGGCCCACGAGCGGCCTGCAAACCACAATTGCGCGAGCGTGGGAGCACCGGCTCGACGTCCGGGCCCAGGTCGAGTGGCAGCCGGGCACGCGCCATCACGTGACGCTGGGCGGCGACGTTGAGCGCACCGACGTGTCGTTGTACCAGAGCGACCTGATCAGTTTGGTGGGCTTCGATGCCTTCCGCGCGAAGCCCTCGCGCTTCGGGCTCTTCGCGAGCGCTCGCCTCGCGCTCGGCGCTGTGGTGTTGGACCTCGGGGCGCGCTACGACCACTTCACGCCGGGGGGCGACTTCCAGAAGACTCCCGGCTTCATTTCCAGTCACCCTGCCTGGAATACCGCTGCAGCGGCCGATGACACGGCGTACACCAACTCGGTGGTGCGCGTACTCACCCACGGCAGGGGCAAGAGCCTCGTGTCACCGCGCTTCCGGGCGGCGTACGCCGTCTCGCCAAACACCAGCGTCCGGGCCGCGTATGGGCAACAGGTCGAGCTCCCCGCGTTCATCGATCTGTTCGCGAACACGAATAGTGACCTGTCCTTTACGAACACCGCCGACGTGTTCGGGCGGGACGTCGACTATACGAAGTCAGCGCTGATCGAGCTTGGCGCCCGACACGCCTTCGGCCCGCGCCTCTCAGTCGACCTCTCGGTTTACCGGAAGAACCACCTCGTGCCGTACGCGTTCCGGATCCAGCCATTCGCGAGTCCGCGACAGGCGTCGGAGACGCTGTCAATCAATGTGCTGACGAAGGTGGACGGCGGGCACGGCACGGGCGTGGATGCGCGGCTTGACTGGCATCCGTGGGGCGCGCTGAGCGGCTCGGTCGCGTACTCGTTCCTGAAGGCCAATGTCGGTTTCAATCTCGGCACGTTCTTCGGGTCCTGTGTGGGCTGTCAGGCGGACGTCACTACCCACGCCCTGTACGCGGTGGCGAATCTGTCCGTGCCGGATGATTGGAGAACAGGCACGACCGTAGGCGCCCTCACGCGACGTCTCGGCGCGGTTATCACGTTCCGTCTGGCAACTGGACTGGCGTACACTCGACTTGTCAACAACGGTGACGGCGCGATCGCGCCGCAAATCGGGCCAGGACTCGGAGGCCTGGCCGCCGAGCAGGTCAACGCATCTCACCTCCCAACCACGAAGACGCTCGACCTGCGACTCACGAAAGGCTTCCGGATCGGCGGCCGCGCTCTGCGGGCGTACGCCGACTTCCGCAACCTTGTGAACTTCACCAACGTCGTCGCGCTGTATGCCGAGACGGGGGACGTCGTGAACGACGTGCACAAGCAAAAGATCCTGAGCCCGGAGCGTTCGAACCTGCAGAGCGAAGCGAGCCAGGTGGGCGCGCTCAATCCCGACGGCTCGATCAACCTGAATGGCGACTGCAACGCCTGGGGGTATCCACCCAACTGCGTCGCGCTGCGGCGGGTCGAGGCCCGGTTCGGCAACGGCGACCTCTTGTACACGCCGGCGGAGCAGACGCGGGCCCTGGACGCCTACTACAACTCGTTCTTCGGCCCCTGGCGCTTCCACGGTCCGGCCGGTACGGTCCGCGTTGGTGTGGAGGTGGGGTTCTGAAGCCCGGTCAAGACGCATATCCACCGGGCCCGCAACGAATTGCGCGGTTACCTCGGCGACCGGCGGGAGTGAAACCGCGGCCGCGGGAGCCCCGTAGGACGGAACAATGACCGATCTCCTGTTGCAGCACCTCACCCCCGATGAGACCGAGCTATGGGCTCAGGGGCTCCTCCCCGCCGCGCGGGAGCTGCACCTCGCCCAGTGCCTGGAGTGCCGCGCCGTCGGCGTCCGCGAGCGGAAGCTGTACCGCGAGCTGGCGCAGCTGCCGCGCTTCGCGCCGGAGTTCGGCTTCGTGGAGCGCGTGATGGCGAAAGTGAAGATCCCGAAGACGGTCGAGGACGGTCCAAGACGGTCGAGGTGAGCCCCTCGACCCTGTTGGATCGTTCCCGACCGCCCTCACGCCCTCACCTCCGCCCCCACACCGACTCCCAGCATCCGCGCCGCGCTGCCGTCCCGCACCGCGATCTCCACCGTGCCCCCGCTCCCCACCAGCGCGACGAGCTGCCCGCGCGCGCCGTCGCCGAACGTGCGCACCAGCGTGCCGACGTCCGTCCCCGCGACTTTGACGCGGACGCCCGGCTCCACCTGGTCGCCGGGAATGTTGGAGACCAGCGTCCCGAAGCGATCGACATACAGCACTTCGCCGACGACCGCCGCACCGTCGTGACGGGCCGCCGGGAGCGGGGAGCGGTACGGATCGGTGATCGCATGACCCAGTTGCGTGAGGGACGCGCCGATGGCGAGCTGGGCCGCCGCGGGGGCGAACACGTCCCGGGCGTGGAACGTGGGCGCGGCACCGGGCGGAATCGGCAGCGACACGAAGTGGGCATCGGCGGAGAGGCACGACAGGAGACCGTTGTCGGGCGCGACGAAGAAATGCCCTCCGGCGCCGGCGGCCAGGGCACGCCGCGCCGTCCCCACGCCGGGATCGACCACGGCGAGGTGCACCGTGCCCTGCGGGAACCGGTGCCACACGCGCCCCAGGATGTACTGGCCCGCCCGCAGGTCGCCGGGCGGCACCTGATGGGTGATGTCCAACAGCGCCGCGCCGTGGACGTGCGACAGCAGCACGCCCTTCACCTCGCCGACATAGCTGTCGGCGGTGCCGAAGTCGGTGAGCAGGGTGATGATGGGAGGCATCGGCCGTCAGCCAGCAGCCGTCGGCGGCATCATACGACGGCCCGCCGCCAGGCGCCCGAGGTCCAGAACAACGCCATCGCGATGCCGCGCGCAATCGCGGTCACCGAGAGCGCCAACCAGATGCCGAGCAGCCCGATCGTGGCCGACCACCACGCCGCGAGCGGCAGCCGCAGGAGCGTGAGCGCGGTGCTGACGGTCTGCGGCCAGAAGGTGTATCCGGCACCCGCGAGCGCGCCCTCGAGGATGATCTCGAACGTCTGCCCGAGCTGCGCGAACGCGATCACCCGCAGGTACAGACTGCCGTCTCCGATCACCGCCGGGTCCGTCGTGAAGAGTGCCACGAGCGTTCGCGGGATGGCGAGAAACGCGACAGCGGTCGCGGTCGTGACGATGAGGCAGTAGCCGACGGTCATCCGCACCGCCTGGCGGGCGCGCTGCTCCTGGCGGGCGCCCAAGTTCTGGCCCACGAGCGCGCTCGCCGAGAGGGCGAACCCCGAGATGGCCATGAAGCCGAGCCCCTCGACCTTGTGCCCCACGCCGAGGGCAGCGAGTGCGGGGGTGCCGAACTGCGAGGTGAACCGCGTCAGCCACATGTAAATCAAGCTCAAGAGCACGCCCGCGAGGGAGAGCGGCGCCCCCACCCGAAAGATCGTGGGCACGGCGCGCCAGTCGGGGGCGTCGAGCCGGATCAGGCCGCGTTTGAGCGCGATCACCACGCCGATGAGGAATCCGCCGCCGCGCACCATCACCGATGCCGTCGCCGCGCCCTCGACGCCGAGCCGGGGGAACGGGCCGAGCCCCGCGATGAGCAGCGGGTCGAGCCCGACCGACAGGAGCACCGACGCCGTCAGCATCAGGAACGGCGTGCGCGTGTCGCCCGACGCGCGGAACGTCGCCTCGACGGCGAAGAAGCCGAACACGAGCGGCCCGCCCAGCAGCCAGGTGTCCAGGTAGGCGTGCCCGAGCTGCGCCACTTCGGGCGGCACGCGCATCAGGCGAAACAGGTCGGCGGTGAGGCCGAAGCCGAGCAGGCTCACGGCCGTGCCCGCCGCGAGCGCATAGAGCACAGCGGCGCCGGCGGCCCGGGCCGCCGCGTCCGGCAGCCCCTCGCCGTGGCGCCGCGCCGCGACCGCGATCAGCCCCACCTCGACCATCTCGCCGAGTGACAGCAGCACCCACACGTAGAAGCCGGCCGTCGACACCGCGGCGAGCGCCGCGGGCCCGATGAGCCGGCCCACCCAGATCGAGTCGATGAGGTTGAAGGAGAAGTGGCACGCCATCATCGCCACGGCGGGCGCGGCGAGCCGCAGGATCACCGGCCGCAGCGGCCCCACGGTGAGCGAGCCCGGCGTGCGCGCGACGGTCGTCACGCTCGGAAAGCTACCGGAGCGCAGGCCGGGCGGGCAACGCGGCGCGACTACCGCGGATCAGTTGCTGACCGTGATCGTGATCCCCGCGGAGGTCGTGGTATGGCCGGCGGCGTCTCGCGCGGTCGCCGTGAGAGTATACGTCCCATTCGCCACTCCGTGCGAATCCCACGACAGCGTGAACTTCGTGATCGGCGAGTCGGTCGTCACTTCCGATCCGATGTTCTGACCGTTCACCTGGAACTGGACGCCGGCCATGTCGCGATCGTCCACCGCCGTGGCCGTGAGGCTCACGGTGCCCGTCAGCGTCGCGCCGTCGGACGGCGCGAACAGGGAGATGACCGGCGGCCCCACGTCCGGCAGCGTGTTCGGGTGATTGGCCTTCCACTGCGCCACCGCATTGTTCCAGTACTGCAGGCCCGCGGCCCCCGTCATCACGGTGAAGCAGCTCGGCAGGGTCTCGGGGAACGGCCCGGGACCGAGCCAGATCATCACGTTGTTCGCGCAATCCGCCAGCTTGCCGGGCGGCGGCGCCAGGAACTCGTCGTGATCATTCGAGTTCTGATCGACCCGGAAGACGTCGTTCTGGAGCGACAGCTTGGGAGAGGTCGCGCTCCACTCGTAGAATCCGCCGTGGCCCGGCACGGAGCCGGTGTAGACGCCGTCCATCGGCTGCAACCGAACCAGCGTGTTCTTGATCGTCACGACGTTGTTGCTGCCGTCCTGGGCGCTCGTGTACGGCCGCGAGGCAAACCCGATGAAGCAGCCATCCAGCAGCGCGTCGTCGACGGTGCCCGCAAACACAAAATGGTTCTCGACGCAACCGTCACGCGCATAGTGGATGTACGCGCCTCGCAGCGTCCAGTTCGGCACGTTCTTGCCGAACGCCACCCCGTCGCCGCGATCGAAGGTCCGCACGTCCTCGACGGTCACATTGGGGCCGTCGGGCACCACGGAATAGTGCGAGAGCGCGCTGCTCCACGCAGTCGCGGGTGGCAGACTTCCGATGGTCTCTCCGCCATGGTAGCAAACGTTCGAACCGCCGCCGAGGCGGATCGAGATATTGTCCGACGTCAGGAACTGGGCGGAGGAGGCGTCGATCTGGGTGTTATCCGGCAAACTCGTGTTGGCGAACGCCGACGTCTGCACCCCACTCAGGGTGATGGTGGGACTCGTAAGACACGAGACAGCAGTCGGAGCCGGGACGGTAATCGCCGAGCTGCCGCTCTTGCCTTCCGAGGTCGCGCTGATCGTCGCTGACCCGGCCCCGAGCCCCGTCACCAGCCCGCTTCCATTCACGCTGGCCACCGCCACGGCGCTGCTCGCCCACGTCACGACCCGCCCGGACAGCGTATTCCCGCTCGCGTCTTTCGGTGTTGCCGCGAGCTGCACGGTTCCCCCGACGGCGACGCTCGCCGACGCCGGCGTCACCGTCACCGACGCCACGACCGCGTTCACGGTGATGGCGGAGGACCCGGTCTTGCCTTCGCTGGCAGCCGTAACCGTCGCGGTGCCCGCGCTCACCCCGCTCACCAGGCCCGTGGCCGACACCGTGGCCACAGTTGGGGTGCCGGAGGTCCATGTCACCACCCGCCCCGTGAGCACGTTCCCCACCGCGTCCTTCGTCGTCGCCGCGAGCTGCACGGTGCCACTCACGGCCACGCTCGCCGACGCCGGCGCCACGGTCACCGACGCTACGGGGGCGGCCACGGTGATGGCAGCGGACCCGGTCTTGCCCTCGCTCGTGGCCGTAACCGTCGCCGTGCCCCCGCTCACTCCGGTCACCAGGCCCGTGGCCGACACCGTGGCCACGGTTGGAGTGCCGGACGTCCACGTCACCACGCGCCCCGTAAGCACGTTCCCCACCGCATCCTTCATCGTCGCCGCCAGCTGCACGGTGCCACTCACGGCCACGCTCGCAGACGCCGGCGCCACGGCCACCGACGCAACGGGCGTGATGGTGGCCTTGAAGACCGCGAAAGTCAGCGCCTGGCCCGTGACGTTGTCCACGGCCCGCGCCTCGACGCGCTGGCTGTCGGCGGGATTAGTCCCGAGGGTCCACCGCTCCTGCGCGATCCCGCTCAAACTCGTGAGGGCCGCTCCGGCAAACACACTGCCGCCGCCGCTCGTGACGCGGAAGTTCACGAGCTGCCCGCTCTGCGGCAGCCCGTTCGCGTCCACCACCTTCACGACCAGCGGATTCGGGAGCTCCTTGCCGGGCGGACCGGACTGGAGATCGCCGCTCACGACCTGCACCGACACGGGCGCGCTGGGCTGCAACGGCGCGGCCGCCTGCTTCTCGCAGGCGTACACCAGCAGGCCCGCGCTCAGCAGCAACAACGCGCTCGACAGGGGCTGCGTCAGACTCTTGATGCTTCTCATGAACCCAACCTGGAACGAGGTGGAAGCGGCAGGGACGCAACGCCGAGCATGCCTAGGTGCTGCATAAGGCGTGCTCTCGAGGTCGGCACTTCGGCGACGCAATACCCTCCGGTGGCGCCACTTAGCCGCTACCGGCACATTCAGATTGGAACGGACGGTGCGATGTGTAGTGCACCAGCAACGGAATGCGGCACCAAGCAGTCAGGCGGTCAGCGCACCCGAGCCTTGGCGCGTCGCCGCGCTTTGCTCTCGTACAGCGAGCGGTCCGCCGCGCTCAGCAGCGCTTCCAACGAGTCGCCGTCCCGCGGGTACACGGCCACCCCGACGCTGACGGAGAGGGAGGGCTTCTCGCCATCCCGCGCCACCCGCTCGGCGACGCGCCGGGCGACGTGCCACGCCGCCGCGTCCCCAGTCTCGGGCAGCACTACGGCGAACTCGTCGCCGCCGAATCGGGCGGCGGTATCCATCGCCCGGCACGACCCGAACAGCGTTTCCGCCACGCGGCACAGCGCCAGGCTTCCCACCAGGTGGCCGAAACTGTCGTTGATCTTCTTCAGGCCGTCCATGTCGAGGAGCACGAGGGCGAACGACCGCTCAGTCCGCTGGAACCGCTTGATCTCTGCGTCGATCGCGTAGGTGAGCTGGCGATAGTTGGCGAGGCCGGTCAGCGGATCGCTCACCGCCAGCTGGCGCAACCGGTCCTCCACCTGGTTGCGCTCGGCCACCAGGGCCGCGAGCGCCAGTGTCATCACCGACGTGACGCCCATGAACGCCTGCAACAGTAGCAGCGACTCGTTGTGCGTCGCCCGCACGAAAGGCCCGAAGCCGTGCAGCGTGCCCCAGATAGCGATCCCCGATAACACGACGACGGCGCTCGCCGCCTCGCGCTGCGGGAAGCGGAACGCCGCCCAGATGAGCAACGGGAGACACAGGAACTCCAACGGATAGTTTTTGACTCGGGACGGAAACAGCCCCCCGAACACGGTGAGGCCCACGACGATCACCCACAGCAGCAGCGCCGCGGCCTCGATCAGCTTCGCCCGCTGCCAGCGGAGGCGTGGCGTCACGAACCACAGCATCAGCGCGGGCGCCACGACCAGGTCGCCCGCGGCGTCGCCGAGCCACCACGTCCACCAGATCGGCCCGTAGTCCGCCCACCGAGCATATCCCGCCAGCGAGATGGTCGTCACACCCAGCGTGGCGCTCACGGTCGTGCTGACCATGGCAGCGAGCGCCGTGAAGATGAAGACATCTTGCGGACGATCGAAGGCCCGGCGACCGCGGGCGAAGCGGTTGACCAGATACGCGCCCACCACCCCCTCCAGGGTGTTCCCCAGCGCGATGCCGACGGAGGTCGCCACCGAGCCCGCGGTGGTCAGGTTCACGAGAAGGGCGCTGGCGAGAATCGCCGGCCAGACGTCGTAGCCGAGCAGGACGAAGGCGACGAGGGCGATGCCGGTGGGAGGCCAGACCGCGGTGGCGCTGGCATTCAGGAAGGCAAGCCGCAGCCCGAGCTTGCCGGCGATGAAATACGCCGCGCCGAGCGCGAGCAAGAGCCCCAGACGTCTGAGCAAGCGCGACTGGATCATCCAGTCCCCGATCTGTCAGGACGGCGGGGCGCGCGCCCTTATCTTATGCAAAGACTCAGCTGGTCGAGGTGAAGTAACCCCCGGACCAGGTCCCCTACCTTATAAGGGTTCTGGCGCAATGCCAGAGTGGCGCCGCCGCAACGGCCCGGCGGGCTCACGGCGGCGCGGCGGGGATCTCCTGAAGGAACCGCTGGAACACGGGATTTCCGGGGTAGCGCGCCGCCAGCCGCCGCACGTAGCCGCGGGCTTCACGCTCGAGCGCGGCGCGGCCGCCGGGGTCGCGCGCGGCCTCGCGCACCAGCGCCGCAGCGAGCACCCAGTTCGCCTCCACCCGGGCGAGGTCG
>Ga0209761_1000132_pt1 | contig 40147 bp, 39 predicted proteins | sample GraSoi013_1_40cm_4_FD_185818 | JGI IMG/M metagenome (GOLD analysis project Ga0209761, IMG submission 185818) | Grasslands soil microbial communities from the Angelo Coastal Reserve, California, USA - Sample 09_25_2013_1_40cm (SPAdes) (version 2) | ecosystem: Environmental > Terrestrial > Soil >... | reverse complement strand
ACTATTGGAGGAGCGGTCGGGGCACTGTTCACATCCATCAATTCTGGTTTCTCGACTGTCGCGGGTTTCGGGGGAGCACTGTTCTTCGGGGCGGTCGCTTTGCTGTTGAGCGCGAAGAGGTCTGGCGATATGACCTTGAGACGCCACTTGACATGGACCGGGCTCTGCATATTCCTCTTGTGGCTGAGCAGCCAGCTAGAGCAGCCGCTGTCGTACCACTTTGCTGATCCTTTCATCGTCCAGTCTCTTACCGTACCGTTGGTTGCTGCTGGCGCCTATTCCCTCTACAGAAGCGCTAAGTCGCTTGTCCCGCTTGGACATCTGATGAGCACGGACGCGGATGCCCAGAGCATTACTATGTCTCCAGCGGGCACTTCTTCATAGCAAGGGTATTGCCGAGGATCTGGTACATGGAGAGGTACGAGAACGCGCGCGATCAATGCGAGGCTCGACCTAGTCTTGATCTTCCATTTTCTCAGAAATTGCTTCTCATCACTGGTCAGTAGAGGAGAGCCTTTTGGTGCTTTGTACAAGCCGATCAGTCTTCGCTCCTCCTCAGTCAAACGTCCATTTGACACAGCCCTGTGAAGTCGGGCAATCCAGTCGTGGTCGGCCTGCGGCTCGTCTTGGGGCAGCTCCTCATCAGCTGACTCAAAGAGTCGGGTTACTGAAGCATTCCCGGATATTTCTTTGAGAAGCCTGCGACATTCGGTCCTAGGGAGAGTATTGAGAGCAGGGTCCGTGTGATGCTGAATGTTCTGGCTCTTCCCTGGATCATCGCGCCGCAGGCGTTGGTCGTGAGCTGTTTGTTGTCGACGATCAGGGATACTCTGGGGTTTTCCTTGATCATCTTGTATTTTGCGGCACTGACTGGTGTGACGAAGTAGACTCTGAGGTCCGAGTAGTAGAAGGCTACTGGGGATAGCTGTAGAGTTCGCCCTTCCTGGAGATCGTTGTCAGATATCCAATGTTGGCCGTCTTCAGGACGTCTGATACTTCTGGCGGGATCGGTGCGGTTTCCATTTCTGGTCTAAGCGTAGACCTCTTCTCTTGCTAGGACCTCTATACCATTGTCTCTGATTACAAAAGGACGGGGCGCAGTATCGATCTTGGTGCCTCGCATCTTTGAGATCTGAATCGTTCGGACTCCCTTCCGGACAATCCGTAGCATTATCACACCCTCAGCTAGATACTCCTCCGGTTGCAGTCTTCGATTCTCTCCGGTCGAAAGGAGCTCGCTTGTCAGTAGACAGGTTGCGCCAGTTGACTGGAGCGCTTCCACAATGTCTAGGACGGCCGGCCGCCTCTCCTCGATCCTTGGGAAGCGGAAGACTAGGTCTGAGATCGAGTCTAGAACGATCCGCTTGGGCGATAGCTTGTCTATTCCCTCCTGCATCAGTTCTATCAGATTCGCTAAGCCGAGTTCTTTGCCGCCGACGGGAATGCGTCCCACTCTGGCCTGTTCTGGTATCCGGCGTACTTCTGTGGCGTCGACATAGCCGAATTGCCGCTTTTTCTCGAGGCTTGCAAGGTCCATCCCGAGATCTCGCATCTCAGTCATGAGACGGGATTTTGACTCGTTCATTCCTATGAATACCCCGTTCTCGTTCCTCTCAGTCGCTCCCCAGTGCAGGTACTGGGAGCAGAGAATGGTCTTTCCCGTGCCAGGTTCTCCCAGGACTAGGACGACTCGGCCTTCCGGGATCCCACCGCCTAGCATGCTGTCGAGGCCTTCGATCCCGGAGGCAAGCTTAGACGTTGGGGTGGACTCCTCGCGACCCTCTGTTGTCGTGGGCATTTTCTTGACAGCTTCTCGGCTTGACTCTGAGAAAACTCAACGATGCTTCTTGTCAAATCACTCTTGGGTCTATGTCAGATAGTATCGGAAGTTCTTCCAGACTCCAGTTGCTCCCTGCCCATGGATGGACACGCTTCCCTTCAGGGGATCCACGGGATTAAGCGTGAAGAGACCCCACCCTATCATTATCTCCTTGGGCTCGACGGGAACGCCCTCGGCTTTGAAGAACGTCTTTCCATCCGCAAGCCATTCTGCACGCCGTTTGGAGGTGTCTATCCGGATAGAGTATTGGTGCAGCTTGCCAGGTTCCGTCCGAATGCCCGAGAATGGTGCTTCGATGAGGTAGGTGAAGGCGGTCTTTTCGTCCGTCACTCCAGGAATCAACAACCTCTCGTATATGGCTCCGATCTTCCGTCCAGTCGATATGAAGTCGAATATCATACCAGTCGAGAAGTCCATCAGTATGAAGCCTGCAAACGCGTCTCGCAGATCATCTGCGTTGCTTCGGTAGGTTTCGCAGCCCATTTCGACCTCGAAGACTGTCACTCTATCAGAGGACACGGGAAAGGTCTTGGTCGATCCATAGAGTTGCTTCGGATCGTCGAACATGTGCACTTGGTCATGCTTGCGAGTGAAGGGGTCCACGGTTAGGGCTAGACCGTTCACTCCGGACTCGATCCGGGCTTTCGGCTCCTCCCAGGTCCATGTTTGGCCGTCTCCCATAGGGAAGCTGAATATCCTCCATTTGGAAGGGTCGACTCTCCCTTTCGACATATCGTCATACAATGTCTCCGTGGTCAGCAAGGCTAGACCAGTCGCATCGGAGATTCAGAGAATATAATGATTCCGAATCTGGGTTTTGCATCATTGTCCCGCAAAGTGGCCAACCTAGGAACCTACGAGGGGTGTACGTGGCTACTGTCTGGTTCAGTTCCTTTGAGTTAAGTAGAGAATCTCGTCGTAACTGAAGTGGTCTGGAATGTCGCTTCACGCACCTCTCCGTTCGCTCGCGAGGGCGTTGATCTTGGTCGGTGGAGTAGTTCTCATACTCGGTTCTGTTCTCCAAATCGTAGGCTCGAGATCTATTCTCGACTTGGCCCCCAACATACGGTCCTTAGGCTTGTTCACCGGTGCTATAATTGGACTCATTATCGGAGTCCTCGCGTTGATAGGTGCCAGCCGGGTCTCAAGCCCTGTCTGGACCATTATCCTAATGGTTCTAGGCTACCTTGTCGGTAGCTTGGGTGGAATTCTCATCTTCATCGGAGCACTAATCGGACTCGTTACAGCACTAGTGAAAAGTTAGGCGCTTCTGACGGATATCGGGATCCCTAAAAAAACGGGGAGTAGTCGATGGAGCTATTGTGCGTGGTTAAGCTTTGAAGACTGGTGCGTAAGCGAGTAGCGTCTCGCTCTTGAAGAGGCCTCCAACATTCGTAAGCTGGTTGATGGAGGTCTTCATGATCTCTTCGGTTGTCCTTGCTTGCCAGAGGGCTACAATGTCGAACTGTCCCGGTACTGCGAATGCTTCGACGAAGCCTGGGATGTTGCTGAGCTGCTTGATGCTCTGTCCTAATGGATTGTGCTCGACGCGCAATAGGCTGATTCCTAGTGCTTGCTGAGCTTCGAGCCTCTTAGTAGGCTGAATGCCGTCCATGGCTGTGTGGGTGGTAGTTGTGCGTACGTCGGCGATGCTACGGATCTGGTTGACAGTATTGTAGACTTCATTTGGCGCACTGCTCTTCAATCGAAGAGCCAGGTCATAGCGGCCTGTTACTGGTGCGATCATGTCGATCTGGCTGTTGTTCTTTAGCTCCTCGACCACTTTCTGTACGCGGCCCGGATTGACGGTCGCGAACACGTAGGTCGGGAATTCGGTATTGGTTTGCATTTGTTACCACTATGTAACATGTATTACTTGCTTATAAGGTTTGGAATCCGATAGTCTAATATGTTACAACTGAGTAACATTGGTAGGAAGAGCGTAGATGACTGTCATCGAGGAGGTCAGCGTCCCGGAAGCGGTACGCCAGATTCTAACTCGGAGCTATCCCATCTACCAGAGCCTCAAGATGAAGGTGGTAAACTTTCACGCGTTGGCAGAGCTGGTCCAGCCGGAGGTTAAGGAGATGACCCATAGAGACGCCAGCATCAACACGCTCGTTGTAGCGATCAAGAGATTCTCTGATACGCTCGACTCGATGAAGAAGCCGGACATTGGAAACGTCCTGGGTAATGCTAGGATCTCACTGACAAGCGGTATAGTGGATTTGACGATTAAGGCTCCAAGAGCGGAGTTTTCGAAGATTGTGCGGGACGTCAGTGAGATAGGTGCGGAATTGTCGGAATTTCCACACATCTTCCCTTTGGCGACGTCGATCAAGCTAATCATGCCCGACGAGGATTATGAGAAGGTCAAGGAGAAGCTGGGACATTTCATCAAGGGCCCGTTGATTCATGCGGCGAAGTTGACGTTACGCATGTCTCCCTCAGCAGAAATGACCTCTGGGATAGCATCATACCTAACGGAGTTATTGTACCGTAATGGTGTCAACATTCACGATGCCTTCCTTGGGTACGGCGACATTATCATGGTGGTAGATGACCGAGATGGCCCACAAGCCTACGAGATTCTGCAGAGAGAAGTCAACAAGCAAGCACTGAAGGCCTAGGGCCCAGTCTGGCTGATGGGTGAGGTATTTCTGGACAAGCAGTTCTCTCAAGTAACAAACGAGACCTTGACGATACAGTCTTTCTCTGGACTAAGTGAGACCCTCTCTATACTTCATTCGATTGGGTTGCCGTGTTTGAGCCGCTTCTGAAATTGTGGTAGGATTCTGCCCGGCCGGCTCCCGTATGCTGGTACGCCGACTCCAACCGCTATCATGGTGCTCATACGCTCGGCGTGTGGCGAGAAGAACTCTGTCACAGCATCGTCGTAGAATGTTGAACCTGACGCTCCAACTCCGAGAGAGTAGGCTGACAGGTAGATCTTCCCCACCCTAACGCCTGCTTCGAACTGCGCGGCCCGATAGCCTCGGTTTCCCATGTTGCGGAGAACAATCCCAAGGTTGGTCATGAGGAAGAAGACTACGCTGGCGTCGCTAAAGAGGAGCTGTTCAAGGCAGAGGTACCCGGACGCATGCCTCGATTTTCCCTCCTTCAGCTGTTCCAGAGAGTTTCTGCCTTTGTCGTAGTGGTATGAGCCTGCGGGTAGCCCGGTGACGTCGTTTGCTATGAGGTAGAATTCGATCAAACTCTGATCGTCAGGAAGAAAGTCCATAGGAATATGTGAGGTTGAGCAGTCGATGATTGTTGAGAGGGCTTCGAAGGAGATGGGCCTCTGGGCGAACCTACGGGTTGACCCTCTAAGGAGGATCACATCCTTCAAGGACGGAGAATTCTCAGTTGATTGTCGTAGTGGAAAAATATTTTCGCCTTCGTGCGCTTTGGGTCTGACAGGTGCGAGGCTGTCCCGCCATCGCTCGACCTCTGTCTGGCTCTGAAGGTCCGATGCTCTGTTGGTCTCCCATATGATCGGATATTCTGCTACCTCTCTCGATGGCTCTTCAGTTTGAAGATCAAGCTCTGGAATCTTTCTTTGCGTCGGATCAGCGCCCTTTTTCGAGTCGCTGCCGATGGCGGCGAGGGCGACAGTTGCTTCCTTCTCTTCTTCGACACCAAGGAGCTTGTCAACCTCCTGGTCGACAAAGCTCATCACGAGTTTTGTGGTGAGGCTTTCTGACTGGCATGTTGCTAGGAGATTGGCTGCGATGACTCCGCCGTCCCAGAACCAGTGACGGTAGGACCTCGCCTCATATTTCCACGCGTTTCTCCAGGCCAAAGATGTGAGAGCTATTGTCAGGGGAGAAAGCGCAGTCGCCCCGTTTGTCGCCGCGGCCAGTTCGGGGCCGTAGTCGCCTTCACGTATTCGGACGAGAGCGAAGCTGAGAGGGTTGAAGTGGTAGACGCCCGCGTCCAATCCCGGAATGCCAGAGCTGACAATGTAGAGTTCGATGGGGTAGAGGGCGCCTGTCGCTGATGCTGCGCGCATGTAGTAGGTCTCCCCTCCGATCTTCATCTTCCTCGTAAGACCCGCTGAGAAGAAGAGAATCTCAGTTAGATTCTGGAGATCTACTGGCTTGTTACTGTTATGAGTTTCTTGGCCTTTGAGTGCTTTGAGAGACTTCTCTGATGGATACGGAAACTCGTGAGGAAGTGATTTCATCGGCATATTCTTGTAGACTTTGAAGGGGGATGGCTTGTTGTCCCAGTCGAGATAGTGTGGCGACATTCTCAGGCTGAGTTCGGAGTGTTTTGTCGCTTCGTGGTATCTGAGGGCTGAACTTCCGGTTTCCGAAGCCATAGCTCGGACCCTCGATCATTACAGTAGTACTTACGCTACTTTCTTGCGGCTCGTTCCCCTGATACGATGTAGAGGACTGTCTCGCCGACGTATGTTGCATGGTCCGCGATCCTCTCCAGGTATCGTAGAATGAGCGTTCCGGATACGAAGCATTTCAGGTTCCCTTCGGGTACCTGGGCTGACTTCTTGACGAAGTCTAGATAGATGTTATCCACAACATCATCCATCTTCTTCAGCTGGGAGGCAAGCTGTACGTCGCGCGCCGTGAATGCTTTGATGCTCACGAGTATCATCTGCTTGGCCTGTGCACCGGCTTCCTGAATGGCTGCTCTATCACAGCTGGATAGGTCGCCGAAGATGCCTAGGACATCGGAGATGTCGTGGGCGTATCTTCCGAATCTTGAGAAGCCGTAGGCTACCTCCATGCAAGATTTGATGAATCTGAGGTCTGAGGCAACCGGCTGGTAACGGGCGATGAGCTCGATGGCGAGTTCGCTCACTTCGTCTTGTAGCATTCGAAGCTCCTCGGACCAGCCGTAGATTCGCTCTCGTAGGTCTCTGCCTTGGACGTAGGCGTCTATGGCCGTGGATACGGTGTTCTGGGAGAGTTTGGCCATGTCGAGGACCATGTTCCGGAGTCTCTCAAGCCCAAGGTCCATGAGTCTAGGCAGACGTCGCTACCCTCCTAGCCAAACTTTCCCGTCAGGTATCTCTCCGTCAGTTCTTCCTTGGGATTCTCGAAGAGGCTTGTTGTTCCGCCATATTCGATGAGTTGGCCAAGATAGAGGAATGCCGTAACGTCGGATACCCTGGCTGCCTGTTGCATGTTGTGTGTGACGATCACTACCGTGTATTTCTCCTTCAGATTGGTGATCAGTTGTTCTATCTTGGCAGTCGCGATCGGGTCAAGGGCCGAGCAGGGTTCGTCCATCAGAATCGCTTCCGGCTCGACGGCGAGGGCTCGAGCAATGCAGAGGCGCTGCTGCTGACCACCGCTGAGACTGGCTCCGGAGTTGTCAAGGTCATCTCTCACTTCGTCCCAGAGGAATGCCTGTTCAAGACTACGCTTGACAGCCTCGTCGAGAGTGTCCGGATTTCTGACTCCGTTAAGCTTGAGACCTGCTGCCACGTTGTCATATACGGACATAGTTGGAAATGGGTTGGCTTTCTGAAAGACCATTCCGACGCGTCGCCTAACTGTCACAGGGTCGATTCCTCGCGAATAGATGTTGGCACCATCAAGAAGGACGCTTCCACTGGATCGGGCTCCGGGTACGAGCTCATGCATTCGGTTGAGGCAGCGTATCAGGGTCGATTTGCCGCAGCCGGAGGGCCCAATGATGGCGGTCACCTGGTTCTGTCTTATTCCAAGTGAGATATCTTTCAGGGCGTGATTGTTTCCAAACCAAGCATTCAGCTTCTGGGTCTGGATCTTGAAATCTTCCATTGTTTCATGGGGAGAAGATTGCTCTCTATTTGCAGGTTTCAGTACTTCTATCTCTACTTTCAAAGTCAGACTCTTGACCTCAGCGAGTTGTATCTCCCTCTCGTTGCCAGTCTAACTCCAATATTGAGACCTAAGACCATGAGAATCAGAACAAGTGCTGCTCCCCAGCCTTGTTGACGAGCAAAGGCGTAGGGAAGATTCGCATCGCGATAAATCGTTAGAGGCAGAGCTGCAATGGGCTGGCTTAGCCCATTGAAGAAGAATTGGCTTCCGAGAACTGTCAGGAGTAAGGGCGCCGTTTCTCCCGATACTCTGGCAATCGCCAGCAGGATTCCCGTTATTACTCCGCTCCGTGCAGTACTCAGCACTACGCTGATCGTGGCCCTCCACCTTCGGATTCCGAGTGCCATCGCTGCGTCGCGAATCGAGCTTGGAACGATCTTGATCGATTCCTCAGTCGTTCGTGTGATTATTGGTAACATTATGATCGCGAGAGCAACGGCGCCTGCTATGGTTGAGAACCCTCTCATCGCAAGGACGATTATTGAGTAGACCAGGATGCCAATTACAATAGAAGGAAATTCCGTTAGAACGTCGTTCAAAAATCTGACAGTTCTGCCATATTTGTTATCACCAAACTCTGCAAGGTATACTCCGGAGAGCAGACCAAACGGGACCGCCATCGCGCTGGCCAACGCTAGCAAAATCGCAGTCCCTTGGATAGCATTCGCAATACCTCCTCCCGCCTGTCCGAAGACTCCTGGGGGACTTGTAAGAAATTGAGGGCTGAGGGCTGAGACTCCGTTTCGGACAACCTCGAATAGGATGCTGGCAAGAGGTACTATTGCAACGCCGACACAGAGCGCTCCGAGGCCATAAGCCAGTTTGTCTTGGAACCGTCGCAAGCCCGATCCCAACTTTTACTCCACCCGTCCCTTGACTCTGAGCACTTTCCAAACCATCAACTGAGCAAACACGTTGATAATCAGCGCAAACGCGAATAGGATCAAGCCCAAGCCAATAAGCGACGAGAGAAGGAGCGACCCTGGGTTTGCCTCGCCAAACTCGTTAGCGATGAGGGAAGATAGGGTCTGACCCGATTGGAATAACGATCCAGGGAAAGCGGCCGGGCCTATGGCATTTCCAATGACCATCGTTACGGCCATCGTCTCTCCCACCGCTCGGCCGAGGCCAAGTATAGCCGCACCGAAGATTCCTGATCGAGAGTAGTTGAGAACTCCTATTCGAACGACTTCCCACCGGGTTGCGCCGATGCTATAGGCCGCCTCCCTTTGCGAGGAAGGAACCGCCATCATGACTTCCTTTGATATCGAAGACACTGTGGGGATGATCATTATTGCAAGAATTAGTCCTGCAGTCAAAATATCAAGCCCAAAGGGTGTTCCTTGAAACACTGCTATCGTCCCGAAGTCTCTTGAGAGCGGCTTCTCAATCAGATCTACTATCCAAAACCTGAAAACAAGGAGCCCCCAGAAGCCATAGATTACGCTGGGTACGGCTGCTAGGATCTCGATTAGTTGAGACAAGGGATTTCTGATGGACCCTGGAGCCATTTCTGCGAGAAAGATGGCAATTCCCAGACTGATGGGTACGCCTACTCCCATTGCAATGGCGGAAGTTACCAAAGTGCCCAAGATGTAGGGTAGGGCACCATAGACTTCCCTTCCGGCAACGGCGCTCCAGTCTGAGCCGAACACGAAGCTGATTCCGTATGCGTCGAATGCTGGAATTGACCCTCGGGTCAAGACAACGGCTGTGAGGGCTAAGATTACCACCACGATAGCTGCAAACAGTGTCGAGGAAATTTCGAAAAAATCGTCGGTCGAGAATTGTCTTAGTCGTTCGAACAGTCGAATCAGGCTCCGAGTTCGAACCGAGGAGTTTTTTTCTTTGACGGTGCGCGTCAAATAGATGATCGCCCGTCGATGACTCTATGCTTCAAGAGATCCTGGAATCACGACGCCAATACAAGCATCTCTTGGTGAAATCAACAAGGCAAAAAGGGGTTTTTCACTAGGGTGGAAGCGCATGCGAATTGAACGTAACAGAACTCAGTGTTGCGATGTCTAGAGTCAATACTGATTGAGGGAGAGGAACATATGATAGACCCGAGGCGAGTAGTTGTCCGTTTATCACTGTGAAATAAAGGAAGCTAACGAGAGCTTCTGCAGTTGCAAGGTTCAAGTTTGGAATGTGAGACAGCTCCTGATAGACCAGAATGTACACGAAGCTCGCAATGGGATAGGTTTGAGGACCAGTAGCGTTCAACATGTTTACGTTCGACCAATCACCGTTTCCAGGTGGAAGCGCAGCAGTCGAATTCGAGACAGCGTAGGCAGTCGTCGCTAAGGAGGGCAGAACATAGTTGAGGTCATGATTGAGGACTGCGGCATATGTCATGGGCGGGGAGGCAGAAAGTGCATAGTTCAGCTCCACATATCCAATAGCGTATTGGGTGGTTTGAATGAGGGTTGCGACACCTTCGTTTCCCGGTGCTCCCGTGCCAATGGGAAATACGCTGGCCGATTTGCTAGCACCCTGCTTCCAAACTGATGACCTTGCGAGCCAGCTTGTGAATATGAATGTCGTTCCTGAACCATCAGATCGATGTACGACTTGTATGGTATTGGAGGGAAGGGACAATGTCGGGTTTAGGTCTTGGATTGCCGGATCGTTCCATTTCGTGATGTTGCCTTGGAATATTTCTGCTGTTATGGTCACGTTCAGTTTAAGCCCAGTCGTTATTCCCGGAACATTGTAGGCTATAGCTTCCGAGCCTATGGTCGCCGGGATGTGCAAGGGTGTGCCGATGGTATTCGTAATATTTGTCCACTGGCTGGTCGAGAGTGGAGCGTCAGTTGCACCAAAATCTACCGTTCTCGCTTGAAAGTCTGCGATTCCAGCGCCGCTACCAACACTTTGATAATTGACCTGAATGTTCGGATAGAATTTGCTGAAATTTCCGGCGATCGCGGAAAAGATCGGGTAGGCGAAGGTCGAACCTGCACCGGTGATTGAAATGACTGATGAGCCTGACTTGAAACCGCTCCCAAAGTAGTACCCAGCGACCCCGCTAATTGCGCCCAAAACAACAATTGTGATCACGAAAACGGTCTTGCTAATTCCAGCCGCTCTGTGCGTCCCAATACCTTGACCGCTTGCCATTATTACCTGGCACCTGGTCAAGAGCTACCAAGTAATTAGCCGTCTCACTGATTATACTGAGGCGCTACATAGATACGTAGATCACAATAGGCGCCTGGTGATCGTTGCCCAATCCATTGATCTTGTCCTTCCCGGAATCTCGGATTGCCCGCTGGCGATTAGGTCGACATGCGCTTCGAGGTCGTAAGTTTCTCCACTTTCGCCAGTATCTGGATAGGGCCGGGCTGGTTCCTGATCGATAGAAATGACAGGGCCGATGGAACTCCGTTTGTTTCCCGGATCTCCACTCTCCTCAGCGGCAGACTCGTGCGACGTCAGAACTACTTCGTCCATTATCGTCTACTAAGAGCAGCCAATGAGGTAGGTATATGTAGACGCTGAACCGAGTATATAGCTAGCGTAAATATATCCATAGTAATCAGTAGAGCTGCAGAAAATTGAACGAAGTGGAGCTGCGGAAGTTGCAGATGACGGGAGGAGCTAGCTACACTGTCTCTCTGCCCAAGGACTGGGTGAAGGAGCAGGGTCTCAAGGTGGGAGATGTCGTTGCTGTCATGCCGCGGTCGGATTCGTCTTTGACCTTGATGCCTCACGAGAAGCTGCCTGCTGGCCAGAGTAAGGGTGCGGAGATAACGGTTACCCCTCAGAGGGACCAGGATAGAGAGCAGGTTCTTCGGACGATTCTCGCGCAGTATTTGGCGGGATATGATATCATAAGGGTCAGTTTTCCGGCTTCATCCAGGCCTGATCTTAGAACGTTCCTGAGGGAGTCTGCGAGGAAAATGTTCGTGGGCTCGGAAATTATCGAAGAGTCGAAGGACGAGCTGATAGTTCAATGCTTGTCAAGTTACGGAGACCTTCCTGCGCCTAAGGTCATCTCTCGTATGAGTCTGATTGCGAAGCTGATGCTCAGAGACGCTGTAGACTCTTTGAAAGGCAGGGATCCAGCCATGGCGGAGGAGATTGTTCGTCGGGACGAGGAGGTTGACCGGTTCTACCTGTTCATCATTCGGCAGCTGACGATGGCCGTTCTAAATCGAAGCCTCATACTGGAGATCGGCCTGTCCGATCCCCGGGACTGTCTCGTCTACCGCGTGGTCTCGAAGAGTCTAGAGCGGATAGCTGACCACGCAACGACCATCGCCAAGATGTCTGCAGGAATTGAAAGTCCGCTTCCACCTCGACTGATTGATGAGATATCCAAAGCCAGCGATCTTACCATTTCGGTTTTGGAGGATGCGCTAAAGTCTCTTGCCAAGAGCGACGGGAGCCTTGCCAACAAGTCGATAGCCTTGGCTGAGAGCGTTGAGAGAGAAGCAGAGAGTGTTATGGACAAGCTGTTCAGCTTCAAGCTTAGCCAGAAGTCAATTGTCGCGGTCCGTCTTGCGCTAGAGAGTCTCAAGCGCATATCGGAGTATTCCGAAGATGTGGCGGAGATGGCGATAAATCTGACAGCCCGAAGAACAGAACTCTACTGATCTCCACAAACTCGTGACCGAAGCACTCATACTGACGACGAGTGGAGCGACTGTTAGCCAGAGCATCCTCTCTTCGAGACGAAGTGACTTCAGGAAGAGTTGAATCGGAACACTATTCTAATGACTACTGATGAGGAATACTAAAAGGGGGAGCCAAGATTCGTGACTCCTCCGCTGTAATGTGCTAGAACAAAGTGTAGGACTCTTGGACGGGTTTCCGGTTCCGGTTGAATCAGCATACAAACAAATTGGCGCATATGGAGTCATCGGCAACACTAGGACGGTGGCCCTTGTCGGCTATGATGGATCTATTGATTGGTGTTGTCTGCCCAGATTCGACTCGCCCAGCCTCTTCGCGGCGATACTCGGCAACAGGACAGGCGGCAGATGGAGTCTCGCACCAGTCAGGAAAGGCCATGCCTCCCAAACTTATCTGAAAAACACCAACATTCTCGTAACCGAGTTCAGCGTAGACGGTTCGAGAGTAATAGCTACGGATTTCATGCCATGCTCTAACTCTAGAGATGCATGGTCGGCTCCGCCCGAGATCCATAGGGTTCTGAACTGTGTTGAGGGAAAGATCAGATTTCGACTCGATCTTGATCCCCGTTTCGACTATGGAGTGATCCGACCTGATGTGGGGGTGGATGGGAGGAATGCCTCGTTTAGGAGCCCGCGGGACGAGATGGTCCTGGCATCTACGGTTCGGCTTAAGCCTCCCAGGACTGGCCACCTCTCAACCGATTTTCAGATGTCTCGAGGGGATCGAGAGATTTTCGTTTTGAGCTATGGGGAGGCTGAACCTCGTGAGGTGGAGGAATACAACACTATCGAGCAGTTGCAGCAGACGGAGATTTTCTGGAGGACTTGGGTTCGAAAGTTGCGTTATGAGGGACGTTGGCGGAGGGAGGTGATACGCTCCGCGCTGACGCTGAAGATGCTTGTCTATGCTCCGACAGGGGCTATTGTTGCTGCGCCCACCACTTCGTTGCCTGAGGTCTTTGGGGGGGACATGAACTGGGACTATCGGTATTCTTGGATTCGAGATTCTGCCCATTCGCTCTGGGCCTTTCATCTGCTTGGAGACACCAGCGAGGCGGAGAGGTATCTCCGCTGGCTCATCGAAACCGACCCCGCTCTAGATCTCAATCTCCGGCTCATGTACACAATTCAGGGCCAGCCTGTCGCGCCGGAGAGGGCCGTATCTTCACTTGAGGGCTACCGAGGGAGTAAGCCTGTGAGGATTGGGAACGCGGCGGCGCAACAGTTCCAGATGGACGCCTACGGCTACATGCTGGACGCGCTGTATTTTTCGACGAGGCACGGCGTTTCTATCACCCGGGGGATGTACTATCGGTTCGTGAAGCCTCTCGCTGATTTTATCGTCGATCACTGGCGCCTTCCTGGAAACGGTATCTGGGAGCTCCGGGGCAAGAAACGGCATTATGTTGAGACGAAGGCCATGTGCTATGCGGGTCTTGAGAGGGCTGTGGAGATCGCAAGGGTCTCCAAGCATCTGGAGGACGTGCCGAAGTGGCGGAGGGCCATGCATGAGATCAGAAGAGAGGTCTTGTCAAAAGGCTGGTCTGGTAAGAGGAGCGCTTTTCGGATGCATTATGGAACAGACTCGTTGGACTCTGCCAGCCTACTGATGCCTCTCATAGGATTCACCAAGCCTCGAGACAGACGCGTCGTCAGCACGGTGGACGCAGTGATGAAGGAGCTCGCACGGAACTCGTTGCTCTACCGATACAAACCGAACAGCGGATCGAAAAACCATGAGGGAGCCTTCCTAGTTTGCAGCTTCTGGCTCGTAGCCTGCCTCGCGAGGATGGGCCGGACAAAAAGAGCGCTAACCATTTTCAAGGACCTCTTGGGCTACGCGAACCACGTGGGACTATACTCTGAGGAGATTAATCCTGACACTCTGGAGTTTATGGGGAACTTTCCACAAGCCTTCAGTCACATGGGACTGATAATGGCAGCGTTCGAACTCGACAACGCTCTAGATGGGAAGTGAGGCGCGTCTCCCACCGACATCGGACTGGACAGGAAGACTCTTGACATCCCCAATATCAGACAATCAGTAGCGACTGCCCTATTATCACAGGATTATTTCGAGTTCAATCTCGTCTCGAAGGGGGATTCCCTCCTTTCCCAGTATTGGGATCTCAGGCTTCAACCTCCTGGACTTTTCGAGCGCATTCGGGTAGACGGCGACGATGTGAAGCCCCCACTTCTGATAGAACCCCAGAGAACTCAGATTGTCGTTTGTGGTTATGAGCCAGAGCCGTTTACAGCGAGCCTTGATGGCCGCGTCTCTCACGGCGTTGAGAAGTGATGATCCCGTTCCTGTTCCTTCCGAGAGACTGTTGATGGTGACGACCTCGCATTCGTCACCCTGTACTCTGAACGTGACGAGCCCGACTACCTTCTCGTCAGCGACTGCAGCGAAGCCTTCTAGCTCGCTAGGGTCGAACATTCTCCCCTTGCTCACGACCCGGGTGGACCCCCACTGGTCTTGTATGAAGCTCGTCACCATCGAACGATCCTCCCTGGTCAACGGTCTGAGACGAACCTGTAGCAAGGCTGATCCTCCTAGCCGAGCAGGTCCTAGTCCGAGTCTATTAGAAGATGGTTCCTCGAATAGCTACCTCGAGTGTAACTTACCTGGAAACTATGAGGTCACGCTTAGTTGTGCGTCTAAGCCTCCTACCGTCGGATCGTGTTAAAGGCCCTTGGAGTTTGACCCATTCTGGTATTATGATTGCTCTGAGCAGCTCTTGGAGTGTTATGCCTCGCTCCTGGGCTATCCTATTCAGTTCGTCGTATACTGTTTGTTCTACTGTTTGCATGAATTTTGTCAAATTTTCTCATCTCGCACATACTCAAGCCGGGAGTCGGATCTTTGACGGGAGAGAAGTGTTGGAATCCCAGAGGGTCTTGGTAGCCCTTGAAGGTACCCTACGGGTCTAGCAACGGTGCCGGCCGCGATTACTACCGCGACTCGCGGACGGAGGCGACCACGACATTACCGATTCCCGTCCGAATTTTTTTTCTGCGAAATTCGGCCAGCCCTTTTCGGGTCTAAAAACCTGTTTTTGTTCCAAGTTTTGTACAGTGGTGTTCTAACTTTTCTGCCGGTCAGAACCATTTTTCACCGGCCAGCTCAATTACGCGATCGATTTCTAGTCATACAGAGTAAAAAGAGTATAGAATCCCCCGTTCCCAACAGACTTCCACACGCCAATCGAAGGCGAAAAGTGACTTGTCCAACGCAGATGTCGGAAAAGTCTTACTCTTATAGCGCGATTCCCCGTTTGTGTACTCTAGATTCTAATCTTTTAGATTCTCCCTGGTTCATGAAAGAGTGTGGCAGCCGAGACAGCATTCCTCCTCGATCTTGGCATCCTAGCTGTCTCAGCCTTGATCTTCAGCCTGATCTTTGCCAGGTTCAAACTGCCGATCGTCTCCGCTCAAATATTGGCTGGAATGACGGTAGGACCATTCGCCCTCGGCTGGGTCGTAGACCAGACTGTCATAGGAGAGATCGCTTCCGTCGGGATCGTCCTCCTTCTCTTCCTCCTCGGCCTCGAACTCGACCCCGTCGAGTTGCGAAAGATAGCCAGGCAGGTGGTGCCTCTGACCTTCGTCGAAGTAGGCATCACATCTGCCTTTGTACTCGCAGGTTCATACGTGCTTGGTCTGACGCTGATCTGGTCCGTGATCTTTGCCATGGCAGTGAGCATCAGCAGCACTGCCATTGTAGGCAAGATTATTCTCGAGAGGCGGATGTTTCAGGCCCAAGAGTCGAAATTCCTCGTCGGTTTGATGATAGCCGAAGACTTCGTCGCAGTCGGATTCTTGATAGTTCTGTCCACAATCACTTCCCCGGGAGCCGCATCCGCGTCCCAACAGCTCACCCGGATAGTCGAGATCGGACTCGGCGGGATCGGGCTTCTCGTCTTGGGCTACTTGGTAGCCAGATATCTGGCCCGCATAGCGATCGACTATCTCAGCTCGTATGATGTAGATTTAGAAGAAATCCCATTTCTGTTTGCGCTTGCTCTCGGCGTTCTCTTCGCCGTACTGGCCGCGGTTCTCGGATATTCGCCAGGCATCGGGGCCTTCGTGATCGGGCTCTCAATCAGGGGAAAACAGTCAAGATTCTTGACTGAGAAGCTTTCCACGATCAAGGACCTGTTCCTGGTCCTCTTCTTCGTCTCAATGGGGAGCCTGATCGATCCATTCTCGGCGCTTGGCCTCGGGATCGCGATCATACTGGCTCTAGCGCTGGTGGTGGGAGGGAAGCTTGTTGGCGGATTCGCCGTCGGAAATGTTCTTTCCCGCGGTCAACATAATCCAGGGATCAGGCCATGGTCCTTCGGAACCTGGCTGGTTCCTAGAGGAGAGTTCTCTTTCGTAATAGGACAGTTCGCCCTGGCCATCGGGCTCATCAGTCGAGACATCTTCTCACTCATAGGCCTCTCGGTCCTCATCAGTGCCCTGGTCGGCCCATTCCTCCAGAGACTGGTCGAGCCGAAAATGGCGGAGAGCAGTCATCTGCTCAGGCCGCAGAAGGATGAGACGTCGGACCGATGAAACCTTGGACCGAGGACCTTAGGCAATTGTAACTTGCACGCTTCTAGTCGATGAAACCCTTCGCCCAGGAACGGCCTGGGAGATTGTTCCTCAGGTCAGGCCATTCACGGCTGCGGACTTCAGGTTCGCCAGAAAGAATCCCCACCGGGCAAGCTCCAACGGGATGCCATGCTCAGCCCATCCGCCTTGGGATATTCTATTTCTAGGGTGAGGGTCGTAAGCCTGCCGTGAAGGTACATGCGTACTATCACCCCGTCCCCTCCCGCTGCAAACGGAACGAAGAGTGCTTCGGTCCCAAGTAAAGGACCTTGTAGTCAACTGGTCGCTCACCGGGCCAACTCAGCTTTAGCATTTTTCCAACTGCTATTCTCCCTTTGATAGCGGCCGGAAACCAGGAGCAAAGCCCCCTTCGAGAGGCAATCAGCCTCCACACCCGTTTCTTCCCAACCGGAAGAATCATTTTCATCTTCGTAAGACCGGGACGAAAACAGAATCAATATTCAAGGGCAAAGGATTGCGGACATTTCCGGCGATCCGTTAAGGAACTTTGTCGACATGGGCCTAATGCATTAACCATCTTCTTCTTAGCGCGAGGAATGAGGTGGACTTAGCGCAGCTAAGGGCCCCCAAGATGCCTTGCCTGCGAGGCACATCCCATCATCTTTCTATGTAGTCCCGTATGGCTCTCAGGTGCTTCGGGTTTTTCCGAAGAAACTCGACGAGCCTTGCGATTTTGTGAACGGTGATTGGCTGAATGTAGTGCTCAATTCCTTCCGTATCCTGATGCGCCGTAACTTCCTCCACTCCGATCATAGAGAGAAACTCTGAGATTATTCCGTGCCGTGAGATTACGGATCTGGCCACCTTCTCGCCCTTTTCGGTGAGCTTCATCCCTCGGTAAGGCTCATGCGCTAGGTAGCCCTTCTTGGCAAGATTTCCCACCATGCCGGACACGGTTGGAGGTTTGACCTTCAGCATGTCGGAAAGGTCGACCGTGCTCGCGTATCCCTTATCATGGCTCAGCCGGTAGATTGCTTCGAGGTAGTCTTCCAGCCGAGAGGTTTCCTTTTTCAGATGAATCATCTGCCCAATTCGGGTTCAGTCTGGAGCGGCATCGTTCGGTAAAAAGCTTGGCAAATTAGGCCCGCCTAAAGCAATTCGAGTATATTAGCAAAATTAGACCGGACAAATCATGTTAGAGTGACCTAAATTTAAATATCAGGTGTTATCTTACGCGGGCTATGCGGGCCCCGTGGAAGGCGCAAGATCAGATCATGACTGGGCCGACGGGGCAGAGAACTAGCGCTAGAACTTCTCGTCGCGATTTCCTGCTTTACCTTGGGCCCTCGCTTATGGTTTCCTTGGCCTACATGGATCCAGGCAATTACGGTACTGACCTGGCCGCAGGTGCGGGCTTCAAGTTCGGATTGGTCTGGGCTGTCTGGCTTGCTTCGGCGATGGCGATGTTACTACAGTATCTTTCTGGGAAGCTTGGAATCGCTTCCGGTCATTCTCTACCAGAAATGGTAAGGAAGTCGCTGGGGCGGAAGGAGTTTGTGGTCCCCTACTGGCTCGCTGCTGAGGCGGCGGCGGCGGCGACCGACCTTGCGGAATACTTGGGCACTGTCGTGGCTCTTAACATACTCTTTGGTGTACCTCTTCTGTACGCTGCAATTTTCGGCGCATTCGATGTCCTTCTTTTGATGACGATGATGACAAGACGATTCCACATAATAGAGCAATTTTTCATGCTTTTCACGAGCGTTCTCGTCATTGGCATACTCTACCAGTTGATAGTCATCAAACCTGACCTGGGCCAGATTGCATTCCATTCTGTTGTGCCAGGCTCTTTGAGTACCGACGCTCTCCTGCTTGTCGTCGGGATAATCGGGGCGACTGTCATGCCCCACGCCCTTTTCGTCCACTCTTGGCTTTCAAAGAACAAGATGGATCTCATGGGCAAGAAGATACTCGATCCCAACAATAGATATGATTCTTCCAATGCCTCGCTCGAAGTGAGACAAAAGACGAGGAAAATTCACCTGTGGGAGACTGTTGTATTCTTGAGCATTGCTGGAGTTGTCAACGCAGGAATACTGCTTGTGGCTACACCGCTGTACCCGAACTCTAATCTCACGATTGAATATGCTGTACGACAGCTAAGCGGGATATTCGCACCCATCGTGGGAATCATCTTTGTTCTGACTCTACTTGCGTCAGGTCTCACGTCATCGACACTTGGAACAATCGCAGGGCAGGTAATAATGGAAGGGCTGATCGGGAAGCACTGGAACATTTGGGCAAGAAGAATAGTTACGAGGGGTGTGAATGTGTTCCCAACCACGATAGCGATACTCGTCGGGCTTGACCCGCTTATCTTGCTGGTTTACAGTCAGGTGATACTGAGCCTCATGATTCCCCTCCCGATGATCCCGCTTGTCTACTTCACATCAAAGAAGAAGCTCATGGGGGATCTTGTCAACAGAAGGAGAACAATTATTGTCGCAGTGGTGACTGTCGCGCTGATAATGGCATTCAACGCATACTTGTTGCTAACTAGCGTGTAGCTGTGAATACGTTCGTACTTGCCACCATTCTGGTGCGGGGGGTGGGATTTGAACCCACGAACCCCTACGGGACAGGGTCCTGAGCCCTGCGCCTTTGACCTGGCTTGGCAACCCCCGCTTGGAGGGCGGAGTGCGAAAGTTGTCAGATAAAGCCGTGTGTCGGCGACTAATTCTCGGGCCCGGTTTCTCGTGGGTCTTTCGGGGTGCTATTTCTCCGGCTTTGCCATCTCTGGCTCTGGAGGGATCTGGTGCCGGACGGTTCTTCCTGGAATTCCTCTGTGCTTTTCTATCTCTCTCAGTCTCTTCTCCCAGTCTCGCATTTGTCTGTCCTTCAGTAGCTGGTTGAGGATCTGTGAGGTGTTGTTGTAGAGCTGGGTCCAGCGCTCCCGCGTCTTCAGGTCCAGATTCTCATCGAGTATGACCTTGCGGCACTTTGCCAGGTTCTGACGTAGCTCTCTTACCATCCTATCGCCCACCTTCTCCTCAAGACCGTCGCTCTGGTCCAGGCTCAGTCTTCCACACCCTTCCGTCGCCGCTCGCCTGTCCCCGAAACCAATCCCTCAATCCTACGCGCCTCCTCTACTCTCCTGGACCCGCCTTCGCGTAGAGCCAGCCTCCAGAGCCTCAACAACCGCGTCCCCGTCGCGCTCAACAGCCTCTTCTGCCCCTGATCCAGCGTCCTCAGACGCGACCCCTCGTCCAGGTCGTCCAAGACCATGACGGTCAACCGGCGAATATTCGCCAGAAGCTCCCCATATCCGTCCTCGCGATTCTCCACATCCAAATGTTCCATCTCCTACATGTCCCAGCGATCTCCGGCGTCCCCTCCGGTAGGCTCATCCATCTCCGAAGAAGAGAGGAATCCCCGCAAACCTAGGGCGTGTCCCTATCGAGACCGCGACAGAACATACGTCAATCCCTCGAAATAAATCATCTTTAACCCACTGACGGAGACAACCAAAGACGGTATCCGCACAAACAGTCCCAACAACGTCCACAATCGCTCAAGAACGTCCAGACCAGACGAAAAAGTACGTTTTCCAATCCCGGAAAAGCATGCTTAACCCGTCCCCCCCGGGCGTCAAAATCTCCCGAGAAAAACGTTCCTCAGAATCCTCTCGTCTACCGCCCCGAAAAACAGACAGTGTCCCTAAGAAAGGGGATTAGTGTCCCAGGCTCTCCAAACCATCTACTTAGTCCGCTCTAGCACTACTTCTATGGTGGAGACGTTCCGCGCGTCTTGGCCTTCACCGACAACCTCCGTGCCCAAGTTCACATGTTTTACAAGGCTGCCCTGGAAGAAGCGGTTATTCACCACCTCAGCCACATCAACAGCCGTGCTGATGGCTCTTCCACGAGCCTTTAGACTCAGCTTCTTGGCGCCCGTGTTGAAATGCATCATGACAGCCGTAGCATAAGCCATGATCGGCTTCTTACCGATCAGTATCGTGTCCGCTGGAATGTCACTTCTACGCACCGGGGCAGGAGCCCTCTCCGCCTTCTTTGGTTCTTCTGACAAGCAATTCACCTCCACGTACGCGAGTGCACTGACGGCAAACCCGGCTATGCACAGAACCAGCCTAAATAGCTATCTGAAACCCACGCACAAGACCCGCCCCAATGGACCAAGCTCGACCCAACCCATTCCTGGCTCGTAAAGAGGAATCTTTCTCGGTGACGCCCACGCTCCATCCTTCCTCTCAAGAGCCACTCAGTAGCAGACCCCAACATCATCGTCGCCAACCTCGAAGGCCGCCGTGTACCACGCTCTTCTCACTCCAAATTACTGACCATTCTCATCAAAGGACCCAGTCACCAAAAATCAACGAGAAGGAAGAACCGTGACGGGGAACTATTCATCCCGCATGTCGAACAGACACGATGCATCCGGACTCGTTCGGGAGTAGCCGATTGCTAGAAAACTGTATCTAGAATCTCGAAATAAAAACCGAAAACTTTGTTCCCAGCTCGTTCAAATACGGTGAACGTGAGATTTCTTCTTCCATCTTTCCTGTTCAAATTTCAACGTTTATCTCTAACGACAGAACTAGATATCCTCTTATGCCCAAGTTTATGCAGTCACTCGGGATAGAAACCTACCATCGGCTGGTAACAGAGGCGAAAGCAAGAGATGTCACTGTACAATCCCTCATACGCACAGTCATTGTCCCGGACTGGCTCAAAACAGTCCCCGCGCAAATAGGCATCCAGACAACCATGGCCAAACCCACGACCCAATCCGGCACGCTCATCTCTCACGCCGGAATCCTGACGGAGACAACGCGCCGACCTTTCCTTAACGCCACGGTCGGGCGGGGGAGACCCTAGCCCGAGCCTTTTTCTTTCGACCGAAGAAGGCTCTGTAAGAAGCTACAGTTCTAAACCGAGATTCGGACTCAAATAGTGGACTTGAGACCGCCGACTCCTACGCGGTCGATCTGCCCAGAACTTCCGCCTCCTAGGCCACCGGGCTGGGGCCCACTCGTATCTTCGGCCTCGCGGCTTCCGAGAACTGTTGGGAGAATCGTTCGTACATTTTCAGCTCCTCGCTGGACATCGGCTTGATCTTCTGCAGTGCCTCGTCATAGTGGCGCTTTGCCACCTTCAGACCCTTCGCCCGCTTCTTGGCATCCTCAGGGTCCTTGGACTTGGAAATATGCTCTCTCAGAGAGAGCATCACGGCCGTGTTGGCTACGGATGCTATGTCCGCGCCGGTGTACCCGTCCGTCCGCTTGGCAAGCTCGTCCAGATTTACATCCTCCCCAAGCGGAGTCTTCCTCGTATGAATCTTGAAGATCTGCCTCCTCGCCTCAAGATCAGGTGGGGGCACGAACAATAGCCGGTCGAACCTTCCCGGCCTCAACAGAGCCGAGTCGATAATGTCAGGCCGGTTCGTGGCAGCTATGATGACCACGTTCCGCAGCTCCTCCAAGCCGTCCATCTCGGTCAGGAACTGGCTGATCACCCGCTCCGTGACATGAGCATCGCCTCCTCCGCTCCCACGGACCGGCGCTACAGAGTCTATCTCGTCGAAGAATATGATGCAAGGCGAAGCCTGACGGGCCTTCCGAAAAACTTCTCGCACAGCCTTCTCGGACTCACCCACGAACTTGTTCAGTAGCTCGGGACCCTTCACGCTGATGAAGTTCGACTCGCTCTCATGCGCCACCGCCTTAGCCAACAGTGTCTTGCCCGTCCCGGGAGGACCGTACAGCAACAACCCCTTAGGCGGGCTAGCGTTCAGCTGCGCGAACAAATCCGGATACTTCAACGGCCACTCCACCGCCTCCCGCAGCTCCTCTTTCACGTCCTCCAAGCCCCCGATCTGATCCCATGACACGTCAGGAATCTCGACCAGGACCTCCCGCATGGCCGACGGTTCGACCTCCTTCAAGGCGTCCAGAAAATCGGACATTTTCACGATGATCTTGTTCAGAATATCGCCTGGAATGCTCTGAGCCTCAAGATTGATCTCAGGCAGAATCCTACGCAGAGCCCTTATGGCCGCTTCCTTTGCCAACGCCTCGAGATCCGCGCCGACAAAACCGTGCGTCACATCCGCCAGCTTCTTCAGATCCACATCCTCCGCCAAGGGCATCCCACGGGTGTGAATCTCCAAGACCTCCAAGCGCCCGTCACGATCGGGCACGCCGATCTCGATCTCCCGGTCGAATCGTCCCGGTCGGCGCAGAGCCGGGTCGATCGCGTTGGGACGATTGGTCGCTCCGATCACGACCACCTTCCCCCGCGACTGGAGTCCATCCATTAGGGACAAGAGCTGGCTGGTAACCCGCTTCTCAACCTCGCCCGTTACTTCCTCCCTCTTCGGAGCGATCGAATCGATCTCGTCGATGAAGACGATCGAAGGAGCATTCTCCTGTGCCTCCTTGAACACTTCTCTGAGCCGCTCCTCGCTCTCGCCGTAGTACTTGCTCATGATCTCCGGCCCTCCGATGCTGAGAAAGTTCGCGTTCGTCTCGCTCGCGACCGCCCTCGCCAACAACGTCTTCCCAGTCCCGGGGGGACCGTGAAGCAAGACCCCTTTCGGTGCCTCAACCCCAAGCCTCTCGAACAATTCTGGATGCCGTAGGGGAAGCTCTATCATCTCACGAATCTTCTGAATGACGGGACGGAGCCCGCCGATGTCCTCGTAGCTGATCCGGGGAATCGCACGGATCGGCTCCTTGACCTGTTCTCCAACCAAAACCTCTGTGCCCTCAGTAACAATGACCGCCTCGGCGGACGGAGTCGTGTTCGTCACCACCAGGTTCACTGTCCGCCCCATGATGTTGATCGGGACGAAGTCACCCCGCGATAAGACCCGCCCTTCCAAGAGCTGGCTCAGATACTCTTCTCCACCAACAATACGGAGCGGCTCAGTCGGAGCCAACGTCAAGCGTTCAGCGATCTTAGCATCGATCTTCCGAATAGTCACCTTGTCATCAATCGAGACGCCCGCATTGTTCCTGAGGTAACCATCAATCCGGACTATTCCCTTCCCATAATCCTGCTCGTGAGCTGGCCAGCACAAGGCGTTCGTCTTACGTTTGCCCGTAATCTGAACGACGTCCCCCGAGGTTAATCCGAGGTCTTGCACAACCTTCGGATCTATCCTGGCTATTCCCCGGCCTACATCTCGCTGCAGCGCGTCGGCAACCCTCAGAGTCGCAGTCTTTTCGGGCAATCTATTCACCAAGAAGAATTGAAAGAGGCCCAAGCTACTCTAATAAAACGCTAGCAGGATCGATTCCGAAGAATCGTTTCATCCAGCATTGGTAATTGTACCCTACTCGCTAACGGCTCGGATCTGCCCAGCGCAGAATCCGCTGGTCCTCGCGAGTCTTAGCTCTGACTCTTTCCATCCCCGAAATAGGTCCCGTGTGATTTATACACAGCCAGCCCGCCTAGGATGTCAAGCCGGATGCGAGGGCGGAGAAAACAATGTCGGATGATGTGAAGCGGATGGCCGACCTTCTAAAATCAGGAGCGACAATGCTCTCTGACGTTTGTCCGAATTGCGGCAGCCCTCTGTTCAAAGTCAAAGGCGAAATCTTCTGCGCCAAGTGCAACAAGCCGGTGGTTTACGCTCGGGCGACCGGACCTCAAGCAACGGTCTCTGCCAGCATGCTTCTCGAGAGTGTTGAACAGACAGTTATCGGAAAGATTAGCGAGACCAACGAGCTCTTGAAGCTGGAAAAGGATCCTGAGAGGCTCTCAGCCTACAGCAACCTAGTATTCGGATGGCTCTCAATGCTGGAAAAGCTTAGGAATCTCAAGGAGACTTTCAGCCAATCATAGCCTCAGCAAGGTTTCGGGCTCGACCGTTCTTCCGTTGACGAGATTTGTTAACTCTACCTTCCGACGTCGCCTTCTAGCAAGCACGACCACCGCTCCAGTCAGCTGAGCGAAACCCAACAACTCTCTCTTCCGCTGTTCTCCGAGAAACGAGCCTCCTGCTTTGCACTCGACGAGAACAGATTTGCCGTTGCATAGACACACCAGATCTATCGGTTTGGATTGAGCAGCTCGGACAACGAAGAACCCGCTTCTGCGGAACAGGTCCCTCACCCGGTATTCCAGCCGTCTCCCGGCTTCGTAGTTGGACAAATCCATCCCGACCTGAATCGCCACTCACTTAAGGTGTGTGAGGGACCTGAAACTAACTGTGGAGTTCTTCGCGGTCTTCAGGTTCGCGCCGGTATGTAAGGAGGACTACAAGCGCGATAACTGCCACCAGTACTAGTATCCCGCTGAACGCCAGTTGGTTGACTGAGACGCTCACGATACCTCCAATGACGAGCAGTCCAAGTGATAGTCCGAACGCGGCCAACGTCAGCCTTCCAAGACTCAACAATTGCACCCTCGCCCATTCGGTCACACGCGTTCGGATTTCCATGGATATTTCGTCGCTGTCGCTATTGAGCTGCCTGTATGCGGCATCCAAGGTAACTGCAGTGGTAGAAGCTTCCATGAGGAAGATCACGACCATGAATCGCAATAGGAGGAGTGCTGTGTCGGTTCCCTCGAGGCCGAAGACGTCGCTGGCAATCTTTCCCCATATCGTCAATGCCAGAAGACTCGCAGAAGCAAAGGTTGCCGAAGCCAAGCTTCGCGTCAGCATGCCGGCTAATCCGAGAATTGTAAGGATCGATGTGATGAGTATTTGTTGTTTGAATAGTGCGGCCGTCGGAAGGCTGAGGACTATCCATGGAACGAGAAAGATATGGTTGACCTTCAGCATTGGTATGATGAGGCGTGGGACGGCGTTCAAGCCGCGACGACTGGGCGTAATCGTCTCACCTTGGTCAACATCGTCGAGAGACGGATATTCCTCGGCCAGTCGATTACGGTAGCTGACCTCTCAAGTGCGAGGAGAGTTGTTGATCTCTCCAACATGATTAATTTGAAAGCGATCTCTTCGGTTGAGTCTTGGAAAGTCAAGGGTATCGTCGGAGTAGGTGATAAAACGAGCATATTGTAGCCGGCGAAAGCCAGTTGTTTGACACCCTCTTTCATCTCAGGGTCCAGTAGCGGGGAGATAATGACTATCTGTGCACGAGAAGGTAGCATACGCCGGGCTAGGAGGTTCATGACGTAGCTAGTAGAAACAGTTGCCCTTCCAGACTTTGCACCTGCCAGAAGATACAGGATCCTTCGTTCATGTCGTTTTCCGAAACCGGCCGGTATAGATCCTCTCTCTCCTCCTTGAAGGACCAAGCCTACCCTGTTGCCCTGCCTCAACAACATGGTTGCCATCGATGCGGCTGCATGGACTCCTCGTTCAAACATTTCACCCTGCGCCGGTCCGAGTAATGTAACGTCGTTGTCGAGAACGATCATAACATCGGTGACTCTCTCTGCCTCAGTCTCGTTTACGATTAGAGAGTCATGACGGGCTGTTGCTTTCCAGTTGATTCTTTTGGGGTCGTCTCCGGGAACATATCCACGCATACTGTAGAATTCAGTCCCGGTCCCTGGCACTTTCGAGGGGATCACTCCGGGCCAGGGTCCGACATGCCTCGGCCGAAGTTGAGCGCCGGCCAGCCGCTCGGGCCTCGGCATTACGCAGAGAGTATCGGATGTAAGTCGTGCCTCCACGAGATAGAACCCGAGGGGGTCTCTTGCCTTCACTATCAGAGGGCCTATTTGGTACTTGGACCGTGGCGGAGACGGGAACCCTAAGATCAGACGTGGTTCTTCACCTGGTCCGATCGACATAGGAGCCTTGTTAACGCCTCTCTCCAGGACGATCCTCTCGTCGAGAGTTTCATGAACTTCCAGGTTCGATATGTTTGCACCCGTTAGGTTTCGAATGTGAGACTCTACTCGAATGTTTTCGTCTCCGAAGGTTTCGTCGGGGATGATCTGTCGTTCGAGCTTCAGGTCGACTTTTTCCGGCAATCCCCAGATGTTCGAGAGAAAGAACAGAGAGGCCAGTCCGAGCACGAGTACACCGATCTGGAAGTCACCGAGCAGCAGAGCGAGGGTTAGCAAACCGATGGCTATTGAGAAGTAGATTGTTGCTTTGAGAGTGAACAAAGCCGATCTACGTCTTTACTCTTGGTACCGGTATTGTCCTGAGGATTTCTTCCAAGACTTGGCTCGCGCTTGTCCCCTTCACCCACGATTCTGCTTTCATGATCAGCCTATGAACAAGAGCGGAGGCGACTACCTCTTTCACATCGTCGGGGATCACATAGTCTCTGCCATGGAAGACTGCTCTGGCCCGGCTCAGTTTGAAGATGGCCAGAGATCCTCGCGGGCTAGCTCCCACATCGATTTGCCGCTGGGACCTTGTCGCCTGGACAATGTCGGCGATGTATCCCATAACATCGTCGTCAACATGTATTCCTTCGACGGTCTGTTGCAGATCTAGTATCGTCCGTAAGTCTGTTACCGGGTCGAGGGCAACGTCTTCTTGGCCCCTCAGCATTCGACGGTGCATTATCTCAACCTCTTCTGTCCGGGCGGGATATCCGAGTTGTAGTTTTACTAGGAATCTGTCCAGTTGGGCCTCTGGGAGGGGGTATACTCCTTCATACTCTATCGGGTTCTGGGTGGCTACGACGATGAACGGATTATCTAGAAGGTGGGTCTTTCCGTCCAGCGTTGTCTGTTTTTCTTGCATCGCTTCCAATAGAGCGGCCTGGGTCTTTGGTGGAGCCCGGTTGATCTCGTCTGCAAGCAATATATTGGTGAATACGGGCCCTTTGCGTAGTTCAAATTCTCCAGATCGAACGTTGAAGACATAGGTGCCTGTAATGTCGGCGGGCAGCAGGTCGGGCGTAAACTGGATTCGAGAGAAGCCGCAACCCATGCTCATCGCAAAACTCTTTGCAAGTAGGGTCTTAGCAAGTCCCGGATAGTCCTCGAAGAGAATGTGAGAGTTGGCAAGGACTGCCAGCATCACTTTCTCGAGAACTGGTTCTTTTCCCACGATTACTTTCTTTACCTGACTGATGACCTTCTGGCACGTTCTGCCTGCCTCCTCGATGTTCAGCCTTTCCATGCTCCTATCAGGTCCACTGCCTTCCCGATCATGTCCATCCTAGCCAGTCCGGGCGCGGGCACGGGTCCATATAGAAGCCTGTAGAGCTCTTCGTCATGCAGCAGCTTCAGGCGCTGTTGCGGATCTGACAGGGCTCGCCTCGCCGCGTCTCTATCCAATCCAGTTTCCAGTATAGTCTTGGTAAGCAGAAGTTCTTTCAGCCTTGCCCCAACCACGTTTTCAAAGTATGAATCGCTTCCGATAGCGGCGACCCTTATCTGATTACTCAAGAACCGCACAGCATCTTCTTTGGGACCCGAGGCCGACCCAACTGTCCGAGTGGCGGTCGAAGCGGCCGACCTCTTGGCAAGGTCACGAACGACGATTATGGCTATCACGACCAGGGGAACGCCAGCCAGAGAAAGGCTTGGAGAGGGTCCCGAAGGAAAGGCTCCGCCAATCAAGAGTAGGAGAACGCCGTAGGCCACCGCGCACCAGAAAAGGAGTCTTGCGATTCTCATCTAGTTGTTTGTCAGAGGCTAAGCTCGCCCGCGATAGATTCGAGATATTCGCGAGCATTCGCGGCATCTTCATCAGTAATGTCGTGAAGGCTGTATCGTGCTTCTTCGAAGAGTTGGGTCAACTTGGCGGTAGCTGATCCTTTAAGCATCAAGGTTGAACTTACTGTCCTCTCTAACTCTCTCGCTGTCTGGTCCGACGAGACAGGAACGCCTAGTCTGGCGACGGCTGCAATCATGTGCTGATAGCATGTGATTATTCTAGTCCGTGGATCAGCCGACCTGTCATCGACGAGCATGATAGCAAGGTTGACGGCATCCAACCCTTCTTTACGTCGTACTTCAAGCTCTTGAGAATTCATCTCGCCGATCTCTTTCATCGCGACTCTGACACTCTGGATAAGCACAAGGCCTGCAACGATGAGGAGTCCGAGAAATGCGATGCTGAACCAGCTGTTCTGAACCAGGCTGGAAACGGTTGGCAGGATACGTCCTCCCAGAAAAGGGTTCGACGGAGTCTCACTCTCACCCACAATGTTAGCGACGGCCGTCGTGTTCGTCTGAGTAGGATTGAAGATGGAGCCGGGTCTCTCAATCAAGACTCCAATCGCGATGGCCCAGAAGAGCAATGAAATCCAGAAAGAATATCGCGAACGACGCTTGCGCATTGCTCTCTTCTGTGCCAATCCGAATCCAATGGCTGCTCCCAACTCCCTCCAGTTCAATCCGATGAGGACGATTAGGACGACCACTATTCCAAGAATAACGACCGGTCCAAGATAGATCAGGTATAGAAGCCAGTACGATCGAAACAGGATGCTGCTCCCGAGCTGGCTACGTGAGAGAGAGGCCAACGCGAACGCAAGGATCAGTAGACCGCCAATGTACGGCAGCATGCGCCGGGGGTCCAAGACAAGAGCTTCCCGCTACGATGAGGCGTGTTGGCGATAAATACTTAGCCGTTGAGTGGGGCTCTACCGGTCCATACTCAGTCTTTCACGGCCTCGAGGATACTTGCCACGTTCCAGAGCTTAACCCGGGTGTAGGGGGGCATGTTGGGGTCTTGTCCGATCTCGTCGAGTATTGAGATTGCGTTCGATGCCCGGACGCCTATCGTGTTGGACATGGCCTGGAGAGCATCCATGGCATCTTTGGCGGATCGACGAATGTTTCTGGGAGTCGTGTTATCGTTTGAGACCTCGTTTAGAACGCCTAGTGCTTGCTTGATTCTTGCTTCGTATTCTTCTTTCCGTTTTGCCTTTTGCAAGCCACGTCACCAGACTCTTGGAAGGGCCTTCTGGTCCTAAACGCATCCTAGCCCAAGAAAGATTCCGTTCCTCGTCATTAAAAGATTTCCATATTCACATGATCTCAAGTTTCTTAATGGGCTGCTTGCTTAGGCTTGTGTTCCGCGTGTGTGCCCTGGCAACAATCTAGACATTGACCGCATATGGCACAAAAATGATCCTCAGAGAACAGTTCCCTGTGACAGGTTGGGCACTTACGCCAGAGTTGAGAAGCATTCTTGCGATGCAAGTTAGAGTTACTGAACGAGTCGGGGCAGATATCAGTCTTCAAGTAAGGATCTGGTCATCTCCCGGAAACGCTATAGTTTCTTGAGATCCTAATCCCCAGTAGAGGGTCATAGTTCGACATGGGAGATGCAGTTGACGACCAATGGTTGGGCTCTCTTCACCAATTCCCCACGATCCTTCATGCAAGAGCATCGTTATCCTTTGATCTCAGTCCGGACTCGTTGCAGAAGGCCCTCGTGGCGGCTCTCTTGTCATTGCGGGCCCTATTTTTGCCGAGGATGATCACCGTGGCTGACAAGAATGGGTACTCCGAGGGGAAAATGGGTTTCAAGATTGGAGTTGGCAACGGTGAAGGGTTTGACGTGCTTGATGCCGCGGAGGAGGAGCGGATACTTGATCGGATAGAAAATCGTGGTGCGTTCGGTGCGCTTGACTTGGCTTTTCATCTTCACTACACAATCGACGATAGTCTAGAGCATAAGCTCCACGAGGATCACTACTTGGTCCGGCTGGTCTTTCAGCCGGGAAGGGTGGAGGTCCTGGTCCACCACCTCAAGGGTATCAAGAGGGTCGAGCCGGTCGAACTGGTGAGTCTAATCTTAGAGCAGCTAAACGCCGAATTGACCCGAGAACATTTCCCCCTTGCGGATCTAGATAGCATCAGTTCAACTTAGGGGGCGATCATCTTCGCTTCACAGATTGAACCTTTGGAGGATCGTCTTCCATATCGCCGAATGCACTTCTCCGGAAGTTCCGGTTGCATTCACTATCTTCCACCCCAGTTTCGCGGACAATGATTTGTAGCTCCGTCTTACCCTCATAAGAAATTCCTTGTTGCTTTCGTGAACATCTCTGTCTTTCGATTTCCGTTTGAATGAGGAGGCGATCGGCATATCAAGTACTATGACGAGGTCGGCAATAGGAAGCCCTCTATCCAGTCCCTGGAGCCAGCTAAGGCTGAGGCCTCTGGAGAGACCGTAAGCGAGGTTTGAGGGTGTATATCTGTCAGCGACTAGCAGGTCGGAGTTGCTGACTAGCTTGCTGATTAGCTCTCTATTCTCCCATCTGTTGAGCGAGTAAAGCATGTGCAAGGCTTCGGGGGGATAGTCTCGGTTCCCTTTCAAGTACCGACGTATCTGTCGCCCTGATGGGGTTTCATAGATTGGGAAACTAATAGCGGCGACCTTTGTGCCTGCTCGTTGCAGGCGATCCGCGAGCAGTCGCGCCTGCGTTCTCTTTCCCGATTGGTCGATTCCCTCCAAGGCGACAATTCGAGCCGGCAAAGGCTGACGGAAAACGGATTTCCTACCTCGCGATATAACCATTCTAGATCAGCGAAAACTTCTGCACTGCTATCACGAACTAAAGCCGACCTGGAATGTGCTAATTTTTCGACTGTATCATTGCCGGGTAAAATGAAACGAGTAGAATCAAACGCAGGTATTTCTTGCCGGGAAGCTCTCGAGTTCTCTCGCGCTTCGTCGCAGTTGATTCCCTGGGCTGGTTAATGAAGTGAAACCGATCGAACAACTGGGCAGCATCACTCAACAAGGCAGATCTGCGTCGCAAGGGTCAACGCTTTTTGAGATTTTTGGAGGATGGTCCCGCCAGCTGAAACCGATTTGCGCTAATTTCAAAATTCGGGGGGCAGAATAGGCCGGACGGGCCTTTTCGGAGGTGCAAGTTATGCGCAGGACTCAGCGCGAAAATCTCGCGATATCAAATCGGCGGCTTGGAATCGCGATCAGGGCTGATTACAGCCCCCGTCCAAGTAAGAAGAGTTTGGTCTCCTAGCTAGTCTAGCAATCAAGCCGCAAAATCGCGACGTTGTTTGAAGCCGGAACTATCCGGCAAGGTATGCGAACAAGCCCTGATCATGCGAGTCGTCCCTGTTCGTCCGGATTGACGGAAATTCATTTCAACGCTCCTCTAGTTATGGTGGACCGGGCGGGATTTGAACCCGCGACCTTCCGGTGTCTTGACACTCTAGGCATGCAAACCGGACGTTCTTCGGCCTGACATGTCAGTATACCAGGCTGAACTACCGGCCCACTTTTCAGCCGTGTCGATAGTGGTTGGTTAAATCTTGTTGGTGGGGCCGCCGCCGGGACGCTCACACCTTGTCGGGTGGTTTGAACCCGGCCTCCAGGCTCCAATGGCCAAGGCGTTACTTTCCACCTTTCAGGCCTGTACGCTACCAAGCTACGTTACGGCGGCCACAAAGAACCGCCCGTTTGTCGAGGAATATGTAAGTTTCCAAGACGGAGGTTCCATCAAAACAGGCATGTAGTGGAGGGGCTGGAAGAGACCTTTCAAGGTCTCATTTGTTACACCAATCCATCCATTTTTTCAGTACGGAATATGTCCTTTTTCAACGAACATGCACGACGAGATGGTTTGTAGATGCCAGGGTCTCTCGAATCCGAGCTTGGAAGGAGCTAAAATTCTTGCAAAAGTGCTATGAAATCCCGTGACGTCTAACACAGATCCGACCGAGATTTGGCAAGTCCAAAACGAGAATTAATGATGCTAAGGGTCTTCAGGCTAACCCTCCCCGCGGCACTACTCGTCTCACTCACCTGGGTCACGCTCTTCACCGACGCTGCCAGACAAGCCGTTATCAACGTCCTCGGCGCGAATGCAAACATCATCATCTTCATCCTGGGACTGTTCCTAGTCATTGGCTTGTACTGGGTGATGGGTATCTACGAGCGGAAGATTCTCTACGAAAACCGTCACGTCAGACCCGCCTTCTAACGCCCTTTCACATCCCCAAAAACCCACGGGGACCGGTCGTACCACTTGAAGCTGTAGTATGCAGTCTGGACGAGATTTCCGCCTTTCTCGATAGAAATTAGTCAAGTGATAATTCAACTGTTATTATTGGCCAAACAACTTCTCAATCTGCCTGAGTGCATTGCACCGTTAGTCGCCAAATATTCTAAGAACCGATCAAGACTATTTGGTCGGTATGCGACTCGAAAGGCTCCCCTACGTGACTCTCTGGGCTGTCAAGTTTGAAGAGACAAAGAAACTCTACAAAGAGATTCTAGGACTACCTGTTGTCGAAGAGAATCCGAGCTTCATAATGTTCGACACAAGAGGTTCTAGGCTGGCTTTGCATAGACTCGCTAAAGGTCCCAGAATCGACCGTCGGACCATAGAGTTGCACCTTGAAGTCGATGATGTAGATGAGATCTATCATTCACTGCAACGAAGAGGGGTGAAGTTTGAGGACAAACCCGCCAACAAGCCGTGGGGAAACCGTATGGCCAGTTTTAGAGATCCGGAGGGGTATGTCGTCGAGATAATTGGTCCCTTGAGAGAGGGCGAGCCGACTAATGACAACTAAGTCTCTTGCCTCTTTCATTGGTGCCAATGCAACTGGCCTTTGCGACTCGCCGTAAATAGTGATTCTCAAGGGGTCGTGGTCGAGATTGCAGCCTCGCGTTCGCGAGCTGCTTTCTTAGCTTCGTTCTTATAGAATTCGGCCAACTCTAGAGTATCTCTGATCTGTCTCTCTAGCTCGTCCATCTGAGGGTAGACTGATCGAAAAATCTCCAGCGGGCCTACATGAGACTTCACGTGTATCATATACGTCGGATACGCAGCATGGCCAAAGATTCGTTTACTCTCCCAAGATTCTCGCTTATCATCTTCCCTATAGTTAACGTGAAGTCTCCGGAACCTTACCTTGCCAGTCAATTCCCGTGCCATCCCCGCTGCGAGAGCTTCGTACAGCGGTTTCTGGGTCTCGCACCCAGAGCATCCTTGACGCGTCAAGGATGTGATATACACCACCCCATACTCACCAACCAATTCTGACATGGTCTCACTCGCATTACCCCTCTCAAGCTCTTGGAAATCAACCAACTCTAACTCACTGCTGCTCCCAGTTTCAGTCGTCGTCAAGATGTCCACCCTTTTGCTTGGATTGGCAAGATATAATCTAGTCTCGTCTCTCACCAGCACAAGTGCCAACTCGAACTCATCCACAGATCTCCGGAGGAAGGAGCGCCCTCCCCGCCTGGGGTCCGCGGGGAATCAGCTATGTGGCGAGTAATTCATAGAACACAAGAAACAGCGAAATGTTCTATATTGACGGAGATGCAACGCAGAGGATTAGTTTGCCCCGGCTAGAAATGGTTTTGCTGGCCGTTTCCATCATCATACTCTCGCTCCCAGTAGTCGTCCATTACGAGGCGGTCGCCGACACATTGGATGCTCAAATGGCCACATACTTACTATCATCTGCCCATGTCGACGCCGATCATCATCAGTGCAATCCTAATGGCCGCTCAGATTACAGTATAATCGATTTGCAAACGAATCCTTCCAACGGCAACCGTCCCAATTCCCAGTGCATCCCGATTTTTAACATATTATTGAGTCAGAATAACCTGACGCTAATTCAGGGCTCCCGCCGCTCGCTAAGTGTTTTTCTAAGCACCGCCTCTGAGTTCTCCCCGCCCATCAACCTATCTGCGGAATCAGTGCCTGCAGGCGTCGAGGTTCTTTTCGCTCCTTCTTCTGGAAGATCAGCGTTTTCGTCGGTGGTGACAATCTTTGCTAGTGCTCAAGCAGTTTTAGGATTGTCAGAAGTGGCGGTTGTAGCTAGAGTAATGGGGATCGAAAAGTCGGCCACCGTCTCTGTCTTGGTTGTCCCGGAGATTCATAACCTTGTCATCACTTCAGGCTTTGCTCCTCTAAACGCGACCGTCGGTGGTGTAGTCGTTGTCAACGTGACAGTGGCGAATTATGGGTCTGTTTCAGAAATCTTCGACCTCCGCGAGCACGCAAACTTGACGATGGTTGCAGAGCAGAATCACCTTCTACTCGCTCCTCTCGCGCGATACACCACCTCCCTATCTTGGAACACTACGGGATTTTCAGAGGGAGTCTACAGTATAGTTGTGAACGTTCGTCCGGCCCCGGGGGAGGTCAACTTGAGCGATGAGAACTTCAATGTTGGACAACTCTCGCTTGGACCGCGGCCCACTGCTCAACCTAGTCCCACGCCCGCCGCGCCGGGAGAGGGTCCCTCCGGGTTGTCTTATGGACGGGAGCTTGCGATCATCGTAGCACTGGGAGAGGTCATCGCGGTCCTTCTCGTCTTCGTTCGAAGAAGGTCTAGAATCTCGAAGAAATAGTGGGTTTTCAGCTAGAAGATTGCCGATGCGAGTTAGTCTCTAGGCGAGGCTTGCCGTTAGTGATTTCTTGTCGTAGCCCAGGGGTAAGAGTAGGTTTGCAGCAGAAGAGATCAGAAGGCCGACGTATCCTTGAAGGTTGATAACTGTGTTATCGTCCACAAGTTCTGGTGGAGCAGCTGTGGTCATAGTTCTATTTGAACTGTCGATGGTCATGACGTAGCTTACTTGCTGTCCCGCATGAACTGATCCTCCCTCATTTTTGAGGAGCTGTGCTGCGATGGCCTGGAGTACTTTGTGAGAATACTCGCCAGGGTTCTTGCTCAAACTTCTTGTTATTACAAGTTCTTCGAGAGGAACGCTGTTGCTTTGCAGTTTCGAAGCGTATTCTCTGAGAATGTCGAGGGCTTGGGGGACTAGGGTTTTGAATTCTCGGGAATCGTCGGCAGTAGATAGAATAGCCAGCATGTCTCTCTGGCACTTTCTGACTATCTCCGGAGTGTCGTGGCGTCGGAGGTCTATTCCTCTAACTCTTAAGGTCCGGTTCTGGAAGATGCCATAGTATCTGTTGAGGACTTGCGCTTGCGGGTCTGTCTTGGAGTCGAGAAAGACTATCCATTTGTATTGGCCCTCAAAGCTCAACGGAATACGAAGATCTCTTTGCAACAATTCACATAACGCCTCATAATCCGCTGCTGTAGCTTCAGGTCTTGAAAGCCACATAGAGTCGACAATTCCATGGACTAGCTTGAAGCCGTGGGCTTGGGCTAAAGCCACAGCACGGTCGAGGAATACTCGGGAGAAGGCGCATGTTGCAATGTGCGCATCTATTTTGCCGAAACGAGCATTCTTGAATCCTAGGTATCCGAATGAGCAGACAAGTATCCATTTGAGGGCTGACTGGCGTTGATCGAACTTATCTCTTAGCTGTTCGTCTTTTATTTCTCTTTTTTGCTTCTTGTAGCTCCTGCGTCTTCTTAGAAGAATATCTAGCGACTGTGGAACGATGCCTATCTGTCTGCCGCAGATATTGTAGTCTAGTTCTGGGACGCGAGAGCGTGGTGTGAGACAGCATTTGCAGTTGACCGTTTCTCCGCTCAGGTTCTTGTCTCGCATTAAGGTCGGGTAGAGGCTTGTGAAATCCAGTTCTCCAACCTGGTCGTGTATTCCTGTTGCTGGTCCGTAGATGAAACCTCCCCGGTCTGCATTGACAAGTTCCTCGCTGTCTTTCAATTCTTCAGGCTGGTTCTTGTTCCATGGTATGAGAACTTCTTTTTTGAAAGCATGGTAGAGTTGTAGGCTCGTCATGTTGGTGCCGATCGTGGCCCTACTAGCGCGCTGAATTGGAATGATGCATGTCCGAGATATTTCGAAGAGTCCTTCTAGTCCACAGTCGGCGCTGATGAACGCGTTATGCCCATCAATGTGCAGTCTGCCTAGCAGTCGAGCGGCAGTTTCGCGGTAGAGGATTTTCCCGTAGGAGAAGTATGAGTGGCCCTGAACCTCGTATACTCTGAGCGGTGAAGGGTCGCGGCCGAGAATCAGCCTGTCGAGCATTCCGTTTTCATGGGCGCGTCTAGCAAGGTAGGGGAAGATGAATGAGTCTCCACCTTCCGTAATGACAATATCAGGATCGGCTTCTCTGAAGCAATCAACAAGACCGAGAATCTTCTCTCCTTCGCTGCCAGAGTCTATTGTGAAAGCCTCACCATCATCATGTTTGATTTGGAGAGAGCCTAGCTCATCCTCAAAGGTTCGGATTTTCCTGGTTTTCCTTGTCTTGACTTCTAGTCGGATTTCTCGGAGAGTCGGCAGCTTGTAATCAATTGTTTCCCTCGAGTCTCGCAGATTCCACTGAACTTCATCATCCTTCTCATCAGCTTCGACTAGGGCTAAGGGAAAGAGGTCTTTCTGGTAGAGGTAGACTTGGGGAGAGGGAATGTCGACATCGTAGAGGCGGAAACGGGAGTATTTGCCTTCTCTCTGTATTCTGTTCGCAAGCTTCGCTGCCTCATCGTCAGTTTCAACTTCTATTTCGAGGACTCTGGTTTTTTCGATATCGCCTGCTCTCTCAAACTTGTCGACAAAGTGGCACTGTTCGATGTATGACTTGCAAGCTAGGTCCACGAGCTCTCGATAGTTTCCTCCTACGTGCAGCTTTGGCTTCCATCTGTCGATGAGCCTTACGCATCTTCCGTCAGGTTTTTTCAGCCAGACTACCATATAGCCGGGCTTGTGATAGAGATCGAGGATCCAGCCCAGATGTTTCATCAAGTAATCATGCTGGGTATCCTCTCTTTCGAGAAATTCAGAAGAGAAATGTGAAGAGTGAATGTGAAAGAATTGCGAAACAGCGAGTAACGTGCACAATCGTTCCTAGAAGTCTTTCATACGAGTAGACTCCTACTACCAGAACCGTCGTAACGTGTGGCGAGGATGGGAGAAGCTCAGGGTCCGAAGAGAACAGGTAAGTTGCCTGAGTTCGACAAGCTGTGGGACTATGCTCACCCGGACATTAGCGAGCAGAGGTTCCGTGAGCTTCTTCCAAGGGCGTTAGACTCGCTCGACCTTTCCTATCTTGCACAGCTCCTAACGCAGATAGCGAGGGCGGAGGGCTTGCAGCGCAAGTTTGAGGATGCTCACAAGACTCTGGATCGAGTCGACAAGGCGCTGCCAAAAACTGATGGCAGGACGCTGATCAGGTATCTGCTGGAACGTGGAAGGGTCTATAATTCTTCGGGGAGTGTTGACGATGCGAAGCGTTTGTTTCTTCAGGCGTTTGACTTGGCGGTCAAGTCGAAGGAGGACTTTTACGCGGTGGATGCTGCTCACATGGTGGCGATTGTCGAATCGCCGGAGAACCAGTTGGAGTGGAATCTGAAAGCTCTGGATCTGGCCGAGAATTCCCTGGATGAAAGGGCGAGAAACTGGAAGGGTAGTCTCTATAACAATATCGGCTGGACATACTTCGACGGGGGAGAGTTTCAAGAGGCTCTGTTCATGTTCGAGAAGGCTCTGGAGTTTCGAAGACAACAAGGCGATCCGGTCAGCATTGGGGTTGCAAGGTGGTGTGTTGGCAAGACGCTTAGGATGATGGGCCATACCGAGGAGGCGCTTGAGATACAGCAGGAGCTTTTTCAGGAATATCAGTCCGCGGGTCGGAAGAGCGGGTTTGTCTATGAGGAGATTGCTGAATGCCTCGTGCTCCTGGGAAGAGAGCAAGAAGCTCAAGACTGGTTTGCAGCAGCTTACGGCGAGCTTTCGAAGGACCCGTCTGTCGCGAACGACCGGGATCGTTTGATTAGGCTGAAGACCTTGGGGAAGGTCGGCCTGTCGGAACAGTATTAGTTGCTTACTGGGAGTATCCTGCTAGTGTTGGATTGTCTAGTGGCACTTCTGTATCCTTCTCTGGTATGAAGGGGTGGCGGGAGACGGTGAGCTTTGTGTAGGCGCCTCTGTCTTTGAGAGTGGCGGAAACATGGGCTGTGCGAGTGAGCGCGTCTTCCATGGTCTTGCTTCTCGCCTTCAGATTGGTGATTAGGATCAGAATATTTCTTGCCTCTGCGGTTGTTGCTAGGAACCGTATGCCTTTGCGGAAAATGTCAAGGGATTCTTTCTTGTCGCGTACGTCTGGGTCGCAGAAGAGCGCTGTGATGTCAGAGACTACTGTCAGCCTTGCCTTGTACTCGTCTAAGGCTGAGGCCAGCTTGTCTATTATGAGGTTGTAGACTTGATGGTGTGTGAAGGCTCTGCTGAGATGGATGCGTTCATGAACTCTCTCTTCGTCCAACTCGAGGTTGGTGATGTGTTGAGAGATGGTGTACGTGTCGAATAGGTTTCCTGCGTCTATGAAGACGACATCGCTGTTCAAGCCTCTTGGGGGTGGGAGTGTTGCCCTGACGCAGAGTAGGAGTGAGAGAGCGTTGGAAGGCTCGCCCTGGAGGTAAGCTAGTTGGCCTTTTTTCAGAATGAGTATCTTGTCTATTGCGTCTATCCCAGTGGTTATGCTGGGCTGGAGGTCTTTTGGTAGACTGCTTCCTCTCCGGGGTTTGTATTCAAGAGGATCGTCTGGCTCTAGGAGTATCTCCGCGTCCAGGCACTTTAGGTTAGTGAGGAGTCGTCTTCCCGGTGGTAGAATTGAGGGTCTACAACCTAGGACTCTGTCGAGTCCGAAGCTGCATCCGGGGCAGGTATTGTTGAAGATTATCTGTATTTTTTGAGGGTTGATCTCATGCTTTGAGAGGACGAGTGCCTCATCGCATAGGACACAGTGGTAGAGGTAGCCTTCAAGGCCGCGACTTGTAGCGTCTAGTTGCCAGGTCTTTGGCTGTAGAGGTTCGACGGTGCTACGGGTCTGCATCGCGAGCTCGTTGAGATTGTGGTCTTAGTCGTCGCGTCGGTTCTTTGGTGCCGCGTCCTCTACTCCTTTCTCTGTGATCTGGAAGTATGCTTCGGACTCTGGGAGGTAGGGAGAGTCTATGATTTTTGCGACTCGTAGTCCTTGGCTGGCTTTTTTGAGCATTACTCGGTGGGTTGAGGCGTGGGCTAGAATGTTTCCACCTGCGGGTCGTGTGGGGTCTCCGAAGAATGCCTGTGGGTTGGCCTGGACCTGGTTTGTTACGACGACTGCTAGGTTGAGGGCTTGTGCTATTCGGAGTAGCTTGTGGAGATGGCTGTTTAGGCGTTGCTGGCGTTCGCTGAGGGATTCTCGTCCTATGTATTCGCCTCGGAAGTGGGAGAGGATGGAGTCTACGACTAGGAGTTTGATGTTTTCTTCTTGGCAGATTTTGAATGCGTGGTCGACTGTGAGGATCTGGTGGTCGCTGTTGTAGACTCGGCTGTAGATTATTCCGTCTAGGATCTTCTCGGGGTCCAGCTGCATAGCCGTGGCCATCTGGTAGACTCGCTGGGCGGCGAAGGTTCCTTCAGTGTCGATGAAGAGGACTTTGCCTTCGAGGCCGCCGTCTTTGGCTGGTAGTTGTGTCATGACGCTTAGTTTCATGCATATCTGTGAT
>Ga0209761_1000131_pt1 | contig 40149 bp, 37 predicted proteins | sample GraSoi013_1_40cm_4_FD_185818 | JGI IMG/M metagenome (GOLD analysis project Ga0209761, IMG submission 185818) | Grasslands soil microbial communities from the Angelo Coastal Reserve, California, USA - Sample 09_25_2013_1_40cm (SPAdes) (version 2) | ecosystem: Environmental > Terrestrial > Soil >... | reverse complement strand
GCCCTGCCGCCTTGACGTCGCCCCGCCGGTCGAAGCCGAGCAGCGCGAGCACCTCGGCGAAGCGCCGGGTCTGCGAGGAGTCGATGGACAGGCCGGCGCCCTTGAGCATTCTCCCAAAGAGAACCACGTTCTCGATAAGGGCGTTGCCCGAAGCAGCGTTGCCGGCGCTCATCGGGTTCCCGCTCGTATTTCGTCCACGAGCTTCGCCGCGCCCCCGCCCTTCAACGCCGCCACGTCCTCCTGATACTTGACGAGCGCCCCCAGTGTCCGGTCCACCTGCTCCGCCTCCAGGCGCCTGGCGCCAAGGGCTTCCAACGCCGCGGCCCAATCGATGGTCTCGGCAATACCGGGGACCTTGGTCAGATCCGCGGAACGCAGACGCTGTACGAAGGCGACCACCTCGCTCGCCAGCACGTGCGGCAGCTCCGGCCGCCGACAGGTGAGAATCGCGAGCTCCCGCTCGGGAGTGGGATAGTCGATCCAGTGATACAGGCAGCGCCGCTTGAGCGCATCGTGCACCTCGCGGGTCCGGTTGCTCGTGATGATCACGTGCGGCGGCCGCCCCGCGGGGGCCTTGATCGTCCCGATCTCGGGGATGGTGATCGCGAAGTCGGCGAGCACCTCGAGCAGGTACGCCTCGAACTCCTCGTCGGCGCGATCCACCTCGTCGATCAAGAGGACTGGAGGCTCCGGGCGCGAGTTCTCGAGCGCCCGGAGCAGCGGCCGCCGGACGAGGAACTCCTCGGAGAAGATGTCCTTCGTCGCCGCGCGCTTCGCGTCGCCGCGCGCCTCGAGCAGCCGGATCTCGAGCATCTGACGAGGATAGTCCCACTCGTACACGGCCGTGTTGACGTCCAGCCCCTCATAACACTGCAGCCGGATCAGCTCCGTCTCGAGGACAGCGGCCAGCGTGCGGCCGACGTCGGTCTTCCCGACACCCGCTTCGCCTTCGACGAGCAGCGGGCGATCGAGCGTGAGGGAGAGATACACCGCTGTAGCGAGGTCGCGGTCGGCGACGTACCGTTGGGCCGCGAAGGCGGCTTGGACGGAATCGATCGATTGGAGCCGGTGCGTGCCCATCACCTGCAAATCTACTTGAAGCGCGCCCCCTCGCCGACGCGGGCCGCAAACGTGTCCCAGAAGTGCTCCGTGAGCTTCTTGGCGGTGCCCTTCAAGAGCCGGGCACCCACGCTGGCGACCGTGCCGCGAACCTCCGAGCTGGCGCTCCACTTGAGACGGGAGCGGTTCGGGGGGATGGGCTCGATCTCGAGCGTGGTGCTCACGTCGACGCCCGAGCCGGGGGCCTTGCCGTGGGCCGACATCTTGAGGCTCTTGGGCGGCTTCACCTCGGAGAGCTCCACGTCGAGCTGAAACGTGACCTTCACGGCACCCACCCCGAACCCCGAAATCACCTTGAAGTGCCGGTCGTCGATCGGCTCCACCGACTCGACCCCGGGCGCCACCGATGCCACGAACTCGTGATCGAGCAGCCGCTTCCAGACTTCGGCCGGCGGGGCGGCGATTTCGGGCGCGCCGGAGAAGTCGAGTCGCACTACCCCGCCCGGGCGAGCGCTTGGGTGAGCGCCCGCCGCGCGGCCACCACCGCGAGGTGCGTCCGGTACGCCGCCGTAGCGTGGATGTCGTCGTTCGCCTCGACACCGGCGACGGACGCCGCAGCGACTTGGGCGATCAGCTCCGCCTGGCCCTGGGTGCCCACCAGCTTCGCAGCCGCGGGGGCGAGGAACGGCGTGTCCGCGAGCCCGGTGAATGTCAGGTCCGCGCGCGTGATCATCCCCTTGGCGACTGTGATCAGCGCGGCGGCTCCCACGAGCGCGTATCCCGACGCCGCCTGCTCGAAGCTCGCGTACGCCCCCCCCGTCCCCGCGCCTTTGGGAGGCGCCGGTAGCTGGATCTCCGTGAGCAGCTCGTTGGGCTTCAGGGCGGTTGCAAACGGTCCCTTGAAGAATTTCCGGGCCGCCACGGAGCGCTTGCCGCCCTTGGACTGGAGCACGAACGTCGCGTCGAGCACGAGCATCACCGGGGGCATATCGGCCGCGGGATCGGCATGGGCCAACCCTCCACCGATGGTCCCCGCATTGCGGACCTGTAAGTCGCCGATGTGCTCGGTCACCTCGACGATGAGGGGGTACAGCGCCTTGAGCTCCGTGGACTCGAGCAGCTCGCGGTAGGTCGTGGCGGCACCGATCTTCAGGCCGCCACCCGCTCGCTTGATGCCCTTGAGCTCCCGCAGCCGCCCGATGTCCACGAGCGTCTCCGGCTGCGCCAGCCGGAACCGGAGGAGCGGCAGCAGGCTGTGCCCGCCGGCGATGACTTTGGTGCGCTTCCCCATGGCCTTGAGCGCGTCCTTCAAATTCTTCGCGCGCACATAGTCGAACGAAGTCGGGATCACCCCGCGCCTCCTCCCCCTCCCCGTCTCGCCTCCTGGATCGCGGCCCACACGCGGGCCGGCGTGAGCGGCTTGTCGATGTGGGAGACGCCGAGGGGGGCAAGCGCGTCGCACACGGCGTTCACCAGCGTCGGCACCGAGGCGATCGTCCCGGTTTCCCCCACGCCTTTGACGCCGAGTGGGTTCACGGGTGACGGGGTGACGGTATGGGCGGTCTCGACCTTCGGCATCTGCGATGCCTTCGGGACGGCGTAGTCCATCATCGTGCCGGTGAGGAGCTGGCCGTCCTCGTCGTACACCACCATCTCCTGCAGTGCCTCGCCCAACCCCTGGATCACGCCGCCGTGTACCTGGCCGTCCACGATCATCGGATTGATCTGGGGCCCGCAGTCGTCTACCGCGATGTAGCGGAGGATCTTGACCTCGCCGGTCTCGGGGTCCACGTCCACGGTGCAGATGTGCGTGCCGAACGGGTACACGAAGTTCGACGGATCGAAGAACGCCGTCGCCTCGAGTCCCGGCTCGACGCCGGGCGGCAGGTTCCAGGCCACGTTGGCCATCAGGGCGAGCTCGCCGAACGTCTTTCCTTTATCTGGTGAGCCCTTCACCGCGAACTTCCCGTCCTGCCACTCGAGGTCGGCCTCGCTCGCCTCGAGCAGGTGGGCGGCGATCTTCTTCGCTTTGTCCTTCACCCGCTGCGCCGCCACCTTCACGGCGCTGCCGCACACCGCAGTGGTCCGGCTGCCGTACGTCCCCCACCCTTGGGGGGTCGCCTCGGTGTCGCCCGCCACGACGTCGACGTTCTCGACCGGGATGCCGAACTCGTCGGCCACGATCTGTGCGAATGTCGTCTCCTCGCCCTGGCCGTGCGGCTTGCCCCCGATGTAGGCCCGGACGACGCCGGTCGGATACACGCGGACGATCGCCGAGTCGTACAGGCCCCCACCGAACCCGACGGCCCCCGCCACCTGGGAGGGCCCGAGGCCACAGATCTCGCAGTAAGTCGTGACGCCGACGCCCAAATAGCGACCCGCTTTCCGCGCTTTGGCTTGCTCGGCGCGGAACTTCTTGTAGTCGAACATCTGGAGCGCTTTGTCGAGCGCGCCCTGGTAGTTCCCCGAGTCGTACGTGATCCCGGTGGCCACGGTGTAGGGAAACTTGTCCTTGGGGATCAGGTTCTTGCGCCGCACGTCGACCGGATCCATCCCGATCTTTCGCGCGTACAGATCGATCATCCGCTCGAGCAAGAAGGTCGCCTCGGGACGGCCGGCGCCACGGTACGCGTCCACGGGGGTGGTGGTCGTGTACACGCCGTAGACCGTCCCGTCGATGTTGGGGATGGTGTAGGGCCCGGAGTACATCAGGCCGTGCAGGATGGTGGGGACGCCCGGCGCGGCGGTGGAGGCGTAGCCGCCGAGCCCGGCGTACACCTTGGTGCGAAGCCCGGTGATCTGGCCGTCCTTCGTGCCGCACATCGCGACGTACTCGACGTGGTCACGGCCGTGGATCGTCGCTTTGTAGTTCTCGGAGCGGTCCTCGGTCCACTTCACGGGACGTCCCAGCTGCATGGATGCGAAGCTCACCAGCGCTTCGTCGGCGTAGCCCGGGATCTTGCTGCCGAAGCCGCCGCCCACCTCGGGCGCGATCACGTGGATCTTGTGTTCGGGGAGCTTCGTCATCACAGACAAGAGGAAGCGGTGGATGTGCGGGTTCTGGCTCGTGATCCAGAGGGTGAGCTGGCCGGTGCCGGGGTTGTAGCTCGCGCACGCCGCGCGCGGCTCCATCGCGGTCGGCAGCAGGCGATTCTGCACGATGCGCTGCTCCACCGTGACCGGCGCCTCGGCAAACGCCTTCGCGGCGTCGCCCCCCGCCACTTTCCACGTGAACGCGACGTTGCCGGGCACCTCCGTGTGGAGCTCGGGCGCCCCCTTCTGTGTGGCTTTCTCGGGATCGACCACTACGTCGAGGGCGTCGTAATCCACGTCGATCAGGTCGAGCGCGTCGCGCGCGGCGGCGCGCGACCCGGCCACGACCATGGCGACGCCATCACCGACATAACGTACCCTGTCAATTGCGAGCGGTGGATGCGGCGGGACTTTGAGATCGCAGTTCGGTACGTTCCAGGCGCAGGGTACGGTGTTCAGCTTGTCCTTCACGTCGGCGCCGGTGAACACCGCCACGACGCCAGGGGCTTTCTTCGCCTTGGCGACGTCGACCTTGCCGAGTTTCGCGTGCGCGTAGGTGCTGCGCAGCACGGCGGCGTACAGCAGGCCGGGCAGCTTCACGTCGTCGGTGTAGGTTGCCCTGCCGGTGATGAGCCGCGGGTCCTCGCGCCGTTTGATGCCGGAGCCGAAGAGCGTTGCCATGCCGGGCTCCTCCTACCGCGCGGCCGCCGCGGCCTGGATCGCGGCGACGATGTTTTGATAGCCGGTGCAGCGGCACAGATTGCCCGCGAGCGCGTGGCGGATCTCCGCCTCGGTCGGCTTGGGATTGGTGGCGAGCAGATCGGCCGCCGTCATGATCATCCCGGGAGTGCAGAAGCCGCACTGCAGCCCGTGCTTCTCCCAAAACGCCTGCTGGAGGGGGTGGAGCCCCCCGTCACGGGTCAGCCCTTCGATGGTGGTGATCGCGTGCCCTTCCGCCTGCAGCGCCAGGACGGTGCAGCTCTTCACCGCGCGCCCGTCCATGTGGACCGTGCAGGCGCCGCACTGGCTCGTATCGCAGCCGACGTGGGTACCGGTGAGATCCAGCTGGTCGCGCAACACATAGACGAGCAGGTCCCGGGGCTCCACCTCGGCCGTCCGCGTGACGCCGTTCACGTCGAGGGTAATGGAGCGCGTCATGGGGGTGGAATATGCCCGCGGGCCAAGGGGCTGCAACTCACCTTGCACCTTAACGCCCCGCGCGTAGCTTCGCTGCACCAGCCGTTCATGAGGAGGTAGCATTGTGAACCGCACCGCACTGCTGTTGCTGTTCGCCGTCCTGCCGGTGGGGATCGTCATCGCCCCCGCGCCGAGCGGCCCTGCGGACGAGTCGGTATTCGTCCGGGGTCTCCCCGCGGGCCAACACGAGTCCCTGCTGTACGTCTGGACCAGCGACGCCGATCAGAAGGACCCCGACTTCCTGTCGGTGCTCGACGCCGACCCCGCGTCGCCGAGTTACGGAAAGGTCGTCGCCACGGCGCCCACGGGCTCGCCGGGGAACGAAGCGCACCACTTCGGCTACACCGCCAACGCCGATCGGATCTTCGCCGGTGGGCTGTTCTCGAACCGACTGTTCATTTACGACGTCGCCACCGATCCCAAACACCCGAAGCTCCTCAAGACGGTCCCCGACCTCGCGGCGAGTACCGGCTTCTCGGGGCCGCACACCTTCTACGCCGTGCCGGGTGGCGTAATCGTCGCGATGCTCGGCTCCAAGGAGGGTGGCGCCCCGGGCGCGCTCGTGAAGCTCGACAACGACGGCAAGTTTCTCGAGGCGCATCCCGCGCCCGACTACATGTACGACGTCGGGATCAAGCCGGAGCTGAACCTGATCGTCACATCGAGCTGGGCACATCCCCATGCCGTCAAAGCTGGCAACACGCCGATGGACCAGGTCGGTGACGAGGTCGTGGCGTGGGACTGGAAGACCGGCAAGGTCCTCCAGGTCGAGCATCTCGACAAGTCCCCGCTCGAGGTTCGCTGGCTGCACGGCGCCGCGGCGCGCGGGGGGTTCATCAACTGCGCGTTCGGCAATAGCGTGTGGCATTGGCAGGTCGGTCCCGACGGCAAGCTCGCCTTCCATCGCGTGGTCAAGCTGGCCGACGGCTCGCTGCCGGCGGACATGCGGATCTCATACGACAACAAGTTCCTGTTCGTGTCGCTGTTCGGCGGGGGCGCGGTGCAGCAGTACGACGTCGCCGATCCGATGCAGCCGAAGCTCGTGAGCACGGTGGCCATCCCGCAGGCGCAAATGATGAAGCTCACCCCCGACAACAAGCGGCTGTACGTGAGCAACTCGCTGCTCTCGAACCTGGACGGGAAAGTGCCCTACCGGGTGCGCCTCGTGAACGTGGGGCCGGCGGGGATGACGCTCGACACCAAGTTCGACGTGGACTTCGAGCATTTCCCGACGGGGCAGGCGCGGCCGCATGACATGCTGCTGAAATGAAAAGAGGCGTCAAGCAGAGGCGTCGCGCAGCAACGTAGCACGAAGACGTAGGGGCGCAGCATGCTGCGCCCCTACCGTCGCGTAGGTCCCCGACGGTCGTACAACCGTTCGACTAGATTGTCGTCACCCATGCCCTCCGGTCCCGCGTTCCTCTTCGACCTCGACGGCACGCTCGTGGACAGCGTGTATCAGCACGTGCTCGCCTGGCGCGAAGCGCTCGAGAGCGCCGGCATCGAGCTCTCGGTGTGGCGCATCCATCGTCGCATCGGCATGAGCGGCGGCCTGTTTGTCAACGCGCTATTCCGCGAGACCGGCCGCGAGCTGAAGCCCGAGCAGGCAGCGCAGATCCGGCGCGTGCATGCGGAGGCCTACGCCCGCCAGGTGTCGCAGATCCGGCCCCTCCCCGGGGCGCGCGAGCTCCTCACCTACCTGACGAAGGCCGGCGTCCCGTGGGCGATCGGCACGAGCGGCCGGATGGAGAGCGCCAAGCCGACGCTCGACCTGCTCGGCGTCCCGGCCAGCGTGCCCATCGTCACCCGCGATCAGGTGGAGCACGCGAAGCCCGATCCGGACCTGTTCCTGGCGGGCGCCGAGCGGCTGGGCGTACCGATCGACGAGTCGGTGGTGGTCGGGGACAGCGTGTGGGACCTGCTCGCGGCGCGCCGCGCCCGCGCACTCGGCGTGGGCCTCCTGTCGGGTGGCTACGGGGAAGAAGAGCTCGAGCGCGCCGGGGCGTATCGCGTGTATCAGGATCCGGCCGACCTGCTGAACCATCTAGATGAGGTCGGGGTGCGGATCGGGAGTACGCCGCCATAGGAGTACGCCGCCATAAGAGTAGGGGCGCAGCATGCTGCGCCCCTACATCTGTCATCCCCGGGCTGGCGTCCGGGGTCAGCGCGACCTGAGCCCCTCAAGACCCGCGTATCAGCCGCGCGATCCTCCAATCCTGGCCGACCCGCAACAACCATAGTTCGTCCGGAGACCCCAACCCGCACCGCGTCACGAACACCCGGGCCCAGCGGTCGTCGATCAGCGCGATGGACACAGAGATTCCGTGATCCTTCCCGGCCACGCACGCTGAATCGCGATCAATTGGACGCGCGGCAAGCCACGCCGGGTCGGACGTGGGCGCCGTCCAGCGGGCGGTGATCTTCCCTACCCAGAAATGATCGAGCACGTCGGGCCAACGGTTGTCCCGGTCGTCGCGGTAGAACCCCTGGACCTGCACCCGGATCTCGTCGCGAGCAGATGCGACCTGGGCTGCGAGGGGAGTCACCCAAATCAGGGCCAACACCGCACACGTCGCCGCAACACCGATGGTTGCCATTCGATCAGAGTAGTGGGTGATGAGCGGCACCCGCTATCCGAATCTGGCGGGGAAACCAGCGATCGTGCCCGAAGTGCGCGAGTGAACTCGCGGCTCGGCATCCGCCCGTGCCGTTCCAACGTTCGTGGTGGCAAATGGTAGCGTGTCCTGGCGCCCCGTTGGAACGGCACCCGTAAACGGGCGTGCTGTTGCCGCTTGAGCGGTAGACGCCGAGCCGCGGCTTTCAGCCGCGACTCTTCAGAAGTGATCTTCTTCCCCCGCTGTGGTCCCACGGGCCGGTAACTTGACGACCCGGTCCCATGCGCTCGTCTGCCAGTTGTCCGGGCGTTCCACCTCGCGCACCCACGGGGGCAGCGGCACTGCGAGATGGCGCGCCAGCGCCTCGACGTACGGCTCGTACATGCGGCGCAGCTCGGTGAGCCGCTCCTCGAAATCGGGCCGTGCCCGCAACTTGAGTCCGCCGCCCGCGAGGCGCTCCCGGAGCCTGGCCAGCTGAGCCGCAGCAAGACGCCCCACCGCCGGCTCGGGCGGCGTGCTGAACACCTGCGCCAGGTCCACGACCGCATGCCGTGCCATGGCGAACGTCAGCTCCGCCTGCCGCGCGCACCATCCGTCGAGCCCGACCATCACCACCGCGCTCGTGTCGAGGATCGTGGTGAGCGCGGCGAGCCACGACTCGTTGTAGTGCTGCGACCGGAAATAGGCGAGCGGGGGGTAGGACAGGTGACTCTCGAGCACGTCCGCGGCCCAGCGCTCCCAGTCACGCAGCAGCTCGGTCAGCGCCGCGGTGCCGGGATCGCCGCGGTGCCGCCACAACAACTCCGATGCGCTGGGCGGCGAGCCGGCGCGGGCATCGAGCAGCGAGATCGCCACCTCGCGCCGGGAAAACGCCTGATAGATCACCGGGAAGTAGCCGATCACGACCGCGAGAAACGCGAACCCCATCCCCGCCTCAACAGCGGTGAGCGCCTTTGCGACCGCGGTGCGCGGTGCCACGTCGCCCAGGCCGAGCGTGACGAATGTCGTGCCGCTCATATAGAGGTCGGTGCCGAGGCTGGGCGCGCCACCCGCGACGGTGAGGGCGGAGCCGGCGGCCCACTGCAACAGCGCGAAGGAGACGACGATCCCGACCGCCCACAAGGCGAGCAGCAGGATGAGGGAGAGGGGACCGAAAAACGAGAGAAAGGCATCGCGCCGCCGGCCCGACAGGAACCGCGCCGTGGCGCGCCACGGGACCCAAGTCGCGCGGTAGAACAGCTTGGTGATGCGGATCCGGCCGCTCACCCGCCGCGGCAGGATGATCGTCTCGAAGGCATCCCACAGCACGACGGCGAGCAGCGCCGCGCCGGCGAAACCGCCCAGCAAGCGCACGGCTATTTCCAAGACTGCGTCGGCACGTTGGCCGGCGGCTCGAGCGACTGGAGATAGGTGACGACCTTCCAGATGGCGCCCGGCGGCAGCAAACCGCCGTACGCCGGCATGCCGTGCGGCTGGCCGTAGTAGATCGACTGGAAGATCTCACTCTCTGAGCCGCCGTACCGCCAGCGGCCGTCGCGCAGGCTGGGGCCCACCCAGCCGACCGCCCCGCCACCGTGACAGCCGTCGCAGTTCATCGCGCCGAACGTCCGTTCGCCCTCTGCCGCCGACTGCCGATCGCCGCGGAAGGGGTTCTCGAGGGCCGGCGCGGCGCCCGCCGGCGGTGCGACGCCGCCCGCGAACACGCGTGCCTCGAGTCGCGTGGTGGTGGGCGCGGCCTCATGTCCGCCACACCCGGCCGAGACCACCAGAGCCAATACTAGAGGGCGAAGATCCATACGATCCCTCCCTGGCTCGTATGCCGGCCGATGTCCGGCATGAAATCCGCCGGCGGCCGCACGTCCGCCGGGTCATCCGACCGGACGTCCCCCGACAGGAGGAACCAGTCGCCGCCAATGCCGGCATACACGGCCACGTACTGCTTGCCGTCGGGACCCGTATAGGTGATCGGGTTCCCGACCACTCCTGATCCCACCTTGAACCGCCACAAGACTTTGCCGGTTCTGGCGTCGGCCGCCTTGAACCACCCGTCGAGGGTGCCGTAGAAGGCGATGTCGCCGGCGGTCACGAGGGCGCCGCTCCACACCGGGTAGCGCTCCGTCGTCCGCCACACCGCCTTCCCCGCGCTCGCGTCCCAGGCGATGAACGCCCCGAGATGCCCGCCCCGACCCGCGTGGTAGGGCGTGGTCGCGCCGATGAACGGCGTACCGGCGATGCGGGTCGCCTGCGTCGCCTGGTAGTCCATACACATGTTGTTGGTCGCGAGGTAGAAGAGCCCCGTGCGGGGCGAGTACGCCGCGGGCGACGCCGGGCTCTTCCCGCCTTCCAGCGTCGGGCAGACATTCTTCACGTTCCCACGGGACGCGCCCGTCAGCTTGGTGGAATCGACCACCGGACGGCCGGTGGCGATGTCCACCCGCTTGGCCCAATTGACGTCCACGAACGGCTCGGCCACCAGCACCTCGCCCGTGGCGCGGTCCATAGTATAGGCGAAGCCGTTCTTGTCGAAGTGGACCAGGACCTTCCGCGGCCGTCCGTTGACGACCAGGTCGGCGAGGATCATTTCGGAGGCGGCGTCGTAGTCCCAGCTGTCGTGTGGCGTGAACTGGTACGCCCACACCAACGTGCCGTCGTCCGGCCGGCGGGCCAGAACGCTGGCGGTCCACTTGTTGTCGCCGGCGCGCTGCTCGGGGTTGTAGGGCGCCGGGTTGCCGGTGCCGTAGTAGAGCAGGTCGAGGGCCGGGTCATAAGACATCCATCCCCAGACCGGCGCGCCGCCGTTCTTCCACACGTCGGCGGGCCAGCTCGTGAGCGCCAGCTCCGCGCCGTGGTCGTAGAACGGCCGGAAGGTCCCCGGTTTCGCCAGCACCTCGCTGTCCGGGCCGATGTTGTAGGCGGTCCAAACGATTTGGCCGGTTTCGAGATCGAGCCCCTTCAACCAGCCGTGGATACCGAACTCCCCGCCGGACGCGCCGACGATGACCCGCTGTCTCACGACGAAGGGCGCGACCGGCGTGGTCTCGCCCTCAGAGAGATCCGCGATCCGGGTCTTCCACAGCTCCTTGCCCGTCGCGGCCGCGACTGCGACGGTGTGCCCGTCCAGCAGGTTGTACACGATCTTCCCGTCCGCGTAGAAGGCGCCGCGATTGATCGCGTCGCAGCAGGCGATGCCGAGGGCGTTGGGATCCACCGGCGGACGGTACTTCCACTTCAGGGGGTAGCCCTCCCGGGTGAGGTCGAACGCGTAGAGGACGTTTGGGTAGGGGGTGACGACGTACATCGTCTTGTCGATGACGAGCGGTTGTCCCTCGTGCCCGCCGAGCACGCCGGTGGAGAAGCTCCACACCGGGCGCAGGCGGCCCGCGTTGGCGCCGGTGATTTCGCTCAGGCCGCTGTAGCGAGTGGCCGCATAGTCCTTGGCCGGCATGGGCCAGTCGCCGCGCTGCGCCGCGGCGGCGACCGGCAGAACCGCCAGCAAGGTCAAGATCGTCACCCGAGTCATGCGCACCTCCCCCTCCCCTTGAACGGAATATGCAGGCCCGTAGACTTGCTGCGTGAGCCTTGACCGGGTGAGCCGCCGCTGGGGGGCTGGGGCTGCGCTCACCGCCCTGGCGGCGGTGTGCGCGGCGCCTCGTGCGGCCCAGCACCTCGAGGCGCAATCCGTCGGCCGGCAGGCGTCGCCCGACTCGACCGAGTCGCGTCGCGCCCGGTTATTCGAGGGCGCGGATCCGCTCGACCTCACGCTGACGGCGGATTTCGGCGCGATGCCCAGGCAGCCCGACAAGCCGAGCCAACCCGGCGTCCTCTCCTACGTCGCGGCCCCGGCCGACTCGGTCAAGCTCGATGTGCAGTTGCGCGCGCGCGGCCACTTCCGGCTCGCCACGTGCCAGTTTCCCCCGCTCAAGGTCACGTTCGACCGCGCACGGACGGCGCACACCATCTTCGCCCACCAGGGCGGCCTCAAGCTCACGGTGCAGTGCCGCAGCGGACGGTCGTATGCGAACTACCTGCTCGAAGAGTACCTGATCTACCGGGCCTACAACCTGCTGACCGACCGGAGCTTCCGGGCGCGGCTCGCGCGAGTGACCTATGCCGACGCCAAGGGCAAGCATTCCCCGGAGACCCGCCTCGCGTTCTTCGTCGAGAACGACGACCGCATGGCGCGGCGCAACAACACGCAGGTGTTGGAGCAGAAGGGGGTGACCCAGGACGAGCTGAACTTCGAGCAGACCGGTCTGGCGATGGTGTTCCAATACATGATCGGCAACACGGACTTCGCCGTCACGGCGCTGCACAACATCGTGCTCATCCGCGACTCGACGGGTGTCGTCTACCCGGTGCCCTACGACTTCGACTGGTCGGGAGTCATCTGGACTCCCTACGCCCACCCCGACGCGCGTCTGCCCATCCACAGCGTGCGCGAGCGCTTGTTCCGCGGCACCTGCCGTGCGCCCGAGGAGCTGACGCCCCTGCTCGCGCGGTTCAACGCGCAGAAGGATTCGCTCTACGCGTTGTACCGTGGCCTCGAGGCAGAAGGACTGGAGCCCAAGCGCGTGAAGCAGGCGCTCGACTACTACGACGAGTTCTACAAGATCATCAACGATCCGGGCGCCACCCGTCGCGAGTTTCTTCGGACCTGCAGATAGAGCTGACGGCGCCAGGGCCCATGACCGAGCTCCGCTGGAGCCTGCCGAGCGCCGAACGCCTGAATGAGCTGCTCGCGGCGTCGCTGCCGCTCGGCCTCCGCGCCGGCCCTACCCAGCGCACGTTCCATCGCGATCTATACTTCGATACGCCCGACGGCGACCTGCGGCGGCGGGGCGCGAGCTGCCGGCTGCGGTTCCACGTGGACGATCGCCGCGCGCTCCTGCTCGAGGTCGCGGGCGTCGCGCGGTGGGAGTCGCGGGTGGTCGAGCTCGAGCCGCGTCGCATCTTCTTCGGCGACACCGAGCCGGCGCGCCGGCTCCGCGCCATCGTCAGTCCCGGCCGTCTCATGCTGCAGGTCGAGCTCGAGATCGAGCGCCGGCTACGCCCGGCGCGTCTCCCGGTGGTTCCGGCGCCCCAGTTCATGCTCGCGTACGACACCGTCGCCGGGCGAGACGGAGGGGAGGGGCCCTCATGCGAGTTCCACGAGCTCGTCGCGTGGCGTCGGCCGTGGGGCGTGATTCCGACGGCACGCTTCGCACTGGCGATCGAGCAACGGTACGGCGTGTCCCGGTCGTCGGCCGATCGGGCGGAGCACGCCAGCGCTCTGCGGCTCGCGCTCGCCCGGGCGGAAGCGGGGGTGGCGCCCAGCGCCCGGCAGACGGCCGTGCTGGCAGTCGCGCACGGGCGCGTGGCGCTGTGCCGCAGTGGGGCCGCGCTGCGCCTGCCGCTCGAAGCAGGAGGCGGCGAGGAGGCGTGCCGCCGGGCGATGCGGCGCGCGTTCGGGAACGTGGAAGGCGAGGTGCGGCTGCTGGGCGTCGTCCCGCCGGCCGACCGCCGCGCAGCGATCGAAGTGTGGCTGGCGCGGCGCCTGCGGCGCGACCTCACGGCCGTGCCCCCGGGCGGCCTCCGATGGTTCGCCCCCCAGGACATCGTCGCGCGGGTGGGCTCCCCGGTGCTCAGGGACGCGGTGACGCTGTCGGCGCTGGCGGTCGCCGCCCGCTCGGAGCTCGTGCCGGAGTGGTCGGCCGCGCCGCTCGTCGAGGATTCCGCGGCCGATCGCGGCACCACCGACGAGACCGACCGGCTCACGCTGAGCGAGCTGCGGGTGCCGGCGCTTCCCGCGAAGACCCTCGACGCGGCCCATCCCGCGCCGGACCAGTTCATCAACCGTCTCTTGTCCACGCTTGAGTTCAACGCGCGGGTGCTCGCGCTCGCGGAAGATCCGGCGACGCCGCTCCTCACCCGTCTCCGTTTCCTCACGATCTTCAGCACCAACCTCGATCAGTTCTTCATAGTCGACGTCGGCGCGGTGAAGCACCAGGCCGCGACGGGCATCGTCGAGCGCTCACCAGACGGCCTGACGCCGGCGGAGCAACTCGACGCAATCGCGATCCGGCTGCGACCGCTCGTGGCGCGCCAGTACCGGTGCTTCCGAGCGGTGGCGCAGGCATTGGCGGCGGAAGGGACCCGAATCCGCGGCTGGGGCGAGCTCGCGCCTGACGAGCGCGCGCCGCTCGAGCGACGGTTCACCGAGGACGTCGCGCCGGTCCTCACGCCCAAGGCGCTCACCCGCGCGCCCGGCCATCCGTTTCCGCATCTCGGCGACCGGCGACTGAGCTTCGCCGTCATGCTGCGCGATGGGTCGGATGGCCCGGTCCACTTCGCCTCGGTCGAGTGCCCGTCCTCGCTGCCCCGGCTCGTCGCCGCGCCCGCCGGCGGCGTGGTGCCGCTCGAGTCGATAGTGCGCGCCCACCTCGGCGCGCTGTTCCCCGGCCGGGAGGTGGTCGAGGCGCACGCCTTCCGCGTCACCCGGAGCGGGGACATCCAGTTCGACGAGCTCGGCACGGCGAGCTTCGTACAAGCCATCACGGAGGAGCTGCGCCGACGGCCCTGGGGGCCCGTCGTGCGGGTCGAGGTCGAGCGCACGATGCCGCCGCTGTTGCGCGAGCTGCTGCAGCGCGAGCTGCGGTTCGAAGAGAGCGCCCTGCAGAGCGCGCTCGGGCCCTCCGACGTGTACGAGGCCGACGGCCCGCTCGACGTGGGCGGGCTCGGCGACCTGGGGGGCGGTGGGGCTCGACCCGATCTCGACTATCCGCCGCTCACGGCGCGCGACCCCTTCGCCGGCGAGCGTGGTGTGTTCGACGTGCTCGACCACCGCGACGTGCTCGTCCACCATCCCTACGATTCCTTCAGCGCCAGCGTGGAGCGCTTCATCGCCGAGGCGGCCGATGATCCCGAGGTCGCCGCGATCAAGCTCACGCTGTATCGTCCCGGCGGGCCGTCGCGCATCGCCGAGGCGCTGCGCCGCGCGGCCGCCCGCGGCAAGGAGGTCTCGGTATTCGTGGAGCTCAAGGCGCGGTTCGACGAGGAGCTCAACATCGGCTGGGCGCAGAGCCTGGAGGCGGCGGGCATTCACGTGATCACCGGCCTCGCCACGCTGAAGATCCACGCGAAGGTCGCGCTCGTCGTGCGACGGACGGCGGGCCGGACCCGGCGCTATGCGCACGTCGGGAGCGGCAACTACAATGCCGACACCGCGACGTTGTACACCGACGTCGGCCTGTTCACGGCCGACGAAGGGATCACCCAAGAGCTGCACGCGCTGTTCAACGAGCTGACCGGCTCGTCGCGCCCGCCGCAGGCGGCGTTTCGCCGGCTGCTCGTCGCACCGACCGACATGCTCGACCGCTTCCTCGCCCTCATCGCCCGCGAGACGGAGCACGCGCGCGCCGGCCGCGGCGGGCGCATCCGGGCGAAGCTCAACGGCCTCGCCGACTGTACCGTGATCGGCGCGCTGTACCGCGCCGCGCAGGCCGGCGTCGCCGTCGATCTCAGCGTCCGGGGCATCTGCATGCTGCGGCCAGGGGTCCCCGGGCTCTCGGAGCGGATCCGCGTGGTGAGCGTCCTCGGCCGGTTCCTCGAGCACGCGCGCATCTATTGCTTCGCCAACGCCGGAGCACCGGAGTACTACATCGGCTCGGCCGACTGGCGGTCCCGCAACCTGCGACGGCGCGTGGAAGTCATCACCCCGGTGGACGACCCGGTGGCACGGGCGCGGCTCGACCGCATCCTGGAGCGCGAGCTCACCGAGCCGGGCGCGTGGGACCTCGAGTCGGACGGCTCCTACACACGCCGCCCGGCGGCCTCATAGGCGTCCGTCGTACCGCATCTCGTTCGTCGGCGTGAAGCCCAGCTTGTCGTAGAGCGGTCGTCCATCGTCCGACGCGTGCAGCACCACGCTCTCGATTCCGTTTCCGCGGCACCACCGCAGGAGCTCCCGCATCAACGCGTCGGCGACGCCCCGGCGCCGCCACGCCCGCTCGGTGTAGACGTTCAGGACCAACCCTTGCGGCCCCCGAACCAGCCGCTCGCGGGCGACATCGGGTCGGGGCAGGAGCTCCCGCAATTGGAGGCCGGCGCCTGCGATGATCTCTCCCGACGGATGGTCCCGCTCCGCGACCCAGCCGACGTAGCGGCCGTCGCCGATGGCCGCGGCGAAGTACGCGCGCGCGGCGTCGACCAGCGTGTCATACAGGTCGTCGGGCAGCTCGCCCATGTCGCGGAACATCTCCGCCCGATGGCGCGCGAGAATGCCCGCGTCGGCGGCGGTGGCTCGGCGGATCGCGTACACGGCTAGTGGTGCGGTTCGAGCAGGTCGAGTGCCCGCTGCAAGCGCGCCACGACACCGTCGAGCATCGGCTCGTCGATGAAATGCAGCGCGCTGAGCAGCTGGAGTGCGTTGCGCACGTGCTCGCCGGGTGATTCGACTGCGGGATTCCGGTGGGGGCGGCCGCGGCGCTCCAGGGTACTCCGCCGCTCCGCGCCGTGCCGGCGATCCACCACACGCCGGCGCTCGCCCCGCACGCCCCCCACCGCGAGGCGCCGCGCCACAGCACGCCGGTCGACGCCGTGGCGGCGGTCGGCAGACATACGGGTGGTCGTCACGACACCGGGAATGTAGCCCCGCCAGGCAGTGCCAGCCAGCGCGACTGCCGCGGCCGAGGCCGCCAGGTGTCCCCGGGTAGATTTCCTCCACACCCATGTCGTCCATCGTCACGGCGGAGCGGCTGAGCAAGACGTTCCAGGTCAAGGTGCGCGATCCCGGACTGCGCGGCGCCCTGCGCGCGCTGTTCCGACCGCACTATCGCGACGTGCTCGCCGTGCGCGACGTGACGTTCGGGATTGACCCAGGCGAGATCGTCGCATTTCTGGGCCCCAACGGCGCCGGCAAAACCACCACGCTCAAGATGCTCGCCGGCCTCCTGTACCCGACCAGCGGGCGAGTGGAGGTGGCGGGGTTCATTCCCTGGACCGGCGGGCCGGCATTCAAGCGGCGCATCGCGCTCGTGCTCGGCAACCGGCAGCAGCTCGTGTGGGACCTTCCGCCCGAGGAGACGTTCCTGCTCAACCGCGCGATCTATGACGTCGGCGACAGAGATTACCGAGAGCGGCTGGCCGAGCTCGTCGCCTTGCTCGAGCTGGGCGACGTGCTCCAGAAGCCGGTGCGCCAGCTCTCGCTCGGCGAGCGCATGAAGTGCGAGCTCGTCGCGTCCCTGCTCCATCGCCCGCCCCTCCTGTTCCTGGACGAGCCGACGCTCGGGCTCGACGTCACCGCGCAGGATGCGATCCGGCGCTTCCTCATCGAGTACCGCGAGCGCCACGGCGCCACGGTCCTTCTCACGTCGCACTACATGCAAGACGTGACGGCTCTCGCGTCGCGAGTCCTGATGATCAACCGCGGCCGCCTGCTGTACGACGGGGCACTCGAAGCGCTCGTGGCGCGGATCGCGCGCACCAAGCGGATCGAGCTGGTGCTCGGTGGAGGAGACGGGAATCGCGTCACCGCAGAGGCGCTGGCCGCGTTCGGCGAGGTCAAGAGCTTCCACTTCCCGAACGCCGTGCTCGAGGTGCGGCGCGAAGACGCGCCCGCGACGAGCGCCCGGCTGCTCGCCGCACTCCCCGTGGCCGATCTGTCGATCGAGGACCCGCCGATCGAAGAGGTGATCCGGCTGGCGTTCGCCCGCAGCGGGGAGGAGGACGAGTGATCAGGCGGTATGCGGCGCTGATCCGCAACGCCTGGCTGGTCGACCTCCAGTACCGGGCCTCGATCGTGCTCTGGCTCTTGTGGGGCGTGACCGAGCCGGCGATCGCGCTCGGCATCTGGTGGGCGATCGCCGGGGACGGATCGGTCGCCGGGTACGCGCGCGCCGACTTCGCGCGCTACTTCTTCGCCGTGATGCTCATCAACCAGCTGACCATCGCCTGGGACTCCTGGTACCTGGACCGCTGGATCCGTGACGGGGAGCTCAACTTTCGGCTGGCCCGGCCCCTGCACCCCGCCCACGAGGCGGTGGCGGAGAACCTCGCCTACAAGGCGCGCACGGCCAGCGTCATCCTGGTGGTCTGGCTCGTCGTCGCCGTGGCGTGGCCCGCGGTGCGACTGCCGTTCGCGCCCGGCCGCTGGGCGATCACGGCCGTGGCGGCGGTGCTCGCCGCCGCGATGCGGTTTTTCATCAGCTTCACGACGGGACTGCTGGCGTTCTGGACGACGCGCGCCACCGCCGTCATGGAGCTGCACGCGGGCGTGTCCCTGTTCCTCGCCGGTCGGATCGCACCCCTCGCGCTGCTCCCGCCGGCGGTGGCGGGGATCGCGGGGGTGCTGTGGTTCCGCTCCATGCTGGCGTTCCCCGTGGACCTCCTCACGGGTGCGGTGCACGGCACGGACGGGGTGCTGCGCGGGCTGGCCGGGCAGATCGTGTGGCTCGCGGTGTGGGTCGGTGCCTATCGGCTGGCTTGGCTCCGCGGCTTGCGACGCTACGGCGCGGTGGGGGGCTGACAAATGCGGAATGCGGAGTGCGGAATGCGGAATTGCAGTGGAAGGTCGAGCCACGTAGCGACGTCCGAGCAACATAGCGCGCCATGAAATTCCGCATTCCGCATTCCGCATTCCGCATTCTCTCGGCCTTCTGGCGCTTGAACGTCGCCGAGGAGCTCCAGTACCGCGCGAATTTCATCGCGAGCGTGCTCGGCACGCTGTTCAACATGGCCACCGCGCTGCTCACGCTCTCCCTCTTCTTTCACCACACCACAAGCCTCGGCGGCTGGGATTACTGGGAGATCGTGGTGCTGCTCGGTGTGTTCAACGCGCTCACCGGCGTGATCGAGGCGGTGCTACGGCCGGGCATCGGGCAGCTGGCCGGCGAGGTGCGAAGCGGCGAGCTGGACCTGGTGCTCGTGAAGCCGGTGGACGCCCAGGGCTTCGTCTCGTTCCGGCGGCTCGACATCTGGCGCCTCACGGACGTCGTGCTCGGGCTCACGCTCGCGGGATATGCACTCTTCCGGCTGGGCCACACGCCATCGCTCGCCCAACTAGCGGCTTTTGGCTTGACGCTTGCGGCTGCGGCCGTCGTCGTCTACGCCATCTGGGTGGTGCTGATGAGCCTGGCGTTCTGGTTCGTGTCGGTCGAGAACATCGCGGTGCTGTTCGACGCGGTGTACGAGGGCGCGCGCTATCCCGTGTCGGCCTACCCCGGCCCGCTGCGGTTCCTGTTCGTGTACCTGATCCCGATCGCCTGGACCACCACGATTCCGGCGTCGGCGCTCACCGGGCGGCTGCGGCCGGCGATCGGGCTCGCCGCCGCGGCGGTCGCCGGCGTGGCCTTCGTGCTCGCGAGGGCGTTGTGGCGCGCGGCGCTCAAGCGGTATGCCGGTGCGAGCGGGTGAGGGAGGCTATCCGGCCGCCGCGTCGTCTTTCGGCTTGTCGCCCTTCTTGAAGAACCAGATCGCGAGCATCACGAGGCCCGCAATGAGCGCGATCTTGAACACGAACATGAGAAACGGGAGCAAGACGAGCGACGCGATTTTCCAGAGGGCGAAGCCCGCGACGCCGAGGGCAGCGAGCTGCAGGAATGGCTTGGTCATGACCGACTCTGTCGATTGAAGGGGTCGGCAATCCGTACGAGGGAACTCACGGCGCGGTGTCACCACACGAGTGGCCGGCCGTCGCGAAAGAATCCGCCGGTCGGTCCGCCGTCCGGCAGGGTCGCGGCCCACACCACGCTCGCCGCCCCCTCGGCAACCGGGCGTCCGCCCCGGCCGCCCATGTCCGTGGCCACCCATCCGGGGCAGACCGCGTTCACCAGGATCCGCTCCGTTCCAAGCTCGGCCGCGAGCATCCGGGTGAGCGCGTTGAGGGCCGCCTTCGAGACACTGTAGGCCGGGGTCCCGCCGCCCATTGCGGCCAGCGAGCCCGCCTCGCTCGAGACGTTCACCACGCGCGCGTGGCGACTGCGTCGCAGCAGCGGCAGGAAGGCGCGCACCATGCTCCACGCCCCGAACAGGTTCGTCTCGAGGGCCTCCCGGACTTGGACGAGATCGGCGTCCACGGCATGCTGCCAGGTGTCGTACAGGATGGCGGCATTGTTCACGAGTACGTCGAGCCGCCCGAAATCCGACATCACTCGGGCCCGAGCGCGCTCGATGCTGTCCCCGTCGGTCACGTCGAGCTGGCAGGGCCGAACGCCGCCCCCCTCTCCCGTCAGAGCGGCCGCGGCGCGCTCGCCCTTGGCGCCGTCCCGCGACCCCAGCACGACGCTCCAGCCCCGGCGCGCGAGCTGCCGACAGACTTCGAGGCCGATCCCGCGGTTCCCGCCCGTGACCAGTGCTACCGATCGGTCCACACCGCCAGCTCGTTGCCGCTGGGATCGTGGAAGTGAAAACGCCGCCCGCCCGGGAATGCATAGGTCTTGCGAACGATCTTCCCGCCCGCCTGCGTGACCTTCCCCTCGGTTTCCTCGAGGCCGGCCGCGTAGATCACCACGAGCGGATTGGCGGGCCGGACGGGCGCGTCCTTCGTGAACCCGCCGCTCAGGCGGCCGTCCCGGAAGCTCGTGTAGTCGGGCCCGTAGTCCTCGAACCGCCACCCGAACACCTGTTGGTAGAACCGCTTGGTCCGCTCGATGTCCGTAGCACCGAACTCGATGTAGTCAATGCGCCGATCGTGATCGGCCTGGGTCATTGGAGCACCCCTTTCATGACATGACGGCCCCACCCGCGACGTCCAAGATAACCCCGGTGATCCAGGCGGACTCGTCCGATGCGAGGAAGCGCGCCGCACGGGCCACGTCGTCCGGCGTGCCGAGCCGCCTGATGGGATGCATGTCGACGAGGGCCTGCTTCTGCGCGTCCGGGATCCGCTCCTGGTTGCGCTCCGTCAAGATGGTCTTCGGAGCGATGCAGTTCACCCGGATGCTACGGCCGCCCCGCCGCCGACGCGCTGGACGAAGCCGTCGATCTCCTGTTTGCGCTCACCGGCTTCCCGACGTTCGACCTGCTCGCGGGCCCCAAGCGCACTCCCGCGCGCGTCGCGCCGATCGTGCTGCGTGCCGCCCGGGCGATCCTGGACGTTCCGGTTTGACTTCCCCCGTCCCGACCACTACCCTTCATCGAGCGTTGTACGTCAAGGCGGGACTTGGCCAATGCGCCGGTCCCGCCTTTTCGTTTCTCCCCTCACCCGGGCGGACCGATGGCGAAGGAAGAAGCGATCGAGATCAACGGCACGGTCGAGCAGGTGCTGCCGAACACCACGTTCCGCGTCCTGCTCGAGAACGGCCACTATGTGCTGGCGACCATCGCGGGCAAGATGCGGCGCTTCCGAATCCGTGTGCTCGCCGGCGACCGGGTCACGCTGGCCGTGTCCCCCTACGACCTCACCCGCGGCCGCATCACGTACCGGTACAAGTGAACCGGGCGCTGGCGCGGACGCGCCTCGTCAAAGACGGCGGCCCGCCCCGCTGCCCCCAATGTGCTCGACCCCTCGCGTTCGGGACCGACCGGCTCGGGCGGACGACGGAAGCGTGCGGTTGCGGATACCGCGCGTACGTGCGGGTCCGGAGTACCGAGCCGGAATTGGGTGAAGCCCTTACACGACCGCTGCCCGCCGCGCGTCGAGGCTGAGGGGGCCCGCGCCAAAGTGCGCGATCAAGAGCGCGGCGCCCAGCATCGAGACGTTCTTCATGAACAACGCCATCTGCACGCCGCGCATCATCGGGTCGGTCACCGCCCAGAAGTTGTGCATCTTGAGCGTGACGGGCACCAGGAACAGGACCAACAGCCACGCGCCGATTTTCGCCTTGTAGCCGAGCGTCACGCTCAAGCCTCCGAGCGTGGCGATCACGCCCGACAGCGGGACCAGCAGTCCGGGAGCCGGCACACCCGCCTGGGCGGCGTATGCGATATACCCGGCCGAGAAATGCCCCATCACCGTCATCAAGAAGATCGCTGAATAGAGGAATCGACCTACGGGGACGAGGTAGAGCACGGGAATCCCCTTTCTATGGTGGGGGAATGAGTCAGGATGTCAGCGCGCTGAGCGCGTTCTGAAGGCTCGCCGTCTCACCTGCCTTGAGCACCTTCACGATGGCGCGTTGCGCTTCGGCGAGCGCGCGTACGCCCTTGGCGTGTGCTTGTTGGCCCGCCGGTGTGAGCTCGGCCAGAACGCTGCGGCGGTCCTCCGGATCGGGACGCCGACGGACCAGGCCGTCCTTCTCCAGACGATCGACCAGCTGGGTGATGTTGGAGCGCACGCAGTGCTGGCGTGCGGCCAGATCAGACAGGGGCAGCGCTTCGTTCGCATCCGCGAGGAAATGGAGCACCGCAAGCTTCGCGAGGGACAATCCGGTCGGACTCAAGGCCGCTTCGAGGCGTGCTTCGACCGCGTCCGCCGCGCTCAGGAACGAGAACACGAGGGCATCGGCCGCCGGGCGGCGCGTGCCTTTTCGGCCACGCTTGCGCACAGCCTCATTATGGCTCACTCCTTGACGGCGGGCCACCCGGCCCCGACGGCGCGATACAGCTGCACCGCGGCGACGAGCTGGTCCCGCTCCGCCTGGGTGAGGCCCAGCTCGGCGCCGAACAGGCCGCGCTGCGCGTCCAGCACATCGAGATAGCTCGACACCCCGTTCCGATAGCGCATGTCCGCGAGCTCGAGCGCCCGGCGCAGCGCGATCACCTGGCGCTCCTGCGCCCCGGTCCGATCCTGGGCCGTGCGCAGTCCCACGAGCGCGTCCTCCACTTCGCGCAGCGCCACGAGCACCGTCTGCTCGTAGCGCGACCGCGCCTGCGACGCGCGCGCCTGCGCGATGTTGACCTGCTCGCCCGCCCCCGGCCGGCCCTCCGTGAACAGCGGGATCGAGACCCCCGCGAACGCCTGCCAGATGTTGGTCCCGGACGCGAACCACTGGGAGAATTCGGTGCTCTGCGTGCCGTACTGCCCGGTGATCGTGAAGGTCGGCAGGAAGGCGGCCTGCGCGACGCCGATCCGGGCCGTGGCGGCGCGGAGCGTCGCTTCGGCGCCCCGCACGTCCGGGCGGTTGCCGAGCAGGGCGGACGGCACCCCGGCGGGGACCGGGATCCGCGCCACCATCTCGGTGAGCGCGCGGCCCCGCGCGATCGCTCCGGGGTTGTGGCCCACCAGCACGCTCAGCGCGTTCTCCTGTTGGGCCACCTGGCGCTCGAAGTCGGCGACGCTCGCCGCGGGACTCGCCACCTCGGCCTCGAACTGCCGCACATCGAGCTCCGAGATCAGACCCTGGTCGAGGCGGCGGCGGGCCAGCGCGAGGGTTTGCCGCCGCGAGTCGAGCGTGCGGCGCGCGATCACGAGGTTCAAGTCGGCCGCGCGCAGGTCGAAATACGCCGTCGCCACGTCACCGATCAGCGACAATTGCAGCGCCCGCCGGTCTTCCTCCCGCGCCACGAGGTCTGAGCGCGCGGCGCTCGTGGCGCGACGCAGCCGGCCCCAGACATCGAGCTCCCAGCTCAGGTTGGCCGTCGCCTGGTACACGTTGTAGGTGAACGACCCAAAGGTGCCGAACACCGTTTGGGTGCGGCCCGCCTGCCCGTTGGCGGTCAGCTCGGGCAGGAGCGCGCCCCGCGTGGCCCGGTACTGGGCCCGGAACTCGTCGATCACGGCGAGGGCGGTGCGCATGTCGCGGTTCGCCCGCAGGCTCGTGTCCACGAGCTGCCGCAGCACGGAATCCTGAATCAGGTCGACCCAGCGGAGCGCCGCGCCGGAGTCGCCGCTCGTGCGGACGGACGCCGTGTCGTACCCGAACGGCACGCGCGCCGTGTCGGCGCCGGCCGGCAACAGCGTATCCCGGCTGGTGCGGAGCGAGTCGTAGAACGACCGCAGCGAGTCTTCGGACACCGCCGGCCGCCGCCAGCCGTCCGGCAGGCCGAGGGAGGACCGGCGATAACGCGGTCCGACGGCGCACGCTTCGGTCAGGGCGATCAGCGCGACGAGAGTGAGCAGTACGAAGCGTCGCATGTCAGTCGCCCTCCACGGCGACGGGCACGGCTTGCGGGACGACGGTATGCGCCCCGCGGCGGAACAGGCCCCGCTCGCTCAAGCCCCGGATCGCCGTGAAGAACAGCGGGATGAAGAACACGCCGACCAAGGTCGCGACGAGCATCCCGAAAAAGACGCCCGTGCCGATCGAGTGCCGGCTCGCAGCGCCCGCACCGCTCGACGTGAGCAGCGGCGTCACGCCCAGGATGAACGCAAACGAGGTCATCAGAATGGGCCGCAACCGCTCCCGGCCCGCCTCGAGCGCCGCCTCGCGAATTGACCGCCCCTGGGCGCGCAGCTCGTTGGCGAACTCGACGATCAGGATCGCGTTCTTCGCCGCGAGACCCACCACGACGATCAGGCCGATCTGCACGTAGACATCGTTCGCCATCCCGCGCAGCCACACGCCGAGCAGCGCGCCGAGCGTGCCGAACGGCACACCGAGCAGCACCGCGAACGGGATCGTCCAGCTCTCGTATTGCGCGGCCAGCACCAGGAACACCATCACGAGCCCGAGGGCGAAGACGAGACCGCCCTGCCCGCCCGACGCGCGCTCCTGATAGGACTGCCCGCTGAAAGCGTAGCCCACGCCCCGACTGGCGTACTTGTCGTGGGCGAGCCGCTCGACCGCAGCGAGCATTTCCCCGGAGCTCTTCCCGGGCGCCGGAGCCCCGACCAGCAGCGCCGACGTGAAGCCGTTGAACCGCGTGATGACGCTCGGGCCGGCCCGGAATTCGGTTCGGGTGAGGGCGGACACGGGCACCATCTGTTGATCGGGCCCACGCACGTAGAGCCGCCCGATGTCTTCGGGCGTCTGCCGGAAGCGGGACTGCGCCTCGGCCTGCACCCGGTACGTCTTGCCGTAGCGGTTGAAGTCGTTGATGTAGAGCGTCGACAGAGACGCCTGCAGCGTCTGGAACAGCTCCGACAGCGAGATCCCGAGCGCCTTCACCTTCTCGCGGTCCACCTGCACGAACAGCTGCGGCGTGTTCACCCGGATCGTCGGGTACACGCCGCGCAGCTCAGGCGACGCGTTCGCGTCGGCCGCGAATTCGCCCGTCAGGCCGGCGAACCGCGTCACGTCGTTCACGCCCCGGTCCTGAAGATTCAACTCCAGTCCCGCGGTCGTGCCCAGCCCGATGATCTCGGGGAGGTTGAACGCGAAGCCGCGCGTCTGCTGCAGCTGGAAGAGATAGCCGTTCACGCCGCCGAGCACCGCTGCGAACTGATCGCGTGGGGTGGTCCGGTCATCCCAGGGCTTCAGCATGACGAACATGATCGCCGCGTTCGTCTGATTCGCGTTCTGGATGAAGTTCAGGCCGACGAGCGAGACGACGTGATTGATCGCCGGCTGCTGGAGGAGAAACCCTTCGACCTGCTTCACGACCGCTTCCGTGCGCTGACGCGAGGCATTGTCGGGAAGCTCGACGAGCATGCCGAAATACCCTTTGTCCTCGCTGGGAATGAACCCGGTCGGAACGGATCGCACGAGGACGAGCAGCAAGGCGACCGCCACCGCGAAGGCGGCGAAGAATGTGCGGGGGCGGTCGATCACGCGACCGGCGGCGCCTAGGTAGCGCTCGGTCACTGCGCGAAACCCGCGATTGAAGCGACCGAAGAACCGGTTGAAGGCTTTCGCCACCGGGCCGCTCTCTGCCACCACCGTCGCTCCTTCCGGCACGGGCCGCAGCAGCACGGCGCACAGCGCCGGGGTCAGGGTGAGCGCTACGATGCCCGACAGCACCACCGAAACCGCGATGGTGATCGCGAACTGCTTGTACATGAGGCCGGTGATGCCCCCGAGGAATGCCACCGGGATGAACACGGAACACAGCACGAGCACGATGGAGATCAGGGCCCGGCTCACCTGGTGCATCGCCCGGTCGGCGGCGACGGCGGGTGGGACCCGTTCCTGGGCCATGATCCGCTCTACGTTTTCGATCACGACGATCGCGTCGTCCACCACGATGCCGATCGCGAGCACCAGGCCGAACAGCGTGAGCAGATTGACCGAGAAGCCGAGCACCTGCATCCCGAAGAAGGCGCCGATGACCGAGACGGGCACCGCGACCACCGGGATCAAGGTCGCTCGCCAGCTCTGCAGGAACACGAACACCACCAGCGTCACGAGCAGCAGCGCCTCGAACAGCGTCTTCACGACCTCGTTGATGGACGCGGTGACGTAGGGCGTCGTGTCGAAGGCGATCGACCAGCGGACGCCCTGAGGAAAGCTCTTGGCGAGCTCGGTCATCCGGTTGACGACCTCGCGCTTCACCTGGAGGGCATTCGCACCGGGACGCAGGAACACCGGCGTGAGGGCCGTGGGCGCGCCGTCGAACCGGCCGGCCAGGTCGTAGTTCCGCGCACCGAGGTGAGCCTCCCCGATGTCCGAGAGGTGCACCAGCGAGCCGTCGGGCCGGCCCCGAACGATGATGCGCTCGAAGTCGCTCGCTTCTTTCAGCCGCCCGCTGGTGATCACGGGAATGGTGAGCTGTGTGCCCGGCGGCGCGGGCTCGCGCCCGATGCGGCCGGCGGGGTTCGTGGCGTTCTGCTCCTGGACCGCGGCGGCGACGTCCGACACGGTGAGGCCGAGCTGCGCCATGCGGTCGGGGTCGAGACTCAAGAGCATCGAGAAGTCGAGCTGGCCGAACGTGCTCGCATCACCGACGCCGGGGAGCCGCTTGAGCTCGTCGTCGATATAGATCTTCGCGTAGTTGTTCAAGTACTCGGTGTCGTACCGAGGATCGTCGGAGGAAAGCGCGAGCACGACCAGGAACGCCGTCTGGCGCTTGCGCACCGTGATGCCGTTGCGCACCACTTCCTGCGGCAGCTGCGGCTCGGCGAGGGCGATCTGGTTCTGCACGTCCACCGCCGCCAGATCGGGATTGCGGGACACGTCGAAATACACCGACAGGTTCATGACCCCGTCGCTCGAGTTCGCCGACTTGAAGTACAGCAGGCCTTCCATGCCCGACAGCTGCTGCTCGATCGGTGCGGCCACCGCATCGGCCACATCCTGCGCGGTCGCACCCGGGTAGACGGCCTGCACCTGGATCTCGGGCGGCGTCAGGGGTGGATAGCTCTCGACGGCGAGCCGCGTGAGCGAGAAGAGCCCGAGCAGTACGATCACGATCGAGATGACGGCCGAGAAAATCGGGCGTCGGATGAACAGGTTACGGACCTGCGGCGCGTCGCTCACGGGTGGCTCCTGATCCGAAGGGGGACGGCGGGAGGAGCGATCAGCGTACTATCTTGCGCCCCGGTCCCGGCGCTGTCGACCGCCGGCCGATAAGCCACCGGCCGCGCCGGCTGCCCGGGCGCGACTTTCTGCACCCCGTCGACGATCACGCGATCGCCCACCTGCAGCCCCTGCTCGATGAGCCACGAGCCGCCGTCCCAGGAGGTGGCCACCACGTTGCGTGCCGCGACCTTATCGCTGTCTCCCACCACGAACACGAACGCCCCGGTCAGGCCCTGCTGCACGGCGCGTTGCGGGACAAGAATCGCGCTCGGCCGCTTGAGGCCGAGCAGGCGCACCCGCACGAACTGGCCGGGGAGCAGGACGTGCTGGGGGTTCTTGAGCTGTGCGCGCAGCTGCAGCGTACCGGTCGCCGGCTGGAGGGCCAGATCGGCGAAGTTCAGCTCGCCCGCCGCAGGCAAGAGACTGCCGTCCGCCAGCGTCACTTGAACGGCCAGGGCGCGGGGCGCGGGCGGCATGAGCAGCCGGCCGTCCGCGATGTCGCGCCGCAGGCCCAGCAGGTCCTCGTCCGACGGGCTGAAATTCACGTAGATCGGGTCCACCTGCTCGACGGTCGTCAGAAGGTCACCCGAACCCGTCACGCGCGCGCCGAGTTCCAGCTGCGCGCGTCCCGCGCGCCCCGAGATCTCGGCGCGAACGAACGTGTCCTCGTAGTCCTTTTTGGTCTGGTCGACCGCGGCTTGCGCCTGGTCGAACGCCTGCTGCGCGTCGTCCACGTCCTTCTGCGCGACGGCGCGCGCCGCGAGCAGCGGCTTCAGCCGCGCCAGGGTGCGGTCCGCATTGGCGAGCCGGGCCTGGGCGCTGCGGTACGCGGCCTCGTACGTGGTCGGGTCGATCCGGAACAGCAGCGTGCCCTTCGCGACGTCCGTGCCCTCGGCGTAGGGCCGCGCGACGATCACCCCGGTGACTTGCGAGCGAACCTCGACCGAGCGCGAAGCGGCGGCCTGCCCCACGTACTCGTAGCGCGCGGTCACCGTTTCAGGCACCACGGTGAGGACCGATACTTCCGGGGCCGGCGGAGCAGCACTGGCCACCGGCGTGCGGCGCCGCGCCGCCAACGTGCCCACGAGAACGACAGCGACCGCAATCGCTGCGGTCCAGGTCGCTGGTCTGATCAAACGAGTCATGCGAACACCCGCTGTTGAAGGTGATGAGTACCGAACTGATAGTGCAGTAATGAACTATGTAGTTGGGAAGGTTCCCGCGACTTGCTTCAGCGAGGCTGGGCTCCCCCGTTTGGGTGGGGCCCCACCATCCGACCGGGGGATGGCCGGGCGCGGAGATATGCTGCGATCACCTCTCCATGTTCAACGGGCTGAGCTCATCCAAGACCCGCACGTTGTCCGCCGTCCGCGGCAACCACAGGAACGCGGGCACCAAGGACTGCCCGAGGGAATCGCCGCCCTGGCTGTCCCGCGCGGTGGTGTCGGGCATGGTAACGGTGGCGATCGCGAACATCACGCCGATCGTCCGCCAGTTGGGCTGGCGCAGCGCCACGCCGACGAGCTGCTGCAGCATCGTCTCGCCCCAGGCTTCTACCGTCATGCCGGGCGGCATCTCGTCGACCATCTTGACCACCCCCATGACGGCGGGATCGTTGCACGTGGTCCACGGCTCGTCCGCCAGGCGCAGGCTGTCCACCTGCACGAAGGTGGCGGCGCTCGAATCGAGCCCGACCCGGCCGATCAGACAGACATAGGGATGCTCCGTGCGCTGCCGCCACAACCGTGCGAACTGTGCCTCGACGGAGGTGACCGGATACCGCGGGAAACCATCGTCCACCGGACGTACCGGTGCCTGGCCCCGGAGCTCCAGGGAGGAGCTCAGCATCATTGCAGCAGCGACAGCCATTGCCTTCATTCGCTCATCGTCCCTTCGCGCTGCACCGTCGTCACGCTGGCCGGCGCCGAAACCGCGCGCCGGCCAGGGTGACGCTTCCTCAGAAGGACAGGGTGAGACCGCCCTGCCAGGCGATGTCGTGCTGGGTCTTGTCGAAGCCGTAACGGTCGAACTTGTAGACGTAGTCGCGACCTTCCGCGCGGACGCCGACGCGCCCGAAGCGGTACTCGAGGCCCGCGCCGAAATTCCCGGCGAACTTGGACCAGGTGCTGTCGGCGCCGAGCTGATGGACGCTGATGGCGCCGGCTCCGCCCAGCAGGTACGGTGTGAGCGTGGCGGACCCGGCCTCGATGGGGTACCGGAGCACCAGGTCTGCGTCGTAGGTGAACTTGTTGAACTTGCTCCGGCCCGTGAGCGGAGCGCCCCGAATGCTGTCCTGCGCCCAGCTGCCGCTGGCGCGGACGCCGACGTTCCGGTTGAGCCACGCCGTCCCGTCGATCGAGCCGATCCAGCCCAGCCGCCAGTCGGCAGTGCCGGCGGGGTTCAAATTGGCCGCCCCCGAGAGGCCGCCGAACGCGCCCCCCAGGGTGAAGCGATCGGACCAGGAGTGAACCGGGGACGCGGTGCTGGTCTGGGCGCGGAGCGCGGGGGGCGTGAGCGCCGCAACCAGCACCGCGGTGACGAGGGACAACGAACGCTTCGACATGGAGTCCTCCACAAGAAGAAAGGGGTTAAACTGCGACGGCGGCTTCACCACCCCGCCTCCCGAATCACCGTCAGGGGCTCCGGTGCATACTCGGTGAGGAATCGCGGCTCGATCGCGCTCGAACCCAGGCGCCACCACGCTCCCAGGGCGCGCAAACACAGGAAGTAGGCGCCCTGCGGCAGATGGACTTTCAGTGTGACTGCAGCGAGCTCCGGCATCCGGGCGACTCCTGGGACCGTAGACAGTTCATGAATGAACTGTATTTTGAAAAAGTTCCCGGGGAACCCTGCCGGCCCCCGGGTCATTAGTTCACTAGTGAACCGTTGTCGGAGGGGAGAAGGAGTGACGCAATGACGACACCACCATCGGCAGACGGCCCGCCGATCGCTGCGCCGGACGAGGGGCCGCCGGTGTCCCGGCTCACGGCCGCAGAGGCGCGCGAGCGGGTGGCCGCCGGTCGGGCCGTGCTGGTCGATACCCGCGACGCGCGGCTGTTTGACAACGCACATATCGCAGGCGCCCTCTCACTGCCGCTCGCCGCAATCGAGGCCGCCCACGGACAGATGTCAGTGGGCGCGCTGCCGCCCGATCGCGTCATCATCCTCTACTGCGCGTGAGTGGACGAGCGCACAAGCGCCCGGGCGGCGCGACTGCTGATGGCGGCGGGATACGACGAGCACAAGGTCGCCGCGCTGCAGGGCGGCATTCGCGCCTGGCATCAGGCGGGGTACCCGCTGGAGAGATGGACCGATGGAGCGTGACCCCCGCGGTCGCGCCGTGACGGACGCGATTGTACCTTGCCGCCCATGGTCGACGTCTTAGGCGCCCTGCGTGCGGGCCTCGCCCCGCATTACACCGTCGAACGGGAGATCGGTGCCGGGGGCATGGCGCGCGTGTTCCTCGCGGCCGAGCGCCATCCGCCCCGCAAGGTGGCGGTGAAGGTGATGAACCCCGAGGTGTCGACCTCCGAGTTTCGCGAGCGCTTTATCCGGGAGGTCGAGCTCACTTCGCGGCTCAGCCACCCGCACATCGTGCCGATTCTCGCCGCGGACGAGTGCCTCTTCGTGCCGGATGGACCCGACGGGCTGTGTTACTACGTGATGCCGTACATCGAGGGCGAGTCGTTGCGGGCCCGTCTCGAGCGCGAGCAACGCCTGCCGCTCGCGGAAGCGCTGCGCATCGCACTCGAAGTCGGCGATGCCCTGTCGTACGCGCACGCGCACGGCATCATCCATCGCGACATCAAGCCCGAAAACATCCTCTTGTCCGGAGACCACGCCTGGGTGGCCGACTTCGGCATCGCGCGCGCGGTGAGCGCCGCGGGCGGCCACACACTCACCGGCGGCCACGCCGTGGGCTCGCTGGCGTACATGAGCCCCGAGCAGCTGATGGGCAGCCGCGCCATCGATGCGCGCACCGACGTGTACAGCCTGGGGGGCGTGCTCTACGAGATGCTGGTGGGTGAGCCGCCGCTGGTGGGCCTGTCCGGCGGGACGCCGCGCGGCGGGGGGCCGCTCCGCACGGTCCTGCGGGCACAACGCGTTAGCCACGGGAGCGAGCGATTGCTCGAGGAGACCATCGCTCGTGCGCTCGCGGCGGAGCCCGACGACCGCTTCGCATCCGTAGACGAGTTCGCGGCCGGCCTCCGGGAGGCGGTGCGCCGGCGCTCGGTCCCGCGTCTGCGGCTGCCGCGGGTCGGCTGGAGACGGGCGCTGCTCGGTGGCGCCACGGCCGCCGCCGTCGGCATGGCCGGCGTGGTGCTGCTCGCGAAGCGTGCTCCGGCGCTCGACCCGAGGCGCGTCGTCGTCGCGGGGTTCGAAGACCTTTCGGGGGATCCGACGCTCGCCCCACTGGGCCACATCGCCGCCGATTGGCTCACGCAGGCACTGGCCCGCCGTGGCGGGCTGGAGGTCGTGCCCGGCCCGGCAACCAGCCATCTGGGTGCCGCCGACATTCGCGCCCTGGCCGCCCAGACCGGGGCAGGGACGGTGGTATCGGGATCGTACTACCGTGAAGGGGACTCGGTCCGCTTCCACGTGCAAATCATCGACGCGGCGCGCGGGACGGTGCGGCGCGGCGTCGAACCCGTCGGCGCGCCACGGCTCGCGCCCACGCAGGCGGCGGAGGCGCTACGCTACCGCCTCACCGCGTTGTTCGACACGCTGTTTCCCCCCCCCCCGAACCACTGAATCCGGCTACAGCGTGAACCCGATTCCGATGCCGACGGACGAGACGTGGTCTCGATAGAATTCCCCGTACGGCGCCGGCCCCGTGTATGCCTTGAGCAGGACGCTCCACCGTCGCCCCGATCCGAGCGCGACCAGCGGGTCGCCGAGCTCGAGACCGGTCACCACACTCCACCCCACCTGCCACTTGTGATCCTGCATCGCCTTGGCGTCCAGGCCCGCTACGAAGCGGCCCGTGGCGAACCGGCCGAGTCGCAGGAGCGACCGGGGCTGGCGGTATTCCAGGCCACCGTGCAACACGCCGGGCTTCATATCCGCCGGCGAGTGGGCGAAGACGTACGCCCCACCGCCGTACACGCGCCAGTGCGACGCGTCATCGGCCACGAGCAGCTCGACCGCCTGGAACGTCAAGTCCACCCGCTGGGCGTGGGTGTGGACCAGATATTCGTCGCCCAGGTGGGAGCTCTCGTGGAACACCCGGAAGCGCGTCGCGAAGGCGCCGCGCCGGTACGTGATCGGTAGCCCGACGAGGTAGTCGATGTTGACCAGATCGGTCGTCGACGAACGCATGTTGAACTCGGAAAACACACCAGCAGCGACCGCGACCTGCCAGTCCCGTCCTCGTACGACGCCGATGGTCTGCCCGAACCCGACGGACGCGAGCCGGGAGGCCAGACGCGTCGAGCGGGCCCACAGGTAGGTGGCGAAGAATTGCGGCTCTTTCGGATCCGCGAACAACGGCTCGAACACGGCCGTCTGGGTCGGTTCCCCATTGGTCGACGCCTGGGCGCCGACCCCGCGGTAACCGACGAGTGCTGCCACGAGCAGCGCGCCGACGAGTTTCGTCGCCATGGATAGTTCAGTAATGAACGGCATCACGTGCGAGTTCCCGTGCGCGTCGCGCCGGCGTCTCGGGCGTCGCTCACGCGTCGGGCGAGCCGCGTTAACGTAAAGCACCCCAACATGTTGCCGCGGACGGGCGCGCGCTAGGGGGCCGCTCTCTTGTGACCCGGACCACCGTAGTGAATCCTGTGGGGCCGCATACTGTCGATACGAGCACCCATGACTCTACGGATCCTGCTTCTCGAAGACGTGCCGGCGGACGCCGCGCTGGTCGAACGCCACCTGACAAAATCGGGATTGGAGTTCCTCAGCCAGCGAGTCGACACCCGCGCGCGCTTTGAGGAGGCGCTGCAGAAATTCGTGCCGGACATCGTCCTGTCCGATCACGGCCTCCCCGGGTTCGACGGGTCTGCAGCGCTCGAGCTCGTCAAGCAGCGCTCCCCCACCCTCCCGGTCATTCTGGTCACAGGCTCGCTCAACGAGGAAAAAGCGGTCGGGTTCATGAAGGCGGGCGCCGCGGATTACATCCTGAAGGATCACCTGACGCGACTGCCCGAGGCGATCCGTCGGGCCTTGCGTGAGCGGGCGCTCCGCGAAGAGCGCGAGCAGGCCGTCGCCGCGCTACGGGAGTCGGAGGCCCAGTACCGCTCCCTGTTCGAGAGCACGCCATACCCCATGTGGGTGTTCGACCTGGAGACGCACCGCGTCCTTGCGGTGAACGGCGCCGCGATCAGGCATTACGGGTACTCCCGCGAAGAATTCCTCGCCCTGCGGATCGAGGAGCTGCGGCCGCCCGAAGACATCCCGGCCCTCCATCGACACCTCGCGACCATGCCCTCCGACTACCATGCGGCCGGGACGTGGCGGCACCGCAAGAAGGACGGAACGCTCATCGAAGTCGAGACCGGCGGTCAGGGCATTACGTTCGCCGGCCGGCAGGCGGAGCAGGTGGTGATCAACGACGTCACGGAGCGGAAGCGGCTCGAGGAGCAGTTCCGCCAGGCGCAAAAGATGGAGGCGGTGGGTCGTCTCGCCGCCGGCGTGGCGCACGACTTCAACAACCTCCTGACCGCGATCCTCGGCACGACGGACCTGATGCTCGAGGACCTGGCTCCGGACGATCCGGATCGCGAAGGGCTGCTCGACATCCGGAGCGCCTCGGAGCGGGCAACCGTCCTGACGCGCCAGCTGCTCACGTTCAGCCGCCAGCAGGTGGTGTCGCCACGGGTGCTGCGGCTGAGCGACCTCGTCCTGGAGCTCGAAAAGCTGCTGCGCCGCCTCCTGGGCGAGGACGTGGCGATCCGGGTCGCGGTGGCCGCCGACTGCGGCAGCGTGAAGGCCGACCCCGGTCAGCTCGAGCAGGTCATCGTGAATCTCGCCGTGAACGCGCGCGACGCGATGCCGGACGGGGGACGCCTCACGCTCGAGACGAAGAACGTCGATCTCGACGCCGACTACCCCACCGATCGGGTCACCATTCCCGCGGGGCGCTACGTCATGCTCGCCGTCACCGACACCGGGACCGGGATGGACGCGCCGACCAAGGCTCGGATCTTCGAGCCGTTCTTCACGACCAAGCCCGTCGGCAAGGGCACCGGACTCGGGCTCGCGACGGTGTACGGCGCGGTGCAGCAGAGCGGCGGCCACATCTGGCTGTACAGTGAGGTGGGGCAAGGCACGAGCTTCAAGATCTATCTGCCGCGCGTCGATGCCGTGCACGTGCAGGCGCCGGTGGCGGAAGCGGCGGTGGTGCTCGATGGCTCCGAAACGGTGCTCGTCGCCGAGGACGAAGACGCGGTGCGCCAGATCATCGAACGGGCGCTGCAAGCCCGCGGTTACCGGGTGATGGTCGCACGGAACGGGAGCGAGGCGCTCGCCCTCGCCGGCCGCCACGCCGGGGAGATCGACCTGCTCGTGACGGACGTGGTGATGCCGGACATGAACGGCCGGGTGCTGTCGCAGCGCCTGATGGAGGTGCGCCCCGCGATCAAGACGCTGTATCTGTCCGGCTATACCGACGACGCGATCCTGCACCACGGGGTTCTGCAGGAGGGCGTCGCCTTCCTGCAAAAACCGTTTTCGCTCGGGGCGTTGGCACGCAAGGTCCGCGACGTGATCGAGGCTCGCCTCTGACAGACCTGCCCCTCGTCGCCCGCGCGCGGGGGCACGGTGACCGACCGGCGATCGTCGCCCGAGAAGGCACGTTCAGCTATCGCGACCTGCTCGACGCCTCGGCGCGCGTCGCCGAGTGCCTGCTCGCCGGGCGCGACGACCTCGCGGAGGCCCGGGTCGCCTTTCTCACCCCTCCGGGCTTCCACTACGTGGCGATCCAATGGGGGATCTGGCGGGCCGGCGGCATCGCCGTTCCGCTCGCCGTCTCCCACCCTCCCGCCGAGCTCGAGTACGTGATCCGCGACGCCGACGCCGAGACCGTCGTCGTGCACCCCGATTTCGCCGCCGTCATGCAGGCCGTGCACCTGACGCCCGGCGTGCGGACGGTCACAACAGACGACACGGAGGGTACCGCTCCCCGCTCCCTGCTCCCTGCTGTGGCGGACGGGCGGCGGGCCATGATCGTCTACACCAGCGGCACGACGGGCAAGCCCAAGGGCGTTGTCACGACGCACGCAAACATCGCCGCGCAGGTGACGAGCCTCGTCACGGCCTGGGAATGGAGGGCGGAGGACTGGATCCTGCTCGTGCTGCCCCTGCACCACGTGCATGGGATCATCAATGTCCTCACCTGCGCGCTCTGGGCCGGCGCGCGCTGCGAGATGCTCCCCAAGTTCGACGCGGAGCAGGCCTGGGCCCGGATCGCCGCCGGCGACCTCACCCTGTTCATGGCGGTGCCTACCATCTATGCGAAGCTGATCAGCGCCTGGGAGGCCGCCGCGCCCGAGCGCCGCGGCGCCTGGTCGGCGGGCTGCGCCCCGGCCCGGATGCGGCTCATGGTCTCGGGCTCCGCCGCGCTCCCGGTGCAGCGGCTCGAGCGGTGGCGCGAGATCAGCGGCCACGTCCTGCTCGAGCGCTACGGCATGACCGAGATCGGCATGGCGCTCTCCAACCCGCTGCATGGGACGCGACGGCCGGGATTCGTGGGCACGCCGCTGCCCGGCGTGGAGGTGCGTCTGGTGGACGAGACCGGCCGGCCGGTGAGCGGGGGAGCGCCGGGGGAGGGGGAGGGGGAGGGGGAGATCGAGGTGCGCGGCGCGACGGTGTTTCTCGAGTACTGGCGGCAGCCGGAGGCGACGGCCGCGGCGTTCCGAGACGGCTGGTTCCGCACCGGCGATGTCGCCGTCGTCGAAGACGGCGCGTACCGGATCCTGGGTCGCTCGAGCGTGGACATCATCAAGACCGGCGGGTACAAGGTGTCGGCGCTCGAAGTGGAGGAGGTGCTGCGGACGCATCCGGAGATCGCGGAGTGCGCCGTCGTGGGCGTGGAGGACCCCGAGTGGGGCGAGCGGATCTGCGCGGCGGTGGAGCTGCGCGGCGACGCCGGGGTGACGCTGGAGGCGCTGCAGAGCTGGGCCAAGCAGCGGCTCGCCCCGTACAAGACGCCGCGCGCCTTGTGCTGCGTCGCGGCTCTGCCGCGCAACGCGATGGGAAAGGTCACGAAGCAGGAGGTGGCGAAGCTCTTCCATCCTTGAGTGTCAAGGAGCTGTCAAGGTCCGGCGAATCCTCTTGTGGTGGCGCCCGCGGCCCGGCATGTTCGGCCTCCCCAGGGAACGTTCCCGACCCCCGGTCGCCTGCCGCCAGCGTTCACCTCCACTCCCCACCATCGGAGACGACGATGAAGTCTGTCCTGGCGGTCGTGCTCGCGTCCGTCGGCTGGTCTGCCGGCGCCGCGACACAGGGCCGGCATGCCGCGCTCGATCCCATCACGAGCGCGGTGATCAACCATCCGATCACCACGTCCTCGGCGGCGGCCCGAGCCCACTTCCTCGAGGGTCTGCGGGAGTTCGATCTGGGTCGGTTCATCGACGCGAACGTGCATTTCAAGGCGGCGGTCGCCGCGGATCCCTCCTTCGCGTTCGCCTATCTGAACGTGGCGAACACGGCAAACTCGCTCGACGAGTTCAAGACCAACCTGGCGCTAGCCGAGCAGCACGCGGCCGGCGCGTCGGACGCGGAGCGGCTCCAGATCCGGATGGCCCGAAAAGGGTTCGACAACGACCTGGCGGGTCAACTGGCGCTGGGGCAGCAACTGGTCCAGCAATACCCCAAGAGTCCGCGTGCCTGGCTCGCTCTTGCCGGAGCCCAGATTGGCTTGAACAAGAACGAGGACGCGCGTGCTTCGATCGCGAAGGCCCTGGAGCTCTCGCCCAAGCTGTACGTGGCGCATGCCACCCTGGGGAACGACTACATCTTCGGTGAGCCGCACGACTTTACGAAGGCGCTCGCGCACATGCAGGAGGCAGAGGCGCTGGCGCCGGATGAGCCCAATGCGCACCTCCTCGTCGGCGATGCCTATCGGGCGCAGCGCAACCTCGTGAAAGCACGCGACGAATATCTGCGGGGCCACGAGCTCGAACCCCGCAATGCCGTGCTGCTCGTGAAGGCGGGACACGCGAACACGTTCCTGGGCGATTACGCGGCAGCACGGGCCGACTATGATTCCGCCATGGCCGTGGGCCGGGCGAACGAGAAGGCCGCCTACGCGCCGTTCCGCGCCTACGTGAGCGTGTACGCTGGCGATCCCGCGGCGGCGATCGACGAGCTCAATCGGCTGGTCGCGTCCGTGGACGGCTTGGGGGTCCCCGATCCCAAGGCCAACAAGGTTGCCGCGCTCACGAACGTCGTCGTCATCGCGACTCACACTCGTAACCGCGCGGCCGCGGAGCAGGCGTTGAAGCAGCTCGAACCGTTATTGATGCAGCAAGGGGACGAGGCGGGGAACCCAGCGTTCACGCGGGGGCAACAGGCACAGATCGCGTACCTCGAAGGGTGGACCGCGGCACGGCGCGGGGATTATGCGTCGGCCCAGAAGCAGGCCGATCGCATTACCCACCTACTCGCCCCCGACGCGAACCCGCGCAAGCTCGAGCCGATGCACCAGCTGGAGGGATTCATCGCGCTCTATCAGGGCAAGTACGATGAAGCGGCCGCACACCTCCGGCAGGGCAATCTGTTGGACCCGTACATCAAGTATCAGTTCGCAGTCGCCACGGAGGGCGCGGGCGACGCCGCACGGGCCAAGCAGCTGTTCCGGGAGATCGCCGACTACAACTTCAACGTCGTGGGCTTCGCGCTGGTGCGGAAGGACGCGCTGCAGAAAGCCAACGGAACGCTTTAGCCGAGCGGCGGGCGGCCGATGGGGTGGCGCTGCTGGACCTGGGCCGCCAGGGCCAGCAGCGCCTCCTCGCCGAACGGCTTGCCGACGATCTGCAGGCCCACCGGCAGCCCGTCGGGATCGAGCCCGCACGGCACCGACGCGACCGGCAGGCCGGTGAGGCTCAGCACGAACGTGGGCGCGATCCAGTCCACGTAGGTCTCCATTTTCTTCCCGGCCACGGTTTCGGGATAGTTCTGGTCCACCGGAAAGGGCGGGACCGCCATGCACGGCGTCACCAGGTGGTCGAACTTTCCGAAGAACTCGCGGAACAGGTGCCACATCCTGCCGCGCGCCGCTTCCGCGGCACCGAGCTCCCGCGTGGTCGTATCCAGTCCGGCGCGGATGTTGCCCGCGACGTTGGCTCCGAACCGGTCGAGCTGCTCCATCCGCGGAAACATCTGCGCGACGAACCACAACCCCCGCAGTGCGAGAAACGCCGTCCGCCCGAACGACAGGTCGAGCTCGATTTCCTCGACTGCGGCGCCGAGCTCGCCGAGCCCGACCGCAGCCCGGCGGCACACCCGCTCGATGGCAGGATCGACGCCGATCCCGGCGACATCGGCGCAGTAGGCGACCCGCAGCCCTTCCGGGATGCCTCGGGCGGCCGCGGCTACGAAGTTGCGGCCGGCGGTCGGCTGGGACAGGGGCGAGACGGGGCTCGCACCCGCCACGGCCTGCAGCATCAGCGCCACGTCTTGGGCGGTGCGTGCGACGGGGCCTTCGACCTGGAGCGTGTCCCACGTCCAGTCCGCCGGATACGTCGGAACCAGCCCGACCGACGGCCTGAGGCCGACCACGCCGCAGAACGACGCGGGGATACGGAGCGACCCGCCCAGGTCCGTTCCTTCGGCGAGCGCGATCATTCCCGTGACGAGGCCGGCCGCGCCACCACCCGTCGAGCCGCCGGCGCTGCGCGTCGGGTCCCACGGGTTGCGCGTCCGGCCGAAGACCTCGTTGAAGGTGTTCCCGCCGGCGGCGAACTCGGGGCAGTTTGTCTTGCCGAGGATCACGGCGCCCGCGTCCCGCAGCCGGCGCACGATGAGCGCGTCCTCGCTGGGGACGTGGTCCCGATAGAGCGGCGAGCCGTACGTGGTGCGGAGGCCCGCGACGGGCGTCACGTCCTTGATGCCGACCGGCAGGCCGGCGAGCAGACCGACCTCCTCACGGCGCACCAGCCGCAGCTCGAGCTCGCCGGCGTCGTCGAGCGCCCGGGGGTTCAGGGTCACGACGGCGTTGACGGCGGGGTTGTAGCGCTCGACCCGCGCGAGGCAGGCCTCGACGACCTCGACGGGCGAGACTTCGCGCGACGCGACGAGCCGCGCGAGCTCGGTCGCGGAGCGATCCGCTAGATCTTCCATTCTCCCAGGAACGCGACGGTGCGGCAGAACGCGGCCTCGCCTCCCTTGAACTTCCAGGGGAAGCAGCCGACGATGAGGCGCTTGTTCTGGAGCTCGGGCGCCTCGATCTCGCCGCCCAGGTTCTCGATGTGGATGCAGTCCTTCGGGAACAGCGCGTTGTGGGTGAGCTGGTACGCGGAGTCGGGGAACATCTTGTCGACCGCCGCTTTGCCGCCGAATTTCTGCTCGGCCTTGGCGCGCACCTTGTCGCACTGGCCGTGGGCGCCTTTCCCGAGAAAGCGTCCTATAGGAAGGTTCATGGGGTGGTCGGTCGAGACGCAGTCGACCCCCCACACGTGGATCTTCTTCTCCAGCAGCCACGGCACGAGATCGGGGTGCGCGCCCGGGTGATAGTGGTAATAGCGCTCCTCGTCCGGGGTGGCGCCGAAGTCCGCGTAGCGGTGCCATCCGGTGTGCAGCAGCACGAGGTCGCCGGGCTTCACCTGGACCCGCTGCTCGATCATCTGGGGGGTGTACACCGCCAGCTCATCCATGGCGTCGCGCAGATCCACGATCACGCCCGGGCCGCACAACCATTCGAGCGGCAGCTCGTCGATCGTCTTGCCGGCGGTGACGAAATGGCGCGGCGCGTCGAGGTGCGTTCCCATGTGGTTCGACGTCATGATGTACTGCGCGTTCACGCCGTGCTCGGCTTTGCGCTTGATGTACTTGAC
>Ga0209761_1000130_pt1 | contig 40269 bp, 41 predicted proteins | sample GraSoi013_1_40cm_4_FD_185818 | JGI IMG/M metagenome (GOLD analysis project Ga0209761, IMG submission 185818) | Grasslands soil microbial communities from the Angelo Coastal Reserve, California, USA - Sample 09_25_2013_1_40cm (SPAdes) (version 2) | ecosystem: Environmental > Terrestrial > Soil >... | reverse complement strand
ATCGGTGCCCTGACCCGAGATCGTCTCAACGCCTACTACAAGAAGTTCTATGTGCCGGGCGACATGGTCCTGGTCGCGGTCGGTGCGGTGAAGGCGGCGGAGGTGCGGGACGCGGTCGTGGCCACCTTCGGGCGCCTGAGCGGCTCGCCGCCGCCGCGGCCGCCGAGCGCGAGCCCGCCGACGCTCGCCGGCGGCCGGCGCGACGACATCCGGCGCTCCGAGCAGCAGGCGTATCTCGGCCTGGGATGGCGGACGGCCGCCACCAACGAGCCCGACGTCTACGCCGTCGATCTCCTCACGTACATCCTCGGCGACTCGCCCTCGTCACGCCTGAGCCAGCGCCTGCGCGATCAGGATCGCCTGGTCTTTGCCATCGAGGCCGCCTACGGCGCCTGGGAACGGGCGGGGCTCACCACCGTGGTGGCTCGCCTCGATCCGGCCAATCTCGCGCGGGCCGAGGCGACGATTCTGGAGGTCATCCAGCGCGTGAAGGCGGAGGGCGTGACCGAGGCCGAGCGCCAGCGCGCCATCATCACGGCCGAGAGCAACTACGCGTTCGACATCGAGACCGCCGAAGGCCTCGCGAAGACCTACGGCCAGGCCGAGACCACGTGGACGCTCGACGACGAGATCGCGTATTTGTCGCGGCTGCGCAAGATCACCGCGGCCCAGATCCAGACGGTGGCCCGGAAGTACTTCGCCGACGACAACTACGCTCGGGTGCGCTTCCTCCCTCCAGCGTCTCGATAATGCGGCGCTCGATCCGCTCCACGGCCGCCGTGGTCATCGCCGTCCTCGTGGCGGCGATGATCTGCCGCGACGCCCCCGCCATCGCCGCCGAGGACGTGACGCGGGAACGCCTGGACAACGGCGTCACCGTGCTCGTGCGCGAGAACCCGCTGGCGCCGGTCGTGGCCGTCGCGTTGCTCGTGCGGATGGGCACGCGTTGGGAGCGCGCCGAGAACGCCGGGATCTCGAACTTCGTGCACGCCGTGATGGTGAAGGGGACCGCGCGGCGCAGCGGCGCCGACCTGGCCGAGGCGGTCGCGGGCCTCGGCGGGAAATTGATCGCGTCCGGTGAGGTCGATTACTCGGGAATCCAGGCGTCGGCCCTGGCACGGTTCTGGCGCGAGCTCCTCGGGTTGACCGCTGAGGTGGCGCTCACGCCCAAGCTCGAACCGGCCGACGTCGACGGTGAGCGCGACTGGCTGCTCTCACGCATCCAGCGTCAGCGCGACAACCCGTCGGCGCGCACCTTCGACGAGCTGTACGCCGCGGCCTACGGATTCCACCCGTACGGCTTGCCCACGCTGGGCACGCCGGAGTCGCTGAAGCGCATCGACCACGCCGCGATCGTCGCCTGGTACCGTCAGTTCTACCGGCCCGAGCGCATCGTGCTCGCCGTCAGCGGTCAGGTCCGCAGCGCGGACGTCGTCGCGGAGGCGCGGAAGCTCTTCGGGGGCCTCCCGCGCGGCGGCGAGCTGGCCGAGCCCCGCAACGGGACGCCCGCTTCCGGCGCCCGACGTCTCGTGATCGAGCAACCGGCGCAACAGGCACAGATCGCGGCCGGTGGTCTCGCGCCCGCGCTCGCGGACGCCGATCACGCCGCGGTCAAGGTGCTGGCCACCGTGCTGGGCGGCGGGATGGCGGGGCGGCTCTTCGCCGAGCTGCGCGACAAGGAGGCGCTCGCCTATACGGCCAACGCGTTCTACGAGCCGGTGCGCGAGCCCGGCCTCCTGGTGCTCTACCTCGGCACGGCACCCCAGAATGTCGCGCGCGCCGAGCCCGCGCTGCAGCGGGAGATCGAGCGCGTGCGGACGCAGCCGGTGAGCGCCGACGAGCTTCGGCGCGCCCAGGGCTTCCTCCTCGGCAACTATTCCATGGACCGGCGCACCAATGCCCGCCAGGCCTGGTACCTCGCGTTCTACGAGATCGAAGGCGTGGGAGGCGACTTTCCCGAGCGCTATCACGCCGCCGTCCAGGCCGTCACGGCAGCCGACCTGATGCGCGTGGCCCAGCGGTACCTCGGAGCCCCGACCATCGTCATCCTCCGTCCGCCGGCCGGTCGCTAGGCCGTCGAATTCGAGGCGGACGCCCCCCGTCTCACTTCCTGAGGCCGTTGCCTCGGGAGGTCATGATGGACGCGAGGAAGGCGAGAATCGGCTCCTCGTCATGGCGGCTGCCGGTTGTCGGACCGTAGGGGGAGCGGCGGTCGGAGCGGGCGCCGGGGCGGCGATTGGCGCCGGGACCGGCTATGGGGCCGGGAAGGGTGCGCTGATCGGTACGGGGCTAGGAGCGGCCGCCGGCACCATCTACGACATCACGAAGCACTGATCATGCGCAGGCGCAGCGCGCCCGCTCAGCCGTCAGTCGCGCGGCGGGCGCGCTCGGCATCCGCCTCACGGATCTCGTCGGCGAACATCCCGATGTGTAGCGGGCAGGGGGGCTTGTTCTCGTCCACGTACTGGCAGTCGGTCTGATTGCACTGGACGAAATACCCAGGAGGGCGCCCGAAACCGCCCCACCTCTTCAAGCGAATCTGCACGGCTTCCGAGACGACGTCACACGCGAACTCGCGGCTCTTTGCCCGACTCACGCACGCTCCTTGCGATCGTGGACTCTTTCTTGCACTCCCACGTTACGGCATCCGGGCCGCCGATACAATGTTGACGTGACCCTCTGAGGATTTCTCACCAGCCGGGCTCTCGCTTCGGCTATAGTCTGTCGATATCTGAGGTATGAGTCCGTGGGCTCGGGGAGGGTCGCTCGTGCGCCGTTCACCGTCCGCCATCGTGTGGCTCTTCGTGGGACTCGTGCTCACGGGCTGTGGAACCTTCACCAGCACGCTCCGTAGCGAAGACGCACTCCCGCCCGCCACCGTCAGCGACGTCGAACCGGTCGCCGTCACGCCACCTGCAGCCGAGGTCCCGACCATCACGACCACGACCGACGAGGAAGTCGCTGCGCTCCCGCGGTCGAACGCAGCCGAGGCGCCGGTCACTCCGTCAGCGCCGATCATCGTGGCTCAGGCCACCGCCGATCCCGGCGCTCAGAACGATGACGACGAATACGATCCGTGGGAGTCGTTCAACGAGAAGATGTTCACGTTCAACTACAACCTCGACAAGTACCTTCTGAAGCCGGTCGCCCGTGGCTATCGCGCGGTCCTGCCCGAGCAGGCTCAGATCATGATCGACAACGGCTTCTCGAACATCACCTGGGTCCCGCGCTTCGTGAACAGCCTGCTCCAGGGAAAGTGGGAAGGCGCCCTCCGCGAGGTATCGCGGTTCGTGGTCAACAGCACGCTCGGCTTCGGCGGCCTCTTTGACGCGGCCAAGACCGGGGACCTCAAACCGAGCCGGGAGGACTTCGGCCAGACGCTCGGCTTCTGGGGCGCAGGCCCCGGGCCCTACCTGGTGATGCCGTTCTTCGGCCCGATGACCGTGCGCGACGGTATCGGCAGGGGCGTCGACGGCGCCATGAATCCGCTCAACTACTTCATTCCGTTCTTCTTTGACCAGCTCGGGATGAAGATCGGCGAGACCATCAACGATCGTGCGCTGAACTACGAGCTGTTCCAGGGCGTGGAAGAGACGACGATCGACCTGTACAGCTCGGTGCGGCACTTCTACCTGAAGCGCCGGGAGCAGATGATCAAGGAATAACCTCCGGCGGAGGCCTCCAGCCTCCGCGTCGTGGTGGCCCATGGCTCGTTCGCTCATGGGCGGGGGCTGCCTCCTCGCCGTTCTCGCGCTCCTGTCAACCGCCTTCTGGGCGGGCGCCTTTGCTGCCCTCGATCCTCGCGACGTCCAGGCGGGCCAGGCCCTCTTCGCCCGGAACTGTTCCCCCTGCCACGGAGAATCGGGCCGCGGTGATGGAGCCTCGGCCGCCGGGTTCGGGACGAAGCCGGCCGATCTGACCGACGGCCGGTTGATGAATGGACTGCCTGACGGCTTCCTCAGAAACATCATCGAGAACGGCGGCCCCGCCGAAGGTCTCGCGCCCACGATGCCGCCGTTCAAGGCGTTGCTGAGCGCCGCGCAGGTCGCGCAGGTCGTCGCCTATGTCCGTTCGCTCGCGCAACCGCCGTTCCGCGACGAGGATCATCGAGCCGTCGCGACGGCGCCGCACGCGCCGACCCAGCCGATCTTCTTCAACCACATCGTGCACGCCGGCTCGTTCCAGCTCGCCTGTCAGTACTGCCACGCCCAGGCGCGACGGGGGACAGCCGCTGGACTGCCGTCGGTCGAGCGTTGCATGGGTTGCCACAAGATCATCGGAGCTCAGGACAATCCCGAGATCGCCAAGATCCACGAGTACGCCCGTCGCAGTGAGCCGATTCCGTGGGTCCGCGTCTTCAAGGTTCCGGAGTTCACGTACTTCCCGCACAAGCCTCACGTGCGCGCGGGTGTCGCGTGCCAGACCTGCCACGGGCCGATCGAGCGAATGCGCGTGGTGGGCGCCGAGACGGGCCGCACGCTCAGCAACGACCTGCTGAACCTCGTCGGCCTCAGACTGCCGCCACCGCGGCTGAGCATGGGCTGGTGCATCGACTGCCATCGCGAGCAGAACCGCCGTGGAGCCCAGGCGCCGCTCGAGTGCGTGATCTGTCATCACTGACATCGTGGGCCAAATCGCATGGGCCCTCCGGCAATGTCGCCCATCTCGGCACGGATTGCCGGCGCGCGCCTGCACGCTGACGCCGCAAGTCCCCGTCGTGTCGATCTCCGCAGGTCTGGTGAGCTTCTTGCTCTCGTGACGACGCCAAGGAGGCTCACCGATGACCGTCCTGACCAGCGAACGTTCCAAGCGGCAACTCCGGCGGCCCCGGCCAGTGACGATCACACCGGCGCCGGCGACAGCTCCAGTTCCACCGGTTGTGACGGCGTTCCGCCGCCCCGACGACACCCTCTGTCACGGCCGCTGTGGTAAGCCGCTGTCGTTCCAGGGTGTTCGCGGACTGATCGAGGCGGATTTCTACTGTCTGGTGTGCCTCACCCACGTCACGATTCCGCTCGGCGTTCTGCAGGCGATTCCGGCGGGCAGCGCCCTTTAATTGGTGGATCTGTCAAATTCGAGGCGGGAATTTTTCCCATCGTCCCTGGTAAGGGTTTCCGGGTGGGGCCCCGGTGCGACGGACGCCCCATCGCGAAATCAACTAAATGCAGCGTGGAATGCCTCTTGCTCCCTCTGGCGACCAATGCGCAAGACTGGGAATGCCCAAAAGGCAAGTGACCTGATGGCGCTGGATCCCACACTCGTAGCCGTCAATGCCGCAGTCGTCGCGTTCGTCGACGAGCTGCTGCGGCTGCCGTCGTCGGCGGCGGCCGCGACCGTCGTCGATCTGCTCTATGGCCGTGACCGTGAGGCGCCGCCCGCGGTGCTCTCCCACGTCAACGGCGGCATTCATATCCCGCTGAGCGGCTTGCTCGCGTCGCGTGGGTCGCTTGCGCAGATCCTGCCCGACCGTCTGCGAGTCTCGGCGGCCTGGCGAGCCGACGGAACGAAGGGAGCTCGAGCCGCTGCGCGCGCGCGTTACCGCGAGCTGCAGGCGGCGTTCGTGACCTCGGTCCGGCGTGCCGCCCCCGAGCCCACGGCCGCGCTGGTCCGTTACACGTACGGCTCCGAGGGACGGCACTGGCTGTGGACGGAAGCCGCGGCCCGCGTGCTCCACCGCGTGGCCGGGCTGAACCGCGCCGTCCTCGACTTGCTCGCGGCGATCGCGCGCGGTGAGGTCAGCGGCGAGGCAGTCGGCGTCGATGGCGTCGTCGCGCAGGACTTCGACCTGCCCGATACCGTGCGTGGGCTGATGGCGGTCGCGCTCCCCGCGGTCGCCGTTCCCGACTGGACGCGCTTCGCCGCGGCCCTCGAAGGCAGTGATGCTGCGCTGGCCGGGGAGGAATCGGTGGTCCGCTATCAGTCGCTGCTGGCCGAGATCCTTGGACTCCGCGACGAGCGGACGATGGCGCAGGCATGACGGTCACATCGGCCGAGCGCCGCTCCGTGTCGCTGAAGGTCGATCCCGCGTTCATCGCGGCCGTCGTGTTCCTCCGCCGCAGCTGCTCGGTGAACGACATGGCCACGATTCTCGACTGCGACCGCAAGCGCGTGCTGACGGTGCTGGCGCGGCTGACCAGCCTCGGCGTGCCGGTGTGGAAGGACCCGGACGCTCCGCGCTACCGTCCGCTCACCCAGGCCCAGCAGAGCGACGTCACCTCGCTGTTCAACAACGGACGCGGCCTCGACTTCTACGCCCTCTGCCGCGTGATGCGCGACGTGCATCCGCTCAGCCTGTTCGTCTTCCTGCGCAACGAGATCAGCCCTCGCGGCTGGTGGATGCGCGCCTGCGCGTGCTGCGACGAGCCGTTCGCGAGCCCGCGCTCTTCGCTCCGCTTCTGCGGTCCGCGCTGCGCGCCCCAGGCGCAGGAACTGGCGTTCGCCTGATGGCGCGCCCGGAGACCGACATCGAGCCCCACACGAAGTTCCGGACGTGCGCGTCCACACACGGCATGCGCCTGCACCGTATCCATCTCCTGAACGGCGGCAAGCAGGGCTCGCTCCAGTCGACCGTCGTCTTCGATTGCACGTGTGGCCAGCGCTGGCTCATGCGCGTGATGCAGGGTGACGTCGTCAGCGTGGACGGTGAGGTGCTGGACGGCCTCAAGCGCGCCCGCGACGGCCAGGCCACCGCCCCCCCCGGATTCCCCGGCGCGGAGTAGTAACGCCGCGACGCGACGAGGGGGGGTTGGGGGGAAGCGGAACGGGTCCCCCCCAATCTAGTCACGCGCAACGCGAAGAGGGGGGTTTGGGGGGAAGCGGAACGGGTCCCCCCAACTTCATAATTAAAGCCCGTCGATCAATCTCCCGCTAGGACTTCGCCTGCCAGACCTTGTGACGACTACAGCTGCGTGTTGGCCAGCCGGGTCACTGTCTCGAGCAGTTTGTCCCACGCGCAGGGCTTCTCGAGGAGCCCGATGCCATAACGATCAGCCACGGCACGCACGCGGTCCTCGTAGGCGTAGGCCGTATGCAGCGTCACCTTCGGCAAGAGGTGCGTATGCCAGTTGGCGAGCGCTTCGACGAGAGCCAGGCCATCGCGGCCCGCCATCTGAACGTCCACGACGACCGCGTCGACCGTGTCACGCGTGATGAGCAGCAGCGCCTCGTCGGCGTCGGTGGCGCAGACCACTTCGAAGCCGGATTTCTCCAGCAGCAAGCGGTACGTCTCGTGGACGGCCACGTTGTCCTCGACAAGAAGCACGCGCTTGCGCGTGGCCCTTTGCCCGTCGCCCACGGCCTCGTCGACGCCGTCGAACAGGAACGTCACCGTGGTGCCCGCGCTGGACGAGTCGATGGTGACCTGGCCCTGGTGGCGATCCACGATGTCCTTCACGATGGCGAGGCCGAGCCCGAGACCGGCCGAAATGCTCTTCGTGGACGAGAACGCCTCGAAGACGTGGGGCAGGATCGAGTCGGGAATCCCCGGGCCGTTGTCCTTCACGACGAGGGCCACCTGGCGGCCGCGTGGCTCCAGCGTCATCGAGATCGTGCCGTCGCGGCCCCCGAAAGATTCCCAGGCGTTTCGCACCACGTGCTCGATGGCGAGCTGGAGCTGGTCGGCGTTGCCGACAACAGCCGCGGTGGGGGCGAGGTCGAGCTCGAGGCACACGGTACCCGGCGTCGATTCCGTCTCGAACGTCGCGACCGCGGCGGTGACCACCGTCTCGGGATCGACGCGCTCGACCAGCGGGACACGCCGGCCCCACTCCATGGCGCGCCCGAAGCGGTCGAGCGTCTCCGACGTCACCTGCCGGTAGAGCTCGAACGCCTCGCGCAGGTCGCCGGGCAAGTCCGAGCGCTTCGTGAGCAGCGTCAGGTGCCCGAGGAAGGCCGTGAGCGGGCCACGGAGATCGTTGGCGAGGCCCGCCAGGTAGAGGCCGAAGACGCGCAGCGTGTCTTCGCGCTCTGGCCGTCGTGGCGCGGCCGACCCTGCGCCCATGCCGTCGTCCGCTATGACGAGAAGCGTCGGTTCCACCTCGCGCGGAAGCGGCCGGAGCACGACGGCGACGTCGCACACACTGCCGTCGTCGCGCGTGATGGAAACGGTGCCAAGGGCCTCCGGCGTGCCACCCCAGGCGCGCTTCACCGCCGCCCGAACCTGCGCCCGCACTTCGCGGGCCGGGAAGAGCCGCACCAGCGGAGTGGCGGGGAGGCTCTCGGCGGAGCGCCCGAGGATCCGAGGCACGTGGCCGTTGGCGTACAGCACGCGCTCTCGCGTCATCACGGCCACGCCGACCCGAACTGCATCGGCGAGCCCCGCGAAGCGCGCGGACAGTCGCTCGATCTCGGCGGTCTGGGAGAGCCAGCCGGAGAGGAGATCGAGCTCTCGACCCAGATTCTCAGTCATGTCGATCCACGCAGCCTGACCCCCCGCCCATGTGTGCGTGCATGACCGCCTCGGCCGCGTCGAGGGCCTCGCAGAGGGCCTGGCTCACCTGAGCCTTCGGAATCGAAGACGCCGTCATGAGTGGGATCCCAGCGCGGCGGCGACCGCCGCGATCACGGTGCGCTGTTCGGCATCGGTCATCTGCGCGTAGAGCGGGAGGATGAGGCCCTCGTCGCTCACGCGCTCAGCCGTCGGGAGGAAGACGTCCCCGAGAAGCTTCCGGTAGGGCGCCTCCCGGTGGATGCACATGACGCCCCGGCGCGTGGCGATTCCCTCGGCGAGCAGGCGCACCATCAGCGCGTCGCGGCTCAAAGGCGCGCTGGGGCTCACGCGGACCATGTACGACTGGAACGGATGCGCGAGCCCGGCGGGCTCGACGGGCGTGGTGAGGTGCGGCACGCCGGCCAGCGCTCCGGTGTAGCGATGGGCCAGCGCGCGGCGACGGGTGAGCACGCCGTCGAGCTTGCGGAGCTGCTCGATGCCGACGGCGCCCTGGAGGTCCGTCATCCGGTAGTTGAAGCCGATCTCCGGATAGGACTCGAACTGAACGGTGGCGCCGCGGTGACGATCGAGACCCGAGAGTGCCATCCCGTGCTGCCGCAGTCGACGCACGCGCTCGGCCAGTGCGGCGTCGCTCGTGGTAATCATGCCGCCTTCGCCGGTCGTGATGCTGTTGCGCTGATGGAAGCTGAAGCTCGCAAACACGCCGCGGGGCCGGCCGATTCTCGTGTCGTGGTACCGGGCACCCACCGCGCAGGCGGCGTCTTCGACGAGGACGATCCCGCGATGGTTGGCCAGCGCGTGCAGGTGCTCGAGATCTGCGGGGAGCCCCAACTGATGGACGGCCAGGATGGCGCGCGTGCGCGGCGTGATGGCGGCCGCCACGGCGTCGGGATCGATGTTGTACGTCGCGTCGTCGACGTCCACCAGCACCGGCGTAGCGCCGCAGTACACCACCGCGTTGGCCGTGGCGATGAACGCGAGCGTGGGGCAGATGACCTCGTCGCCGGGGCCGACGTCGAGCGCGCGGAGGGCCAGGTGCAGCGCGACGGTGCAGTTCGAGACCGCGATAGCATGATCGGCGCCGACGTACTCGGCGAATGCCGCCTCGAACTCGGCGACCTTCAGACCCTGTGTCAGCCATCCGCTTCTGAGGACCGCCGCCGCGGCTGCCTCTTCTTCGTCTCCGATGTATGGCCGGGTCGGCGGGATCACGGCCGACCCTCGTGGCCCAGGGGAGGCCGGCAACCCGGACTCCGCTGGGCTGTCGAGCCGGCTCACTGCGCGCGCCTCAGACAGTCGGCGACGTAGGCGATCTGGGCCTCGCTGAGCTCGGGATGAAAGGGTAGGCTCAGGATGTTCTCGGCCAGCTGCTCGCTGACCGGAAAGTCGCCGGGCTGGTAGCCGAGGAAGCGATAGGCCCGCTGCAGATGAACCGGGGTCGGATAGTGCAGCCCGGTCTCGATGCCGGCCGCGGCCAACTTCTCTTGCACCCGGTCGCGCTGGGGGACCTGGATCACGTAGAGATGCCACACCGGGAGCACGTGCGCCGGGTGACGCGGAAGCACGAGGCCCGGGATGTCCCCGAGCGCTTCCTCGTACCGGAGCGCCAGCTTCCGGCGCTGGGCGTTCGCGGCGTCGAGCGCGCGCAGCTTTACGCGCAGGATCGCGGCCTGCAACGCATCGAGCCGGCCGCTGTAGCCAATGACGTCGTGCTGGTAGCGCCCCGACTGACCGTGGTCGCGCAGGCGGCGCACGAGCGCCAGCGCGCCTGGATCCCGCGCGGTCACCATGCCGCCCTCGCCGCAGGCTCCGAGGTTCTTGGACGGACCGAAGCTGAAGGCGGCGAGATCGCCGAGGTTGCCGGTCCGGCGCCCGCGGTACTCGGCGCCGTGGGCCTGGCAGGCGTCCTCGATCACGGTGATGCCATGCTCGCGTCCGAGCGCCATCAGCGGGCTCATCTCGACTGGCTGACCCCACAGATGGACGGGCACGATCGCGCGCGTCCGGCGCGTGATCGCGGCGGCCACGCGGCGGGTGTCCATCAGCGCGGTCTCCGCGTCTACGTCGACGAACACTGGCGTCGCCCCCGCGTGAGAGATGGCCTCGGCGGTGGCGATGAAGGTCAGCGGCACGGTGATGACCTCGTCGCCGAGCCCCACGCCGGCCGCGCGGAGCGCGAACGTCAGCGCGTCGGTTCCGGTGCGGACCGACACGGCCTCGGCAGCGCCGCAGAACTCGACGAACTCGCGCTCGAGGGCTTCCACCTCGGAGCCGCCGATGTAATTTCCGGACTTGAGGACACGGATTGCGGCGGCCAGCACGTCGGTTTCGTAGGGCTTGCCTGCAATGCCGACGTCGGCAAACTGGACCTTCATAGCCTTGTCCACGGCATCAATGTGCGGACGGCCTCGCGCATTGAGTACCATCCGTGGCCGGAGGCTCTGGCGTGCGCCGGCGAAGCGCACGTGCCGCCCGGGCCAAGGCGTCGGTCAGCCCGGGCTGGCCGGCCGCCGCCGTCCGGTTGGCGTCCTGGATCTTCAGGTAGATTTCTTCGCGATGGATCGTGACGTTGCTGGGCGCGCTGACGCCGAGCCGTACGTCGCGCCCGCGGACATCGAGCACGACCAGCTCGATGTCCGCGCCGATGCGCAGCCGTTCGCCGATGCGCCGGGTCAGAACCAGCATGGCGCTAGGCGGGCAGCTGCGCTGCCATCGGCAGCGTCTCGTCGGGCAGGATGACCTGGCAGCCGAGCCGGGTGTCGAGATTGATCACGATCGGGGCGCGCAGGTTGACGCCGATCTCGCCGCCGTTCGGCCTGATGGACGCCACCGCATAGTAGGCGATCGGCGCCTGGGTGCGCTGACCGAGCGACGCGAACGCCGCCCGCCAGGGCCGCACGTCGAGCGTGCCCGGTGCCACCGGCACCAGCGGCAGCGCCACCTCCGGCTGCTCGAGCGCGGCCAGGAAGATGAAGGGATCGCACTCGTCGCGAGCCAAGAGTACGAACTCCCGCAACTGCTCGAAACCCGCGATGCCCTGCGGGAACCGGATCACGTCTTCGGTCCCGTAGTTGAAGTCGCCCAGCTTCGGCGACCGATACACGAGCGCTGTGTCGAGCGGCGTCATTTGAGGAACTCCAGTCGTGAAGGTTGAATGACGAGATCCACGAGCCCGGGCACGCCCAGACCTGCCCGTCGCGGGAGTTCTCGAGCAGACGAAGCTGGAGCACGAGGGTTTCGGTGCGATCCAACACCTCGGCGAAGCTCGGCGAGGCCCTCTGGGCGCTTCTACCGAGCCTGATCCTACGCGTCGACGACTCCCTGACCGAGCAGAGCTTTGGCGATCCGGTCGGGATCCGGGACCAGATCGCCACTCCGGATCCGGCTGCGAAGGGCGTCGACCCGATCGGTCTGCCCATCGGGAACGTCGAGACCGACCCGGCGAGCTTCCTGGACGGCCTCGCTCCAGTACGACGGCCCGACGGCGCTGTCACGGGATTCGCCGGCCGTGTTGGTCCCTCGACGTTGAACGTCGTCGATGTCCATGGGTACTGGTCTCCTCCCCCACTACTTCCGGGGTGCTAGTAAGGTGATCGGCAGTGTGGTGTCCGATCCCGAGGGAGGACCCAAAACCTTGCCGATGCCGGGGATGGACGTCAGGAATCTCGGAGATTTCCGAAGCGACCTGCAGTGTGCGGGGCGGCAGCGAGAGTCGCCGACGGCAAGATCTGCCGCTGGTGCAAATGAACTAAGAGCTTAGAGCTCCTCGAACCCGTTGTGCGAGTGGCCATTGCCGTGGGTGTGGCCATTCGTCCCCTTGACCGTGAGCGTCTCGATGAACTCCGCCAGCCCCGGATCCTCAGCCCTCATCCTCCTCCGCTCTTGACGTTTCGTTCCTTCCGTCCCGGCCGTCGATCCGCTGGCGGCCTGCTCCTGGGTGCCCGACGCGAGCTGGCCGGTGGCGCCCAAGAACTGCTGAGGGGCGCCGGTGACGTGGGTGGCGGTGAGGCGCGCGCTGCCGATGATGGTCGTCAGCGTATCCATGAAGGTGTTGAACGAGCTCGCGAGCTCACCGATCTCGTCCTTGGACTGCACCGTGAGACGCTTGGTGAGATCGCCTTCGCCCTCGGCGATGTCGCGCAGCAGGTCGACCGTCTCGGCGAGCGGTCGTGAGATGGAGCGGGCGAGCAGAAGGCTCACGGTTAACGCCGACGCCAGGGCGGCTGCGATCCCGATGAACATCCACCAGCGGATGGTGGCAGCCCGTGCTTCCTCGGTCTTGACGCTGCTGGCCGCCGCGCTCAGATGCATGTCGCTGAGCGACCGCAGGACCGTGCGGGCTTTCTCGAATTTTTCGGCGCCCTCGTTGAGCGAGACGTCGATGGCGTGCTTGCGTGCGTCGGTCGAGTCCTGGGCGAGGAGCTTCACGACCTCGCCCGCCGATCTTTCCCACTCGGCCCGGGCGGCCTCGAATTCCGCGCGGAGCTTCGCCTCGCCAGCGTGCGCCGGGAAGGCGACGTAGGCCTTCCAGTGCTCGGTGATCTGCAGCATGCTGCTCGTGTAGCTCTTCATCTGCTCCTGTGCCGCCAGAGAGTCCGACTTCATGAACATCAGCGTGCGCTGGGCCACGAGGGCCCGCTGCATGTCGCGGTCGGCCTGCAGGAGATGGCTCACCGCCGGAAGATTTTCGTTGGCGGCCTGCTGAAAGGCCGCGTTCATCGTGGCGAATCCCCCGGACCCGACGCCGCCCACGAGCGCGGTCAGCAGCGCGAGACCACAGCAGGCAGCGAGGAGGCGCGCCCGGATCGACGACCCTGGCAGCAGTCGCATGATGACGTTCATGTCGATCTCCCGGCTCTCGCCGTTACTTCTTGGCCACGCGTTCCAGATAGGTGACGGGGACGCTGGCGACGAGCACGCCGATGGCCTTGCCGCCGTCCATGACCGGCACGGCGACCTGAAGGGCGTAGCCCTGGAGCGACTCGTCGAACCACGGCCTCGTCATCTGCCAGGCCTTGCCCGTGCGCATCGGCACGTCGAACTTCTCCTGGCCTCTATGGATGTAGCTGATCGTCTTCTCGGCGAACGCGACCTTCTCGCCCTGGGCGCCGTTGAGGAACGCCTTGTCGAGGGTGCCGTTGTTGGCTTCGACCTTCTTCTTGAGGAACTGGCCAGCCGCGCTGCCGGTCAGGCCCTGCACGATCGGATCGCTCCGGCGAACGGCCTTCCACTTCGCGTTGTCCATGCCGGCGATCGGGCCCTTGGCATTCTGTTCCTTCACCGCGGCCACGATGATCGGATCGGCCGCCCAGGCGGCGAGGACCTTCGATTGCTTCTCGAGCTCCGCCCGCATGGTCGGGGTGACCTCGAAGCTCGAGGCCAGCGCGACGACGGGCAGGAAGGCGACGACAGCCAGCGCGATGCACCGATCGACATAGCGGAATTTCACGGTCGTCTCCTTTTCAAGGTCGTCATCTCGGCGACGTCGGCAGCCGCCCGATCACGGCGAGATGATCGACACGCAGACCGATACGGCCACTCCCAGTCCGGCCAGCGTGTCGCATTGTCCTGTCCTCCCCCGGTCGCTCGACGAAGCTCTGACTGGGTTATCGGCGCGGGATGGGAGGTCCGGAGGGATCCCGGCGGCCAGGATTCGGGCGCGCCGCGGCGTTCGACGGTTTTCTTGTCAGGCGCCAAGCCCCTGCGCTACTCTCGGTGCCACCTTTAACTGGCTCGGGTGAGGGCGAATGCCTAACGCGCTGCGGCTCTTGGTCGTCGAAGACGAGCAAGAGCTGCGGGAGATCCTGGTACAGGGGCTGGCGAAGCGCGGCTTCAACGTCGCCGCTGCGGCCGACGGCGATGCCGGTCTCGCCACGCTGTCCGAGCAGGAATTTGACGTCGTCATCCTCGACCTCCGCATGCCCCGCCGGGATGGGATCCAGGTCCTCCAGCAGATGCGGACGGACGGCCACGACGCCGAGGTCATCATCGTGACCGGGCACGCGGACATCGAGACGGCCGTCGACGCGCTCAAGCTGCACGCCTTCGACTACCTGTCCAAGCCGTTCCAGATGGCCGAGTTGCTCCAGATCGTCGCGCGCGCCGCCGAGTACCGGCGGCTTCGTCTCGAGAACCGCTCGCTCCGCCGTGCCGTCTCCCAGCATGAGATCGAGCCGCTGCTGTACGGGTCGAGCCGCGCGATGGATCGGCTGCGCGGTCTGCTCGATCGCGCCAGCCAGTCGGCGTCCAACGTGCTGATCCTCGGCGAGAGTGGCAGCGGCAAGGAGCTGGCCGCGCGCTCGATCCACCGGGGCAGCGCGCGCCGTGATCTCCCGTTCCTCGCCTTGAACTGCGCGGCGCTGCCCGACGAGCTGCTGGAGAGCGAGCTCTTCGGTCACGAGCGCGGCGCCTTCACGGGTGCGACGGCGCGCCGCCACGGCCTCCTCGAGCTGGCCCACATGGGCACGCTCTTCCTCGACGAGGTCGGTGAGATGAGCGTGGCCATGCAGGCCAAGCTCCTGCGCGCCCTCGATTGCGGCGAGATCCGGCGACTGGGCGGCGACCGCACCCTGTACGTCGACGTGCGCATCATCGCCGCGACGAACCGCGACCTGGCCAAGGCCGTGTCCAACAACGAGTTCCGTCACGACCTCTATTACCGGCTCGGGGTCATCGTCATCGAGATGTCGCCGCTACGCGAGCGGGTGGAGGACATCCCGCTCCTCGTGGAGCACTTCTCCCAGCAGGTGGCGCCGCCCGGGCGCGCCCCCATCAAGGTGACGGCCGAAGCGATGGGCCTGCTCACGCGCTATCACTGGCCGGGCAACGTGCGCGAGCTGCGCAACGTGGTGGAGCGGCTCAGCGTGCTGAGCGAAGATGGCGAGGTGCCGGCGGCCGAGGTCGCGCTCTACCTGCCGGCGGTGTCGATGGACGACATCGACACCGCCCTCATCGCGCTCGACGACGTCGAGCGCCGTCACGTCTTGAAGGTCCTCCAGCACTGCGCCGGTAACCGGGCCCGTGCGGCGAAGATCCTGGGTGTCGATCCCAAGACGCTCTACAACAAGTTGAAGTCCTACCACCTCGACGACCGGTGACGCGTACCGCGCTGTCGGTCCGCGCTGGTGGGCTGGTCAGGGCCGCCCAGGCCCTGCCGACGGCCAAGAGCGCCGACACCCTCTACGAGATGATCGCTGCCGGCGCCGCCACGCTTCGTCCGGGCGTGGTGACGACGCTGCAACTCGTCGACGGCGACGGCGTTCGACTGGCTGCCATCGCCCCGAGTCAGGCCTCCGTGTCCGAGCTCGACACCGATCATGCGCGGCGCGTCCTGAACGCCGCCAGCCCCCTCCTCATCCGCGGCAAGCGCGCGGGTGAGGGGAGCTATTACGGCCTGTTGCTGGCCGACACCGAAGGCGCGCTCGGAGTGCTCGGGCTGTCGCTCCCGCCGGGCACGACCGTGCTCCCGGGCATCGAGCGGCAGCTCCTCGACATGTACGCCACCCAGGCGTCGCTCGCCCTGAGGCACTCGGTGCTCGCCGCGACGGTGGAGCGCCAGACCGCGACGCTCGAGGTGGCCAAGGGCGAGCTGGTGGAAGCCGCGAAGGTCCTGGCGCTCGGCCATCTCGTCTCCGGTGTCGTCCACGAGGTCAACAATCTCCTCGGTACCGTCACGCTGAGGATGGAGCGCATGCTCGAGGCGCCGCCCGACGCGGAGACGGCGCACCAGCTCCGGGCGCTGGAAGGACACTGTCGCGAAATCGGCGATGTCATCGGGGACCTTCGGTGCTTCTCGACAGGCGGCGGGATCGGCCGCACGCTCGTCGATCTCACGGCGCTGCTCGAGCGGATCCTGCGCCTGCGCCAGACCCAGCTCCGTGGTGGTGACATCCGCATCGAGCGCGCGTATCCGTCGGGCGGGCCGTCGGCCCTGGGCGATCCGGGCCAGATCGGCCGCGCCCTGCTGGCGCTCGTCCTGGAATCGGAGCATGCCCTGCTCACGGTGCCCGGGGGCGGGACGCTGCGCGTGTCCACCCGCCGGGAGGAGCGCGACGGCGGTGCCTGGGCGGTGGCGGTGCTCGAGGACGACGGCCCTCACATTCCCGACCATCTGCTGGCCCGCATCTTCGAGCCGTTCGTTGTCCGCGACGGTCAGAGCGGGCGAGGTCCCTCGGTCGGTCTGGCCGCCGCCCACGCCATCGTGGACACCCATGGCGGCCGCCTGACTGTCGCCAACCGGCCCGACCGCGGCGTCACATATAGGGTCGAGCTTCCCGCTGGGTAGAACCGGACGCCGCGATGGCACTCTAGTGCCACGCCGGCAGGTGTCGCCACCTGAGTCATCGGCGACTTCACGAATTTCCCTCGGAACGCTCACGTTGCGATTCGAACGAATGTGGCATTGCCCATGCTCTAGCCGGGCAGGATGCGCCCGCCCGCTCTCACCGGCAGCTACAAGAGATTCGGCCTCCTCGTTGCGATCACGACGCTCGCGCTGCTGCTCGGCGCCTGTGCAGGCTGGTGGCCACCGGATGGCCGTGACCAGGCGGGGACGGCGGCGGACCGACGTGAGATCGCGGCCTACATCGGCAAGTATGTCCTCATCACCCTGACGTACTTCGACGAGGATGGCGACGTCGTCGCCCAGCCTCAGGTCCACGGCATCATCGTGTCGGCGGATCGGGCGCGAGGCTTCGCCGTGGCCCTCCAGGGCGTGTGGGAAGGCGAGACGTTCTGGCTGCCACCCGACGTGCGTGGGTTCTCGCCGGCGCGCCGGGGTGAGTACCGACTCAATTCCACCAGCGAGATCATCTACGATCCCGATCTGATCTCGACGTGGGAGATCACGCGGGCGGCGCCATGGCTGTGAGAGCGAGCTCGCCCATCGTGGTCTCGACCACCTGGGGCTACGTGCTGCTCCTGGTCGCCGCGCTTCACATGCTCTGGATGCGGCTCATGCACCACGACTCACGATGGCGATAGCCAACTTTGTCGTGCTGCTGAGCATCATCGGCGGCGCCGTCATGGTGGGCGCCATCTGGGAATGGTTCGCCGACTGGCGGCTAATTCGTGCGACTCGACGCCGCCTCGCCTCGGCGAAGTTTCGCAAGTCCCGCCGCGCCGCCTGACGGGCGGCACGCTATGACGGTGACCCGCCGGACGAACAGGCTCCTGAAGTTCTGATTCGAGCCTGAACGAGGCTGAATTACTCGGCGACGGTGACGCGCAGCACCTCCTCGACCGTCGTCACGCCATCGAAGAGCACCTTCAGAAGGCCCGCCTGGCGCAGCGTCTTCATCCCCTGCGACTGCGCCATGCCCCTGAGCTCGGCGGTCGATGCGCCCTTGATGATCATGTCGCGCAATTCCTGGGTGACGGGCATGATCTCGTAGATCGCCACCCGCCCCTTCATCCCGGTGAAGTTGCACGTCGTGCAGCCCCGGCCCTTGTAGACCTGGGTCCGCCCGACGCCGGTGAGCACGTGGCCGTAGGGCAGCAGCGACTCCTCGTCCACCTCGTACGGCTCCTTGCAGTCCTTGCAGATCTTTCGGCCCAGCCGCTGCGCGAGCACGAGCAGCAGCGACGAGGCGACCAGAAACGGGGGGACTCCCATGTCGATGAGCCGGGCGATCGTCGAGGGCGAGTCGTTGGTGTGCAGCGTGGAGAAGACCAGGTGGCCGGTGAGCGCGGCCCGGATCGAGGTCTGCGCCGTCTCGAGGTCGCGCGTCTCGCCGACCAGGATCACGTCGGGGTCCTGGCGCAGGAAGGCGCGCAGGGCGGAGGCAAAGGTCCGGCCCACGCCCTCGTTGATCTGGACCTGGTTGACGCCCTTGAGGTTGTACTCGACGGGATCCTCGGCCGTCATGATGTTGTGCTCGGGCGAGTTGATGGTGTGGATGGCCGAGTAGAGCGTCGTCGTCTTGCCCGAGCCCGTCGGCCCCGTGATCAAGATCATTCCGTAAGGCTGCCGGATGACCTTCTCGAACTGCTCGAGCGCCCAGGGATCGAAGCCGAGCTTGGACAGATCGAGCTGCAGGGCGTCCTTGTCGAGGATTCGGAGGACGCCCTTCTCGCCGAAGATGGTGGGCAGGATCGACACCCGGAAGTCGATCTCGCGCGTGTTGTAGCGCAGCTTGATGCGGCCGTCCTGGGGGACCCGGCGCTCGGCGATATCCAGGTTCGACATGATCTTGAGTCGGGAGATGGTCGCCGCCTCCACCTTCTTGGGTAGCGAGAGCATCTCGTGCAGCACGCCGTCGATGCGGAACCGGATGCGGAAGACCTTCTCGTAAGACTCCCAGTGGATGTCGCTGGCGCCCTTCTGGATGGCGTCGGCCAGCACCTTGTTGACGAGCTTCACGACCGGCGCCTCGTCGGCCGACTCCTTCAGCTCGAAGACGTCGATTTTCGTGGCCGCCTCGTCGCCCTCATCGACGACCTCGACGTCCGGGGAAGCTCCACTGTTGAGCTCTGAGACGATGTCGGTAATACCACTCGTCTGGCCTTCGTAATGCCGCTCGATCGCCTCGCGGATCGCCACCTCGGACGCGACCAGCGGCAGGATTTGCAGGTTTGTCATGAAGGCGACGTTGTCGAGCGCGAACACATCGGTCGGATCCGCCATCGCCAGGGTCAGCATGTTGCCCACCCGCTTGATCGGCAGGACAGCGTGCTTCTTGGCAATCTGCGCTGGCACGAGATTCAGAGCTTCAGGGTCGATCTCCAGCTGCGAGACCGCGATCGAGGGGACCCCGTACTGGCGCGAAAGGGATCCGAGTAGCTGCTCTTCGGCGACGAGGTTCAGGCGGAGGAGCACGGACCCGAGCCTCTCGCTCGTGCCCTTCTGCGCGGCGATCGCGCGCGCGAGACCGTCCTGGGTAATTAATCCTTGCGCGACCAGGACGTCGCCCAGGCGCCGGCTGACCGGCTGGCCAAGCGTTCTCACGGCGGTCGACGCCGTGTTAGGCGCGGCAGTCATCGTGATGACCGCTTTCGCACGCGGCCCGGCCGCCGTGGAAACCAGATAAGGCGATCATGGACTAGTTGTGCGGCTTGTCCCCAGGCTGACGGAGCCCGGAGAAGAGGCGAACTTTTGAGGCATGTAACGCCGAAGGGTCAAGTGTACCGATTGATCCCGGGCTCGGCGCGTCGGCGACGGTCTGGGAGGGTTCGTCACGGGGCCCGACAATCAGTTCCTTCAGCTTGCCAAAGGTCTTGGTGAGGTCATCGCGACTCCGCCGAAGCTCCTGATTCTCTCGCTCGAGCGCGCTCATCCGTTCGTTGAACCTGCCGGCCTCCCCCTTTAGCTGCTCGAGTTCGCTGAAACAGGTCGGGAGCGACACGAGAAGACGCTTGGTTTGCTCCACCCAGAGCATGAGCTGCTGCTGAACCTCGGTGACCGGTTTCTCTTTGCCGTCCATTTATTACTGCCCACCTTTCAATTCAGTAGGAGTCCAGAGTTCCGCGGATGCGGACCTCGCCGACAACGAGCAAATCTCCGACCATGGTGTCCTCGTCAAGCGCTGGAGGCCCGGCGAAACGGCGAGAGTCGAGGCGGCTCGACGGCGGACGGCGCGCGGCCCAGTGTTGGCGGATGCCCCTGTTCTCCCCGTGAGGAGTCGGCCCGCCCAACATCGGGGCGGGCCTGAGACCGCACGAAGGCAAAGCCACTGGCGCGGAGTTCGGCGTCAATCTCAGGCCGCGAACGGCGATCAGCTGGGCGCCGGTCGCCTGCCGACGTGTCCGCCGGCGGGCGCCGTTCGCCGGAGCGCCGATCCATTCTGACTTCCACGGTCTCCACCCCCGCGAACGTGCCTTTGAAAAAGTCATAGAGGGACGCCTGGTCCTTGGCCGTGATCACGAGATAGGGCGCGTGTGGCGTCCGGAATTGTGCGAAGAAGTCCCGCCACGCCGGTGAGGGCGTGAGATCAGTCGACGTACGAGGGTGCTGCCCAACCTCGAGAGCCTCGGCGGCCCATTCGTTCCCCGTGAGGCCCGGCACGGTCCCGCTCGCCTTGCGACCCGCGGCCGCGGACTCGGGCCCGCGCGCGCGTGGTTTCTGGAAGGCGCCAGTCACGACCTGACGGCCCGAGTTCAGCGATTCATCCTTGCGGCCGACTTCCCCACTGCGGTCCCCGCCCACGTCGAATGCCTCCAGCGCGGCCACGAGTTCTGCGGCCGCAGCGAGCAGAGAGCCCTGAGAGGGGGTCGCCGGCGGCTCGCCCGTAAGCTGCCCGAGCGCGTTAGGCCTTTCTCCCTGGTGCTGTTCGAGCCTTCGCGTCTTCACTGCCGTGTCCATCTGGCGTGTGCCTCTCAGTCTTTAGCGCGTAAAACTTCTCGGACCGGACCGCGGGCTAGGACATGCGATCGAGGCGTCGGGGAACTCGTCGCAGGCAGCGCAGACGACGAGGCCTCGGAGCGTCGTCTGGACGCGCGCCATGCTTATCAGTGGCGAACTGATCATGTTCTTACCGGGCACACTCGCAAGGCGGATACCAGGTTCGCTTCGCGAAGGGAAACAGTCAGTTAGCGCGTGCAACCATACGCTGGCGGGGCGGGACGACGCGGAGGCATTCCCACCGCCGGGGAGGAACTCCTAGAGAGCCGGCATCGGGTGATATCGGGCCGACGCGGTCGCACGTCAGATTGCTGGCGGACTTTCGGTACCAAAATTTTATCGACGCTTCCGGCCGCCGGCGCACCATGTCCGCCTTACGTTTTCTCTCGAGTTTCGCTTGAGTCCGCATAGACGGACCGGAAAAGCCCGCTGCGACTGCGACGAGCGTCCGTATCCTCCGACAAGGGGGAAAGTATGCCGACGCTGACTGAGCGCTTCGTCGCCGACATCGAAGGCCTCAGCGACCTTCCGTCGCTGTCGCCGGTCCTTGCCCATCTGATCGCAACCCTCGACCGCGAGGATGCCTCGGTGGCCGAGGTGGCGGCGATCATTCGCCAGGATCCCGTGATCGCCGCGCGCGTGTTGCGGGCCGCCAACTCGGCTGCCTATATCGGCCGCAGCTCGGTGTCGTCGATCCGCGACGCGCTCCTCCGTCTGAGCCTGGCTCGCATCCGACGGCTAGCCCTGGTAGCGAGCCTCTACGACGCCGTGCCCGTCCGCGGCACGCAGGCTTCCCGCGCGATCTTCTGGCAGCACAGCCTGGCCGTGGCCCATTGCTCGGAGATCATCGCCCGCCACGCGATCGGTGCCCCCGCGGATCTAAATCCCGAAAGCGTCTTCCTCTCAGGACTGCTTCATGACCTCGGCCTCCTCGTCCTCGAGAGCCACTACCCGAGGGAGGCGTCTGCGGTGAAGCGTCACGCCGAAGCCAAGGGCATGCCGATCTGCCTGGCCGAGTTCGAGATCTTCCAGACCGATCATGGCGAGTTGGGCGCTCTGCTCGCCACGCACTGGATGATGCCGGAATCGATCACCGCCGCCATCCGCGCCCACCACCGCTTCGACCTGGCGCCGGTGGCGTACCAGTGGAATGCCGCCGTCATTCACCTCGCGGACAATCTGGTCAGCCAGGAGGCGATCGACGACCTCGGGGAGGGCTCGCCGGTACGCCTCGACAACGCCGCCGTGGAGGTGCTGGGGCTGTCCCCCGCGGCGGCGCTCCAGATCACCGAAGAGACGCGCAGCGATGCCGGCGAGTCGGCGGCCGTCCTCTTCGCGTCCCCTCATTCGGGATCCGCGAAGTCGAGCGTCAGCAATGAGTCCCGAGCGACATCTTCGAGCATGCTCGGCCGCTCGGGCGCGCAGACGAGATCGACGCCGAGGCTGTGAGCGGCGTCCACGCAGTCACATCTTCAGGCGTCGTGTAGGCGCGTCAGGTCCTGCGGCTGCGCGCGGTGAGGCCAACCCGCGTGCGCTTGCCGCGCTCGCCCCGCAGCTGCTCGTAGATGGCCACGTCGAGAAAGACGATGGTGGCGAGCCTTCGTGTCGGTGTCGGCATCGGCGATCCGCCGGTCAGCCAGGCCTCCACGATCGGTAGAACGGCGACGCCCACAGGCTCGCCTGCTGCAGGACGTCCTCGTATGGGCCAGCGTGCGCGAGGTGTGCGCGTTGTCGAAGTCGTGCTCGACGCCGACGTCGTCTGATAGACGGATGCGATCGGCGATGGCGCAGCCGGCGAGCACGACGGACAGGAGGTAGAGCGCTAGCCTCGAGCGTTCACCGCGGCCCGGCTGCCTGCTGAAGCCGACCGGTCTTGACCTGGCCGCGCAGCGCCAGCACCGCCGCCGTGTGGAGCTGTGTCGCCCGCGACTCCGAGATGTCCATGACCATCGCGATCGCGCGGAAGTTCAGTTCCTCGACGTAGTGCAGATGAAGCACGAGTTGGTGGGCCGGCGGCAGCGCCCCCACCAGCGCGGCCAGCCGGCCCACGCTGTCCTTGTCCATGAGCGACGCGAGCGGGTCCTTGGTCGCAGGATCGGGGATCCAGGCGCGCGTCACGGGTTCACCGTCGTCGTCGCCCTCGCTCTCCACCCACTCGAGCGAGAGCGTCATCGCCGCCCTGGCCCGGCTCAGCAGCTCGTGATAGTTGTCGATCGAGATGCCGAGTCGCTCGGCCGCCTCGCTGTCCGAGGGCGGACGCGACATCTCCTGTTCGAGGTCGGTGAGGGTCCGTTCCATCTCGCGCAGCTTGCGGCGCGTCACCCGGCCGACGGGATCGATCTCGCGCACGAAGTCCACCATCGAGCCGCGGATGCGCGTGAGCGCATACACGCTGAAATCGGTGCCGTGCCTGGGATCGAACGTGTCGAGCGCGCCCAGGAAGCCGACGACGCCCGTCGAGACGAGGTCGTCGAACTCGACGCTCGGCGGCAGCGTGCGGCCGAGCCGCCCGGCCATGTAGCGCACGAGATGGATGTAACGCTGCATGAGCGTTTCGCGCGCCTCCGGCGAGCCGGTGGCGCGGTACTCTTTCCACGCGGCCTCGACGGCCTCGGGGCGAACCGCCTTCCCGGCGGACTGAAACGGCCAGCGGGATGCTTTGCGTGGGCAGGAGCTCTTCGACAGCAGGTCGGCGAAGTTCCCCTTGCCGATCACATCGACCGCTTCCTGATTCGTCCGGTGGCCGGCGGCCCCGGTGGAAAGAGCTCGCAACATGCTCGGGTCTCCTCAGATAGTGGGCGTGCCGATCGTGGTGACGTCGGCGACGTTGAGGGTGACGGAGCCGACCCGCACGAGAGGCTGGTCGTCCGTTGGATCGGACGTGTCGCTCTCTGATTGAGACGTCTCTGCGCCGACACAAATGGTGAGAAGGAGCAGTGTCAGGAAGTCCGCGCTGACCTGCGCAGCCTCGGGCGACGCTCCCGAGCTCGCCATTCCGCCGACAAGGGCGCTATTCACGCCTTGCCCAGGACCGGCTGCATCTTCAAGCGGTTCTCCCCTGGGAGACGTGGTTCTCGGCGTTGCGAGCGAGTGCGCAAGGTCTCGCGCGCGATCCCCAGGAGCTGAGCGGCCCGGGTCTTGTTGCCCCCAGCGAGCACGATGACGTGATCGATGTACGCGTCCTCGATCTCCTTGAGCGGCCGAGGGTTGCCGATCGGCATCCAGGCGGGGGCCGGCCCGGGGGTGGCCAGGGCGAGGTGCTCGCCACGCGCGGAGCCGCCGGTAAGACCTTCGGCGATTCGTGCGATCGTCTCCTGGAGCTCGCGCACGTTGCCCGGCCAGCCGTGGCCGAGCAGGCGGTGCTCGGCGTCCGGCGTGAAGCCGAGGAACTGACGCCCGTGGAGCGCGCCCGCCTCGGCGAGGAAGTGGCGGGCCAGCGGCAGGATGTCGCCGGTGCGCTCGCCGAGTGGCGGCACTGAGACGCTGGCTCGGTCCAGCCAGGCGACGAGCGGACCCTCGGCGGCTGCCCGCGTGGTGAGGCCGACGACGAGCGGAGCGGCGGCGTGGTGCCTCTCCAGCCAGTCGAGCAGCGCGGCCTGCAGATCGAGCGCGAGACGCTCGACGTCGTCCAGGATCAGCGTGCCCCCGGCCGCCGCCGTCAGCAGGCCGCCGTTGCCGTCGGTGCCAAAGAGGGCGACGGCGGGCGCGAAGGCCCGGCCGCAGTCGAGGAGCAGGCAAGGCGCGTGGTGCCGGTGGCTGCCCGCGTGCAGCGCGCCGGCGAGCCAGGTCTTGCCGACTCCCGCATCGCCGACGATCAGCACGCCGGCGGCGCGCGTGCGAGCGAGCCGGCTCAGCGTCTCCCGCACGCGGGCCGTCTCGGCGCTCGCGCCCACGATCGGCAGCTCGGCCGGCCGCACCGGCGCTTTCACGACGGGACGGCGGGCGAGGGCGGCACGACAGGCCGAGAGCAGCAAGTCGGGGTCGAGCGGCTTGCTCAGGTAGTCGTGGGCGCCCCGCCGCATCGCTTCCACGATGCTGCGCAGCTCCACGCAGGCGGCCACGACGAGCGCCGGTAGCGTCGGCCACGAGGCCCGGAGCTGGCCGAGCAGCTCGATGCCGTCGCCGTCGGGCAGAACGAGAGCGACGATGGCGAGGGCCGGCTCCTCGTCAGCGGCGACGCGGAGCGCTTCAGTGGTGGAGCAGGCCTGGACGACGGCGTAGCCGGCGCGGCCGAGCGTGTCGCTCAGCATGCGCCGCACGACGGCGTCGTCGTCGACGACGAGAATTCGCGGGCTCTGGGATTCGCTGGTTCGCATGTGTTCGCCTCGCGTCGCACTTTACCGACGCGCGTCGAACGCCTGATGCTCGATTCCGGTCCCGATACGCGGACTCACGCCGTTTCGTGACACTTCGCGCCGCCAGCCGCTGATGCGAGCGCATCACTCGCAGTGCAAACAGCTCATCGATGACTCACTCGGCGCGCGCGTCACCGCGTTGACGTTCCGATACCAGGACGACCCGGCCTGGTGCGTTTGGGCTACGTCGCAACGGGTCCCGCGATCTAGATGAACGGTGGGTTGAGCTCGACCACAGCTGACGCTCCGAACGTTGGGGGCATGCGGGGCCCCATCGTGGCCGCGATATCCGATTACCCTTACACTGCAGTCATGGCATCGATCAGGATCCTGATCGCCGTCCTGGCCGCGGTGCTCGTTCCGGCTGCGGCGTTCGGGGGCAACCAGCCCGTTCGTACTCCGCGTGACTCTGCGCTCGTCGTCAACGGCGTCGTCCGGCCGATGACGGGTGGCACGGGAGCAGCCGCGCCGCAGCCTCGCGCGCCGGCGGTGAGCGGTGCCAGCACTTGCCCGTCGCGCGCCTTCCCCGATCCCGGCTATCGGCCGATGTGGGTTCCGGGCGAGTGGTGCGCGACGGGCCTCGAGTCGGTCTGGATTCCCGGCCACTGGGTCTGGTGAGCCTGCGTTCCGGACGTGGTCTTGGCGCAAGCGATGAGCCCGTGCTGGCGCAGGCCGGCGAAGACGCCTTCGGCGAAGAGGTCGGCGCCCTTGACCGTGTGATGGAAATCTTCGTATCGGAAGAGCGGGCCGTCGACGGCCTCCCGGTAGCGGAACAGCGACAGCAGATTGATCACCGGGAAGTCGTTCCGCGCGCCCAGGGATTCCAGGATTTTGAACGGGCGCTCCGACGCGAAGAGGTGCGCGCCGATCCCTGCTCCCTGGCGCCCGGCCGGCGAGGCTGTCGCGCTCACCTGATGGGGATGGGGATAGGTGACCAGGACGAAGCGCGCGCCGAGGCTGTGCGCCAGATCGCTGATCCCGCGGATGTACCGGCCGGTGAGCGCCCACGCTCGGCGGATCTGCTCAGTGTCGATCTCTCGTGTGATCGCAAAAGGATCGTAGCGGAGGTCGCCGACCAGGCCACTCTCTTCCAGACCGACGAGATCGAGCTGCCGCTGGCCGAAGAGCCACGTGCCGAGCGATGACCGGCGCCATCGCTGGTAGACGGCGAGCCGCGAGAGCCGGTCGTCCAGCCCGTGCAGCGCCGGCGGCAGGAGCGGCGGCAGGACTTGAGCCCACTCGAGTCGCCGGTTGGCCCGCACGGCGACGGGCAGGCCCTCGCCATCGAGCGACGCGATCTCGGTTCTGATCATGTCCTCCTGGACGTCCGTCATGTCGAAGTTCACGACGACGAGATCTGGCCTGAGGGGCGCGACCACGTGCTTGAGGTGAAGGTAGTAGAGGATCGGCGAGTAGCTCGACACGCCCGCGTTGATGACCTCGATTCCCGGGCCGCACGAGTTCTCCCGCAGGCGCGCTTCCAGGCGCTTGGGCATGGTCTCCGCGTCGTCGAGGCCGCTGCCTTCGGTGAACGAATCACCGAGAACGGCGATCCGGAAGACGCCGGCCGGCTTCGGGACGGCGAACTCGCGATCACGGAGCCCCCGGGAATTCGTGGTGAAGCGCGCACCCCGGATCATCCCACTGAAGTTCGGACGCAGGCGATGGTGAAGCAACACGCGATCCTCGACGAACTGATTGCGCACGGTGTCCCGGCTCGCTTCCTGGAGCCGAAGCGCGACTTCGATCAGGACGAGCCCCACCGCACAGCCGAACCCGACCAGCAGGACGAGCGCGAGCCGCCGGCCTCGCGAAGACTTCAGGACGTCACCGGAGCGTCCGACACCCGCCCGCGATGGGTCCGCAGCGCATAGAGGGCCGGCAGCACGAGCAGGGTGAGGGCGGTGGACGAGATCAAGCCGCCGATGACCACCCGGGCCAGCGGGCGCTGGATCTCAGCGCCGATCCCCTGGGAGAGCGCGGCCGGCAAGAAGCCGATGACGGCCACGATCGCCGAGACGACGATCGGCCGGAAGCGGATCTCACACGCCCGGATGACGGCGTCGTGGATGGACAGCCCCTCCTCGGTCCGCGCCTGGCGGATCGACGAGACCAGGACGACGCCGTTGAGCACGCTCACGCCGAAGACCGCGATGTAGCCGACGGCGGCCGAGATGTTGAAGTTCGAGCGCCAGAGAAAGAGCGCGAGCGTGCCCCCGATGATCGCGAACGGCAGGTTCAGCATGATGAGCAGCGCGTCGCCGACGGACTGGAACGTGCCGAAGAGCAGGATGAAGATGATGAAGATCACGAGCGGGACGATAACATAGAGCCGCGCGAGCGCTCGCTGCTGGTCCTCGAAGCGTCCGCTCCAGACCATCTGGTACCCTTCGGGTAATTTCACCGCCGCGTTCACCTTCGCCATCGCCTCCGCGACCAGGCTCCCCATGTCGCGATCGCGGATGTTCCACTTGATCCCGACGCGCCGCAGATTGCCCTCGCGCAGGATCTGAGCGAGGCCCTCCGTCTTGATGATCTCGGCGAGCTGGGTGAGCGGAATGCGCTCGCCGCTGGGCGCGCTCACGGTGAGGGCCTTGAGACTCGAAAGCGGATCCCCGTCGTGGGCGAGCTTCACCACGACGCCGAAGCGGCGCTCGCCCTCGAAGATCTCCGTGACGTTCCGGCCTTTGGTGGCCGCCTCGATCGCGTCCTGGACGTCCTGGACGTTGATGCCGTGGCGGGCGGTGGCCTTGCGATCGATCACGATCTGGAGCTGGGGCTGTCCGACCAGGTGATCGTAGTCGAGGTCGGCGACGCCTCGCACATTGGTCAAGACGTTGGCGATCTCGCGGGCCTTGGCCTCGAGCACGAAGACGTCGGGTCCATAGAGCTTGATGGCCAACTCGCCCTTCACGCCGGCCAGCGCCTCGTCGACGTTGTCCTTGATGGGCTGGGAGAAGTTGGTCGTGATCCCCCTCAGATCGGCGAGCGACCCGGCCATCGCGTCGATGAGCGGCCCCTTGTCGTGGAAGCGCCACTCACCCCGCGGCCGCAGTCCGATGTAGAACTCGCAGGTGTCGGGGCCATTGGGATCGGTGCCGTCATCGGGCGCGCCGAGCTGGGAGACCACCACGCGGACCTCCGGAAAGCTCGAGAGCCGCTCGCGGATGCGATGGACGTAGGGCTGGGCGCCCTCGAGCGAGATGCCGACCGGAAACTTCACGCGTAGCCACAGGTCGCCCTCGTCCAGCTCGGGCAGGAATTCCTTGCCGAGCAGCACGAACACGACGAGGGCGAGCGCGAACAGGCCGCCGGCCCCGAGCAGCGGAACGACGGGATGCCGGACGCACCAGCGAATGGCCGGCGTGTACGGCCGACGGAGCCAGCGGAGCAGCGGGCTCTCACGCTCGCGCGGCGGCCGGCGGAACAGGAAGGTGGACAACACGGGGATCAGCGTGAGCGTGAGCAAGAGCGCCCCCACGACGGCCACCGAGATCGTCACCGCCATCGGCCGGAAGAGCTTGCCCTCGATCCGCTGGAAGGTGAGGATCGGCACGTACACGGTCATGATGATGACGACGGCGAACGTCAGCGGGCGCGCGACCTCGAGCGCCGCGTGCTGGACCTCGCGCACGACGCGGTGGCCCGTCGGCCGCCGCTCGGACAGGTGACGGAGGATGTTCTCGGCCATGATGACGGCCCCGTCGACGATGATCCCGAAGTCGATGGCTCCCAGCGAAAGCAGGTTGGCCGGGATCCCGCGGAGATCCATGAAGATGAACGCGAACAGGAGCGACAGCGGGATCGTGAGGGCGACGATGAAGGCCGCGCGCAAGTCGTAGAGGAAGAGCGAGAGCAGCACGACGACGAGCGCGGCGCCTTCGACGAGGTTGCGCAGCACGGTGGTGACGGTGGTCTTTACCAGACGGTCACGACTGTAATAGTCGTAGAGCTCGACGCCGGCGGGCAGCATGCGCTTTACCTCGACCAGCTTCTTCTTCACGCCTTCGATCACCGCGTCGGGGTTCTCGCCCTTGCGCATGAGGACGATGCCCTGCACGAGATCGTCCTCGTGGTCACGGCCGAGGACACCGAAGCGGATGGCGTGACCGATTCCCACCTCGCCGATGTCGCGGATGCGGATCGGCGTGCCCTTCTGGGCGGCCACCACCACGTCGGCGAGGTCCTCGGTCGAGCGGAGCAGGCCGATGCCACGCACCATGAGCGCGTACTCACCGTCGCGCAGGTAGCTGCCGCCGGCGTTGGCGTTGTTGGCGGTCACCGCGTCGAAGACCTGCTTGAGCGTGAGGTTGTAGCCGCGCAGCCGGCCGGGATCGATGGTGATCTGGTACTGCTTGATCCCACCGCCCCACGACACCACGTCGGCCACGCCCGGGACCTTCCGGAACTCGCGCTCCAGCACCCAGTCTTGAAGCGCCTTCACCTCGACGAGCGGCATCGTCTTGGACTCGAGCGTGTAGCGATAAACCTCGCTGATCGCGCTGGCCAGCGGCCCCAGCCCCGGCTTGGCGTCGGGTGGCAGCTCGGCCCCGGTGATCCGCTCGAGCACCTGCTGGCGGGCCCAGTAGTTGTCGGTGCCGTCGGCGAAGAGGACGTGGATGTTGGAGAGGCCGAAGTTGGACACCGAGCGCAGAAAGGTGATGCCGGCGATGCCGTTCAGCTCTTTCTCGAGCTGAACGGTGATGAGCCGCTCGACTTCCTCGGCGGCGCGGCCAGGCCAGATCGTGATGACGTCGACCTGGACGTCGGCGACGTCGGGATAGGCTTCGATGGGCAGGCGGTGATACGAGATGATGCCGCCCACGGTGAGCAACAGGGCCAGCGCGAGCGTGATGAAGCGCTGGTGGAGCGCGAACGCAACGAGACGCGTGATCATGCCGACAGTCCTCCCGTCTGGGGATGTGCATCACGAGAGATCCGGGACGACGGTCAGGCTGCGGGAGGGACGTCGGCGAGGGAGGCGCGAGCGAGCAGACAAACCCCCGGCCGCCAGGTCGGCGGCAGTGGGCGTGACGACGGACTGGCCAGACGCTCGTCCCGGATGGGACGGTCGTCCAGCATCGCGATCACCCGGGCGACGACGGCATCCACCGGTACGAGGCTCGCGCGCCGAGCATCGTCGGCGTGCTCGGCCTCGGCCGGCTTGAAGGTGGCGTGGCGTGGATCGGTCTGGAGGTCGGAGCCGTCGAGGTCGAGCATCTCGAAGGCGATGAACGACAGCACGCAGACGAAGGCCAGCGCGTACACGGCCAGCCACAGGCACGGCCGGGTGTCGCGGAGCGTGACGAAGGCGATCACGTCGACGGCTCCAGCGACGGCTGGTGCTCGTGGCGCGCCGCGACCAGCGCGTAGAGCGCGGGAAGCACCAGCAGGGTGAGGATTGTCGAGGAGACGAGGCCGCCGATGACGACGCGGGCGAGGGGCTGCTGGATCTCCGAGCCGATCCCGCGTGAGATCGCGGCCGGGATGAAGCCGATCACGGCCACGATGCCGGAGACCACGATGGGCCGGAAGCGGATCGCGCAGCCGCGTACGACGGCGTCCGGGACCGAGAGACCTTCCTCGCTGCGCGCCTGGCGGATCGACGAGACGAGCACGACGCCGTTGAGGACGCTGACGCCGAAGACGGCGATGTACCCGACCGCCGCCGAGATGTTGAAGTTGGCCCCCCACAGCCACAGCGCGAGCGTGCCGCCGATCAGCGCGAAGGGCAGGTTCAGCATGATCAGGAGCGCGTCGCCGACCGACTGGAACGTGCCGAAGAGCAGGATGAAGATGATGAAGATGACGAGCGGCACGATGACGTAGAGACGGGCCAGCGCCCGCTGCTGGTCCTCGAAGCGGCCGCTCCACACCATGCGGTAGCCATGCGGCAGGCTCAGCGACTTCACGGTCTGCATCGCCTCGGCGACGAGACTGCCCATGTCACGGTCGCGCACGCTCCACTTGACCGCGACGCGACGCTGGTTGCCGTCGCGATTGATCTCGGCCACCCCCTCGGCCTGGATGAACTCCGCCAGTTGCACGACGGGGATGCGCTCGCCATTGGGCGCGCTGATGACGAGACGGCGGAGATCGGCCAGCAAATCGCCCTCGGAGCGAAGGCGGACGGCCAGGTCGAACCGTCGCTCGCCTTCGAAGATTTCCGTGACCGAGCGGCCCTTGGTGGCCGCCTCGATCGCGTCCTGGACGTCCTGGACATTGATGCCGTAGCGGGCGGTGGCGGTACGATCGACCACGATCTGGAGCTGAGGCTGACCGACGAAATGGTCGTAGTCGAGATCAGCCACGCCGCGGATCGGGCGCAGGAGTCCCACGAGCTCGCGGGCCTTGGCGTCGAGCACGAAACTGTCCGGGCCGTAGAGCTTGATGGCGAGCTCGCCCTTCACGCCGGCCAGCGCCTCGTCGACGTTGTCCTTGATCGGCTGCGAGAAGTTCGTGGTCTTACCCGGGATGTCGGCGAGCGCCGTGTCCATCGCCTCCGCCAGCTTCGCGCGCGTCCGGAAGCGCCATTCCTCACGCGGTCGGAGCCCCACGTAGAACTCGGCGTTGTCGGGCGCCTCGGGATCGGTGCCGTCGTCGGGCGCGCCGAGCTGCGACGTCACGGCCCGCACCTCGGGGAATTGCCGCAGGCGTGCGCGAATCTCGCGCACGTAGGGCCGCGCGCCCTCCACGGAGATGCCGAGAGGGAACGTCACCCGCAGCCAGATGTCGCCCTCGTCCAGCTCGGGCAGGAACTCCTTGCCGAGCATGGTGAACACGAGGAGCGACAGCGCGACCAGCGCCGTGGCGCCCGCGATGGGCACGAGCGGCCAGCGCAAACACCAGCGCAGCGTGGGCAGGTAGGGCGCCCGCAGCCCGCGGATCAGCGGGCTTTCGCGGTCGGACGGCGGGCGGCGGAACAGCACCGTGGTGAGCACGGGAATGAGCGTGAGGGTAAGGATCAGCGCGCCGATCACCGCGAGCGAGATCGTCACCGCCATCGGCCGAAAGAGCTTTCCCTCGATGCGCTGGAAGGTGAGGATGGGCACGTACACCGTCATGATGATGAGGACGGCGAAGGTGAGGGGCCGCGCCACCTGCATGGCGGCGTGCTGGACTTCGCGGGTGACCCGGTGTCCGGTGACTTTCCGCTCGGCGAGGTGGCGCAAGATGTTCTCGGTCATGATGACCGCGCCGTCCACGATGATCCCGAAGTCGATGGCGCCCAGCGAGAGCAGGTTGGCCGGGATCCCGCGAAAGTCCATGAAGATGAAGGCGAACAGCAGCGAGAGCGGGATGGTCACCGCGACGATGAGGGCCGCGCGCAGGTTGTAGAGGAAGAGCGTCAGGAGGATGACGACGAGGGCGGCGCCTTCCACCAAGTTCTTCAACACCGTGTGCACGGTGGCGTCGACCAGCTTGTCGCGACTGTAGTACGGGCGCATCTCGACGCCCTCGGGCAGGAGCTGCTTGATCTCGTCGAGCTTTGCCTTGACGCCGTCGATGACCCGGCCCGGATTCTCGCCCTTGCGCATCCGGACGATACCAGCCACCACGTCGTCCTCGCCGTCACGCCCGAAGACGCCGAGACGGATCGCGTGGCCGATGCCGACCTCGCCGATGTCGCGCACGCGCACCGGTGTCCCTCTCTGGGCGGAGACGACGATGTTCTCGATGTCACGCGTGGACTGGATGAGGCCGATGCCGCGGACGGTCACCGCGTACTGGCCGCGCGGAATGTAGCTGCCGCCGGCGTTGGCGTTGTTGGCGGCGACCGCGTCGAAGACGTTCTTGAGCGTCAGGTTGTAGGCGCGCAGCCGGGCCGGGTCCACCGTGATCTGGTACTGCTTGATCCCGCCGCCCCACGAGATGACGTCGGCCACACCCGGCACCTTGAGGAACTCGCGCTCGAGCACCCAGTCCTGCAGCGCCTTGATCTCGACCAGCGGCAAGCGATCGGAGTGGAGCGTGTAGCGGTAGATCTCGCCGATGACGCTCGACAGCGGAGCCATGGTGGGCTTGACGTCGCCCGGCACCTCGGCGGCCACGAGGCGCTCCTGCACCTGCTGGCGCGCCCAGTACGGATCGGTCCCGTCGCTGAACAGCACCCGGATGTTGGACAACCCGAAGAGCGATTGCGAGCGCAGGAAGGTGAGGTTCGGAACCCCGTTGAGCTGCTTTTCGAGCGCGAGCGTGACGACACGCTCGACCTCCTCGGCGGAATGCCCCGGCCACAGCGTGATCACCTCGACCTGCACGTCACCGACGTCGGGGTACGCCTCGATGGGCAGGCGATGGTAGGAGACGATGCCGCCGATCGTCAGCAGCAGCGCCAGCGCCAGCGTGATGAAGCGCTGGTGGAGCGCAAAGGCGACGACCCGGCCGATCACTTCACGGAGCGCTTGAGGAGGATGCTGCCGGTCGTGACCACGCGATCGTTCGGCCCCACGCCTTCCAGGATCTCCACACCGCCCTCGACGTCGTTCCCGACCTTCACCGCCCGGCGCTCGTACTCGTCCTTGTCCTTCTGCACGAGCACGAAGAGCTGGCTCTGATCCCGGTGGATGGCGCTGGCGGGCAGCGCGAGGACGCGGGTGGCGCCGGTCGCGATCGCGACCTTCACGAACATCTCGGCCTTCAGCAGGCGTCCACGGTTCGGGACGACGGCGCGGACCTTGATGGTTCGCGTGTCCTTGTCGACGATGTCGCTGATGTAGCTGACCCGCCCCTCGAAGCGCTCACCCGGGCAGCACGGGAGCGTTACCGTCACCGGCTGGTCGCGCTGGACGCGGGGAATGTCCGGCTCGTACACGTCGGCGAGCACCCACATCGTCGAGAGGTCGGCGATCACGAAGAGGTTGACCGGCGTATCCGACTGACCGTAAGCCACCACCTGACCGGGCACGACGTTGCGCTCGACGACGACGCCGCTGCGCGGCGTCCTGACCACGAGCCGCGTCGACGTCTCTCCCCGAACGGCCGCGTCGTTGATCTGTTCTTCGGCCACGCCGAGCGTGCGCAGCCGGGAGGCGGCCCGCTCCCGCTCGGCCACCGCCTTGCGATAGTCGCTCTCCGCCTCGCGGATGTCTTTCTGGGGGATGGCCTTGACCTCGAACAGCTCCTTGGCCAGCCGCAGGGCCTTGTCGGCCCGCTCCACGTCGGTCAGGGCCTTGGCATAGTCGGACTTGGCCTGGCCGAGGTCGGGACTCTCGATCGAGAAGAGCGCGTGGCCCACCTCGACGATGTCGCCGGGCTTGGACAGCACCTCCACCACGCGGCCGGTGACCGGCGAGTGAACGCGGGTGACCGTTTCCTCGTTGAACTGCACCTTGCCGCTGGTCTCGAGGATGCCGCGACGCATGCGCGCCTGCGGCGTGACGACCTCGATCGGCACATCGGCGCTGCTCGCGACTCGAGTCTCGGCTGGCTTGGGGGCCGCGGCCGGCGACGGCGCCGAGCCCTCACAGCCGGCGGCCAGCGCCGCCACGCCGAACGCGACGAAGGGCCACCGCGGCGTCATCACTTCTCCACAGGGCCGGCCACCGCGGCCTCCAGTTGATAGAGCGCACTCCAGTAGTTGCCGAGCGCGCGAAGGTGCTCGAGCGAGGTCTCACGATACGTGCGCTGGGCGTCGAGGAAGTCGAGGAGGCTGACGCCTCCGCGGCGGTAGGCGAACTCCACGGTGTTGCGCGCCTGCTCGGCCTTGGGCAGATAGACGTTGCGCAGCGACTCGACGCGCTGGCGCAGCGTGGTGACGGCCGCCAGCACCGTTTCGATCTCGGACACGATCTGGGCCACCGTCGCATCGCGCTGGGCGGTGACGCGCTCGACCTCGGCCTGGGTCCGCGCGATCTCGCCCTGGTTGCGGTCGAAGATCCTCAGGGGAAGGCTGAGCCCGAAGCCGAACGTGTTGTCGTTGGTGTCGGTGCGCTTGTACTCGAGCTGCGGCGTGATGTCCCACTTCGCGTTGGCGCGAGCCAGGGCCACGTCGGCTTTGGCCTTGTCGCGAGCAGCGTCGGCCGCCTGAAGGTCCGGACGCGCGCTCAACGCGCGCTGAACGGCTTCGTCGCGGCTCACGCCCACGTCACGGAAGCCGAGATCGCCGAGCACCTCGACGTCGGGCGCCACGGAGGCTGCGCCCACGAGTGCCCGCAGCGCGATGGTGGTGGCGGCGATCGCCTGACGGGCGTCGGCGGCGTCGCGCTCGAAGGTGAAGCGCTGGAGCTGGATGCGCGTCAGCTCGAGCTCCGAGATGTCGCCCCGCTCGGCCCGGAAGCGCTGGATGCGCTCGACGTCATCGAGCGTCTTGAGCGTCTGCTCGGCCAGGACCAAGGTGGCCCGGGCCACCAGTACGTCGGTGAACGTTTTCTTCACCTGGGCGAATACCTGGCGGCGTATGTCGTCGACCTCGAAGCGCGTCACCCGCGTGGCGGCACGGGCGCTGTCGAGCCGCCGGGCGCGCTTGCCGCCGAGCTCGATCGTCTGGCCGACGGTCACCGTGTACTCCTGTATGTTGGCGCCGAACTTCTCCGCGGTGTACGAGGCGCTGGGATTCGGGCGCAGCCCGGCCGTGATCTCGCCGGCGCGCGTGACGTCCAGCTCGAAGCGCTTCGCGCGGAGCGTCGGGTTTTCGCGCTCGGCCAGGCGAAGGGCGTCGTCCAGCGTGAGGCGCGTGGCGCGCTCCTGACCGGACGACGCGATGGGCGCGAAGCAGACGGCCAGCGTGCCCACGAGGACGAGGACGCGGCTCACGGGCGTCGTCACGAAATCCACGGCGATTCTTGCAATCAAGGGGCTCCCTGGCCGGTGGTCTCCGGCCGTTTCATTAAGTACCTCGCGGCCGCGGTCGGTCTCGGCCGCGCGAGAGCGCGGGTCAGGCGGTGGGAGCAGGCAGGGAGGCGCGCGCGAGCGGTGGCCGGTACCGGCGTCCAGTGGTCGTGCGGGCGGCGGTGGTGCCGGGCGCCATCATCTGGCGTACCGTCGCCGATGACGTCACCAGCGCGATGAGGCCGACGAGCACTAAGGGTGCTACCGCGTTGATGAGAGGCGCTCGGCGCAGCGCGTTGGCATGCTCTTCCGTCGTCGTGGCGCGCAGGGTCGCGTTCCGGCCGGTCGGCACCTGGAAATCCGAGCCGTCGACATCGAGGACTTCGAACAGAATGAAGGAAAGGACGATGACGAAACAGACGGCATAGAGGCTCAGGCAGAGCGGAGACCGTCGATGCCGGTGCCACCAGCGATTCATCGTCAGACTAGATTCGGTCATAAGTCGGCGATATGTCAAGGCTTATACCGGGCACTGGTCAATCGGCCTTGAAGTACTTGGCGCTGGGGTGGTGGAGCACCAGCGCGGACACCGATGCCTCGGGGTCCATCATGAAGCCTTCGGTCAGCGTCACGCCGATCTGCTCGGGGTGGAGGAGTCGCCACAGCGTGGCCTGATCGGCGAGGTTCGGGCACGCCGGATAGCCGAAGGACACGCGAATGCCGCGGTAGCGTCCCTTGAGCTTGTCGGCGATCGGCAGATCGCCGGGGTCGGGGAATCCCCAGAGCGTCCGGAGCCGGGCGTGCAGCATCTCGGCGAACGCCTCGGCGCTCTCGATGGCCAGCGCCTGCAGCGCGTGCGAGGCGAGGTACTCGCCCCGCTGCTTCAGGCCCTCGGCCAGGTCGCGAACGCCGGTGCCGCAGGTCACCGCGAACATCGCCACGTAGTCGTCGCGGTCGTCTCGCACGTAGTCGGCGAGACACAGACGCTCGTTGGCGGGCTGACGCGGAAAGGTGAAGCGCGCCTGCTCACGCCCCGTGGCGTCGCGCACGGTGAGGCTGTCGCCGGTCGCTCGCGCGCGGAACCACCGGTACATCCCGTTGGCGACGATCATCCGCCGTTCCACGGCCTGCTGCTTCAGCGTCTCCACCGTGTCGTGGAGCTCCCGGGCCTTGGGATCGCCGTCTTCGAGGAGCCGCGAGACCAGACCGCGCAGTCCCAGATGCTTGCCGTAGAGCATCTGGAGGTTCAGGTACGGATAGATGTGGGGGAGCGCCACGTCACGCAGCACGTGAGGCTCGAGGTCCGGTGGCTCGGGGGGCTCCGCGCGCGGCAGATACACGCGCGCCGGCGGCAACGAGTCGGCCGGCGCGTCGGGGACGGTCGGGGCCGGCGCCGTGGCCAGCGCCGCCTGCTCGGCGCGGACACTCTCGATCAGAGCCTCGCGGGTCGTGGCGGCGAAGAGCCGGTTGGCGAGATCGAGGCCGTCCATCGCGTCCTTGGCGTAGACGGTGAGCCCGCCGTGCTCCGGGGCGATGCGCGTCGCGGTGAACTTCCGCGTGAGCGCGGCGCCGCCGACGAACAAGGGGATGTCGACGCCGGCCGCGCGAAAGTCCTGGGCCGTCACCACCATCTGCTGGGCCGACTTCACCAGGAGCCCCGACAATCCAATGGCGTCGGGCTTGTGCTCGTGGCAGGCGGCGATGAGCGTCTCGGGCGGGACCTTGATGCCGAGGTTGATGACGCGGTAGCCGTTGTTGGCCAGGATGATCTCGACCAGGTTCTTGCCGATGTCGTGGACGTCGCCCTTCACCGTGGCCAGGACGAACGTGCCACGCGTCGCCGACTCGGCCTTCTCCATGAACGGCTCGAGGTGGGCCACGGCGGCCTTCATCGCCTCGGCCGACTGGAGGACTTCGGCGACGATGAGCTGGTTGTCGTTGAAGAGCCGGCCGACCTCGTCCATGCCCCTCATGAGCGGGCCGTTGATGATGTCGAGCGGCGCGGTGTCACGCCGCTTCTCCTCGAGGTCGTCGACGAGGCCGTCGCGGCTGCCCTCGACGATGTAGCGGGCCAGCCTCTCGTCGAGTGACAGCGTGCTCCTGGCGGGGGCGGCCTTCGTCCGGCCGCGGAAGTGGGCGGCGAAGGCGGCGACCGGGTCGGCGCCGCGCTGGAAGATGAGGTCCTCGGCCAGGCGGCGCTCCTCCTCGGGAATGGAGGGATAGCGCTCGAGCCGCTCGGTGTTGACGATCGCGTAGTCGAGCCCGGCCTTGGTGCAGTCATAGAGGAAGACGGCGTTCAGGACCTCGCGGCCGGCTGGCGGCAGGCCGAACGAGACGTTCGAGATCCCCAGGATGGTCTTGCACTCGGGAAAGCGCTCCTTGATCAGCCGGACACCTTCGATCGTCTCCACGGCCGAGCCCACGTAGTTCTGGTCGCCGGTGCCGACGGGAAACACCAGCGGATCGAAGATCAGGTCGCGGGCCGGAATGCCGTACTTCTGCGTGAGCAGCGCGTGAGCACGCTCGGCGATGGCCAGCTTGCGGCCGGCCGTCACGGCCATGCCTTGCTGCTTGTCCTCGTCGATGCAGCCGACGATCACGGCGGCGCCGTACGTGCGCAGCAGCGGGCACACCTTCTCGAAGCGCTCCTCGCCGTCCTCGAGATTGATCGAGTTGACGATGGCCTTGCCCTGGCAATGGCGGAGGGCCAGCTCGATCACCGCCGCGTCGGTGGAATCGATCATGAGCGGGACCTTCACCTTGCGGGTGAGCGCCGCCATGAAGCGATCCATGTCGGCCGCCTCGTCGCGGTCGGGATTGGCCAGGCACACGTCGAGCACGTGGGCGGTGTTCTTGACCTGGGCGCGGCCGATCTCGGCCGCCTCCTCGACCTGGCCGGCCACGATCAGCTCCTTGAAGCGGCGCGAGCCGATGACGTTCGTACGCTCGCCGACGAAGATCGGCCGGTTGTCGTCGGCCGGATAGAGCACCTCGATGCCGCTCACCGCCTGCGGCTCGACGCCGGCCGTCACCCGCGGGCGCTGGCGACGGACCATCGCGGCCAGCGCACGGATGTGCTCGGGGGTCGTGCCGCAGCAGCCGCCGACCACGTTCACCCACCGCTCGTCCACGAAGCGCCGCATCTTGAGCGCCAGGCTCTCGGGCGTCTCGCCGTACTGGCCGCGCTCGTCGGGCAACCCGGCGTTGGGATAGACGGTGACGAAACACGTCGCGAGCTCGGCGAGCGTCCGCAGGTGATCGGTCATGAACTCCGGCCCGGTTGCGCAATTCAACCCGATCGAGAACACCTCGAGGTGCTGGAGCGCGACGTAGAGCGCCTCGACGCCCTGGCCGGCCAGCATCGTCCCCATCGGCTCGATGGTGGCGCTCACCATCAGCGGACGATCGGCGCCGGCCGCCGCCAGCGCGTCCCGCACACCCAGCGCGGCCGCTTTCAGGTTCAGCGTGTCCTGCTGGGTCTCGAGCAGCAGCGCGTCCACGCCGCCCTCGACCAGCGCGTTGGCCTGAAGCGCGTAGGCGGCGCGCACGTCGTCGAAGGTCACGTTGCGGGTGACGGTGATCGAGCGGGTGCCCGGTCCCATCGCCCCGACGACGAAGCCCTCACCAGCGGCCTCGCGGGCGATGCGGGCCCCGGCCAGTGCGATCTCGTGGGCGCGTTCGGCGAGGCCGTACTCGGCGAGCACGTAGGGCGCGCAGCCGAAGGTGTTGGTGCAGATCAGGTCGGCGCCGGCGTGCCGGTAGGCGCGGTGGACGCCGGCCACCACGTCGGGGCGCGTGAGGTTCAGGTGCTCGTTGCAGCCCTCGTACTGCGGGCCGCCGAAGTCCGCGGCCGAGAGGTTGGCCGCCTGCAGCATCGTACCCATCGCCCCGTCGAGGACGAGGATGCGTTCCAACAGCGCCTGGCGCAGGCGGCTCATGCGTCCATGGTACCGCGCCCGGGTGTCTGGGTTTTCAGACATTGACGGCCATAGCGGGGCGCCGTAAAGTAGTAACGTCACTACATTACTCGAGGGACGATGATGAAAATGGGGTTGCGCGAGGCGAATCAGAAGTTCTCGAAGGCGATTCGAGCGGTGAAAGCCGGGGAAGAGGTCGTTTTGACTGAGCGCGGGAAGCCGATCGCTGTGATCCGGCCGCTCGCGCGCGCGAACGGAGACGAAGGCGCGTTGCGACGCCTCGAAGCCGCCGGTCTGCTGCAACGGGCGACGAAGCCGGGACCGATGCCTCCCTTCCGCTCGATCCGCATCAAAGGCGAGCCCACCTCCGAGACGATCCGCAAGATGCGCGACGAGCGATAGTGGCGACGCCTTCGGCGTACTTCGATACGAGCGTGGTCG
>Ga0209761_1000128_pt1 | contig 40628 bp, 42 predicted proteins | sample GraSoi013_1_40cm_4_FD_185818 | JGI IMG/M metagenome (GOLD analysis project Ga0209761, IMG submission 185818) | Grasslands soil microbial communities from the Angelo Coastal Reserve, California, USA - Sample 09_25_2013_1_40cm (SPAdes) (version 2) | ecosystem: Environmental > Terrestrial > Soil >... | reverse complement strand
GAACGCGATGCCGACGCCGCCGTACAGGCTCGTTCCGGTGCGGTCACCGGGATTGAGCAGGAATTGCGCGCTCGCCGCGATGCGCAGGCCCGACGCGCCCTCGTAGCTCCCGCCCGCCGCCGTCAGAGCGAACCGCCCCACTCCCCCCGGCCGCCGTGCCACGCCGAGCTCCGCGCCGTAGAAGCCGCGCCGTGCCGCCACCGCGGTCACGCCCGCCCCCGCCTCTGTGACCGTGAGCCGCTGGGCGCGCGCGGGCTTCCACCCCGCCCCCACCCCCGTCAAGGCGAGCACGCAAGCGAGCGAGCTAGCGAAGCGCGACGTCGTAGGTGACGCGGATATCGGGGGCGAGCGAGGCGACCACCGAGCAATACTTCTCGAGCGAGAGGTCGATGGCGCGGCGCGCCTTCGCTTCGTCCGCGCCGTCACCGGCGATCGCGAAGCGGAAGTGGAGCGCGGTGTAGCGTCGCGGTTCCATCTCACGGCGCGTCCCCACCACCGCAATCTCGAGCGAGCGCAGCACCACGCGCTGCTTCTGGAGAATCACCACGACGTCCGCGGCGCTGCACGTGGCCGCGGCAACGAGCAGCAGCTCCACCGGCGATGTGGCGGCGGCGCCGTTCCCGTCCACCAAGATCGGCGGCCGGCCCGGCGCTCCGCCCTCGAACCAGAGCTCCTCGCGCCACCGCACGGTGACCTCGCGCACGTCGCCCGCCACGGTCAGTTCCCCCGCCGCGTCGTGAGGCCCAGGAAGATCCGGTTGCGCCGGAACAAGTCCATCCCGTGGTACTCGAACAGCCAGTTGAAGGTGGAGCGGTAGTGGAGCTCGACGCCGGCCACGACGTTCACCCACAGGTCGGGACAGTCGGGATCCACGCCGCAGCCGTCGTGCCCCGCGAGGCTGAACCCACCGCCGACGTACGGGGTCGTGACCTGCTCGTCGCCGGTAAACCGGTACGCGGCCTCGAAACTCCCTACGTACGTATTAGCGCCGTGCAACACCCCGATCTCGACGGAGGGGCGGAGCCGGAGGCGCGAGATCACCAGATTCCCCGCGTCGAGCGTGGCCCCGAGTGCGAGCTGGGTGCTCCCGAGATCGACCCCGCCGCGCACGCCGAAGCCGAACAGCCCCAGCCGCGTCCCGCGATCGTTCCCGCGCCGCACCGGCGGCGGATGGAACTCCTGAGCCGCGAGCGATGTCGCGATCGTGAGTGCCGCGAGCGTCGTCCCCACGCTGCGCATCACGCCCCTCCCCCTCCCTCTCCCTCTCCGTCCAGCCGTGTCGGCCCCCTCCGCGCCCACCGTGACCCCCGTCCCCTCCCTCGTCCCCGGGTCGCTACTCGCCCGTAGTCCCAGATCGCGTACAGGCCGACGGCCGCAGTCGCCCACGCGAGCCGGCGTGCGTACGGCGAGTCGGTGATCACGGCCGCCAGTGTGAGCAGCTGCAGCACCGTGACCGCCTTGCCCCCGGCCCGCGCCGGCAGCGCCACGGGCCGCCGCAACAGCCAGCCGCCGAGCGAGCCGAGCACCGCCACGATATCGCGCGCCAGCACGGCGACGATTTCCATGGGATGCAGCAAGCGTCGCCCAGCCACCGTGACGAACGCCGCGGCCATGAACAGCTTGTCCGCCACGGGGTCGAGAATCGCGCCGGCGCGGGAGGAGCCGAAGCGCCGCGCCAGCATCCCATCGAAGAAGTCCGATGCGGCGGCCGCGCCCACCAGCCCCAGCTGCCAGCCCGGATGGTGCACGAACGGAAACGCGACCGCCAAGGGAACCCGAAGCGCCGTCAGCAGATCGGCCCACGTCACCCACGGTTTCACTTGCTCCTCCCACCCGCGCGTCGTAGCTTCGACCCCGTGGACCTCAAGCTGCTGAAACAGGCTGCGATTTTTCAAGACTTGGACGAGGGGGAGGCGGCCCGCGTCGCCGAAGTCTGCCGGGAGCAAAAATTCGCCGTCGGGCAACACGTCTTCAAGGAAGGTGAACCCGGCAATCGCCTGTTTATCATCTCGGAGGGCGAGGTCCGGATCTCGCGCACCATTCCCGGGTCGGGCGAGGAGGCCCTGGCTGTCCTCAAGCCTGGGTCCTGCTTCGGCGAAATGGCGATCTTCGACCGCTCCGAGCGGTCGACGGACGCCATCGCAAACACTTCCTGTACCCTGATCACCATCTCGCGGTCCGACTTCGAGCTGCTGCTCGACTTCAACCGCGACATCGCCTACAAGGTGCTCTGGTCGGTAGTGCGGCTGCTCTCCGCCCGGCTGCGCGTGACGAACGACAACCTCCGGTCGTTCCTCGCCATGTCCATGTTCTAGGTCTAGGTGACGACGGCCGTCATCCCCTGCGGCGGGCGTGGGACCCGCATCGCCCCGCTCGCGCGTGCCACCCCTAAAGAGCTGCTCCCGGTCGCCGGCAAACCGCTGCTGCAGTGGACCTTGGAAGAAGCCGCCGCCGCCGGCATCGAGCGGGTGGTCGTGGTCACGAGCCCCACGAAACCCCAGCTCGCCGAGTTTCTAACCGCCCGACCGCCCGACCGCCTGACCGCCGCCGTGGTCGTGCAACCCGAGCCCCGCGGCCTGGGCGACGCAATCACGTGCGCCCGCGCGGTCGTCGGAGCGGACACGGTGGCCGTGATGCTGCCCGACAACCTGTTTCGCGCGAGCTGCCCCATGCGACCCGTGCTCGACGCCCACCGACGCACCGGGCAGCCGACTGTGTTGCTCGCCGAAATCGGCGCGCGGGATGCCGCGACGAAGGGTCCCACGGGCCGGGCACGGTGTCGCCCGCGCGCCGACGGGCTGTACGACGTCCTCGCCGTGGCGTCGAAGGGGGCGCGCGCCGACCGGTTCGACCCGGGCTCCGGTCCGTCGGCCCTCACGCCGATCGGCCGGATGGCGTTCGACGCCGCGGTGTTCGACCTCTTCGAGTCCGAGCGACGCCGACTCGCCCCGGGCGCCGAGCTCGACGACGTGCCGGTGCTGCAGGCGCTCGCTGCCGCCAACCGCCTGGTCGGCGTGCGGCTCGCCGGAGACTTCTTCGACGTGGGCGTGCCCGAAGGGTACCGTGCCGCCCTGGCCGCGCTCCACCCGGGCGTTTACCCTTAAGCCACCCATGAGATCGACTCCGCTCGCGCCGTTGCTCTGCGCCCTCGCGGTTGCCGCCTGCCAGGACCTGTCGAGCAAGCCCACTCCCTACATGTTGCTCAATCCGGTTCTGGACTCGCTGGTGGTCGGGGACCAGTCGCCGCCGCCGTCCGTGACCTACTACGACGGCCAGGGCGGCTCTTTGACGCCCGCTCCGAGCGAGGTGACCTGGAGCAGCACCGACACGACGATCCTCGCCGTGAACAGCACCACCGGCCGGATGACGGCCCGCCAGCGGGGCACGGCGGTGATCTTCGCCGCGTCGCGGGGCGTCCAGGGGATCGCGCTGATCGTCGTCTCGAACACGCTCGACCTCACGCTGCTCACCGATACGATCTACCTGATGCCGAACGACACGTTCACCGTGCCGGTCGCTGTGCTGAAGCAAACCGCTCCGCCGCCAGTCGTGTGGTACGTTGCGCCGACGAACGCCGTCTTCACCGTCGACTCGGCGACCGGCCTGGTCACCGCCGTGGCAACCGGTGGGCCGATCCCCTATATCGTCCACGCCGATACCATCGCCGACACCGGTGCCGTTTCGGTCCTGAGCCTCGCCGACACGACGGGCGGCATGTTCTTCTTCTCCGTCCTGGGAACCGCCATCACCCACGTCGGCGGCCCGATCCGGGCCGTGAACTACAGCCGCAGCAATGGCAGGCTGGCGTTTCGCCTGCGGGGCACCTACGCGCCGAGCGGCACGACGCAGCAGGTCGTTCAAATCACCCTGCCCGATTCGGTGATCCGCGTCGGCTCGTACGCGATCGATTCGCTCAGCCCGGCCGAAGCCGTCCTCGGATTCACCCAACCGGCGGTGATCTGCGACCCGCCGCGCGCGTGGGCGCTGTGGTCGGCCCAAACGCCGAGTATCACCGGCTACTCCCGCCGCGGCGGCCGGCTCGGCATCACGCAGCTCACCACGTTTGCGAACGGCCAGGCGATCAGCGGGCGCTTTTTCTACCTGGCGCAGCGGACCGACCTGTACAGCGATCCGCTCGGTGTGCTGACGGTCCAGGGGACCTTCGTCGCGCCGCTCGTCACGGACCGTACCGCTTGCAAGTAGTGACCTTCGAGCACGCGTTCGCCGACCTGGGCGGCATTCCGGCCCACCGCCTGACGGACGCCCAGGGCCTCACGGGCCTGCTCCTCGCCGCCGCCAACGCGGCGGGCCTCAACCCGGCCGCGGCGCCGGTGGTCCAGGTGGGCCCGCGCGGCCTCGCCGCGGCGCTCGTGTGCCACGGAGGACACGTGGCGCTGCACGCGCTCCCGGACGAAGGGCTTTGCTTCGTCGACGTCGCGGGACCCGGCGCCAGACACCCGCAGCGAGGCCTGGAGATCATCATCAAGCGCTTGGGCGCGCGCGAGGTGCGCAGCGACACGCGCTGGCGCGGCAGCCTCAGCCAAGCGACCAACCCGGAGGTTTCATGAACCAACTCACCCCCTACGCGGCCTTTTTCATGCGCCTCGCGGTGGGCGGCGTGTTCCTGCACCATGGCCTGATGAAGTATCACACCGGGATCGCGGGCGTTGCGGGGTTTCTGCACAGCGTCGGCGTCCCGTTCGCCAGCGTCGGCGCCGTGATCCTCATCGTCGTGGAAACGATCGGCGCCGTGTGCGTGCTGCTCGGCATCTTCACGCGCATTTGGGCGGTGTGCATGGCGATCGAGATGGTCGTGGCCATCCTCGCCGTTCAGGTGCCGCGGGGCGGCAACTTCGAGCTCGAGGGCTTGCTCTTCGCGGGCGCAATCACGTTGTTCGCGCTCGGCGACGGGCCACTATCAGTCGCGGTGAAGTTCAAGCACGGGAACTGACCGGGACCGGTCTTGTTGCCGGCCCTAATGAAGTATTCGGAGCAGCCCCGCGTCCGCGCTCCCCCTGAGGAAGCTCTCCGGGTCGGTCGCCGGGATCGCGATGCCCGTCTGCTTGCGCCCGCGCTGCGCGGTGGCGGCCATGTACTGCTCGAGCGAGCCGCCGGCCCACTCGCCCGCGTCGTCCTTCATCTGCCGCACGATTTCTTCCCAGGTGCCGACGTACGTGACGCCGCGGATCGTGCTCACGCGGTGGATCTCGCTGTGGGCGAGGTGTGCTCCGCCCCCCAGCCCGGAGTGCGTGCGCATCCCCTGCAGCTCGGTGAGTAGCGTGCCGAACAACTCGAGCTGGCGCGGATCCCGCACGCGGCCGTCCGGCCCCATCGCCTCGATCTCGGCGAGCAGCAGGTCGTCGGGCGCCGCGTCGCCCGCGAGGTCGTCCAGCCGCCGGTGCCACGGCGCGAGCTCGGGGTCACGGTCGGGGAGCCGGTAGACGCTCTTCTTCAGCTCGATCAAGCGCCAGATCGCGAGGCCGTCGAAGTGGTCTTCGGGCTCGGTGCGTTCGAGGTGAAAGAGAGCCGCTTCGTACTCGCCCCGGTCGTACAGGAGGTTCGCGAGGTAGATCCGCGCCTCGCCTTGGTCGGCGTCGAGCTCAAGGGCGCGGCGCAACCAGTACAGGGCGCCGCCTTCGTCGCTGAGGCGGTGCGCCGCGTAGCCCACGCACGCCGCTGCCTCCGCCGAGTCGGGGTGCGCCGTGAGGGCGACCTCGAAGAACCGCCGCGCCTGGTCGAGCACGGCCTCGCGGAACAGGGCACGCCCGACTTGGAGCATCAAATCGTGATCGTCGCGAAACCCGAGGGCGAGGATCCGGTCGAAGCAGGCCACCGCGCCCGCGCGGTCGCCGAACTTGAGCAGCACCTCGCCCAGGCCCGCCAGGGCGTCTTCGTGGTCCGGGTCGAGGCCGATCGCCTCCTCGAACGCGCGACGGGCCCACAGGTACTCCTCGCGGGCGAGCCGCGCGTAGCCCATCCCCACGTGGAGCTCCACGGCATGGGGGTAGAGCCCGAGGCCGGTTCGCAAGGCCTCGATCGCTTCGTCGTATTGTCCGTCGTTGTAGAGCTGATGCGCGCGTTCGTCGTAGTCGTCGGAGCTGAGGAACGGTTCCGACATCGAACGGGCCTCCCGGGAAGGTTGTGCTATGATAAGAAACCCCGGACGGTTACACAAGCGAGCCGCGCGGGCTATCTTGACCGCCGATGACGCCCGCTCCCGCGCCCGGCCCCGCCTCGCTCGAGCCCGTCCCCGACGGGTCGGTGACTTCGGCGCGCGGCTTCACCGCAGCGGCTGCTCCCGCCGGGCTCAAGGCCGACGGTGCGGTCGACGTCGCATTGCTCGTGTCCACCACGAGCTGCGCCACCGCCGGCGTGTTCACCAAGAATGCCGTGCGCGCCGCGCCCGTAGTGTACGACGCCGACCTGCTCGCGGAGCGACCGGGCCGAATCCGCGCCGTCGCGATGAACGCGCGTGTCGCGAACGCGTGCACGGGGCCGGAGGGGCTCGCCGCGGCCCGGACGATGGCCCAGGCGGCCGAGCAGGCGGCGGCCCTCCCCCCGCGCACCGCGCTCGTGCTTTCGACCGGCGTGATCGGCGTGCCGCTCCCTGTCGCGCAGATCGCCAAAGCGCTGCGCGAGGCCGCGGCCCGCCTCACCCCCCTCGGCGGCGTCGAGGCGGCCCGCGCTATCATGACCACGGACACGCGGCCGAAGCACTGCGCGGCGCGCGTGGAGACGCCCGCGGGCATCGTCACCGTCGGGGGGATCGCCAAAGGCGCCGGGATGATCCATCCCGACATGGCCACGCTGCTCGCCGTCCTCACGACCGACGCCGTGGCCGAGCCCGCCGCGCTGCAGCCCCTGCTCCGCCGGGTCGCGGACCGCAGCTTCAACGCCATTTCGGTGGACGGCGACACCAGCACCAACGACACGGCGCTGCTGCTCGCCAACGGAGCGTCGGGCGTGGACCCGGCACGGGACGGAGCGGTGTGGACGCTGTTCGAAGCGGCCGTGCTGCACGTGGCCCGAACGCTGGCCCTGGCCATCGTACTCGACGGCGAAGGAGCGTCCAAGCTCGTCGAGATCCAAGTGGTCGGGGCCGTGAGCGAGGCCGCGGCGCGCGAGGTCGGGCGCGCCATCGCGCGGTCGGCGCTCGTGAAGACGGCGGTCTACGGCGCGGATCCCAACTGGGGCCGCATCCTCGCCGCCGCGGGGGCGGCGGGAGTGGCGCTGGCGACCGACCGCCTCACGCTGCAGGCGGCCGCTAACGGCGAGTGGCTGACGCTCGCCGAGCGCGGCGCGACGGCCCACCCCGACCCGGAGCGGGCACGCGCCATCTTCCGCCAGAAAAACATCCGCCTCCGCATCGACCTTGGCCTCGGTCGCGCGGAGGCGATGGTGTGGACGTGCGATTTGACGCCGGACTACGTCCGGATCAATGCCGACTACACCTCGTAATCAGGGCTACATCTTGCTGGTGTCCTTGGCCGCGGCTGCCGGTTTCGCGGACGGCTTGGCGGCGGGCTTCTTGGCGCCTTTCTTCCCCTTCTTGCCTTTCGTGGAATGCGCGGTCGCGGCCGCCTTGCCCTTCGACGACGTGTCAGTCGCCGGCATCTGGCCCTGCATCGGCGAGGGCTGCTGCGCCACGACGATCGCCGGGGCGGCGAGCAACGCCAGCGTGAGGAGCGTGCGACGAATCATGTGGGAGTACCTCCAGAGGGAGCGCGCGAGCCACCCTGGCCCGCTTCACCGTTGAGACCCGCTACCGCACCACGTCGTCACGAGGAGCGGCGTCGCGCCGCCGCCCGTCCGGTCAGTTTCATCCTGTAACGTCAGGGCCACCCCGGGCGCACGTGTCAGGGCGGTGGCAGCGCCGTCGTCCCGGGCCGCCGCGCGCCCGCCACGCTCGCCCCGGCGGGCTTCGGAGGCGACGGCACGTTCGGGAGCTGGCGCCGCACTACGGCCACTGCTTCCGCCCGGGAGTGCCCTCGCTGCACCTCGTGCAGCACGGCGGTGGAAACATCCAGCAGCCGCTCGCCCCGGAGCCCCTGCCGCGCGGCGTCGATGATCAGCGCCGCGGCCGAGTCGGGCTCGAAGTGGTGGGTCGCCAGGTCGGCGACGGCGTGCAGCGCCGATCCGCGCGGCTCGTGCGGCAGGGCCGCCACGATCCGCTCCACCACGGGCGCAGGGAGACCCCGCTTGAGGGCTGCGTAGATCGTCGTCACTTCGGCGGCGGTCGCCGGCGGCGCATCGCCCGCCCGCACCAGTAGCGCCCGCGCGTCACGCAGTTGACCGAGCATCGCCTGCGCAGCCGCCGCGATGCGAACGGCCGGCTGGTGTTTCGCCCCGCCCTCGAGCGCCTTCTGCACCAGCGGCTCGGTCGGCAGGTCCTCCCGCGTTGCCAGCTGCACCAGCGAATCTACCGTGGGGATCGCGACGGCCGGCACGCGGCCTTCGAGCCGATCGCGCTCGGATTGCGCCGCGAGCGGGCTTGCGAGCAGCACTAGGATGAGACCAGGTCTCATCGCCACGTGGCGCGGACGATCACGATGGAGTTCTCGCGCCCGAAGTCGTCCTCCACGAGGCGGTCGGCCCAGTGGTCCGGCACCCAGCGCTCGCCATCCACGACGAACATGTACTCGTAGGCTCCGGTGGGAAGGACGACCGTCGCACGCCACACCCCGTCGTGATCGCGGTCTTCGAGCGGAATCGTGCCGGTGCGCCAGTCGTTGAACGAGCCCGCCACGTGCACCGAGTGAGCGTCGGGGAAGCGTCCGACGAACTGAGCGATGCCCTCGTGCTCGCCGAGCGCCGGGCCCCGTTCGTCGGCAGGGACGAGCGTGAGGAGCACGATGGCCGCGGCGAGCGCCAGGCTCCACGCGGGCCGAATCCGGAAAGTGACCGCCTGGGGAGTGGCGAACCAGCGGAGCAGCCGTCGCACCCTTTCCCCTGACGGCGCGGGCCGCCGGACCGCGGCCATCACCCGCGTCTCGAGCCCCGCACTCTGGGGAGGGACGGCCGCCGCCAGCAACGCCGCCGCACTCTCCAGCCGATCCACCACGCGCCGCAACTCGGGCGGCAGGCTCTCGCGGGCGATGTCGCCGTCGAGCGCCTGATGAATTCTCGGATCGATCGGATTCATGCGTGGTCCTCCAGTACCTGCAACAGCGCTTCGCGCGCGCGATGCACGCGCATCTTCAACGTCGGGATGCGCTCGCCGGTCACGGCGGCCATCTCCTGATAACTCAGCCCCTCCACATGCTTCAGCACGAACGCCTCGCGCTTGTCCGGCGACAGCCGGGCGAGGGCCTGCGCCACGAGCGCCAACTGCTCCGCGCGCTCGAGGGATGCCTCGTTGTCCGTCGAGTCGGCCACGGGCGGTGCCTCCTCCAGCGGAACGTCACCGACGGCCCGCCGCGACAGGTAGCTCTTGCACCGGTTCGCCACGATGCGATACAGCCACGTGCGCAGCCGCGACGGATCCCGGCAGCTCGCGAGGTGGCGGTACGCCCGGACCAAGCCCTCGGCCACGGCGTCCGCCGCGACGTCGCGGCTCCCCAGCATGCGCGTCGCGAACCGCAGCAGGCCGGTCTCGTAGCGGTGGATCACGAGACCGAACGCCTCGCGATCGCCGCCAAGCACGCGGGCCACCACCTCCGTGTCGGAGGGGTCCCCCCTCACATCCGTAGGACCTGCATGGAGATCAGGGCGTCACGCTAGCACGGACGCCGCACGGTGCGCCAGAGGGAACTCGCGGAGCGGGAAGCGCAGGAGTGTTTCGCGACGGAACCGGTCGACTAGCGCGCGGCCAGCACGTGCTGCGCGGCGAGGAGGTAGCTCGACGCGCGCACCCCTTCACCGGCCAACGCCCCCGCGAATGCCTCGAGGGTCGCCTCGGCGCGTCGGCGATAGCGGGCGTCCCCCGTGGCCTCGGCGAGCTGCAGCAGCACCCGCGCCGCCCAGGCGTTCGCCCCGGGGAGCAGATCGTCGAGCACCGGCTTGGCGCGGTCCGGGAGCGCGGGCGCCGCCGGATCGGTCAGGACGGCATCGAAGTACCCGCCCCCAATCGAGTCAGCGAAGTCCCGATCGAGCACCTCGACCAGATCCTGGGCGATGTCGAGGTAGCGCCGCCTGCCGTTGTAACCGTAGGCCGCGAGGCAGGCGCCGGCCAGTTGCACCTGGTCCTGCAACAGGCCATACACCCCCGCACCGCCGCTAGTGTGTCGCACACCGCGCCGGCGCGCGTACGCGCGCCGCAGCAGCGCGTCGAGCGCGCCCAGCGCGCGCCGCGCGGCAGCCGAGTCCCCCACTGCGGGCGCCGCCTCCAAGACCGACCCGATCACGTACGCCTCGCGGTCGGCGAAGACGGTGCCGCCCACCGCGGGGCCCAGCTCGCGGGCCAGGCGCTGCAGCGCGAACCGGGCGGCGTCGCGATAGCGCGGCGTTCCCGTCAGGGCCCAGCCGACTGCCAGGTTGCGCACGAGCCCCGCCCGCACCAGGCTCGGTGGGTCGTCCCGCGCGACGTCGGCGGTGGCGGCCTCCCCCGAGTCGACCATGAAGTCGAGCACGGTGCGTGCGGCGTCCAGGTAGCTCGAATCCCCGGTACGCCCGTACGTCGCAAGCAGCAAGCTCACCGCCTGGGTGTGCATGAAGCTCCCCAGGGCGGCGTGCGTGCCGGCCGCGGCCTGGAAGGTGGTGCGCACCGCGGCGACCTGCGACGCTACCGTCGCACGCTGCAGCAAGCCGCGCGCCCGCTCGGCATGCGTCACGGCGAGCTGCCGCACCAGGGCCGCGCGCTGCAGGATGACGCCGCGCTGCTCGCGGTAGCTCTTGGCGACTTCGGGGAGGAGCTGCTTCAGGCCCCGTCCGGTGACCGGATCGTCGGCCGGGAAGTAGGTGCCCCCGAAGAACGCAGAGCCGTCCGGGGTCAGAAACGCGGTGACGGGATAGCCCCGCAAGCCGGCGAGCCACTGCACGGCCGCCTCGTAGCGCCGGGCCACGTCGGGCCGCTCATCGCGGTCCACGCGCACCGGCACGAACAACGAGTCGATCATCGCCCCCAGCGCGGGATCGCCGTACACCTCCCGGTCCATCACCGCGCACCAGCGGCATTCGTCGGCGCCGACGTAGAGCAATACCGGTCGGTCGAGCCGCGCGGCGAGCGCGAACGCCTCGCGCCCCCACGGCTGCCAGCTCACGGGCTGGCGTGCCGCCCGTGTGAGGTAGCGCGTGCTCGACTGGGCCATGCGGTTGGTGAGGGGGCCGTGCTCGGAGACGCACGCGAGCGCGGCATACGACAGGAAGACCAGTGAGAGGGTTCGCATCGAGGGCGCCTGAAGAGATACCCTCGCCTTCGGGAGCACGTTCCCCGGGCAAGCGCGCGCTGGCGCGCGCGCCGCAGATGGGACGATGCCGGACGTGCAACGGCCTGGGCGGTGTCGCCGGTGAGATCGGGCGTGCGGTCCCTCCCTCGAGCCGAGCGATCCTATCCCAGGCCATGTGCAGTTTGTGCATTTGTCGACCGCCCGTCAATGAGGCACGACTGCAACACCCCGCGGCGGCGGCGGGGGGTGGTTATAGTTGAGGCATGTCCGACGTCACCCGTATCACCCCGAAACCCAACGGCCCGCTCATCGTCGAGGGTCCCGTCAAGATCGTAACCCAGGACGGCCGGGAGCTGCCGGTGCCCCCTCGCAAGGACGGCCGGCCTGCGGAAGTCGTTGTGCTGTGCCGCTGTGGAGGGTCGGCGACCAAGCCCTTTTGTGACGGAACTCACAAGCGCAACGGCTTCAGCGACGCCGCCCCAGCAGGCCTCGCTCCCACGGTTTAAGCGGGGGGTATTATGTTGTCACCGTCCTGGGCGGGGGGGTCCGGGGGCGGGGGGCGGGGAGAGCCGCCCGTGAACCCCGACCGAGCGTCCCCCAGCCCATTGCCCCTGCCCCCGAACGGAGGAGCGACATGGCGAAGGCTGGCAAAGCCCCGATGGCCGCGGACGAAGGGTACTGCGTGAAGTGCAAGGCGAAGCGGAAGATTTCGAACGCTCAGCAGGTCAAGATGGCGAACGGCCGGCCCGCCCTGAAAGGCGTGTGTCCGGTGTGCGGCACGGGGATGTTCAAGATCCTGCCGCCCAAGTGACCCGCTGATTCGAGCCGACAACCTCGGCCCCCGGTCGCGCCCAGCGGCCGGGGGCTTCTTGTTAGCGCGCCACCCGTCGTGTCCCGTTTCCCTGATAGGCGTAGCGGAACGTGATGCACGCCGTGCCCGCGTCACGGCAGTAATAGGCGAGCAGCTCGAGCTTCGCGTACTTGCCGCGTGGCGTCCGCACGGCGTACACGTGATGCTTCGAGGTGAGCAAGTGGCTGAGCATGCTGTACTCGTACCACTTCCCGACGGCCGGGTTCGTCGTGTCCGGCGCCGAGGCGTTGGCCGCGTAGCTTGCGGCGGGGAGCTCGACCACGGATTCGAACGGCACCTGCCCCAGGTCGACGATCCCCCCGCCCGGGGCTGCGATCAAATGGAACCGGCGGAAGGCCACGTCCCACCGCCCCGCCTCCACGACGGCGTTCCTGCCGAAATCGAAGCGGCGCCACCGGTCCGTGGCGGAGGCGTCCAGCGTGTACGTCGCGGGGCCGACGAGCGAGTCGCCCACGGCGGCAGGTGACGCGGCCGTCAATGCGAAGGGGGGATATTCGGGCTGGGTGAGGGATCCGATCAGGAGCGATGTGACCAACAGGAGGAACGCGCCGCCCATCACGAATACGAGGATGGGGGGGCGAGCGGTGCCGCTTCGCTCGGTCACGGCTCGGCCATGAACGGGTAGGTAAAGCTCCGCGGCGGGACGAAGTTCTCTTTCACCGAGCGCGGGCTCACCCAGCGGATGAGGTTGAGGAGGCTGCCGGCCTTGTCGTTGGTGCCGCTGGCGCGGGCGCCGCCGAACGGCTGCTGTCCGACCACGGCGCCCGTCGGCTTGTCGTTCACGTAGAAGTTCCCGGCGGCGAACCGCAGCGTCCGCTGCGCATCCTCCACGGCACGCCGGTCCTGCGCGAAGATCGCGCCGGTGAGCGCGTAGGGAGACGTCTGGTCGACGAGCCGGAGGGTCTCCGCCCAGTGGGACTCGGGATAGACATACAGCGACAGCACGGGGCCGAAGATCTCCTCACACATCGTGCGATAGGCGGGGTCGTCGGTCTGGATGAGCGTCGGCTCGATGAAGTAGCCGTCGGTATCGTTGGTGCCGCCTCCGGCGAGGATCTTGACGCCGGGGGCGTGCGTCGCGGCCTCGAGATACTCCCTGATCTTGTCGAACGCCTTCCGGTCGATCACGGCGCCCATGAAGTTCCGGAAGTCGGCCGGGTCGCCCGTCTTCACCTCCGCGAGCATGGCGAGCACCCGGTCGCGCACCTTGGGCCACAGCGTGGCCGGCACGTACGCGCGGGAAGCGGCGCTGCACTTTTGCCCCTGGTACTCGTACGCTCCCCGCACGATGGCCGTGGCGAGGGCGTCCCCGTCGGCGCTGGCGTGCGCCAGGATGAAGTCTTTGCCGCCCGTCTCGCCCACGAGCCGCGGGTACCCAGCGTAGCTCGAGAGGCGCTCGCCTACCCGCTTCCAAAGCGCCTGGAACACCTCCGTGGAGCCTGTGAAATGGATGCCGGCGAGACTGCGGTCGAGGAGGAGAGTGTCCGAGGTCTGAACCGCGGGGCCGGGCACGAAGTTGATGACCCCCGGCGGCAGGCCGGCCTCCTCGAGCAGCTTGAGGATGAAATAGTTCGAGAAGACCGCGGTCGCCGCGGGCTTCCAGACGACCGTGTTCCCCATGATCGCGGGCGATGTCGGGAGGTTGCCGCCGATCGAGGTGAAGTTGAACGGGGTGATCGCGTACACGAAGCCCTCGAGCGGGCGGTAGTCGAGGTAGTTCCAAGTGCCGGGCGCGGAGATCGGCTGCTCGGCGTACAGGCGCTCCGCAAAGTGCAGGTTGAAGCGGAAGAAGTCGATCAGCTCGCAGGCCGCATCGATCTCCGCCTGGTGCGCCGTTTTCGACTGGCCCAGCATCGTCGCCGCGTTCACGATCGGGCGGTAGCGGGTGGCGAGCAGATCGGCCGCCTTGAGGAAGACCGCGGCGCGCCGCCCGAGGTCCCAGGTAGACCAGTCGTGCCACGCCTCGCCCGCAGCCTTGATCGCCGCCTGGACCTCCGCCGGCCCCGCCTGATGCACCTTGGCGAGCACGTGGTGATGGCAGTGGGGCATCACGGCGTCGACGGTCTTGCCGGTGCGGACCTCCTTGCCGCCGATCACCAGCGGGATCTCCAGTTGGTGGGAGGAGAGGTCTTTGAGGGCCTTTTTCAACTCGACCCGCTCGGACGTGCCGGGGGCGTAGGAGAGCACCGGCTCGTTGGCGGGAACGGGTATCTTGGGAGTGGCGTTCATGACACGAAATCTAACTCACCCCCAGACCCGCATCGGCCACGTGCATCTGACCGTAGCCGATCTCGACCGCGCGCTCGCGTTCTATCGGGACGTGCTCGGCTTCGAAGTCACGACGCGCTACGGGGCTGATGCCGTGTTCCTCTCGGCGGGCGGCTATCATCACCACATCGGCCTCAACTCCTGGGCAGGCCGGGGAGCCCCGGCTCCCGCGCCCGGCACCACCGGGTTGTACCACTTCGCCATCCTGTTCCCCGATCGGCAGGCTCTCGCGGCGGCCGTGCGACGCGTGAGCGACGCCGGAATTCCGCTCGAAGGGGCCGCCGACCACGGCGTCAGCGAAGCCGTGTATCTGCGCGACCCCGACGGCAACGGTGTCGAGCTCTACCGCGACCGTCCGGAAAGCGAATGGCCGCGTGCACCTGACGGAACGCTCGTCATGTACACCCGGCCACTCGACCTCGAGGCGCTAGTGGCCGCGCAGTAGCTCGGGCGACACCGTTGCGGCCACTATCGGCTGAACCGGCAGCCGCTTCTCCCAGCGCGGCAGCATGTCCGGCAGGTTCGCCAGCTCCAAGGCCGAGACCGCCATCACGCTGGACGCCTGCATCAGGTCTGCCGCGATCGCCTTGTCGTACGTATCGGACTGGGAGTGATGGGTGTGGTTATAGCCGCGAGTGATCTGGTTGAAGTTGAACCCCGGCACCCCGTAGGGGATGAACGACAGGTGGTCCGTGCCCCCCTTCACGGCGTCGTTGATGGTGTCGGCGTTGAGGCGGTGGACCGGGGCCAGCAGCATGCGCCACAGCGCGTATGACTCGAGGTGGCCCTGGAGCGCCATCCCGGTGATGGCTCCCGCGCCGTTGTCGAGCACGATCACCGCCTGGATGGAGTCCGCGTCCGCAGCGTGCGCCTCGGCGTACTTGCGCGACCCCATGAGGCCCTGCTCCTCCCCCGTGAAGAGAATGAAGCGGATCGTGCGCTTGGGCTTGAGCCCCGACTGCGCGATGATGCGCGCGGCTTCGAGGGTGGCCATGGACCCGGTGCCGTTGTCGGTCGCGCCCGTCCCCAAGTCCCAGGAGTCGAGGTGCGCGCCCACGATCACGACCTGCCCCGGGTGCGCGCTGCCCCGGATCTCGGCGACGGTGTTCCACTGCGGCACCGAGTCCTTCATGGTCAGCGTGTTCTGGATGTTCGCCTCGAGGCGCGGCGTCACGCCCGCCCCGAGTAGCCGGTCGAACAGCGCGTAGTCCTCGTGCGCCACGACCACCTGAGGGAGCGGCAGCACCCGGGTCGGCGAGCCGCTCATGTTCAGCAGGTCTTGCTCCTTGCCGCCATCGAGCAGGATGCCCAGCGCTCCGGAATTCCGCAACACAAACGGCTGGTCGGTGCTGAACTGCGTGAGCCGCGCCCGTGCGGCGGAATCGAGGCGCTGCCCGCCGCCGAACAAGCCCCGGAACGCCGCCCGCTGCCGCTCGGAGTCGGCGGCGGCCATCGGCGGGCCGTCGTTGTTCCACACGAAGGAAGGCGGGCGCAGCATGACCCACGCACCCTTCACTTTCCCCTTGTTGGCGTCGAGACTCTCGGGCGTGCTGGCATCGATGCGCACGACCGGCCCGCTCACCGTCTTGCCGCTGGTGCCGGGCGCCCACGCCCAGCTCGCGGCCGCGACATCGTGTAAGCGCGGGGCAGTCATCCGCATCCACATTGGCCCGCGCGTCCAAGTGCCGCCGAAATTCCATTGCTCGAGGCGGGCGTCGAGCCCGTACTCTTTGAACCGGGCCATCGTCCAGTCGTTGGCGGCGCGGGCGGCGGGCGAGCCGGTCAGGCGAGGCCCGATCACGTCGGTGAGGTACTGCAGGTTCGACATCACCTGCGAGTGAGTCAGCCCCTGGTCGATGAGAGCGCCGGCACCGCTCGTGTCGACGGTGGGCGTCTGGCTGGCGAGCGGTCGGTGCAGCGGAGCGAGGGGGGCGAGCGCGGCGAGCAGCACGCTTGCCGCAGTGAGACGGAAGCGGTTCACGGGAGCAGCCCTCACAGGAAGTGCGTGTTCTCTACGTTACGCGCGGCAGGCTCAACCCGTTAGGCCGCGGACGGCTCTCCCGACCGGCGAGCGTCCACCGAGCGTTGCGGTGGGACGGGGAGGTTCACCGTGACGGTCGTCCCGCCCCCCGGCCGGGAGTCCACCTGGATACTGCCCCCGAACATGGCGCGCACGACGCTCTGCACCACGACGAGACCCATCCCGCTCCCCTCCCCGAACTGCTTGGTGGTGAACCCCGGCTCGAAGATGCGCTCGAGGTCTTCGGCGCGGATCCCCGCGCCCTCGTCGCGCACGGTGAGCCGCAGCGATTCGCCCACCTGCTCGAGACCCACCCGGATCGGCGCCGGCCGGCCAGCGCTCGCATCGGCGGCGTTGCGGACCAGGTTCACCAGCATGTCGTAGAGCGCGTTGGGATCGCCCTTGAGATAGACCTCGTCGAGCGTGGAATCGAACTCCAGGGGGAGCTTCTTATCCCGGAGCACGCGGCTCTCGAGCGTGCAGCAGGAGCGGACCACGCGCACGGCGTCGAACCGCTCCGAGCGCGCCAGCGTGCCGCGGGCGCGGTCCTTGATGGCGCGCAGGAAGTTGATGCCGCGGTCGATGTCGTCGACCACCTGGCCGAGCTCGTCGAGCATCTCGAGCCGTCGCGCGGCGGCGACCTCGGTCCAGCGGCCGAGCGCTTCCATGGCGAGCTGGAGGCCGGCCCGCGCCGCGGTCAACGGGTTCGAGACTTCGTGGGCGATGATCCCCGGCAGGGTGGCGAGGTCCTGCAGCGGATCGGCGTGCTTGGCGAAGGGCGTGGCGGGCACCTCGCGTCGGTCCAGCAGGCCGAGACAGAGCCCGGCGAGCTCGAGGGTGAGGCGCTCCCGGCTGCGGCGCTCCCGCCCTTCGGGCGGTGGGGCCGGCGGGCGGGAGCGCAGCGGGGCGACGACCCAATGCCCCTCGCCGGCGCGCGCCCCGACGAAGCGGCTGCCTTGCACGATATGGATGCCCCAGTGCCGGAGCGTGGCGTCGACGTCGAGCTTGCTGTCATGGTAGCCAGGGGTGGGGTCGCTCGACGCCTGCGGCTCGAGCTCGGCGCCGGCTGACACCTCCCACACCGTGACGGGCCGGCCACCGAGCGCCACGCTGGCCTGCCGCAGGATCTCGCGTCTGCCCTCCACGAAAGTCTCTGGTCCGCTCACCGAGGCTCCATAGGGGCGCACGGAAGGGCCGCGGCGGTCGACACGTGCGGCCGGCGCCGGTCACGACCGTACATCCAGCTGCAATGGGGGGCGCGCACTACATATGCGATATCGGCTCGGTGGCGTCAAGCAACGCGCAGTGCCGCCGGGTAGCGTGGGCGCAACAGGCTGCGCCGGCAGTTCCACCCCTTTGGCAGGTTGTCGCAGGGTGACGTATTCTTCCTTTATGCTTATGCTACGCGGTCCACTACCCATGAGGAGCACCGGCTGATGGGCCGCGACGCCCTCCCCCCCATGGCGGCTCGGACGGAGCCGGTCCCGCGGGCTGCCATCGGGGGCCTGCGCGACCGCGAGCGCATCCGCACGCTCGTGGTCCCCGACCACGACGACCTCGCCGCGCTCCTCGCGGAGCGCATCGTGGAGACCATCCGGCGCGAGGTGGCCGCGAAAGGCCGTTGCGTGCTCGGACTCGCCACCGGCAGCACGCCCCTCGGCATCTACCGCGAGCTGATCCGGCGGCACCAGGCCGGGGAGCTGGACTGCTCCGCCGTCGTCACGTTCAACCTCGATGAGTACTACCCGATGCCGCCCGACAGCCCGCACAGTTACCGGCGGTACATGTGGGAGAACCTGTTCGCCCACGTGAACATCAAGCCGGAGAACGTGCACATCCCCGACGGCAGCACGCCGCGGGAGCGCGTGGCCGAGCACTGCGCGGCGTACGAGCGCGCGATCGTCGAGGCGGGCGGGATCGACGTCCAGATCCTGGGGATCGGCAAGAGCGGGCACATCGGCTTCAACGAGCCCGGCTCGTCGGCGGACTCCCGCACGCGGCTCGTGACGCTCGACACCGTCACGCGGCGGGACGCGGCGGCGGACTTCTTCGGCGAAGACAACGTCCCGCGCGAAGCGATCACGCTGGGCGTGGCCACGATCCTCCAGGCCCGCGAAATCGCCCTCATCGCCACCGGCGAGCACAAGGCCGAGATCGTGCGGCGCGCGGTCGAGGGCGAGGCGTCGGCCGACGTCGCCGCCACGTTCCTGCAGGGACACCCCAACACGGCGACCTATCTCGACGTGGCCGCGGCGGCGGAGCTCACTCGGATCAAGACCCCCTGGCTCCTCGAGCCCGTCGAGTGGACGCCGGCCATGACGGAGCGCGCCGTCGTGTGGCTCGCCGAGCAGGCGGGCAAGGCGGTGCTGAAGCTCACCGCGCGAGACTACTCCGAGAACCATCTGAGCCCGCTGCTCGCGAAGCACGGCGCGCCGGGGCCGGTCAACGGGCTGGTGTTCAACCGGCTGCGGGACAAGGTCCGCGGCCGCCGCAAGTTGCCCTCGCGTCAGCGCATCCTCGTCTTCTCGCCGCACCCCGACGACGACGTGATCTCGATGGGTGGAATCCTGCGCAAGCTGTGGGAGAACGAGAACGCGATCATCGTCGCCTACATGACGAGCGGCAACATCGCCGTGTTCGACCACGATGTGCAGCGTCAGCTGGACTTCGTCGAGCGGGCCGCCGACACGCTGGGCGTCGACCGCGCCGCCGTGCGACGCGTGCGGGATACGGTGGAGGCGAGCTTCGAGCGCAAGGGACCCGGCGGGATCGACCTGCCCGTGGTTCAAGAGCTGAAGCGAATGATCCGGGAGTCGGAAGCGATCTCGGCTCTCGAGTCGGTGGGCCTCCCGCGCGGGGCTGCGCGGTTCCTCAACCTGCCCTTCTACCGGACGGGCGAGGTCCAGAAGCGCCCGATCGGACCGGAGGACGTCGCGCTGGTGCGCGCCCTGCTCGAGGAAGTGCGCCCCGACCTCGTGTTCGTCGCGGGCGACCTGTCCGATCCACACGGCACGCACCGCATGTGCAAAGCGGCCGTGGAGCGGGCCCTCGAGGGCTATGCCGCCTCGCGGCCGCAGGTCTGGCTGTACCGCGGAGCCTGGCAGGAGTGGCCCATCACCGACGCGGACGTGCTGGTGCCGCTCTCGCAGGACGAGCTGCGGGCGAAGATCTTCGCCATCTTCAAGCACCAATCCCAGAAGGACACGGCGCCGTTTCCCGGCGGTCACGACGATCGCGAGTTCTGGCAGCGGGTCGAGGCCCGCAACATCGAAACGGCGGCGCGGGCGGACCGCCTGGGCCTGCCCGAGTATTTCGCTATGGAGGCGTACGTGGTGGATCGTGACGGCCCCGCGGGACGCTGAAGCCCGCGCCGCCTCGCGGCGTCTCCTGGCAACGAGCGAGCGGGAGCTGCAGCGGATCGTTCTCGACATGCACGACGGCCCGGTGCAGGACATCTTCGCGGCCCTGTCCCAGCTCCAGGTGCTCGACCGCTCGCTCGCCGGAGATCCCACGGCGCAGCAGCGGGCCGGGCAGGCGGTGAGGCTGCTGGAGCGCGCCCTCGGCGAGATCCGCAACTTCATCGGCGTGTTTCGGCCGCCGGGCTTCGAGCGCCGCGCCCTCGGCGAGATCATCGAAGGGCTCGCCGTACAGCACGAGACCCTCACCGACCAGGCGATCGAGCTCGACCTGCCGGCCGACCTCGGTGACTGCGCCCTGCCGACCAAGATCGCGATCTACCGCATCCTCCAGGAGGCCCTGGCCAACGGCCACCGGCATTCCGGGGCGGCGCGGCAGCGCGTGAGCGTCGATCGGCGCGGCAGCTCCCTCGCCCTGATCGTCGCGGACGACGGCAAGGGGTTCGATCCCCAACGGGTGCTGGCGAGCGAGGAGGACGTAGGGGTGGAAGGGGGGCACTTCGGGTTGCGCGGCATTCAGGATCGCGTCGAGATGCTGGGCGGCACCTTCGCGGTCGACAGCGCGCCCGGTCGCGGGACGTCGCTGACGGTCACCCTGCCGGCCGAGTGAATCGCACGACATGATTCGGGTGTTGCTGGCGGACGACCATGCGATCGTGCTCGAGGGGCTTCGGGCCCTGCTCGAGGGCGAGCCCGATATGAAGGTGGCCGCGTGGACCACGGACGGCACCGAGGTGCTGAAGCTGGTACAGCAGCACAAGCCCGACGTGGTAGTGCTCGACCTCGAGCTGACGAGCATCAAGGGCACCGAGGTGATCACCGCGCTGCGGCACCGTCCCGCCGCGCCCAAGGTGCTGGTCCTGACCGCTTACAATGACGGCGACTCGCTCCGGTCAGCGCTCGACGCCGGCGCGGACGGGCTCGCCCTCAAAACCGAACCGCCGCAACAGACGCTCACCGCAATCCGGCAGGTCCACGGGGGGCAGCTGGTCTTCCCGCAGGCCGCGCGTCGCTGGATCGAAGGCCGGGGAGCGGGTACCCCGGGAGACTTGACGCCGCGGGAGCGCGAGGTCTGGAGCCTCGTCGCCGGGGGGCTCACCAACCCGCAGATCGCCGAGCGCCTCGGCCTCTCGGACAACACGGTCAAGTTCCATGTGCAGCACCTGTTTTCGAAGTTGGGCGTCAAGAACCGCACCGAGGCGGCCCTCAAGTATGCGCACGGCTCCCCCCCTCCCCGCCCCCCCCGGTAGGGCCACGAGCACAGTCAAGACCGCAGGCGCACCGTCCAGAGGACGGCACAAAGGCGCGCCGACGCGTCGTGGCTGTGTCCCGCGATCCAAAGAGTGCCGCCTGCTTCCTCCGAGACCGCTGCCGCGGAGCTGTGCTCGCCCCCCAGCGTGCCCAGGTCCACCATCGTCCCGTCCGGCGTCCGGAGAAACGCGTGGGTGACGGGAAGGCCCCGGCGATCGGCTTCCCCGGTCTGGCTCACTCCCACGATGCAGCCGAGATCGTTGATGTCGCTGGCACAACTCGTCCGCCCCCCGAGCGTTCCCAAATCGACGATGCCGGCCTGCTCGCTCCATAGGAACGCGCGACCGCTGCCGCCCACGATCTCGCTCCGGTTGTTGATCCCAAGAGCCATGCTAGCGGTTCCGAGCGTGCCGAGATCCCGCATCCCGCCCGTCACCGTCCAGAGGAAGGCGTGAGGCTGGCCCAGGCTCGTCTCGGAAAAGCCCACGACCTCTCCCAGGTCGTTCACGTCGTGCGCGATGCTGGTCGCCCCACCCAGAGTCCCGACGTCGAGCATCTTGCCCGGCTCGGAGATGAAGAAGGCGTGCTTGGCGAGCGCCCCTCCTCCTCCAATCCGGCTGTGCCCAGCGACCTGTCCCCGCCGGTTGATCGCCAGCGCTTCGCTTTCGTTCCCGCCAAGCGTACCGAGATCGAAGCTCGTGCCCTCGGACAGCAGGTAGGCGTGAAACGCGGCAAAACCGGTATCCCCGCCGCCCACGATGTCGCCCAGCTCGTTGATGTCGTTGGCCGAGCTGTTCACGCCCGTCGAGGGGCGCAGGTCGACGATCCCTGAGCCCTCTTTCCAGATGAACGCCCGGCTCCGCCCCAAGCTGTCCCGGCCCGTGCCCACGACGTGGCCGCGCCGGTTCACTGCCTTCGACTGGCTGACCGCGCCGCCCAGCGTGCCCAGCTCCTGAATGGACGCATCGGTCGACGCGGCCACCGGGGAGCGGTGGGACGCGCTCACACGGCGGGCCTGCGCCCGAGCTGCGTGCTGGCCCACATTCCTGCCTGCACCGCCGTCTCGGCGCTGGGTCCCTCGAACCGCTGCACCAGGATGCTGGCGCGACCGTTGCGGCTGACGGCGACCATGTGGAGGATCGACGCCTCGCCCTCGACCGGAGTGTACTTCAGCCGCAGCTGCGCCCCGCCGGCTTCACCCGCGGAGCCCAGCGGAATCGCGGGCCGCGCGCGGGCGTTGTAATCGTCCACCCAGGCCTGGAGCACGTCCATCGCATCCTTCTGACGTCCCTGCTCCGCCATGCTGAGCCCCTTTCTATGGACCCGAGAGACCCGGGTCCCTGCTCTCGGTCCGGAGCTGATCCAGGATCAGGTCACCCTGGCCGGTTTCGAGCAGCCGGTAATGCGGCTGACCTGCGATGTCGCGACCGACGACCTGGGCGCAGTAGGCGGGGAGCCAGGCAGGATAATGCCCGGGTGTGCCCCACCCGCTCGTGTCGAACGCCGTTCGCCCGTCCGTAACGCGCAGCAGGGCGAGGGCACAGTCTTGGGCGGCGCGCAGGGCTTCCGGCGCGAAGGCCGCCGTGGCAAAGAGGATCCCGGCCTCGACACCCGCTTCCGCGAGGTGCTCCCTGAAGGATTCGATGTCGGGGCGCCCGATGAGCGCCTCCTGTCGCCGACAGCCGATGAGCGCCAGGCGCTGCCAGTCGGCTCGGCTCACTACGCCTTTGAGCTCAAGAAGATAGCCGGGCTCGGCGTGTACCTGGGTCGAGCGCCGATGGAGGCTCAAGGCCGACACCTCGAGGCCGACTTTCCGCAGCTCGCGCACCACGAGGATCTCGAAATACTCGGGCGTGAGCGCTGGAAGTTCGGGCATCCGGTAGACTAGACCGACCGCCCAGGTATCGCCACCCCCTCCGAGAATTCCGCGGCAGCGCGTGCTTGACGGGGGTTGCGCCCTCCGACTCATGTCCCTATATCATCCGGGCAGTCGGCTCGAAAGCTTCGCGCACCCACCTCAATCTCGAGCGCGGAGGGGACTGTATGCAGGTCGGTCGACGGGATTTCTTGCGGCTCACCGCCAGCGCCGGGGCCGGAACGGCGATCGGCGGCCTGGTCGGGCTCGGCGTGACACTGGCGCCGGCGGAAGCACGAGCGCAAGCGCTGCGCATCAAAGACGCCAAGACCACGCCGAGCATTTGCCCGTTCTGTTCCGTCGGGTGTGCGACCCTCATCCACACCGTCGACGGCAAGATCGTGAACATCGAAGGCGATCCGCGCAGCCCGCACAACGAGGGCACCCTCTGCCCCAAGGGTGCGGCGATCTACCAGCTCCACATGAACCCGAACCGGGCCACGAAGGTGCTGCACCGCAAGCCCGGCGCCAAGGATTGGGACGTCGTGGAGCTCGAGTGGGCCATGGACCGCGTGGCAGAGCTGACTAAGAAGACCCGAGACGAGACGTTCATCGAGAAGCTCCCCAACGGGAAGCTCGTGAACATGAGCCCCGCAGTGTTCGCGCTCGGTGGCGCGACCCTGGACAACGAGTTCAACCACGTGTGCCAGAAGTTTTGGCGCGGGTTGGGGGTCGTCGCCATCGAGAATCAGGCCAGGATATGACACAGCTCTAGCGTCCCCGGTCTGGGGACACGGTTCGGACGCGGCGCGGCAACCCTGTATCCGCGCAACCTCGAGCACACCGACTGCTTCGTGGTCATGGGCTCGAACATGGCGGAGTGCCACCCGGTGGCGTTCCGCTGGCCCATGAAGGCCAAGTTGAACGGCGCGAAGCTCGTCCACGTCGACCCTCGCTTCACCCGCACCAGTGCCATGGCGGACCTGCACGTGCAGATCCGCGCGGGCTCGGACATCGCATTCCTCGGTGGACTGATCAATTACGTCATCAACAGCAAGCGGTGGAACACGGACCCCTTCTTCAAGGAGTTCGCGGTCAACTACACCAACGCCGCGACGATCATCAGTGAGGACTTCAAGGACACCGAGGAGTTGGACGGCGTGTTCTCAGGCTTGGTGAAGTTCTCAGAGCCGCCGTTCTGGCCGTACAATGGGCTCGAGGGTCGCTACGACAACGCCACCTGGGCGTACAAGCGCGGCCCCAAGGCTCCCGGCCCGGCCACGAAGGACTTGATCGCCAAGCGCGCCGGCCCGCCGTTCGACGACCTGGTGCGGTCGCTCAAACCGGGGCCGGCCGAGAAGGATCCGACGCTCCAGAATCCGCACTGCGTGTTCCAGATCTTGAAGCGGCACTTCAGCCGCTACACGCCCGAGATGGTGGAGCAGGTGTGCGGCTCGCCCAAAGAGAAGTTCATCAAGGTGGCCGAGCTGCTGCTCGAGAATTCGGGTCGCGACCGGACCAGCGCGTTCGCCTACGCGGTTGCGTGGACGCAGCACACCTACGGCGTTCAGATGATCGGCTGCTGCGCGCTGCTGCAGCTCTTGCTGGGCAACATCGGCCGACCCGGTGCCGGCGTGATGGCCCTGCGCGGCCATGCGGCGATCCAGGGCTCGACCGATGTGCCGACGCTGTACCACAGCATCCACGGGTACATGAACGCGCCGTCGGCGCTGCGGCCGCACGAGACGCTGCGGGACTACATGGCGGCCGAGACCAGCCCCACGAGCTATTACGGCAACACGCCGAAGTTCCTCGTCTCGTATTTGAAGTCGATGTACGGCGCGGTGGCGACCACCGAGAACGACTTCGGCTACGACTGGCACCCGAAAATTCTCGGCGATCACTCGCACATCGCCATGTTCGCCGCCATGGCCGAGGGCAAGGTCAAGGGGATGTGCTGCGTCGGGCAGAACCCCGCCACGTCGCTCAACGGCGGGGCGACCCGGCGGGCGCTGCGCCAGCTCGACTGGCTCGTAGTTAAGGACAACTGGCTCACCGAGACGGCCACGCACTGGTATTTGGGCCCCGAGGTGAAAAGCGGCGAAGTGAAGATCGAGGACATCAAGACCGAGATCTTCTTTTTCCCGTCCACCCAGATCGCCGAGTACGACGGCAGCTTCACGAACACGCAGCGCATGCTGCAGTGGCACTCCTTCGCCGCGAAGGCCCCGGGCGACTGTCGCACCGACAGCTGGTTCTACCACAACCTGGCGAAGCGGCTCAAGAAGGCGTACGCCGGCTCGAAGCTGCCGCGTGACCAGGGTTGGAACAACCTCACCTGGGACTTCGATCCGGATGCGGGCGAGGAGCCGCTCTATCCCGGTGAAATCAGCGCGCGCAAAGTGCTACGGGAGATCAACGGCTATCAGACGGCCGATCCGAAGCAGCATCTCAAAGGCTTCGCCGAGCTGAAAGACGACGGGTCGACGACGTGCGCGTCGTGGATCTACTGCGGCTGCTACCCGGCGTGGGATCAGAACCTCACCGCGCGGCGCGAGCCCGATCCGCCGGGCGTGCCGGGCGCACACCTGAAGTGGGGTTGGGCCTGGCCGGCCAACCGGCGCGTCATGTACAACCGCGCGTCCGCCGACCTGAAGGGCAACCCCTGGAGCGAGCGCAAGCGCTGGATCTGGTGGGACCCGAGCTTCGTGAACCCGCCCGATGCGAAGACCGGGAAGCCGGTGCCCAAGGGAAAGTGGGTCGGCTACGACGTGCCCGACTTCGGCGCGACGAAGGCGCCCGACGCGCAACCCAAGCCGGACGGCATCGGCCTCGACGCCCTGTCCGGGACCCAGCCGTTCATCATGCGAGCGGACGGCAGAGGCTGGCTGTTCGTGCCCGCCGGTCTCGTGGACGGCCCGCTGCCGACGCACTACGAGCCACACGAGTCGCCGATCCACAACCCGCTGTACAAGCAGCAGACCAGCCCGGTGCACAAGGTCTGGGCGCCGGGCAAGCCCTACAACCAGCTCGCGGTGGTAGGCGACCCGAAGTTCCCGTACGTCATCAGCACGTACCGCCTCACCGAGCACTACTTGGCCGGTGCCATGAGCCGCTGGCTGCCGTGGCTCGCCGAGCTCCAGCCCGAGCTGTTCATCGAGCTCGGCAAGGGGCTCGCGCAAGAGAAAGGGATCAAGAACCTCGATTGGGTCGTCGTCTCGAGCCCGCGGGGCCACATCCGCGCAAAGGCGCTCGTCACCGACCGCATCGGCGTGATGAATGTCGGCGGCAAGCGCATCCACCACGTCGGCATGCCCTGGCACTGGGGCTGGATGGGCCTGAGCACCGGCGATGTCGTCAACGACCTGACCGCCTGGGTGGGAGATCCCAACGTGTCGATCCACGAGGGCAAGGCGTTCGTCTGCAACGTGGAGAAGGCGTGATATGGCCGAAGCCCTGGGATTCTTCACCGACACCACGGTTTGCATCGGCTGCAAGGCGTGTGAGGTGGCGTGCAAGGAATGGAACCAGCTCCCGGCCGAGAACGGCGGGGTCGGGACGCTGAGCGGCGACAGCTACGACAACACCCGCCGCCTCGACGGCATCCACTGGCGCCACGTCCGCTTCATCGAGCAGTTCAAAGGTCCGTACGACGGCCGCTGGCTGATGATGAGCGACGTGTGCAAGCACTGCGTCCAGGCGGGCTGCCTGGAAGTGTGTCCCACCGGCGCCATCATCCGCACCGAGTTCGACACGGTCGTGATCCAGTCCGACGTGTGCAACGGCTGCCGGGCGTGCATCGCCGCCTGTCCGTTCGGCGTGATCGACATCAACCCGGTGTCGGGCACGGCGCAGAAGTGCACGCTCTGTTATGACCGTCTCAAGGTGGGTCTCGAGCCCGCGTGCTCCAAAGCCTGTCCGACCGACTCGATCCAATTCGGGCCGATTACGGAGCTGCGGCAGCGGGCGCAGAAACGGGTCGAGCAACTCCGCGCCCAGGGCACCAAAGCCGACCTGTACGGCGCCGACCCGAACGGCGCGCTCGGCGGGCTCAACTCGTTCTACCTGCTTGTGGACAAGCCGGAGGTGTACGGCCTGCCAAAGCAGCCGCAACTGCCGACGCGCAATCTCAGCAAGACCGCCGGTTTCTCCGTGGCGAGCGCGGCGGTCCTGGGCGTGCTCGCGCTCGTCGGCCTGCGCAAGCACCGCATGGACGACATGGGCGGTCCGGGAGGAGGAGGGGGAGGCGGAGGAGGGGGGGGCCAAAACTAATGTCCGACACGTTCTTTAGCGGTGCGCCGCACTGGACATGGTTCATCATCCCCTACTTCTACGTCGGCGGGCTCGCGGGGGGCGCGTACTTCCTGGCGGCCATCCTGGCGTGGTTCGGTAAGCCCGAGGACCGCCCCGTGGTGCGGGCTGGGTATGACGTCGCCGCAGTCGGAGCGATTTTCTCCGGCCTGCTCCTGACGGTCGATCTGGGACAGCCGCTGCGTTTTTGGCACATGCTGTTCCAATCGGAGAACTTCCCGGCCGTCATGTTCAAGGCGTGGTCGCCCATCTCCTTCGGGGCATGGGCGATTCTCCTATTCGGGCTGTTCTCAGTGCTCTCGGCGCTCGGGGCCAGGGCCGAGGAGGGACGGCTCCAGAATGCGGCGCTCCGCGCCGTGGGCGGCGTCGTGCGCGGTGGTCTCGCCAAGCTCGTCTCAGGCGTGGGCGGCATCCTTGGCTTCTTCGTCGCCGGCTACACCGGGGTCCTGCTCTCGGTCACGAATCGTCCCATCTGGGCGGACAGCCCCTGGCTGGGTGCGCTGTTCCTCGTCTCGGGCGCCTCGACCGGCGCGGCCATGCTGATCCTCCTGGCGCCGGGACGGGGGGCCGCCCAACGCTCGCTCGAGTGGCTGTCGTCGTTCGACACGAGGGCGCTCGTGCTCGAGCTTCTGGTGCTCGCCCTCTTCCTCATCTCCCTCGGCTCGATCAACCGCGTGTGGCTGAGCTTCTGGGGGCTGGTCCTGCTCGTCGGCGTGGTCGGCGCGGGGATTCTCGCCCCGCTGCGGTTGCACGCGAAACCGGCGCAGGCCGCCAGGCTCGTGCTGCTCGGCGGCTTCCTGCTGCGGCTCGCCACCATGCTCGCCTCCGAAGGAATCGACCGCTACCGCGTGGCGGCTGGGATGTAGCATGTGCACAAGACGTCGAAATCGCTGGTGGCTGGGGCTGACCTTGGTCTGCCTGGCGGGTTGTGCTAGCCCCGAGGCCTCGCGCGTGCGAGGGGGCGGGCCCGGCGCCGATCTGGGCAACCACGACGCCGTCACCGAATTGCACCAGGGCGCGAGGATGTATTATCGGACGCCCTGCCGCACCCCAAAGGTGAAATGCTCTGGCCCCATGCCCGCCTTCGGCGCCCCAGGAACGTAGAGCTGCAAACGCTGGTGGCCGACGCCCGCCGCGAACGCCCCGAGTCCGAGGCGTGGCTCGGGCTGTTGGAGTCCGCCTTGGGCGAGAGCGAAGGCGGCGCCGTGTGGGAAGCCGCCGTGCCCCAAGCGGCGGCGGATCGCCCCGTCAAGGCGCCGCTGTTGTTTCGAGCGAAGCTTACAGTCGACGGGCGGGCGGCCCGGGGGTGGGTACGCCGGCTGCTCAAGCGCGCCGTCCGGGTAAGGCCGCGGCGGGTCGACGGTGTCGCGCTACTCGAGGCCGCGGTGTGTCAGGACGACGCTCGCATCGACGGGGTCGCCGGGGCGGCCGGCGCCGAGCCGCAGGCCCTCCGCGTGCTCGCCCAGCTGGCGGCACTGCCGCTGCTGCAGGCGTGCGGGCGCACGCTGACCCGCCACCTGCCGGGCACGTGGTGGGAGGGCTACTGCCCGGTGTGCGGCGCCTGGCCGGTGGTGGCGGAGTACACCGGGCTCGAGCGCAAGCGCCAGCTGCGCTGCGGGCGCTGCGGCACGGGATGGGCGATCCCGATGCTGCGCTGCGTTTTCTGCGACGAAACCAACCACGCGAAGCTCGGCTATCTCACGCCCGAGGGCGGTGAGCAGATGCGCAAGATCGAAGTCTGCCACACGTGCAAGGGGTACCTGAAGGGGCTCACCACGGTGCGGCCGCTCGCTGCAGGGGCGATCCTCCTGGACGACCTCAAGACGGTCCCGCTCGACGTCGCGGCCCTCGAGCGAGGTTACCAGCGGCCCGAACGGCCGGGGTACGCGCTGGAGACCCGGGTTTTGGAGGATGGTGGAGGATGGTGGAGGTGGTGGAGGATGGTGGAGGACCAACCTTCGCCGGGGCGCGGAGCGTGAACGGGGACGCGCCGACCCGCCCCGGCGAGATCTGCCGCGAGCTGCTCGCCGCCCTCGACGCGTCCGAGGGGAGACGCCGGCGTCGCAAGCGCGACACGACCCCCGACGCGATCGGCCTGACGATCAAGCGAGACCTCCTCGAACGGGCCATCGCGGCCGACCCCGCGCCGGACCAGTTCGAGGCCTGGTTGCACGGGCAATGTCTGGCCGCAGGCGGAGCCGAGGGCGGCGTACGGGCGATGGCGCTCTCGATCTTTGAGGAATGGCGCCTGGCGCAGGAAGCCGATTCGTTCCGCGACTGGCTGTCCCGCGGAGCGCCGTCGGACGACGCGCTGCGCGAGCAGCCGGCGCCGGACGGTGACCGCACCAGCACACGCCCGTCAAACACAACTCGTTAACGAGGGGGCACCATGCACGCCGGTGTGCGTATGCGAGTGGCGGTTCTCAGCGGCACCTTTGTCACGCTCCTAGCCTGCGGGGGCGGGGCCCGCGGGCGGGCAGCATATCCTGCCGGCCCACCGCCGGAGGTGGTGAAGCAGCTGCAGGTGCCCGAGAACCCGTACCGCATCATCTACTCTCCGCCGGTGAACTTGGCGAAGCCGCCCGATACCACGTCGCACGGCCGCAAGCCCGGGAGCTAGCGCTCCGACGGTGGCTGGCATCGAGATCCGGAGCTTAAGAAAACAGTTTGGCGATCTTCACGCGGTCGATGGCGTAGACCTCTCGATTCGCGACGGGGAGTTTCTGGTCCTGCTCGGCTCCTCGGGCTCCGGGAAGACGACGCTGCTGCGCATGATCGCGGGCCTCGAACGACCGACGGCGGGCGAGATTCACATCGGGGGCGAGCGCGTGGATGGCGACGTGCCGCCCCGGGCCCGCGGGATCGCGATGGTGTTCCAAAGCTACGCGCTCTATCCGCACCGGACCGTCTTCAAGAACATCGCGTTCCCGCTCGAAGCGGTGCGGACGCCCCGGAAGCAAATCGAGGAGAAAGTGCGCTGGGCGGCCGACATGTTCAGCATCACCCGCTACCTCGACCGCTACCCGCGCCAGCTCTCCGGCGGGGAGCGCCAGCGCGTGGCTCTGTGCCGCGCCCTGGTGCGGGACCCCAAGGTGTTTCTGCTCGACGAGCCCCTGGCCAACCTCGACGCGAAGCTGCGCAATACCGCCCGGGACGATCTCAAGCGGTTCCAGCGGCGGATCCAGACGACCACCGTGTACGTGACGCACGACCAGGTGGAAGCGATGGGGCTGGGCGACCGGATCGTGGTGATGGAGCACGGCAAGGTGCGGCAGGTGGGGACGCCACAAGAGGTCTACGAAGATCCCGTCGACACCTTCGTGGCGACGTTCGTCGGCCAGCCGCCCATGAACCTGCTCGACCTGCGCGACGCGTCGCTTCCTGCCGGCACGCTGGTCGGCTTCCGACCCGAGCACCTGCTCCCGCGCAGCGTCTTCGGCCCGGGCGAGGACCTGCGGACGTTGCGCTTCTCCGTGCGGCGCGTGGAGTACCTGGGATCCGATCGCTATGTGTACGGCTCCGTGCTGGAGAGCGCCGCGCCCGATGCCACGGTCATCGCGAAGCTGCCGGCGAACATCGCGCTGGCGATCCCGGAAGGCGAGACGCACGAGTTCGCCGTGCCGCGCCGGCTGCTGCGCTACTTCGACGCCGCCACCGGCTTGAGGCGGCCGCCATGACGCCGCGGCGCACGCTCGCCGACCGCGAGGAGGTGCTGGGCGGCGTGATGCTCGCCCCCGCCCTCGCCTATGTGATCTTGCTCGTCGGGGTGCCCTTCGTCCTCGCGATCGTGCTGAGCTTCAGCGACGCGACCGCCGGCAGTCTCCGCTTCGGGTGGGCCGGCCTGCGGAATTACGCCGCCATCCTCGCCGATCCCATCTTCCTCAGGGCGCTGCGCAACACCGCCGTCGTGACGATCGGCTCGCAGGTGCTCGTCGTCGTGCTGGCGACGGCCGCCGCCCAGGTGTTCCGCACCACGTTCCGGGGCAAGCGCTTCGCCCGGTTTGTCTTGCTGTTGCCGTGGGCGGTGCCGGTGTCGCTCGCGGCGATCGCGTGGACCTGGATCTTCGATTCGACGTTCAGCGTGATCAACTGGACGCTCAAGGCGGCCGGCCTGCTGCACGGCTGGTTGTACTGGCTCGGCGAGCCTGGGCTCGCCCTGCTCGCGATCATCATCGTGCAGGCGTGGCGGATCTTCCCGTTCGCGACCGTGATCGTGCTCGCGGGGCTGTCGTCGATCCCGCAGGAGATCGTCGAAGCGGCGATCGTGGACGGCGCCGGATTCTGGCGGCGGTTGTTTCAGGTGGAATTGCCGCTGCTGCTGCCGGTCGTCACCGTCGCGGTGCTGTTCGGCGTGGTGTACACGGCGACCGACCTGGGCGTAGTGTACATCCTCACGGGCGGCGGGCCGGCCAACACCACGCACGTGCTGCCCACGCTCGCCTTCCAGCGCGGCATCCTCGGCGCCGATCTCGGGCAGGGGGCGGCGATCGCCGTGTTCCTGCTCCCCTTCCTGATCGTCGTCGCGATCGCAATGCTGCGGCTCGCCCGCCGTGCCGAGGTCGGGGCGCGATGAAGCGGGTGGCGCTGTACGCCGCGGCGCTCGGCTTCGTGGTCTTCGCCGGGTTTCCGTTCTACTGGATGCTGGTCACCACGTTCAAGCAGAATCGCGACCTCTATGTCGGCGCGTCGGATCTGAGCCACATCCCGTGGATCTTCAACGACCCACCGACGCTCGAGCACGTCAAACTGCTGTTCGGACAAACGGACTTCCCCCGTTGGGTCCTGAACACGTTGCTGGTGGTCGCGGCGGTCGTGGTCATCACGGTGGCAGTGGCGGTCCCGGCCGGCTACAGCCTGGCCCGGCTCGCCGGCCGCTGGGGCGAGCGCATGGGGATGGGCATCTTTTTCACGTATCTCATCCCCCCCACGCTGTTGTTCGTCCCGTTCTCGCGGCTCGTCTCGCTGCTCGGCCTGCAGAACTCGCTCGCGTCGCTGATCCTGATCTATCCGACCATGACGATCCCGTTCTGCACCTGGCTCGTGATGGGGTTTCTCCGCTCGGTCCCGTGGGAGATCGAGGAGCAGGCGATGATCGACGGATACAGTCGCCTCGCCGTCATCCTGAAGGTCGCGCCGCGGCTGATCGTGCCGGGGATCCTGACCGTGGTAGTCTTTAGCTTCACGCTGGTGATGCAGGAATTCGTCTACGCGTTGACGTTCATCAGCTCGGTCGAGAAAATGACGGTGAGCCTAGGCGTCCCCATCGCGCTGGTGCGCGGCGACGTGTACCACTGGGGGGCGCTCATGGCGGCCGCCCTGTTCATCAGCATCCCGCTGGCGATCGTCTACAACCTCTTTATCGACCGCTTCATCCAGGGCTTCACGATGGGCGCCGTGAAGGGATAAACCGTGCTCTGGCGCATCCGGTCGGACCGGCTCAGAATTGAGGCCGGGGCCGATCTTTCACCACCCTTTCACACGGGGGGGATGTCATGAGAATCCGAATGGCATCGTTCTTCGGGCTCGCTGTCGCTGCGATGTCCATCATCTGGGGTGCCGCCTCCGCCGCGGCCCAGCAGCCGGCGGGGCAGGTGGTCAAGCTGGGAGAGGGGGAGACGCTCACCATCAGCGGCTTCATAAACGCCACGATCTTCACCGACCGGGGGCTGTTCGGCTCGTTCGGACAGGGGCAGAACGCCGAGTGGGCGGCCGCGCCGGCTAACCAGCCGGCGACCGATAAGATGTTCACCGACGCCGACGTCCGGAACACGCGCATCAATTTCACCTTCAACGCCCCGGCGGTGCTCGGGAAGTGGGCGCCGAGAGCTGTTCTCGAATCCGACTTCTTCGCTCCGTTGACCCTCGTCCCACCGTTCCAGGACGAGCAACCAGCGCTGCGCGTCCGGTTCGCGTACGTCGACCTGACGAACGGCCGTACGACCGTGCGGATCGGGCAGTTCTGGTCGCCCCTGTTCGGTGAGGTGCCCGTGTCGGTGACACACCTGGCGTTCCCACTCGGCTACGGTGCCACAGGCATGGTGGGCTGGCGGTTCCCGGGAGTCTTTTTGTATCACGACCTCACCTCCGGGAAGCCCGTCAACGTCCAACTCCAGTTGGCCGCGTTCAAGGGCTCAGGACCGTTCACCGCAGGCAACGCGCGCGATTCGACGAACAACATCGGCAACGGAGAAGCGTCCGGGCTTCCACAGCTCGAGGCGCGGCTCAACTTCGCGAAGAGGACCCCAAAGCTCAGCTGGAGCGGCTACGTCGTCGGCCACATCGATTGGAAGGACACGACCGGCACAGGTGTCACCGGCGACAAAAACCTGACGGCTTGGGGTTTCGAGGCTGGCTTCAACGTCGCGCCGAGCAAGTTTACACTGCACGGGAACTTCTACTACGGGAAGGACCTCGGGCAGCAGTTCGCCCATATCACGCAGACCGTGAGAAAGATCCGGGGGTGGGGCGCCTGGGCGCAGGCGGGATACGACTTCGATCCCCACTGGGGCCTGTGGTTCTATTACGGGATGGACCAGCCCAACGCGCAACGGTACGCGACCGAGACGGGGCTGACCCTCGCCCGCCAGCTGAACCACGATGCCGACGCGTTGTTGCGCTTCCGGGCGGGCCGCTACGCGCTCGGGCTCGAATACTTCCGCGCGGTGACCCGGTTCAACACCGGCCCGGCAAGCGCCGACCAGGTCGCCCTCAGCGTGCTATACACGCTCTGACATGAGCCCGACTCGCAGCGGAGCGCTCACCGCCCCGCTGCGAGTCGTTTCACCGCAGGCAAACGGAGGGTAGGTCCATGGCGAAGCGCAAGGGAATAGATCGGCGCGAGTTCGTCACCACGACGACCGGGGCGGCCGCAGCCGTCGCCCTGGGTCCCACGATCCGAATCAAGCGCCGGCAGAAGACGCTCAAGATCCTCCAGTGGAGCCACTTCGTCCCCTCGTACGACGGGTGGTTCGACAAGTACGCCAAGGACTGGGGGACTGCAAAGGGAGTGGAGGTCACGGTCGACCACATCGCCCTCGCCGACCTGGGGACGCGGGCCAACGCCGAGGTCGCAGCGCAGCAGGGGCACGATCTGTTCCAGTTCCTGTCCCCCCCCGGGGCGTTCGAGCCGCAGGTGCTCGACATGGCGGACGTCGTCCAGGAGGCCGAGCACCAGAACGGGCCGATCCTCGACCTGTGCAAGCGCAGCACGTACAACCCGGTCACGCGCAAGTGGTTCGGCTTCAGCGATAACTACGTGCCCGACCCCGGGGACTACCTGAAGAGCCTCTGGACCGAGATCGGCATGCCGGACGGCCCCGTCACGTGGGAGGACCTCGTCAAGGCGGCGCCGCTGATCAAGAGTAAGCACCCGGAGATCCAGATCCCGATCGGCATCGGGATGTCGCAGGAGCTCGACTCGAACATGGCCGCGCGCGCCATGCTGTGGTCGTTCGACGGCTCCGTGCAGGACCAGAACGAGAACGTCGTCCTCAAGTCGGATCACGCGCTCGAGGCCTTGGAATTCGGCGTGCGTCTCTTCAAGGCGGGCATGAACCCGTCGGTCATGAGCTGGAACGCCGCGTCGAACAACCAAGCGCTGAACGCCCGCCAAACCGGCTACATCCTCAACTCGATCTCCGCCTACCGCACGGCACAGGACAACAAGTTGCCGGTGGCGGACGACATCTTCTTCGTTCCCGCGCTGAAGGGGCCGCGCGGGACGCGGTGGGCGAGCGAGCACGTGATGGGGATCTACGTGATCTGGAAGTTCGCCCAGAGCCCGGACGTCGCCAAGCAGTTCCTGCTCGATCTGATAGGTCGCTATCGCGACGCGGTCCTGGGGAGCAAGCTCTACAACTTTCCCTCGTTCCCCGGCTCGGTCGCGGACCCGGGCGTGGCCGTGGGGCAGAAGCCCGCCTCAGGCAACAAGTGGTTGGAGCAGGTCACGGCGAACGACCCCTTCGGCTCGAACCCGCCGGCGAAGCTCAAGCCGATCAGCACGGCGCTCCAATGGGCGACCAACATCGGGCACCCGGGACCGGCCAACCCGGCGGAGAGCGAGGTGTTCGACACATTCGTCCTTCCCACCATGTTCGCCAACGCGGCGACGGGGCGGATGAGCGCCAAGCAGGCGCTCGACGAGGCGCATCAGCAGGTGAAGAAGATCTTCGAGAAATGGCGCAGCAAGGGACTGGTCGCCGGAGGGTCGGGCGACCGTGCTTGACAAGGGGTCGTTTCCGCCGGAACCTGGCATGTCCACCACCGACCAGAGGGAGTTATGACCGCTCCTCAACTCGCCACGAAGGACCTGCGACGTGTCGTCATCGCCGCCGCCGTCGGGAACGTGATCGAGTGGTACGACTTCTACATTTTCGGGAGTCTGGCCGCGCTGCTGTCGGTCAAGTTTTTCGCAGCAGGCGCCTCCGGCAGCGCGCTCATCAAGACGGTCGGAACCTTCACGGCCGGGTTCCTGATCCGCCCGTTCGGAGCCTTCGTGTTCGGCCGCATCGGCGACATCGTGGGCCGCAAGTACACCTTCCTCATCACGCTGAGCGGCATGGGTCTGGCGACGGCTTTCATCGGCCTCGTGCCGAGCTACGCCCAGATCGGCGCAACGGCGGGGATTCTCCTGTTGCTGCTTCGCCTCATCCAGGGGTTGTGCCTCGGCGGCGAGTATGGCGGCGCCATCACGTACGTCGCCGAGCATGCTCCGGACGACAAACGAGGCTACTACACCGGCTGGCTCCAGACGTCGCCCACGCTCGGAATCGTGGTGTCCCTGGTCGTCATCATCCTGACGCGCGAGATAGTGGGGACGGAGGCGTTCAACGCGTGGGGGTGGCGGATCCCGTTCCTGCTCTCGCTCCTCATGGTCGCGATCGCCATCTACATCCGGCTGCAGCTTCAGGAGACGCCGATCTTCCAGGCCATCAAGGCGAAGGGACAGACGTCGGCCAATCCCTGGCGCGAGGCCTTCTGGAGTCAGAATATCAGATACGTGCTGATCGCTAGCGTCGTCGTGATCGGCGAGGGGGTCGTGTGGTACAGCGGCCAGTTCTGGGCGCTGTATTTCATCCAGCAGGTGCAGAAGCCTGACGTCCTGCACCCGGCTATCATCACGGGCCTCGCGCTGCTCATCGCCACACCGTCGCTCATCTTTTTCGGCTGGCTCTCTGACCGGATCGGTCGCAAGCCGATCATCCTCGCCGGGTTCTTCCTCGCGGCGGTCACGTACTACCCGCTCTACACGGCGCTCGGCAACGCCGCCAACCCGGCCAACATCAACTACCCGCTGTCGATCTTGATCGTCGCGATCATGGTCTCCTACGTGGGCATGGTGTACGGCCCGATCGGCGCGTTCCTCGCCGAGTACTTCCCGGCGCGCATCCGGTACTCGTCCGTGTCGGTGCCATATCACATCGGCAACGGCTGGGGCGGCGGACTGGTGCCCGTCATCACGACCGCGGCGTATGTGTCCGCGCAGGCAGCGGGGTTAACCATGTCGCAGAGCCTGGGCCACGCGCTGGTCTATCCCATCACCGTGCCGGCCGTGGCGTTCCTGCTCAGCCTGTTCCTGATGCCGGAGACGCGGAAGATCAGCATCTGGCAGCCCGCAGAGGTGCGCGTCGGCGCCAGAGGCTAAGTGAACGGCCGGGCGCGCAGCACGCGGCGCCCTTCCCCGAGGCTCGAGGCGCCCCGACGAATTCGGTCGGGGCGCCTTCCCTCTGCCTAGGAAGTGACGAGGACGACCATGACTAGCTCCGTCGCACCACCGGCTCGCGCTGCGGCGCCCCCCGTTCCCTGGCGTGTCTGGTCTGTGGTGCTCGCATCCACGAGCGCCGTGGTCGGCGTCATGTGGGACATTTCCTGGCACCGCTCGATCGGGCGCGACACCTTCTGGACCCCGGCTCACCTGGCGATCTACGTCGGTGGCGCGCTCGCCGGCGTCTCGTGCGGCTGGCTCGTCCTGCGGACCAGCTTCGCCGGGACTCCGGACGAGCGAGCGGCGAGCGTGTCGTTCTGGGGCTTTCGCGGTGCGCTCGGCGCCTGGGTGTGCATCTGGGGCGCCATCGCGATGATTGTCTCGGCGCCGTTCGACAACTGGTGGCACAACGCCTACGGACTCGACGTCAAAGTCCTGTCGCCTCCGCACGTGATCCTCGCCCTCGGCTTCACCGGCATCCAACTGGGCGCGATGCTGCTCGTGCTCTCGCTCCAGAACCGCGCCGCCACCGACGCCGGCCGGCGGGCGTCCGGCTTGCTCCTGGCGTACGGTGCCGCGATCCTGCTTCAGAACGTCTCGATCATGGGGATCGAGCAGGTCGGGTTTGCCAACGACGCCCATAACGCGCTGTACTACAAGGTCGCGGCGGGGACCTTCCCGCTCCTGCTGGTGGCGGTCGCCCGCGCCGCGCGCATCGCGTGGCCGGGGACCACGGCGGCAGCGTTCTACATGGCGATCTCGCTCGTCATGATCTGGATCCTCCAGCTCTTCCCTGCGACGCCGAAGCTCGCCCCGGTGTTCAACCCCGTCACCCACATGGTGCCGCCGCCGTTCCCGTTGCTGCTCGTCGTTCCAGCCGCGGTGGTCGACCTGCTGATGCGGCGCGCGGGGCCAGGCCGGGACTGGCGGCTGTCCGTGCTCGCGGGGCTCGCCTTCCTCGCGGTGTTCGTCGTGGTGCAGTGGTTCGTTGCCGAGTTCCTCCTGTCCGCGCACGCCCGCAACTTCTTCTTCGGCGCGGACCAGTGGGACTACACGGCGCGGCTCGGACCCTGGCGCTACCAGTTCTGGAGCATCAAGCCTGATCCGGTGACGGCCCAGGGTCTCGCGGTCGCGGCCGGGCTCGCCATCGCGTCGGTGCGGGTTGGTCTGTGGTGGGGCAACTGGATGCAGCGGCTGCAACGATGAGACGTTGCCTGGCCCGCTTGCTCGCGCTCGGGGCAACCGCCGTCGTCACCTCCGCCCATGTCGGCAGCCCCGACACCTACTTCGAGGGCGTGGCGGGACCCTACCCCATCCGCGTCATCATCCGCAACCCCGGCGTCGTGCCCGGCCTGGCGCAGATCACGGTGCGCCTGCTCGACCCAGAGACCGTGCGCCGGGTGCTGGTGCTGCCGGTCTATTGGGATCCCAGAACGGCGGCCCCGCCCCCGGCCGATGTCGCCCAGCGCGTTCCGGGAGACTCGACCCTCTACAGCGCGGCGCTGTGGCTGATGCGTGGCGGCTCCTACAGCGTTCAAGTGACGCTGGAGGGCGCGAGCGGCACCGGCACGGCACTCGTCCCCGTGATGGCCGTCGCGACCCGCCGGCTCGCGCTCGAGAAGCCGCTCGGCATGGGGCTGCTGGGACTGGGCGCGTTCCTCTTCATCGGTGCGCTGACCATCGTCCGCGCCGCGGTGCGGGAAAGCGGGCTCGCCCCGGGCCAGCAGCCCGACCGGCGACGTAGCGTGCGTGCCTGGATCGCCACGGCTGCGAGCGCCGTCGTGCTCGCCCTGACACTGGTTGGCGGGCGGGCGTGGTGGAACACGGTGGATGCGGCGTACCGGAGCGGGCTGTACCAACCGCTGCACGCCGCCGCGACGGTGCGGGCGACCGCTGCCGGAGCGGTGCTGCATTGCGCGATCGACGACACGTCGTGGACGAACCAGCGGCGGCAATGGACGCCGCTCATTCCGGACCACGGTCACCTGATGCACCTGTTTCTGGTACGGAATGGGCAGCTCGACGGGTTCGCCCACCTCCATCCTCTTCCCCGCGACTCGACGACCTTCGAGGCCAACCTGCCGCCGCTGCCGGCTGGAACGTACCGCCTGTACGCCGACATCGTGCACGAGAGCGGCTTCGCACAGACGTTGGTCGCGACGCTCGATTTGCCGCCGCCTCCCGTCTCCCGCCTCCCCCCTCCCGGCGACCCGGACGACGCGTGGTGGTCGGGAGACGGGAGGAGGGAGGCGGGAGACGTCGCCGGGCTCGCCGACGGCTCGACGATGACGTGGGAGCGCGGCGACGAGCCGCTCGCGGTGGATCGCGAGTCGCCGCTACGGTTCGTGGTCAGGGCTGCCGACGGCCGACCGGCACGACTCGAGCCGTACATGGGAATGGCCGGCCACGCCATGATCGTGCGGGACGACGGCGCGGTGTTCGTGCACCTGCACCCGGAGGGGACGATCTCCGTCGCCGCCCAGGAAACGTTCGTGCTGCGCCAGCCGGGGGATACGGTGCGCGGCCGGCTCGCGCAGCGGCTCGCCGCGATGCCGATGGGGAGCGGGGAGCAACGAGCGGTGCGCCCCGGTGCCGTGTCCTTCCCGTACGCCTTTCCCCAGCCCGGCCACTATCGGATGTGGGTGCAGGTCAAGCGCAACAGCCGGATCCTGACGGGAGTGTTCGACGCCGAGGTGAGCCCGGCGCGCTAGCGCAAGGTGAGCGGCGCCGGATGGCGCACGGAGCCGTCCGGTCCCTTGGCCGCCACGTCGAGCGAATCGACGTCCCACATGACGACGGTGACGAGATCGCGCGCGGACGCGAAGGTCTCGAGGTCCAGCGCCGACAGACCGCGCTCCTTGAGCGCGCGGCCGTCGGGGCCGGCCCGGTACGGGTGCGTGTGCCACGTCCCGACGAACCGGTCGACCCCGTCGCAGCTACCCGCCACGGCGAACTGGAGCTGCTTCAAGTCGGCGGCGGGCACGAGCTCGCGCACCCACAGCGTATCGTTCGCGACCTCGCCGGCAAGACACCCCAAGTACTCGTGCTGCGTCGGCCGTGCCGAGCCGAGCAGCTGCGTGAGCGTGTTGAGACCGGCGAGCTCGTCCCAATGGCGGTTGTTTTCGATCCAGACGGCGCTCATCGTGCCGCGCAGCCCTGCGGGCAGGACGACCACGTCGAAACTGGGGGAGCGGGGAGCGGGGAGCGGGGTCAATGCCACACCGGCGGCCAGCGAAGCGATGAGCAGCCCTCTCACCGCTGCTGCCTCGCGTACGTCCCCAGCAACTGTGCCGTCCCCAATACGTGTCCCTGCATCGCCCCCTCCACGTCGCGCTTGGTGGCGCCGGCCTGCAACCGCAGCGGCGTGTCGAGCGCGTACAGCTTGAAGAAGTACCGGTGTGCCGGCCCTGGCGGCGGGCACGGCCCGCCGTATCCGCTGCGCCCGAAGTCGTTGCGGCCTTGCAGCGCGCCGCTCAACCCCGCGGGCGCGTCGCTCTTCGCGACGTTTTCGGGCAGCTGCGACGTCGCCGCCGGAAGGTCGTACAGCACCCAATGCACCCAGGTTCCGGCCGGCGCGTCGGGATCGTCGGCGATGAGGGCGAACGCGGC
>Ga0209761_1000127_pt1 | contig 40712 bp, 35 predicted proteins | sample GraSoi013_1_40cm_4_FD_185818 | JGI IMG/M metagenome (GOLD analysis project Ga0209761, IMG submission 185818) | Grasslands soil microbial communities from the Angelo Coastal Reserve, California, USA - Sample 09_25_2013_1_40cm (SPAdes) (version 2) | ecosystem: Environmental > Terrestrial > Soil >... | reverse complement strand
GCGGGCGCGCTGCCGCTTCATCTGGCTGTCGGCGACCGTGGATCCGGCCTTCTACGCCCGCTACCTCGGCGCGGTGGAGGTGCTCGAGACCCGGGCGTTCGACCCGGCGAAGGCGGCCCAGGTGCGCGTCCTCCCCCAGCAGCCGCTCGAGTTCCTGAACGAGCGCTTCGTCAGGCAGGTGATGCGGCAGCGCCGCGGGGTAGCCGTGTTCGTGCCGACCCGAGCCGAAGTCGAGCAAATCGCGCGGGAGCTGGGTGCACGCTGGCAAACGCTGCCCACGGCGTTCTACCACGGGGGCGAGCCGATCCGGGTCATCCGGCCGTTCCTCGATGGGGAGGTGCGGCGCCCGTTCCTGCTCGCCATGACGGCAGCGGGCCAGTCCGCGCTCAACATCCGCGGGCTTGACACGGTGGTGATCTACGACGCGCGCTACACCAACGTGGTGGAGCGGGGCCGCAACGTGCTCACCCGGCTGTATCTCGGGGCGAACGAGATCCTCCAGATGGCGGGGCGGGTGCACGGGCGGGTCGAAGGGGGCGAGGTCTACATCCTCAGCGACCGCGATCTCGATTTCGAGCGGCTCGTGCCGACGCCGCCGGAGTTTCAGCTCGCGGGCGACGCAGAGCGCGTCGCGATCACCTGCGCTGCGCTGGGCGTCGACGCGCGGGACCTCGACCTGCCCGTCCCGCTCGATCGCAAGGCGTATCGCGATGCGCTCCAGCTCCTGACGGACCGGGGTCTCATCGAGCAGGGCCGGCTCACGCGCTACGGACGCGAGGTCGAGGCGATGCCGGTCGAGCGGCCGTGGGGCGAGCTGCTCTATCACGCGGAGGGCGAGTTGATCCCGGTGGTCGCCGTCGCCGCCAACATCGAATCGCTCCACCGCATGACGCGTGAGGAGCGGGAGCTGAAGGGACTGATCGTGCCGGGCAGCGATCACCTCACGGCGTACAACGTCTACGCCGAGGCGGTCAACAAGCACGGCTCCTTGGGGGAGGTGTACGGCCTCCCGCGCCACGTCTTCCACGAGAGCATCGATGACTGGGCGGAGGGCCGCGGCGTGCTCGTCAAGGCGATCGAGGACGTCGCCCTCGGCACGGCGTCGGTGTACCGCCAGATCGAGCTCGCGCTGCCGGACAAGCTGTCCTACGCCGGCGAGAAGACGCTCGCGGCGTTCGCCGATCTGGTCGCGAAGATCATGCCGTTCGACCTGGTGATCGAGGAGGAGACGGCGGATGGGCACGAGGCGCGGGTGAGCCGCGGCTCTGTGTGCGGCAGCTGGGGGGCGGTCGCGGGGACGCTGCGCTACTTCGCGGACCGGTTCGGCGTGCCGCGGGCGAGCATCGAAGGGACCCAGCTTCCCGAGCGCGCGTTGCGTCGCTACGCGCGACGCGGGGCGCCGACCGTGGTGTTCGAGCGGCACCGTCGACGAGAGGGGCTGATGGTGGTGCGCACTGTCGAGTACTTCGGCTTCGTGCTCGAGCGCGACGTCGAGCCCCTGCGCAGCCCGTTCCCGCCCGAGCTCGCCGCCGCCGCGCGGGCAGCGCTGGTCCAGGCCCTGCTGGCGGGGGCAACGCCCCATCCCGACCAGGGGCGGATCCGCAAGGCGCTCGAGCGCTTCGGCTTCTATTGGCGCCGCTCCGGCGGACGGGTCGCGGAGGCGGCGAGCGAGCGACTGACTGCCCGGCTCGCCGCTCAGCTCGAGGGCGTGAGCTCGTGGGACGAGTTCATCAATACGCGCATCGCCCTCGACGTCGATGCGGCGGTCCCCGAGGGCCTGCGCCACCAGCTCGAAGCGCTGCCGTCTTCGATCCACCTCTACGGCGACCGCGTCCCCGTGGACTACGAGGTGGAGCAGGGCGCGGGCGTGATCCGCCTGCGGCTCAAGGAGGGGCAGGCGCGCCGGCTCCAGCCCCGCGACCTCCCGCCGCTGGACCGCCCGGTGCGTTTCATAGTGCTGCGCGGTAAGCGGGAGGCAGTGCGCGCTGCGACGGTGGAGGAGCTGCACCGGCAGCTCAGCGGGCTCTCGCGCGAGGAGCGCGTCCGCCTGGTTCGCGGCGGGCGCCGCCGCCGCCGCTAGCGGGCCAGGCCGAGGTGTGACCTCGGGCGGATCGGGGGGTCCTCTCTATGACGGCGATGCTGCCTGAAACTCTGACCCCGCATCCGAGTATGCAATTACGTATGGCTCAACGAGACAAGGCTACCAGCGTCCCGCCTCCGCTCTCCTTCGCGCCGCTCGGCCAAGCGGTCCTGGAGTCTTTTGGGGAGGGCGTCGTGGTGTTCGACGCCTACGGCCGAATGATCTACGCCAACCAGCGTGCCCGGAAAGTCGTGGACAGCCTGGGCGACGCCACGTTTCTGCGCGGCGGCGCTTTGCGAGAGCGGCTGGTCGCGCTGGGCGGTCGAGCGCGCTCGCTGAAGCAGGGCTCGGCGGAGCTCGGTGAGGCGATCTTCCTGGCCGACGGCGCTCACGCGAAGACGCTCGCGGAGCGCGAGCGGCAGGCGATCCTGGACACGCTGGAGCAGACGCACGGCAAGTTGGCCGAAACGGCGCGCCGGCTCGGGATCAGCCGCACTACGCTATGGCGGAGGCTGCGCGCCTACGGCCTCCGGCCCGACGCGCGCGGCAGCCACGGACCCCCGGCGCGGGTGTAGCGGCGCAGGGGCGCGCCAGGCTGCTGGCGTCGTAGTTTCCCGCCGTCTAGCTTCCCGCTCAGGCCACGCCCGGGAAGCCATGCCCGCCACGCCGTACGTCGTCGAAGACTATGTCCGCTGGTCCGACGTGGATTTTGCGGGCATCATCTTCTACGGCTCCTACGTTCGCTTCTTCGAGATCGCGGAAACCGAGCTGTTCCGCGCCTGCGGCCTCGCCTACGCCCGGGTCTTCGATCGCTACGACATCTTCCTTCCCCGCAAGGCCGTGCACAGCGAGTTCTACTCGCCGGCGCGCCTCGACGACCGGCTGCGCGTCGCCACCTATGTCGGGCGGATCGGCACGACGTCGATGACTCTGAACTTCGACGTGTTCCGCGGCACCGGCCAGTCTCTCACCGCGGCGGGGTGGATGGTCCTCGTTTGCGTGGATCGGAAACACTTGAAGCCCCAGCCGCTCCCGGCCGGGCTGGTCGCGGCGCTCGCGCCCCACACGCTGCCGTTGGAAGCGGCGCGCGCGCAGCTCGGCGCTCCCCCTCCGTCCCCCTGAACACACGCGCGCTCGCGTTGCTCGCGCTCGGCACCGCAGTGGCGTGCGGGAGCCGCGGGCCGCCGGCGGCCCGGCTGCGCGCCCGCATCACCCGGCCGCCGCGCGACACGCTGCGCTTCGCCACACCGGCTACCGCGGATCGCTGCGGGCGTGCCGGCCGGGGCGGCCTGCTGCTGCAAGGCACGGAGCGCGGCAACGGCGTGCTCATCTACGTACGCTCGAGCGACTCAATCGCGAGCGGTGAGTTCCCCCTGCTGGCGCGCGCCGACAGCACGACGGGGCGCGGTGCGGTCGTAGCGGCGCGTTTCATGGTGGGCGACGTGGCGCACGGTGTCACGCTCGACAGCGGGACGGTGTCGGTGACCCGGGCGGGCGATGCGCTCGCGGCGAACGCGCGGGGCTCTGGTGGCGAGGTCGCGGGGACGGCTCGCGTCACGCTCGATGCGTCGTTCGAGTCGGTGCGCATCGGAGCGGACACGCCGCCGTGCGCGATGCAGCCATGACGGTCCGGGTCGGCGTCATCGGCACGGGGTTCGCGCGACGGGTGCAGCTGCCGGGGCTGCGGCTGGTGCCAGGTGCGGTGGTGACGGCGGTGGCGAGCCGGGATCGCGCGCGGGCGGCCGCCGTGGCCCGGGAGTTCGACATTGCGCACGCGTTCGGGAGCGGCGAGGAGCTGGCCCGCTCCGGCGATGTCGACCTCGTCATCGTGTCGTCGACCCCGGACGCCCACGCGCGCCACGCCATCGCGGCGCTCGAGGCCGGGAAGCACGTGTTGTGCGAGAAGCCGATGGCGCTCACCGCGCGCGAGGCGGAGCACATGGTCGAGGTGGCAGAGCGGAGCCCGGGCTGCGCCCGCGTCGACCACGAGCTGCGCTACGAACCGAACCGGCGCCGGGCTCGAGCGCTGATCCGCGCGGGCGGGATTGGCCCGGTGCTGCATCTCGAGCTGGTGGTGTCCTACCTGCGCGGCGACGGGCGACCCCAGGCCTGCGAGGCGCCCTGGACCTGGTGGCACGACGCGGCGCGCGGCGGCGGGATCCTGGGAGCCGTAGGGTCGCATCTCATCGATCTGTGCCGCTTCTGGACGGCAGGCGACGTCGTCGAAGTGAGCGGCCGGGTCGCCACGTTCGTCCCCGAGCGCCGGGACGAGCATGGGGTGGCGCGGGCCGTCACGGCCGACGACTACGCCAGCTTCGTGATGCGCCTCGCCAGCGGCGCGGTCGCGACGATCACACTGACCACATTCGCGTTTCACGGGCCGGGTCACTTTGTGCGGGTGACGGGACCCGAGGGCTCGCTGCTCCTGACGGGTGAGACGAAGCTCGAGATCGGTCGTCCGGGACTTGCGCTCGAGGACGTCAGCGTTCCCGACGAGTTGTCCGGGCAGACGGTGCCGAACAACATGTGGGCGCGCTCGTGCGTGCGGTTGCTGCGAGATTTGGTCGGCGTCCTGGAGGGGCGGCCCGCGGCAGGCGAGCCCGCCACATTCCACGACGGTGTCGCGGTCCAGCGGGTGATGGACGCCGTGCGCGCCGGCCGCGGGGTCCGATTAGATTGACCCCGTGGAGCAGACCTACTTCCGGAGAGGGTTCGGGCTGAAGGGGCGCATCGAGGGCGCCCTGACGGCGGACTACCACAGCCACGTCGTAGACCGGATCCGCCGGCACGGGTACGTGCTCTCGCTGGGCGACCTCACCTTCAAGCTCGCGGGCGAATTCGGGTTCTGCTATGGCGTCGACCGCGCCGTCGAGTATGCGTACGAGAGCCGCACCAAGTTCCCCGACAAGCGCCTCTTCCTCGTGGGCGAGATCATCCACAACCCGCATGTGAACTCGAAGCTGCGCGCCATGGGCGTGGAGCTCCTCGGCCGGCCGGAAGGGGGCGAGTTCGAGCTGAGCGCCGTGCAGCCGGACGACGTCGTCATCCTCCCCGCTTTCGGCGTGACGGTGCGGGACTTCGAGCGGCTCCGGGCCATCGGCTGCGTGCTGGTCGATACGACCTGCGGCTCCGTGCTAAACGTGTGGAAGCGGGTCGAGTCGTACGCGAAGGACGGCTTCACAGCGATCATCCACGGCAAGTACTACCACGAAGAAACGAAGGCTACGTCGAGCCAGGTGACCAAGTATCCCGGGGGCCGCTACCTCGTGGTGCGCGACATGGCGGAGGCACGCGAGGTGTGCCGGTACATCGAGGGAGGGGAGAACGGGGAGCGGCTGCTGGCGCAGTTCGCCGGAAAGCTGTCGCCCGGCTTCGACCCGGATCGCGACCTCACGCGCGTCGGCGTGGCGAATCAGACCACGATGCTGTCCGGCGAATCGCTGGCCATCGCCGCGGAGCTGCGCAACAGCGTGGCGGCGCGCTACGGGGAGGCGGCGGTGCCGCAGCACTTCCGCACCTTCGATACGATCTGCTCGGCCACCCAGGACCGGCAGGACGCGGTGCTCAAGCTCATCGCCGAGCCGCTCGATCTCATGGTCGTGATCGGCGGCTATAACTCAAGCAACACCACGCACCTCGCCGCGATCTGTCAGCAGAAAGTGCCGACCTATCACGTGGAGGACGCCGTGTGCATCGACCCAGCAGGCGGCACGATCCGGTTCCGCCCCGTGGGAGCGCCAGACGAGCAGCGCCGGGAGGGGTGGCTGCCCGCCGGGCCGCTGACGATCGGGATCACCGCAGGCGCCTCGACACCCAACAACAAGATCGGGGAAACGATCGCGCGTATCGCGGCCGCACGGGGCGCCTCGCTCGACAGCGTGCTCTAGCTCCATTCGGGAAATCTTCGCCATATTTGAGTCATGCCGCTCTCCGGCTTCCACCCCGTCATCGAGCGCTGGTTCGGCGCGCGTTTCGCGGAGCCCACCGAGCCGCAGCGGCGCGCCTGGCCCGTCATGCACGCGGGCCGGAATGCGCTGATCGCCGCTCCCACGGGCTCGGGGAAGACGTTCGCCGCTTTCCTGGCGGCGATCGACTCCCTGCTGCGCCAGGGACTCGAGGGGACGCTGCGCGACGAAACGCAGGTGGTGTACGTCTCGCCGCTGAAGGCGCTCTCCAACGACGTCCAGAAGAACCTGGCGGAGCCGCTCGCCGAGATCCGCCGCACGCTCGAGGCGATGTGCCTCCCGGACGTGGAGATCCGCACGCTCGTCCGCACCGGGGACACGCCGGCGGCTGAGCGGCAGGCGATGGTGAAACGGCCGCCGCACATCCTCGTGACGACGCCCGAGTCGCTGTACCTGATCCTCACCTCCGAGCACGCGCGCGACATGCTCCGCACCGTGCGGACCATCATCGTCGACGAGATCCACGCGGTGGCGCGCGACAAGCGCGGCAGCCACCTCGCGCTGTCGCTCGAGCGGCTGGAGCATCTGGCTGGCCGGCAGCTCCAGCGGGTCGGTCTGTCGGCCACGCAGAAGCCGATCGAGGAGATCGCGGCCTTTCTTGCCGGCGTCCGACACCAGGCTCTCGACACCAGCATCATCGACTCAGGGCACGCCCGCGCGCTCGATCTCGCGATCGAGATCCCCTCCTCCCCGCTCGAAGCGGTGATGGCGGGTGAGGTGTGGGACGAGTTGTACGACCGGCTGGCGCAGCTGATCGGTGCGCACCGCACCACGCTCGTGTTTGTGAACACGCGGCGGCTCGCGGAGCGACTCACCCTGCACCTCTCCGAGCGGGTCGGGGCGGAGCACGTGACGTCGCACCACGGCAGCCTGTCCAAGGAGAAGCGGCTCGACGCCGAGACGCGGCTCAAGGAGGGCAAGCTCAAGGCGCTCGTGGCGACGGCGTCGCTCGAGCTCGGGATCGACATCGGCACGGTGGACCTGGTGTGCCAAATCGGCTCGACGCGCTCGATCGCGACGCTGCTGCAGCGCGTGGGGCGGGCGGGACATCACCTGCAGGCGATCCCGAAGGGACGGCTGTTCCCACTGTCGCGCGACGAGCTGATCGAGTGCGCCGCCCTGGCGCGCGCGACCGCCGAGCGCCGGCTCGACCGGCTGGTCATCCCCCGCCACCCGCTCGACATCCTCGCCCAGCACATCGTGGCGGCTGCGGCAGGCGATGACTGGGACGAGGAGGCGCTGTACGAGCTGGTGCGCGGTGCCTACCCCTACCGCGACCTGGCCCGCCAGGATTTCGGCGACGTGGTGCAGATGCTCGCGGAGGGGTTCACCACGCGCCGGGGCCGGCGCGGGGCGCATATCCACTACGACGGGGTGAACCGCCGGCTACGCGGCCGGCGCGGCGCCCGGCTCGCGGCGCTCACCTCGGGAGGCGCGATCCCCGACATCGGGGACTATCGCGTGATCCTCGACCCGACCGAGACCTTCGTCGGCACCCTGAACGAAGACTTCGCGATCGAGAGCATGCCGGGCGACATCTTCCAGCTCGGCAACACCTCCTATCTCATCAGCAAGGTCGAGTCCGGTCAGGTGCGGGTGGTGGACGCCCACGGCCAGCCGCCCAGCATTCCGTTCTGGGTGGGGGAGGCGCCGGCGCGCACGCCGGAGCTGTCGGAGGAAGTGTCTCGCCTGCGGCAGGACGTCGCGGACCGTCTCGGCGATCCGCCCAGCGCGATCGCCTGGCTCGCCGGCGCGGTGCCGGGGCTCCCGGAGGCGGCGGCGCGCCAGGTGGTCGAGTACCTGGGCGCGGCGAAGCAGGTCCTCGGCGTCATCCCCACCCAGCAGACCCTCGTGCTCGAGCGGTTCTTCGACGAGGCGGGCGGGATGCAGCTCGTGCTGCACGCGCCGTTCGGGAGCCGGATCAACCGGGCGTGGGGTCTCGCACTCCGGAAGCGGTTCTGCCGCAGCTTCAACTTCGAGCTCCAGGCTGCGGCGACCGAGGACGCGATCGTCCTGTCGCTCGGGCCCCAGCACAGCTTCCCACTGGATGACGTGTTCCACTACCTGAAGCCGGAGACGGCCGAGCACCTGCTGGTGCAGGCGATGCTGGACGCGCCGATGTTCGGCTCCCGGTGGCGCTGGAACGCGACGCGCGCGCTCGCGGTGCTGCGGGCGCGTGGCGGCAAGAAAGTCCCGACGCCGCTGCAACGGATGGAGGCGGAAGACCTCGCGGCGGCGGTGTTCCCGGACCAGCTCGCGTGCCCTGAGAATCTGGTGGGAGACCGCGAGATCCCCGACCATCCGCTGGTAAAGCAGACCATCGAAGACTGCCTGCTCGAGGCGATGGATTTCCCGGGGTTGAAGCGCGTGCTCGAAGCGATGGAAGCGGGGGGCGTCACGCTCATCGCGCGGGACACCCCCGAGCCGTCACTGCTGTCACACGAGGTGTTGAACGCGAAGCCGTACGCGTTCCTGGACGACGCCCCGCTCGAAGAGCGCCGCACCCAGGCGGTGATCACGCGCCGCGGGCTCGACGTGAAGAGCGCCGACGAATTCGGCAAACTCGACCAGGACGCGATCGATCGGGTGCGGGACGAAGCATGGCCGGACGTCAGTTCCGGCGATGAACTGCACGACGCGCTGCTGGTGATGGGGGCCGTCCCCGGTGCGGAATGCGGAGTGCGGAATGCGGAATGGCAAGGGTGGTTCGAGGAGCTGGTGCGGGCAGGGCGCGCCGGGACTCTCCTCCACGAGCCACGCCTCTGGGTTCCCGCCGAGCGACTGCCGATGGTGCAGGCGGCGTTTCCCGGGGCGCCGTGCGAGCCGCCGCTCGTGCCGCCCGAGCGGGAACGCGCCAAGACGTGGACCCGCGAGGATGCGCTGCGCGAGCTGGTGCGGGGGAGACTGGAGGCGGTCGGGCCGACGACGGTGGCGGAATTGGGGCGCTCGCTCGGCGTCCCAGCGCCGGACGTCGACGTCGCCCTCGGTGCGCTCGAGCACGAGGGGTTCGTGCTGCGCGGTCGGTTCACCCCCGGCGTGGCCGAGCTCGAGTGGTGCGAGCGGCGGCTGCTGGCGCGCATCCACCGCTACACGCTCGATCGCCTGCGCAAGGAGATCGAGCCGGTGACGGCGGCCGACTTCATGCGCTTCCTGTTCCGCTGGCAGCGCGTCGCCCCGGACGCGCGGGCCGAGGGGCCGGAGGGGCTCGCGGCCGTGCTGGAGCTGCTCGACGGCTTCGAGCTGCCGGCGGGCGCCTGGGAGACGGACGTCCTCCCCGCGCGGCTCGGGGAGTACGATCCGCTGTGGCTCGACGGGCTCTGCCTCTCGGGCGAGATCGCTTGGGGCCGACTCGCCGCAACGCGGAACGCGGAAGTCGGAACGCGGAACAGGAAGTCGGGCCCGATTCGCACGAGCCCGGTGGCCCTGTTCCGCCGGGAACGGGGGGCAATCTGGCGGTCTCTGACGCTGCAACCGGACCCTGCGGAGCTGGCGCTATCCCACGCAGGGCGGGCGGTGCTGGAGCTGCTTGACGGGCGTGGTGCGTCGTTCTTCGGCGACCTCGTGAACGCCACCGGTCTGCTGCGCACCGAAGTCGAGAAGGGACTGGGGGAGCTGGTGGCCTGGGGCCTCGTCACCTCGGACAGCTTCGCGGGGTTGCGAGCGCTGCTCATCCCGTCCGACCGCCGTCGCCCCATCGGGAGCAGCGGCTTCCGACGCCGCGGGCGGGTCGCGCCGTTCGGGGTCGAAACGGCGGGTCGCTGGTCGCGCGTGCGGCAGGCGTCGCTCCTGCCGGAAGACCAGCTCGTCGAAGCGGTCGCCTGGCAGCTGCTGCGGCGCTACGGGGTGGTGTTCCGCCGCGTCGTGACGCGCGAAACGCTGCTGGCACCGTGGCGTGATCTGTTGCGCGTGTACCGCCGCCTCGAGGCGCGGGGCGAGGTGCGCGGCGGCCGCTTCGTCGGCGGGTTCTCGGGCGAACAGTACGCGCTTCCAGAAGCCGTCGGCCTGCTACGCTCCGTGCGCCGGCAAGCGACGAGCGGTGCGCTCGTCGCGCTGAGTGGTGCCGACCCCCTCAATCTGGTCGGCATCATCACGCCGGGAGACGCCGTGCCCGCCCTCGCGACGAACCGCGTTCTGTACCGCGACGGCATTCCGGTAGCGGTGAAGGAGGGAGAGGGGAGAGGGGAGCGGTTGCTCACAGACGTGACGGCCGAGCAGGCGGAGGCGCTGCGGACAGCCCTCGTGCGGGGCCGAGTCGCACCGCTGGTGCGGACCTACCTCGGGAAGACGCGGGCAGGGCGGTAGCGGCGCTACGGCCGCGTCAGGTCCACGGTCACCACGGGGACGTCCCAGTGCGCCGCGAGGATCTCGAAGCGGCGCTGCTCCTCGCGCTTGAACGTCTCCTGGTCGGGAAATAGGCGCCGCAGCTCCGCCTCGAGGAATGGCTCGTGCGGCGCGGCGGCGTTCTTCCACACGATGGTGACGCGATAGTCCCAGCGACCCTCCTCCGTGGCGTGGAACCTGGGTGCCGCCGCCGTGATCTCCTGGATGCGCCCCAGTTCCATCTGGCGCTTCAAAACCGGGTAGTGATTCTTCTTGAAAAGTCGGATGAACTCGTCGGCATAGCCCCAGCGTGCCTTGTAGTAATACTCCACTACAAACGGCTCGCTCGGTCCGGCGGGCGGCGCCTGCGCAGCGCCCGAGACGGGCGCCGCGAGGAGCACCGCGAGCAGCGGCCAGCGCGTCATGGCTCCCTCCTCGGGTCGCGGGCCCTAAAGCTGCGGGCACCGGCGCCTCGCCGCAAACGCGCGTCCCTTGCCCCCTCAGGCCGTGGTCACCGAGTGGACCGGGTACGTGTTGCCGCACTCCCCGCAGCGCACTTCCGGCGCAACCTCACGCAGGTGGTAGCGGGAGTGACAGCCCGGACAGACGAGGTAGACGCGGACGACCTCGGTGTCGGGATGTCCGTGCGCTCGCGCCTCGGCTGTGGCCTCCTCCGGCGACAGCTGCACCACGGTCCAGCCGCTCGGTGGCGCGGCGCGAAACCGCAGCCGCTCACGCGTGAACCGCACCTGGATGTCGTTCACGTCGAGCACCACGAACCGGTCCGAAGTCTCGAGCACGGGATACCAGGCGCCGCGGCGCAACCCACGCTCGGCTCCTTTGCCCTCCGCGCTGCAGGCCCAGGCGAGGTACGACATGGCTCCCTCCGGCAGAGTATGACTGACCCAGGTACGGCGCCTCGGTCAAGTGGCGATAAAGCAGCCGGAGTGGCGAGAACGACTCGGCAACGGTATTAATGCCGGACTCATGCAACGCCGCGAAGGTCTCGCCAAGCTCACCGGGCGTGAGCGCTACGTCGACGACCTACCACTCGAGGGCGCGCTGTGGGGGATGACGGTCCGGAGTCCCGCCCCGCGCGGTCGCGTCACCGCCGTCCGCTTTCGGCCCGACGTAAACTGGTCGGAGATCGTCGTCGTCGATTACCGGGACGTCCCCGCCGCGAACGAAATCCTCCTCATCGAGCGCGACCAGCCGGTGCTCGCTGCGGCGTACGTGCGCCACGTGCACGAGGCGGTGCTGCTGGTGGCGCATCCCTCCCGGGAGATGGCACGGCGCGCGGCCCGCGCGGTCGATGTCGTGGTCGCGCCCGAGCCACCGGCGCTGGATTTTCGCGCTCCACCGCGGCCGGAACAGATCCAGTTCGGGCGGGACAACGTGCTCAAGCGGCTGCAGATCGCCAAGGGCGACGTGGAGCAAGCGCTCGCCCGAGCGCCCGTCGTCGTCGAGGGCGTCTACGAGACGGGCGCGCAGGAGCACGTCTACCTCGAGACCCAGGGCATGATCGCCTGGCTCGAGAACGACGTGCTCGTGGTAAAGGGATCGATGCAGTGCCCTTACTACGTACTCAATGCGTTGCAGCACGCCCTCGGACGCGACGAGCGGCGCGTCCGGGTGATCCAGACGCCCACGGGCGGCGGCTTCGGCGGCAAGGAGGAATACCCGTCCACGATCGCGCTGCACGCGGCGTTGCTGGCGCTCAAGGCCGGCCGCCCGGTCAAGATGGTGTACGACCGCCCGGAAGACATGGCGTCCACGACGAAGCGCCATCCGTCGCTGGTGCGCCACCGCACGGCGCTCACCACGGATGGCCGGCTCCTCGCCCAGGACATCGAGGTCGTGCTCGACGGCGGCGCGTACGTGACCCTGTCGCCCGTGGTGCTATCCCGCGGCATCATCCACGCGGCGGGGCCCTACGCCTGCGACAACGTCCGCATCGTGGGTCGCGCTATGTTCACCAACGCGGTGCCGTTCGGCGCGTTCCGCGGGTTCGGCGCCCCGCAAACGCTGTTCGCACTCGAGCGGCACATGGACGTGATCGCGCGGGCACTCGGGCTCGATCCGGTGGAGCTGCGGCGTAGGAACCTGCTCCGGGACGGCCAGAGCACCGCGACCGGCCAGGTGATCCGGGACGGCACCGATCGGATCGCGGTGCTCGAGCGGGCGCTCGCGCTCTCCGGCTACCGCGAAAAGCAACACTCGCACGCGGCGTTCAACGCGGCGCAGCGCTCGCAGCGGCGCGGCATCGGGCTCGCGACCTTCTACCACGGCGCTGGGTTCACGGGCGGCGGCGAGGTGCACCTGAATTCACGGCTCCAGGTGGCCGGGCTGCCGGACGGCCGGGTCGAGGTGCTGAGCGCGAACATCGAGATGGGACAGGGGACGCTCACCGTGTTCACGCAGATCGTGGCGGACCGGCTCGGCCTGGCACCCGAGGAGGTCGTCATCGGGGAACCGGACACAGCGCGCGTGCCCAACAGCGGGCCCACCGTCGCCTCGCGCACCACCATGGTGGTCGGGCGCCTGATCGAGCGCGCCGCGGACGACCTGCGACACCGGGTCGGGCTCGACGACCGGGCGCGCGGCGCGGCGGTGAAGGACGCCATTATGCGCTGGCACCGGGAGCACCGCGGTGAACCGCTGTTGGGCGAGGCGGTCTACGAGCGTCCGCCCGGCATCGCGTGGGACGAGGAACGCTACCAGGGCGACGCCTATGCTGCATTCGCCTGGGCCGCCTACGTCGCCGAGGTGGAGGTGGACCTCCGCACCTGCACCACGCGCGTGATCGACTTCGTCGCGGTGCAAGAGGTCGGGAAAGTGATCAACCCGACGCTGGCGCGGGGCCAAGTGCAAGGCGGCGTGGTGCAAGGCCTCGGGTGGGCGCTGATGGAGGAGTGCAAGGTCGAGAACGGGGCGATGATCAACAACCAGCTCACGAACTACATCATCCCCACGAGCGACGACGTGCCGCCGATCCGCGTCGCGTTCGTCGAGAACCTCTACCCCCATGGCGCCCAGGGGGCGAAGGGGCTCGGTGAGCTGCCGATCGACGGCCCCGCGCCCGCGATCCTGAACGCGGTGGCGGCGGCCACGGGGGCGGACCCGCGCGCGATCCCGCTCACTGCGGAACGCCTCATGGAAATCGTGGAAAGGACGCACTGATGTGCGCCGGCCGGCCTGAGGAGCAAAGAATGCGGAATGCGGAGTGCGGAATGCGGAATGGCAGTGGGAGTTGCATTCCGCACTTGGGGGGTGGCGGATGACCCTCAGCATTGGTTTCACCCTCAACGGGAAGGCGGTGTCGATGGAGGCCGATCCCGCCGAGCGGCTGCTCGACACGCTGCGCTACCGCCTGGGACTCACGGGAACCAAGGAGGGCTGCGGGGAGGGCGAGTGCGGGGCGTGCACCGTATACCTGGACGGCCTGCCCGTGAACTCCTGCCTCGTGCCGACCTACCAGGTGCGTGGGGCGCGGGTGGAGACAATTGAGGCGCTCGATCCCGTCCAGCTCGGGCCGTTCCTCGAACAGGGCGCGACGCAGTGTGGCGCCTGCACACCCGGCGTGGTGATGACGGCGCTGTGGATCAGCGCCCACCCCGAGCTGCTCGAGACGCATACGGTTCGCGAGCTGATGGCCGGGAACCTGTGCCGCTGCACCGGCTACGACGGCATCGTGGACGCCGTGGCGACGACGATCGGGGAAGTCGGGGAAGGGGGAAGGGGGAAGGGGGAAGCGTGAGAGTACTGCTGGCCGACCGTGTCCCCGAGGCTTTGGGCCTGCTCGCGGGCGACGGCGCGGCCATCCCGGTCGCCGGCGGCACGGACTTGCTGGTCCACTGGCCCGTTCGTATCGACGCGCACGACCGGACCTACGTCGATCTGTCGCGGCTCGAAGATCTGAAGCCACTGCGCTGGAGCGACCGGGAGCTCGTGCTGGGCGGTCTCACCACCTACTGGGACGTAATCCAGGACGAGCGGATCGGACGGGAATTCCCGTTGCTCGTGCGAGCGGCGCGACAAGTCGGCGCGATCCAGATCCAGGCGCGCGGCACGTGGGCGGGGAACATCGTGAACGCCTCTCCGGCGGCGGACGGCGTGCCCGTGCTCATGGCTTATGACGCCGTAGTCGTCCTCGAGTCGGGGCGCGGTCGGGAGGAGGTGCCGCTCGACCACTTTTACACCGGCTACAAGGAGATGCGGCGCCGCGCCGACCAGCTCGTGGTGGCGATCCGCATCCCGCGCCGCCCGTACTCATACCAGGTGTTCGAGAAGGTCGGCTCGCGCCGGGCGCAGGCGATCGCGAAAGTGGGGCTCGCGGTCACGCGCTCGGATGCCGGATGGCGCGTCGTGGCGGCGAGCATGGCGCCCACGATCCGCCGCTGTCCGATGCTCGAGCGACTGCTCGAGCAGCGCGTGCAGGTCGCACATCCGGGGGATTTGGTTCCCGCTATCACGCAGGACGTGTCGCCCATCGATGACGTCCGCTCCACGGCGGAGTACCGGCGCCGCGTGATGGCGCGCGTGCTGTATGACGATCTGCGGGAGACGTGCGGGTGGCCGTGATCTAACGAAGCAGGGCCCCGGCCCGTATCCACCGGGCCACGAGCGCGCGCTCCTCGTCCGTCATCCCAGTGACGTTGCCAAGCGGCATGGTGTGGGTCGTCGCGGCCATGACGAGGATCCGGTCGGCACGGGTGCGGATCTGCTCCGGCGTGTCGAACGCGACGCCGCGCGGCGGAGTGGTGAGGCCCGGCACGGTGGGCGCTGCGGAGTGGCACGGTGCGCAACGGCGCGCCATGATCACGCGCACCTCAGCGAATGACGCCGTGTTCCCCGCCGTCGGGTTCGCCCCCGCCCTCTCGTACGCCCCCGTTCGGTCGGCACGCCGTGGAGCCGTGACGACCGCGAGCGCCACCATGGCCAGCGCCGCTCCTGGCAGGAGCCACCCGTTCGGGCGCCCCTCGTTGCGCAGGTTGAACCAATGCCGCGTCGCCACGCCCACCAGCGCAAGCCCGGCGAGGATCAACCAGCTCAGCGTGTGGCCGTACGTCTCGGGGTAGTGCGAGCTGACCATGATGAACAAGACGGGCAGCGTGAAATAGTTGTTGTGGAGCGAGCGGAGCGCAGCCTGTGCGCCCCGAGCTGCGTCGGGCGCCCGCCCCTCCGTCAAGGCGGTGACCATGTCCCGCTGGGATGGGATGATCACCATGAGGACGTTCGCAGCCATGATCGTGCCGAGCGCCGCGCCGACGTGGAGGTAGGCCGCGCGGGGAGCGAGCAGCTGCGTGAGTCCCCACGCGAGCCCGGTCCCGAGGACGAACAGCGTCGCAGCGAGGGCGAGAGGCGAGTTCGCGAGCCGCGACCGGCACAGCGCGTCGTACACCACCCAAGCGCCGAGCAGCGTCCCGAGGCCGACGGCGATCGCGGCACGCGGGCCGAGCCGGGAGACTTGCGGGTCCACGAGGTAGGCCGCCGCCCCCACGTAGTAGACCCAGGCGAGCAGCGCGAAGCCGGTGAGCCAGGTGGCGTACGCCTCCCATTTGAACCAGTGGAGCGTAGGGGGGAGGCGGGTGGGGGCGACCGCGTACTTGACTACTCGGTAGAACCCGCCGCCGTGGACCGACCAGAGCTCGCCCGCGACCCCCGGCTCGGCGCGCTCGGGCGGGGGCGGCGCCAGCCGGCTGTTCAGCCAGTTGAAGTAGAACGACGTTCCGATCCACGCGACTCCCGTGATCACGTGGCCCCAGCGGAGCGCCAGGTTGAGCCACTGACCGAGGTGCGTGTCCACGCCGGGGCTCAGCTGCCGCGGTAGGTGGTATAGCCGAACGGGCTGACCAGGAGCGGCACGTGATAGCGCCCCGCGTCGCGGATGTCGAACACGACATCGACGTACGGGAAGAGAGGCGCGGCGCCTTGCGCCGCGAAATAGGCTCCGACGTCGAAGCGAAGGCGGTAGGTGCCGGCCGCGTCCTGCACTCGCGCCGGTAGCAGATCGGCGACGCGGCCATCGGCGTCGGTCCGGCCGGAGGCGAGCTCGGTCCAACCGTCGCCGGTCTGCCACGCCAGTGAGACGGCGATGCCGGCGGCGGGCCGTCCGCGCGCGGTGTCCAGGACGTGCGTCGTGATTCCGCTCATGGCGACACCAGTTTCTCGAGTCGGAGCCGGGTGATCTTCGCCTGCTCGCCCGCCGCGATCCGGAGCTCCGTGGCCGGGTCGTGTGCGAGGCGGCGGCGCAGCTCGCCGAGCATCTCGCCGGCGGTCTTCCCCGTGGCACAAGTCAGGAACAGATACCCGAACCGCTCGGTGTAGGCGAGGTTCTCACGGGCGAGGGCGGCGCGCGTGGCGGCCGGGGCCGTGTCCACGCCGGCCTGCTCGCGGCGCGACCACTGTTCCGCGGTCCGCTCGCCGATCCGTGGGTGGCGCGCGAACGCTTCGAGCCAATCCTCCCGCCCGAGCGCCCACCAGACGCGCGCGGCGTGTGCGAGCAACACGGCGTCGCTCGCGAACGGGCGGGCGGCGAGCATCTCGTCCACCCAGCGCCGCGCGCCGCAACAGCGCTGCAACGCCGCGCGGGCGTCGCGCTCGGGGAGCCCATTGAAATACACGGCGATCCTGTTCACACCCTGAAGGGTGTGCTCGGTGAGACGCTACCCGTAAGGGTAGTGACGTGCCGAGCACAGGCTTCAGCCTGTGAACCACGACGGGCGCTCACACGGGGTCCACCGGCCGCCCCCAGAGTCGCAGCCGCGCCACCCCGCCGTCCGGGAAGATGTTCAGCCGGACGTGCGTCACCGGTACCCGTGTCGGGCGGCGGAGCACGAAGCGGTGCCGCGTGTCGGCCCGCAGTTTGGCGCGGGGCAGCAGCTCGCGCCAGTCGGCGGTGTCGAGAGGCGTGGCGACGCCGCGGAGCGCGGGCGCGTCGCACCCCTTGAGCCCCGCGCTCTCGGGGAAGTTGCCCTTGAAGTGAGTCGTGTTCAGTTCGATCCGCTCGATCACGCCCCGCCGGCCGAGCCGCAGCACGACCCAGTCGTGGCCACGGTCGCGGCGCCGCCGCGTCTCCCAGCCGTCGGCCATATCGCGCGGCCGACCCGGCATGATCAGGTTCAGCGGCTCGCTGAAGAACTGGTCGCTGGTGGCGAGGGGGAGCCCACCGTGCTCCACCGCGACTAGGTCGATCGCGCCCCGCTCGGTACTCGTGATCCGTCGCCAGTCTGGGCGCGCCTCACCCCAGACGCGCAAGCGGGCTATGCCGCCGTCCGGGTAGATGTTGAGGCGGACGTGCGTGCACCGGGCGTCGCTCCCCGTCAAGAAGTCGTTTTCGGCGTGTCCCGTGAGTGGTGAGCGCGGCACGAGCTCCACGAAGGCGTGGCCCAGGGCGCGCAGCCGTTGCGCGGTGGGGGCCCCCCGCAGCTCCGCTGCGTGCAGCGAGCATGCCACGGGATGGTTGCCCCTGAAATGATTGGTGTCCACCGTGACCGCCCGGATCACTCCCGGGATGCCCAAGCGGATGATGCACCAGTCGTGGTCTGGGCCCGGCCCGCGGCGCCGCCGCGTCTCCCACCCGTCCATCCACTTGCCCCGATCGGTGTATTTGCCCTCGAGGAACACTCCGCGCCCGGGCTCGAGCAGGTTCTCCTTGGGCGCGAAAAACTCGTCGCTCGCGAGGAGCGCCCGCCCGCCGACGCGCGCGGCCGCCAAATCGATGCAACCGTCGCGCATCATGTTCCCACCCCAAGGGGTGGGCTCGGCCACGGAGTTAGCGCACCCATTGGCCCACGGCCCCCGCCGGAAACGTCCCCTCGTCGTATACGCAGCAACCTCGAACGAACGTCTGCCGCACGACGCCGTACAGCGTCATCCCGGCGTAAGGGGTGATGGGATGTCGCTGACGCAGCCGCGAGGGATCGACGGTGAATCGCGCGTCCGGATCGAACACCACCAGGTCGGCATCGGCCCCCGGGGCGATGCGGCCCTTGCCGCGCAAGCCGGCGAGCCTGGCCGGCCGCTCGGCGAGCCAGCGAGCGAGGTCTCGCGGGTCGTGGCCGCGAGCGCGCGCACCGGTCCACGTGACGGCGAGCGCCAGCTCGAGCGAGGCCACACCGCCCCAGGCGCGGAAGAAGTCGCCGGCCTCGAGACACCTCAGCTCCGGAGGTGCCGGCGAGTGGTCGCTCGCCACGAAGTCGATGGTCCCCTCGGCCAGGCCGGTCCAGAGGCGCTCGCGGTTCTCCCGCTCACGAATCGGTGGGGCGCACTTCCAGGCGGTGGCGCCGTCCGCGATGTCGTCCGCGGCGAAGGTGAGGTAGTGCGGGCAGGTCTCGACCGTCAGCGGGAGGCCGGCGCGCCGCGCGTCTCGCAGCCGGCTCAGCGCATCGGCTGCCGAGAGGTGCACGATGTGAACCCGGCATCCGGTCTCGCGGGACAGCCCGAGGATCGCGTCGATCGCGTCGAGCTCCGCGGCACGCGGCCGGGAGGCGAGATACGCGGCGTAGCGGCGCGGGTCGGCGGGAGCAGCGGCCGCGGCTTGCGCGATAGGCCCGGGGAGCTCGGCGTGAACGAGCAGTGGCAGCCCGAGCTCGGCGAGTCGCGTCATGGCCGGGCGCAGGTCGGCTTCCGCTACCGGTGGGAACTCGTCGATCCCCGACGCGACCATGAAACACTTGAAGCCGAGCGCACCCGCGCGGGCGAGCGGCGCGAGCCGGTCGGCGTTGCCGGGCACGACGCCGCCCCAGAACGCGTAGTCCACCACGGCGTGGCCGGCCGCCGACCGGGCCTTCTGCTCCAGGGCCTGAACCGTGGTCGTCACCGGAACGCTGTTCAGCGGCATGTCCACGATGGTCGTGACCCCCCCTGCGGCCGCGGCGCGCGTCGCGGTCACAAAGCCTTCCCACTGGGTGCGCCCTGGCTCGTTCACGTGTACGTGCGTATCCACCACGCCGGGCAGCACCACGGCATCTCCCAGGTCCAGCACCCGGGTAGCGTCCCGGGGCTCGCCGTAAGCTCGGACCGCGGTGATCACGCCCTGGGCGATCACCACGGCCGCCGGACCTATCCCGTCCGGGGTCGCCACGCGCCGACTGGCGATGACGAGCTCAGCGGGCGCCATGCGCCTCGATCCGCCGGCGCGCTGCGGCGACGAGCGCGGCGTTAGTGGGGGCCGTCGTGCCGTCCGGCAGGGTGAGCGTGTCCTCAAACCCCACGCGGGTGTCGTACCCGCGCGCGATCGCCTCGTCGACGAGCGGCCACACGGTCGGGCCGGTGCCATGGAGCAGGCGTGGCAGCTTGATTCCGGCGCCGTCGAGTCTCGCCTCCAGCTGGGCCAGGGCTCGCAACGCCGCGTCGGCGTCGCCCTCCTGAGGCTCGAACATGACCCGCAGGCAACGCCCGGCGAGACCGCTGTCCACGAACAACTCGGCGCCGCGCGCGTTCGACAGCCCCGCCTCCACGCCCACGCCACGGGTGCGCAGCAGCTCGGCGAGTGGCTTCGAGCCCGCTTCGTGGAAATTCACCGACGCAAAGTCGGGCAGCAGTGTCCATCCCGTGACGGCCCGCAGCCGGGCGTCGGAGTCTCGAATGATCCACGCGCCGGTGCTGACCCCGATCGGGATCCCGGGCACCGCGGCGCGGATGGCCGTCAGCGCCCCGGCCACGTCGGTCGCGGCCAGGCTTTCGCTTCCATCCGCAGCGCGGACATGCAGATGGATCGCCCCGGCTCCGGCGGCGACCGACTCGGTCGCCGCGACCGCTTGCTCCTCTGGCGTGACGGGGATCCCCTGGTGCTCGGCGCGCATGCGGCCGCCGTTGATCGCGGCTTTGAGAAGACGCGTCACGCCGGGCGCTCAGCCCACCGGCTGCTTCAGCTTGTCGAGGTAGAGCTTGCGGACCTTGGCCACCTTGGGGGCGATAACGGCGCGGCAATAGCCCTGATTCGGATTGCGGCGGTAGTAGTCGCGGTGGTACTCCTCCGCCGGGTAGAGCACCTCGAATGGGACGACGGCGGTGACGATCGGGTCATCCCACACCCGCTCGGCCTCGAGCTCACGGATCACCTGCTCCACGACCGCCTTCTGCTCCGGCGTGTGGAAGAAGACGGCCGAGCGGTACTGGGTGCCGACGTCCGGTCCCTGGCGGTTTAGAGTCGTGGGATCGTGGATGGTGAAGAAGACGTGCAACAAGTCGCGGAACGATACCACCGCCGGGTCGAACGTGATCTGTACGACCTCGGCGTGGCCGGTCGTTCCGGTGCACACGTCCTCGTACGATGGGTTGGGGGCGTGGCCGCCCGCGTATCCGGACTGCACCCGCTCGACGCCCTTCAGATCCTGGAACGCGGCTTCGAGGCACCAGAAGCAGCCGCCGGCGAGCGTGGCGACTTCGCGCTGGGGAGAGGCACTCACGGGCAAAGTCCTTTCGGAGGCGTGCGCGGAATCATATCGGAGGCGTGCGCGGAATCATAATGGTGGTACGCGCCGGATGGTTCCCGCGTGGGCTCGGCGCGCTCAAAACGCCCAGCCCATGAGGAAGCGCAACGTTATGCCGCCGCCATGACCGCCCGGGGTTTCGCCACCGATCGTCCCGACGACGCCGTACCCGAAGTCGAAGAACAGACCAGGCCGGGTGTCGGGCCACAGCTCCGATCCCAACATCGCAGCCCATTCCACGCGAGCCACGCCCGGTTCGTTCCGACCGAACAGGCGGGCGAGGCCCACGCTGAGGTAGAGCAAGGGCTCGTGGTCCGCGCGACGCGGCAGGAAGGGATCGGGCAGCTGAACTTGGGCGTTGGCGCCGACGCCCCCGCCCCCCGCGGCGACCCCCAGTCCGACAGGAGCGTGCGGCAGCCGCTGCAACAACGCGAGCGCGGTGCCGTACCCAGTGATGTCGGACCACCCGAACGCAACGGCGGTGTGAGCGGGTCGGACTTCCCGGAGCTGGGCGGCGAGGGGAGAGACGACCGTCAGGGCGAGCGCGGCAGTCCAGCGGCGCATGGAGTAATCTTACCCCCAATCCTTCGACTCGGGAGCGACGCGGCGGAACGTCTTCAAAAAGGCCATTTCGGATTGCGGATTGCGGATTGCGGATTCGACGAGCGGGTCTTCCAATCCGCAATCCGCAATCCGCGATCCGCGATAGATTTGCAGTCCTTTCGCCTCCTCCGCGATCACGTTCACCGTCCCATCGTCCTTCGCGAGCTTCCCCCGCACCCACAGCAGCGGCTCGCCGCGGATCGCCGTGCGGTGCTCGACATACACGTCGGGCCGCACGATCACGTTCACCATCCCCGCGACGTCCTCGAGCAGCACGAAGACAAACCCCTTGGCGGTCTCGGGACGCTGGCGCGCGACGACCAGTCCCGCGACCTCCACCCACGCCCCGTGCTCGAGCCGGGGGAGCGCGTCGCTCTGCACCACTCCGGGCGGCAGCACGTCGCGCAGCAGCTCGAGCGGATGGCCGCTCGCCGCGAACCCCAGCACTGCGTACTCGGCGAGCAGTCGCTCGTCCGCCGCGAGGCCGCCGAAGCGCAGCCGCTCGTACGGGTGGTCGAGCGCCAGCTCGAGCTGGCGGCGGCCGCGCGCCTCGCCGCCGCGCTCCGCCTCGGGCGGGAGCCACAGTCCCACCTGCCACAGCAGCTCGCGGCGCGTGAGCCCAAAGCCGTCGCACCCGCCCACCCACACCAGGTGCTCGATCGCGGTGCGTTTGAGCTTGGGAGGGGCGCGCCGCACCACGTCGCCGACGCTCCGGAACGGGCCGCACCGCGCTCGCTCGGCCACCACCGCGGCCGCGGTGTCCTCGCTCCAATCCCGGATGAACCCGAGCCCCACCCGTACGCCACCCGCTTCCTGTCCCCCTTCCCCGACCTGCAACCGGCCTCTTCCCCGGCCTTCAACCACGCACCACACGTCGCTCACGTTCACGTCCGGCAGCCGGATCTCGATCCCGTTTCGCTTGGCGTCCCGCCCCAGCGCGTCGAGCGAGTAGAATCCCATCGGTTGGTTGTTGAAGAGCGCGCAGTAATACTCGGCCGGGTGATAATGCCTCAGCCACGCTGACTGGTAGGCGAGCAGCCCGAACGCCGCGGCGTGCGACTTGGGGAACCCGAACTCCGAGAACGCGATCACCTGGGTGAAGACGCGCTCGGCGACGTGCTCCGGGACGCCGCGCGCCGTCGCACCGTCCTTGAACTCCTCCCAGAATCCCGCCATCAGCTCGCGGCTGCGGCGGCGGCTCATGGCGCGCCGCAGCGCCTCCGCCTGCCCCGGCGTAAACCCCGCGAGCGCCTGGCACACCTGGAGCACCTGATCCTGATAGAGGATCACTCCCAGGGTCTCCGCGAGCACGTCTTTCAGGAGCGGGTGGTCCACCGGCGGCTCGTAGCGGCGGCCGCGAGCCCGGGCGCGGCGCTGTTCCTCGCGCCGCCGCACGTAGGGATTCACCGCGCCGCCCACGATCGGCCCGGGCCGTACGATCGCGACTTCGACCGCGAGATCCTCGAGATTGCGCGGCCGGGTGCGGCGCAGCATCTGGATTTGCGCCCGGCTCTCGATCTGGAACAGCCCCACGGTGTCGCCGCGGCAAATGCGGTCGTACACCGCCTGGTCGGCGAAGTCGATGCGCGACAGATCGGGGGGCGTCCCCTGGCGCGTCGCGATCAGCTCGACGCACTCCTCGACGAGCGACAGCATGCCGAGCGCCAGGAAGTCGATCTTGACGAAGCGCGCGTCGTCGCAGGAGTCCTTGTCCCACTGGCACACCACCCGGTCCTCCATCGCCGCGCGCTCGAGCGGCACGACCTCGACGAGTGGCCGGCTGGAGATGATCATCCCGCCGACGTGCTGCGACACGTGGCGTGGGAGCCCCGCGATCTCCTCGGCCAGCTCGCACAGCTCCTTCCACAGCGGAGCGTGCTTCCGTCCCGCGAAGCCCGGAAGCTGATCCAACTCGTCCGCCAGACCGCCCGACCGCCGGTCCGCCAGTTTGGCGACCTGCTCGATCTCGCCCAGCGGCAGATCGAGCGCCTTGCCGATCTCGCGCACGGCGGAGCGGAGCCGGTAGGTGGGGAACGAGCAGACGAGCCCGACGTGCTCGTCGCCGTACCGCTTGTAGACCCGGCGGATCAGCTCCTCGCGGATCTCACGCGGGAAATCGAGGTCGATGTCGGGCACCGAGGCGAGGCTCTCGTTCAGGAACCTGCCCAGGAAGAGCCGGTTGGCGATCGGATCGATGTGCGACAGGCCGAGCAGGAAGCAGACGATCGACGACACCGACGAGCCGCGCCCGCGGCCGGGGAGCAGGTTTCCCTGGGCCCGCCGGCTGCCCCGGCGCACGTCCGCCGCTACCTCGCGAGCCAAGTCGAACAGGTCATGATAGACCAAGAAGAATCCACTGAGTCGATGGTGTTCGATTAGTGTCAGCTCTTCCGCGAGCCGCCGCTCGGCCTCGTCCCGGTGCTCGGAGCCCTCCGGATAGCGCTCGCCGAGCCGGGCGCGGCACAGCTCGGCGAGCGCCAGCGGGGCAGGCGCGCGGTCGGCCCCGCGGAAGTCCGGGAACCCGTAGCCCAGATCCCGCGTGAGGTCGAACGCCCGGCAGCGCTCGGCGATGGCGAGCGTGTTCGCGACAGCAGCCGGACAGTCACCAAACAGCGCGGCGACATCCTCGGGCGGCCGCAGGTAGAACTCGCTGTTGGGCCGCCGCACGCTGTGCGAGCCGTCGAGCGTGGTGCGGTGGCGGATCGCCGTGAGCACGTCGTGCAATCGGTGACGGGAGCGGGAGTGATAATGCACGTTGCCCGACGCTACGACGCTCAGGTGCACGTCATCCGCGAGGGCCTGCAGCGCCCGGGTCAGGGCGAGATCACCCCGCACGTAGTTGCGCTGGAGCTCGACGAAGAACCGATCGGCGCCGAACACCACGCGGCAGCGCTCGGCGCAGCGGCGGGCGGCAGTGGGTCCCTCACGCTGCAACACGCTCGGCAAGAGGCCGCTGCGGCAGCCGGAAAGGACGATCAGCCCTTCGTGCCGCGCCTCGAGCGAGGCGAAGTCGAGCCGCGGATCGCGGCGGTCGGCGCGGCCCAGATGCGCCGCGGTGGTCAACCGGCACAGGTTCGCGTACCCCGCGGGCGTCTCGGCGAGCAGCGTCACGTGAGCACCGTCGAGCAGCGTCACCTCGGCGCCGGTGATCGCCTGGAGTCCGAGCTGCTTCGCTTCGTGCGCGAACGCCATCGAGCCGTAGAGGCCGTTGTGGTCGGTGAGCGCTACCCCGGAGTAACCGAGCTGCGACGCCGTGAGCGCGAGCTGCTCGGGAAGGGAAGCGCCGTCGAGAAACGAGAAGGCAGAATGGCAGTGGAGCTCGATATACATAAAGTGCGCAATGCGGAATTCGGAATGCGGAATTTCAATGAAGGGTCGTTCGCGGCACGACGCTTACCAATACATTCCGCACTCGGCATTCCGAATTACGTTGGCATCTGCATCCACCATTCTCCGGTAGCCAGATCTTCGAACAGCACAATTCGTCCGCCACCTTCAAAAATCACTTCAACGCATCGGCGCGAGATCGGCTGTCGCCACCATTCGTCATCCACGCGCCAAATCTCACCGAGGGACTCGACCCGTTTTCCGTTTTCCGTTTTCCGTTTCACGACCACGGGCATTCGCTGCTCGTCCAGCTCAACCTCCACCCGAAGTGGCACATTGAGAGCACGGAGTCTGTCAGTTCCATTCCGCATTCCGCACTCCGCATTCCGCACTATGGTTCATAGTCAATCAACGCATACCGCCGCTCCGGGAGCCGAGACCATGGCTGCACCTCGATGACGTGATAGAGCAGCGAGCGCTTGAGCCTGAGCTTGATCTCCCGTGCGGCGGTGCGGAGCGCGCGACGCCGGCCGGCACGCGCCGCGGCGCTCGCGTCGCGTGCGAAGAGCTGCAGATCGGCGGCACCGGGCGCGAACGCGGTGAATTCGACGGCGAGCCGCTCCACTGCCCCCGTGGGCGGCGCCTGTTCGAGCCGGGTCCGGAGCGGCGCGGCGATGCGATCCCGATCGGCGGACGGATCTTTGAGGATCGCTTCGACCAGCCACGACGCGCCGTGCTCGAGCTCCGCTCGCACGCGCACCACCTGCACCCGCCAGCCGATGCGACGCGGATGCTTGAGCGCGCGCTCGAGCAGCTGGTCCAGCGCGCGCGCGAGCAGCTCGCGCTCGGCGACCGGAGAGAAAAACGTGATCGCGGCGACGATCGGCTCGGGTGTCGCACGGCCCACGACCCGCTCGACTGCCGCCCCCGCCGCGAGCCGCCACAGGCGGCGGCCGGCACCGCCGAACTGCGAGACGACCGCTTCCTCCGGCAACGCGGCGAGCCGGCCGAGGGTCTTGAGCCCGAGCTGGCGGAGCCGGCGGTGCGTGTCGGGATCGAGCGGGAGCACCGCGAGCGGTTGGGCGGAGAGAAACGGCCCCTCCTCCCCCGGGCGGACGATCACCGCGCCACCTGGCTTTGCACGGGTCGCTGCCACCCAGGAAACGAACTTGCCCAGGCCCCAGCCCACCCTAAACGCGGAACGTGGAACGCGGAACGCGAAACAGGTGCTGGAAGATTGCTCGTCTGTTCCGCGTTCCCACTTCCGCGTTCCGCGTTCAATCGCTGCGACGATCCCCTCCGGCGCACCGAATAGTCCCTCCAAGCCGTCGGTCCCTACGTATGCTCTCCCCAGCTCCGCCGGCTCCACCACCGGGCTCACCTCGCTCAGCGCGGCAAGCAGCCGCGCGAACTGCTCGTCGTAATGGACCGGGTCGGGCTCGCACAGCCGGAGCGAAGGACAGAGACCGATCGCCTGACTCACTGTCATTCCGGGCTTCACGCCGGCGCGACGGGCGAGCGGTGAGACCTGCCACAGTCGGCGGGCCGTATCGCTCGCGAGCAACGCGCCGGGTTGGGAGACGAGCTCGGGCCGCCGCGCCTCCTCGCACCTCAGGGCGAAGAGGGGAATCCAGCAGCAGGCGGCGGTCGTGCTCACCAGGTGATTACGCGGCATGGCAGTCATCAATGGGACCCGAATATATCCCGAAGATCGCACAGGTCGCAAGCCCAGTTCCCATGTAGATAACCCATTGATATATTTCGACTTCAATGTCTCAGCGCCAGCAGAGCTTGTTCGACAATGTCACTGCGCTCCCCCCAGCCGCACCGGAGCTCGTCGAGCTCGGCCGGCGCGTTCCTCCCACCGTCAAGTTCGGCACGTCCACCTGGACCTACGACGGTTGGGCGGGCGACGTCTATCACCGCAGCTACCGGGGGGCGCAGCCGGCGCGCCGGCTCGAGGAGTACGCCCGCTACCCGTTGTTCCGGACGGTGGGGATCGACAGCGCGTACTACGAGCCACCGGAAGAGCCGGTGCTCGCCGCGTACGCGCAGGCCTTACCGCCGGGTTTTCCCTGCGTCAGCAAGGTGTGGGACAGGATCACCGCGAAGCGGCTCGATCAGCGGGTGAATCCTGATTTCCTGAACGCGGATCTCTTTAAGGACGCGGTGCTGGGTCCGTACGAGCGCGCCTTTCGCGACCACGCAGGCTGCTTCGTGTTCGAGTTCCAGGCGATGCGCGGCAAGGACCTCCCGGATCCCGCGCGCTGGGCGGGCGACCTCGACGGCTTCTTGCGGCAGTTGCCGCGCGACTTCCGCTATGCGGTCGAATTGCGGAACCGCGAGTTGCTGACTGACACGCACGGCGCCGTACTGGCGCGCCATGGGGTGGCGCACGTCTTCAACTCCTGGACCGCGATGCCCACGCTCGGCGAGCAGCTCGAGCTGCCGTGGACCTTCCCGGCGCCCTTCACCATCGCGCGGGCGTTGCTCCGACCGGGACGCCGCTACGCCGACGCGGTGCAGCTGTTCGAGCCTTACGACCGGATCCGCGATCCCCAGCCCGAGCTGCGCCAGGACCTGCTGCGGCTGGTCGCCGAGGCGATGCGGCGGCGGATCGAGGCGCTGATCCTGGTCAATAACCGGCTCGAGGGCAACGCGCCGGAGACGATCCGGGCGCTCGTCGCGGCACTGACCGGGGAGGGGCCCTGACCGGGCGCGGCTCGCCCGCGGCGCCCATCCCGCCGCCGCGCCCGGAGCTCGTCGCGCTGGCGGCGGCGCTGCCGCCGGGCATCAAGTTCGGGACGGCGAGCTGGACCGAGGACGGCTGGGCCGGCGAGGTGTACCAGCGGAGCTACCGGGGAGCCCAACCGGCGGCGCGGCTCGAGGAATATGTGCGGTATCCGCTGTTCCGCACCGTCGGCATCAACTCCGCTTTCTACGAGTCTCCCTCCGAGCGCATTCTCGACGCGTATGCTCGCGCGCTGCCGGACGGCTACTCCTGCGTGGTCAAGGTGTGGGACCGGATCACGGCGCGCCGCTTCATCCGCGACCGGCGCTGGGGCGACCTCGCCGGGCAGCGCAATCCCGATTTCCTCGACGCGCGCTTGTTTCTCGACAGCGTGCTGGCGCGCTACCAGCGTGTGTTGCACCGGCAGTCGATCTGCTTCGTATTCCAATTCCAGGCGATGCGGGGCGCGGATCTCCTGCGCGACGCGGAGTGGGCCGAGCGGCTCGATCGCTTCTTTGCGCAACTGCCGAAGGAATTTCGGTACGCGGTCGAGCTGCGGAACGCCGAGCTCCTTACCGACCGGCACGGCGAAGTGCTCGCGCGGCACGGCGTGGCACACGTGTTCAATTCCTGGACCGAGATGCCGCCGATCGGCACGCAGCTCCATCTCCCGTGGACGCTCGCGGCGGGGTTCACCGTCGCCCGCGCCCTGATGAAGCCGGGGCGCAAGTACGCCGAGGCGGTCCGGGCGTTCGCGCCCTACGACCGCGTGCGCGAGGTGCTGCCCGAGCTGCGCCGTGACCTGTTATGCCTCACCGGCGAGGCCCGGCGCCGCGGCATCGAGGCCGTGATCCACGTGAACAACAGGGCCGAAGGGAACGCGCCCGGGACGATCCGCGCGCTGGCCGAGCTGTGCGTCGGCGGGCAGGGCGCTCAGGCCTAGTTGCGGCGTTCCCCACGTAGTGCTACGGTACCACCGTGTAATCGCCGGCAAACCGCACAAAGTGCACGCTACCGGGGCGTTGCTTGAGCGCTAGTCGTCGCAGCGTGCCCACGCTGCCCGTGCCGCTGCTGCGTGACGCGGTCGCGCGTGAGACAGCGCGGATTTCGTTGCGAGGCGCGGCCAAGGCCGTCGCCATCAGCCCGAACGGGCTCCGCAACTTCCTCACTGGCGCGGCTCCCCGCAGCGCCACGCGCTTGAAGCTCGAGCGCTGGCTCGCCAGCCAGGAGCGAGTCACCCGTCCCCCGAGTGTCGGTCAGCTGGTCCGCCTGCTGAACGAGCTCTCCGGGGACCTCTCTCCCCAACAGACGGCGCAGCTGGGGCGCGACATCGCGGCGTTGCTCGCCGAGGCGTACGAGGCGCGCCGGCTCGAGCCGCCTCGCTGGGTGGAGGAGCTGCTCCGCCAGTTCCGTCGGCCGCGGGGTAAGACCGCCAGCGAAGTCGCCTGACGCCGGCCTCGGAGCGGGGCTTGCCATCATGCTGCCGCGGTGCTACCTAGTTGGGGGATCGTGCAGTTTGTGCAGTTGTCTCCCACCCACGCGGTAGCCACATGTCAGGAGCCGGGTGAAGCGCACCGGCACGCAGGCCACCAGACGGACGAGCGCCTCACGCCCGCCGGCGACCAAGCACGCCTCGCATCCGAAGGTCGCGCAGATCGTGCGCCTCGTCGAGGCGTTGAGCGACGGCCTCGGCTCGCACGACGGAGTGGTGATCGGCAAGGGCATCGCGCGCTCGTTGGTGGACGCGTATCGGGAACGGCAGCAGCCGATGCCGCGCTGGGTCAGGGAACTCGTCGCGCATTACGCTCCAGCGAAGCGAAAGTCGTAGCGTGCGGCAGGGGCCTCGGGGCGGCGCGTGACCGCTGGTCGCCAGACGGTTCCCACGTTGCCGATCGCGCTGTTGCGCGATGCGGTGGCCCGGGAAGCGGGCCAGGTCTCGTTGCGACGTGTCGCGAAGGAGATCGCCATGAGCCCGAACGGGGTGCGCGACTTCCTGCACGGCGCTACTCCGCGGAGCGCCACGCGCACCAAGCTCGAGCGCTGGCTCTCCAGCAAGGGGCGCGTCACCCGACCTCCCAACGTCGGCCAGTTTATCCGCCTGTTGAACGAGGTGTCGGGAGACCTCTCCCCCGAGCAGACGGAGCAAATGGGACGGCACCTCGCCGCGTTGCTCGTCGAGTCGTACGCGGTGCGCCGGCTCGCGCCCCCCCGCTGGGTACGGGAGCTGGTCCGGCATTACGAGCCCCGGGCCGGCACAGGAGCGAGCGGCGTCGCGTGAAGCGCTCCGCCGCGGGGACCTTGCAGCCCCCGCGTGGGCCCGGTATATCGGGTGTGCGGTTTGTGCAGTTCCCTTCGGCTTCCGGTGCGGCGGAGCGACATGCGGCGACGCGCAAGACAGCACCCGGCTTGGACCACCCGGGCCTCCCGGCCATGAGCCCGCAACCACTGGCGATCCTGCTCGTCGAGGAGAACCGCGAGCTGCGGCAGCAACTCGAGCGCGACCTGCGGAGCCGCGGGTGCCGAGTCACCGCCGTCCCGGACGTCGTGGGGGGTCTGGAAGCCATCGTGCTGGGCGGGTTTGATGCCGTGGTCAGCGATGCCGTCATGCTGCCGCGCGGCGGCGTCTGGCTCTGGCGGGAGGCCACGGCCCTCCGCCCCGAGCTGCGCGGCCGCTTTTTCTATTGCGGCGCCGACCTCCTGCCCGACTCCTTCGACGGCCCGGTGCAAACGGAGCGCTTCCTCTCGAAGCCGCTCGACCTGAATGCGCTCTGGGCGGAGATCGTCGCGGTCGCCGATCAGCGCGAGAGCCGGCTGTCATAACCCGAGGTCTCCCTGCCGCGGCGCGAGCCGCCGCTCGTAACGATCCTGCATTCCGTCGTTCGCCCGGAAGCCGTACTTTCGTTGCAACCGCTTGACGCGCCGCGCGAGCGCCGCTGCGTAGTCCCGCGGCGCGCCGCTCGTCCGCGCGTAGGCGCGCCGATAGCGCTCCTGCAACTCGGGGAAATACTCTCCCACCACCGGCAGGAAGCGGTCCCGCACCGCAGCGTAGAGGCGCAGCGGTCCGGCGTGCACGAAGCAGGCACCGGCTTCCCGTGCCGCCCCGAACAGCGCTTCCAGGTGGGGAACGTCGTCGGTGATGCCCGGGAGCACCGGCGCCACGATGAGCCCCGCGTTGACGCCCGCATCGGTGAGCCGCTTGAGCGCGCGCAGCCGGACCGCGGGCAACGGCGAGCGAGTCTCGATCTTTCGGATGAGTGCGGCGTCGACCGAGATCAATGACACGTAGACTTCGAGGTCGTTGCGGTCCTGGAGCCGGCGCAGCACGTCCGCGTCGCGAGCCACGAGCGGGCTCTTGGTGATGACGCCGACGTTCAGCCCCTCGCAGCGCGCCAGCCGCTCGAGGATCTGCCGCGTGAGCCGGAAGCGGCGCTCGGCGGGCTGGTAGGGGTCGGTCGCGGTGCCGATCACAATCGGGACGGACTCACGGACCGACGGACGGATGGACCGATAATAGCGGCGCAGGTCGGCTTCCAGGGCGCCCAGGAGGTGGTCCTTGACAAAGATCCTGCGCTCGAACGCCTCCCAACCGTGCAGTCCACGGAAGTCCTGAACCTCACCGTCGGAGAGCTGCCCCGCATCGCGCGCGCGCTCGACCACATAGCGATGCGCGTAGCGGGCGTAGCAATAGGTGCACCCGAACTCGCAGCCCACGTACGGGTTCAGGGACCAGAAATCCACGCCGGTCTGCTGCGGAGAGTTGAGGATCGATTTCGGCGTGAGCGACACGAACTTTGTGTCGCGGAGGCGCGAGTCGAGAACCGGCAGGGCCGCGGAACGATGGAACGATGGAACGGTGGGCAGAGACAGCGTGAGCTGCGTCCGCTCCCGGATCACCTTTCCATCCTTCCCTCGTTCCATCGTTCCGTCTCACCCACACCGCGCCCAGCCGCACTGCACGCAGACGAGGCAGCCCGATTGCCGCGTGAGCCCGGCACCGCAGTCCGGGCAGGGCGAGGATTGGGACGGCGGTTGGGAGAGGGGAGCAGTGGGTGTAGGACTGGGCAACTCGAGAGGCGCCTGCATGCGCGCAACCCCTTGGCTTTCGGTTTTCGTTCGGTATGCTAACACCGAATTTATTCCGAAACGATCTATCGGCAAGGGCGCTGGGCTATTAGCGTAAGCGAATGCCAAGCAAGAGGATAGCTTTTCAGGGTGAGCCGGGTGCCTACAGCGAGGAGGCGCTGTTCCTGTTAGCCCCGGATGCCGAGTCGCAGCCGCATCGCGAGTTCCGCGATGTCGCGCGGGCGGTACTCGAGCACCGCGCCGACCTCGGGCTGTTGCCGATCGAGAACTCCGTGGTAGGCTCGATCGCGACCAACTTCGACCTGATCGCCGAGTCGGCGCTCGCGATCGTGGGCGAGGTGGTAAGCGCGGTGCATCACTGTCTGCTGGGCGTGCCCGGGGCGCAGCGCGCCGCGTTGCGCCGGGTGCTCTCGCACCCGGTGGCGCTGGCGCAATGCGAGCGGTTTTTGCGCGAGCTGTCCGGGGTCGAGGTCGTCGCGTTCTACGATACCGCGGGCGCGGCGGCGGAGGTCGCCCGGCGCAAGGACGCGTCGCTCGGCGCGGTGGCGGGCGTGCTGGCGGCGCGCCGCTACGGTCTGGACGTGCTCGCGGAACGGATCGAGGACGAGCCGCACAACCAGACCCGGTTTCTGCTGGTGGCGCGCAACGCGACCACGCCGCCCGCGGCCGTCGCGGCCAAAACCACGCTCCGCCTCAAGCTGCCACACCGCCCTGGCACGCTGGCGCGCGCGCTCGCCCCGTTCGCCGACGCGGGGCTCAACCTCACGAAGCTCGAGAGCCGTCCCGACCGCTCGACGCCGTGGGAGTACCTCTTCTATCTCGACGTGGAAGGGCGGGCCGGCGAGCCCGCGATGCGCTCCGCGCTCGCGGCGCTGGCGACGCAGGGCGCGGTGATCACCCTGCTCGGCGAGTACGCGCGCTTCACGCCGCGAGGGTGACGGCGCGGTCTTACGGCGCGGGCGCGCTTCCCACGATCCGGCGCCACGCGAAATACACCGGCACGCCCAGCGCCACGATGATCAACCCCAGGCCCGCGTAGCGGGTTTGCTGGAACAGCAGGTTCACGCACAGCACGCCCGTGCCGAGGACGTAGAGCGCGGGCAGCCAGGGGTAGCCGACGGCCCGCACCGGGCGCTCGGCGTCGGGACGCCGGGCCCGCAGAAAGAACAGACCGACGGCGGTCAACATGTAGAACAGCAAGGCCGCGAAGATGACGTAGTTCAGCAGCTCGCTGTAGGTGCCCGAGAGACACAGCAGGCTGGTCCACACCGCCTGGACGACGAGCGCGACGGCGGGCGTCTTGTGCCCGGGGTGGAGCACGCCGATCGAGCGGAAGAACAGGTTGTCCTGCGCCATCGCGTAGTAGACCCGGGCGCCCGACAGGATCAGGCCGTTGTTGCAGCCGAACGTCGAGATCATGATCGCGCCGGCCATCAGGTACAACCCCGCGTCGCCGAACATCGCTTGCAGGGCGGCCGTACCGACTCGGTCCTGCGGGGCGTGGGCGATCGCGTCCGCCGGCAGGACGTTCAGGTAGCTGACGTTCGCGAGCAGGTACAGCACCGTCACGATGAGCGTACCGGCCGCCATGGCGATCGGCAGGTCCCGCTTCGGGTCCTTCAGCTCCGAGCCGGCGAAGCCGACGTTGTTCCAGGCGTCCATGGAGAACAGCGATCCCACCATCGCCGCACCGATAACCGGCCACAGTCCCGCCGCGACGCCGCCGGCCGGCCAGAACGCAGGCCCGAAGTTTGCGTCGATCGCCGCGGCGTTGCGGCCGATCGTGACGCCGAGCAGGATGAGCGCGGCGAGCGCCGTCGTCTTGATGACCGTGAGCGAGGTCTGGATGACGGCTGCGGTCTTCACGCCACGCACGTTGATCCACGTCAACACGATCACCGAAAGGATGGCGAGGATCCGCTGAGGGGAGAGCCCCACCTGGATCGGGCCGCTGCCGAGGTTGATCGTGGTGCCGAGGAAGACGTCGGGCGACAAGCCGGGAAAAAAGACCGCGGTGAAGCGGGCGAACGCCACCGCGACGGCGGCGATCGTCCCGGTCTGGATCACCAGGAACAGGGTCCAGCCGTACAGATAGCCGAACAGGGGGGAGATCCCCTCCCGCAGGTACACGTACTGGCCGCCCGCCCGGGGGAACATGGCGGCGAGCTCGCCATAGGCGAGGGCGCCCATCAGGGTCACGACGCCGGAGAGGGCCCAGACCAGGAGCATGACGCCCGGGGCGTGCACCTGCCGCAGGATGTCGGCCGAGACGATGAAGATGCCCGAGCCGATCATCGAGCCGACCACGAGGGCCGTGGCATCGAGCCGCGAGATCGCCTTCACGAATTCGGTGCGCGGCTGTTGCGTGGTCGCCATGTGGCTGCGCTCCTTGTGGTCTGCGGGGCCGGGGGTAACCTAGTTGCTGCGGCCGGGGGCCGCTATGTTCTCCGGCGCATCTTACGCCAGCCGAGGGGATCGCCGTGCGTCTACTGCCGCGGGAAGAGGAATTCTTCGCCCTGTTCGTCGAAGTGGCCAACCGCAACAAGGAAGCGGCGCACCATCTCCGCGAGCTGTTCGCCGCGCCGCCGGAGCGCCGCACGCCGCACATCGAAGCGCTCAAGCGCCTCGAGCACGAAGCCGACCAGATCACCCACGAGGTCGTGAACCGGCTCGATCGCACCTTCATCACACCGCTCGACCGGGAAGACATCCATCAGCTCGCGTCGGATCTGGACGACGTGATGGACGCGATGGACGGCACGGCGCGGCGCTCGCAGATCTTCCGGCTCGGTGCGGCGCCCCAGGGCGTGAAGCAGCTCACGGAGGTGATCGAGCGGATGGTGGCGGTGCTCGGCGAAGCGGTCGGACGCCTCAAGAAGGGCGACGACGTGATGCGCTACTGCATCGAGGCGAAGCAGCTGGAGGAGGAAGGAGACGCGATCTACCACGAGTCGCTTGGCCAGCTGTTCGAGAAGGAGCGCGACGCCCTCGAGATCATCAAGTGGAAGGAGATCTACGACAACCTGGAGATGACGCTCGACCAGTCGGAAGACGTCGCGAACGTGCTCGAGTCCATCACGCTCAAGCACGCCTGATGACGGACTCGGTCTCCTTCGTGCTCGCGATCGTCCTGATCGCGCTGGCGTTCGACTTTATCAACGGGTTCCACGACAGCGCGAACTCGATCGCGACCGTAGTCTCCACCCGTGTGCTCAGTCCCACGGCCGCCGTCGTGTGGGCGGCGTTCTTCAACTTCGCCGCGGTGTTCGTGTTCGGTACCGCGGTAGCCAGGAACATCGCGAAGGGCATGGTGGAACCTTCGATGGTGGACGCCAACGTGATCCTCGCGGGGCTCATAGGCGCCATCAGCTGGAACCTGATCACGTGGTATGCCGGGTTACCCTCGTCATCCTCGCATGCACTGATCGGCGGTTACGCCGGCTCGGCGATCGCGAAAGCGGGGATGGCCGCGCTCGTGATCCCCGGAAAGTGGATCTCCACGCTGGCGTTCATCGTGGTGTCCCCGCTGCTCGGCCTGATGGTCGCGTTCCTCCTGACCGTCGGCCTGTCCTGGGGGTTGCGGCGCGCGCTGCCCCGGCGCGTGGACAAGACGTTCCGGCTGTTGCAGCTCGTGTCTGCGGGCAGCATGTCATTGAGCCACGGGAGTAACGACTCACAGAAGACGATGGGGATCATCGTCAGCCTACTCGTCGCCGAACAGGGGCTGTTCAAGGACTTTCCGATCCGGGCCTTCCATGTCACTTCGGCCGATACCGTCCCCGTGTGGGTGGTGTTTGCAGCCTACCTTGCGATCGCCCTGGGCACCATGGCGGGGGGTTGGCGAATCGTGAAGACCATGGGGCAGCGGCTGACCAAACTCAAGCCGTTCGGCGGCTTCTGTGCGGAGACCGGTGCGGCGGCGACGATCTCACTCGCCTCGCACTTCGGCATCCCCGTCAGCACGACGCACACGATCACGGGGGCTATCACCGGAGTCGGCGCGGCGAACCGGATCTCGGCCGTGCGCTGGGGCGTGGCGGGCCGCATCGTGTGGGCGTGGATCCTCACCATTCCGGCGGCGGCGGGGATCGGGGGGCTGAGCTACCTGATCCTGCACACGCTGCAGCATTGAGGAAGCTAGCCGCTCCCCGCTGCTCGCCGCCGATGAGGCGGTACCGCATTACAGTCCCAGTACCTCGACGACGGCCTGCGCGATCGCGGCGTCCTGCACGCCGACGCCGGTCAGATCCGCCACGGTAATCTCGCTGGCTCGTTCCCGCCCCGCGACCCGACCGGCCGCCAGGTCCGCGAGCTCGCCGTAGACCTTCTCCCTGGTGACGGCGCCGGCGACGAGGGCGTGGTGCAGGTTCCCGTACCGCTCGGTCTGCGAGACCCGATCCGCGATCAGCTTGTCGGCCTGCCGCAAGACCTCGGGCTCGAGCTCCACCTTCTCGGGGCTGCCGGTGCCGACGGACGTGATGTGCGTGCCCGGGGTCACCCACGCGGCCTTGATCAGCGGCGTGGTGCTCGCCGTCGCGGTCACGATCACGCGGTGGTCGCGGACGGCCTGCTCGAGCGCGGGCGCGACGCGCGTGGCGACGACGGGCGCGAGCTCCTTGGCGAGGGCGCCTGCCCGCTCCGGCGTGCGGTTCCACAGGGTGAGTCGCTGGAGCGGCAGCTCGGCGACCATCGCTTGCGCGGTGAGCCGCGCGAGCGCGCCCGCGCCCACCAGCAGTGCGTCGTGCACGTCCTTCGGGGCGAGGTACTTGAGGGTGAGGCCCACGGCCGCCGCGGTGCGGAAATCGGTGAGGTAGCCGTGCTCCTCGAGCAGCACGTCGGGCGCGCCCGTCTCGGCGTCGAGCAGCAGAAACATGCCGTCGCCGGACGGCAGCCCGCGCGCGCGGTTCCGGTAAAAGCCCGTCGCCACCTTGAGCACGATGTGGCGCGCGCCGCGCAGGTGGGCACCCTTCACGTGCACTTCGGCCTGCTGCTCGGCGAGCTCGACCACCATCGGGTCGGGGAGGGTGGCCTCGCCCAGGCCGAGGGCGCGGAACCCCCGCTCCACCGCGTTCACGGCGACGGCGAAGGGGATCCGGTCCCGGAACGCCTCGAGCGGGACGACCCGCATCTCAGTCCGCGAACACGCGCTTCAGGCCGCGCTCCGTCTCCGCCAGCGCCTCCTGGAAGTGGTGCAGCTCTTCGCCGTAGCCGAAGCGGATGTGGTTGGGCAGCCCGAAATGCTCGCCGGGCACGAGCAGCACGCTGTGCTCGGCGCGTATCCGCTCGACCACGTCGAGCGCGCTCGTCGCCTGGCGGTATTTCACGAGACAGATCGCGCCGGCCTGGGGCGCGTGCCAGCTGAACGTGTCCCCGAAGCGCTTCAGCCAGCCCTCGAGGACGGGGTAGTTCGCCTTGAGGATGCGGCGGGTGCGCTCTCGCAGCTGCTCGCGCACGCGCGGCTCGAGTGCCACGGCGGCGAGGTGGTCGCTCGCCCCCGCTGGGCCGATGGTGGTGTAGTCGTGCCGTGCCCACGCTTCGGCCGAGAGCGCCGGCGGGGCAACGATCCAACCGATCCGCAGCCCCGGCAGCCCGTACGCCTTGGACAGCCCGTTCACCACGATGACGCGCTCGTACCCGCCCCAGAAGGACGGCGTCGTCCGGCCGTCGAGCTCCGCTCCCTGGTACACCTCGTCGGCGAGCAGCCAGGCGCCGACCTCCGCGGTGCGCTCCAGCAGGACACGCCGCATCTCGTCCGACAGTATGTGGCCGGTGGGGTTGTGAGGGTTCGTAACCACCACGAGTTTCGTGCCCGGCGCGATCGCCGCGCGAATCTCTTCGGCCGTCGGCTCCCACTCGAGCTCCGGGCGGAGCGGAAAGCCGCGCACTTGGGCCCCGAAGTTCTGTGCCAATCCCCAGGTCTGCAGGTAGTTCGGGAGCATGACCGCGACCGTGTCCCCCGGCTCGATCAGGCGCCAGCAGACGCAGAAGTTGGCCTCGGCGCTGCCGGTGGTGACGAGGATCTGGTCGGAGGAGATGCCCGGATAGAGCGCCGCGATGCGGCTACGGAGCAGGTCGGTCCCGTTGGACTGGCTGTAGCCGAGCCGCACCTCGAGCAGTGGCAGCGCCGAGGCGCCCGCGAGGCCCAGGAGCTCCTGGATCGAGAGCGGGTGCACCCCCGACTCGGAGAGGTTGAAACGCACCCGGTTCTCCCAGGTGCTCTGCCAGCGTTCGAGCTCGAAGGGGACGAAGCGCACGCAGCCCACCTCCTGAGAGATCGGTGTAGGGGCGCAGCATGCTGCGCCCCTACAATAACCCCGAATCGGGCGTCAGCCGAGCGCCGCGAGGTCTTCCGGCCGTTCGAGCCAGTAATCGGGCTCGAGGTCCGCGAGATGCGCTCGGTCGAACGGACCCCACAACACGGCTGCCGTTTTCACCCCCGCGGCCTGGCCGCACTCGATGTCGTGGCGCGAGTCGCCGATGAACACCGCGCCCGTGGCCGGCGCGCGCAGGCGCTCGAGCGCCTTGAGCACGGGCTCGGGGTGGGGCTTCGGGTTGGTCACCTCGTCCGAGCCCACGATCACGTCGAACGCGTCGTCGAGACCCGCGACCTGCAGCCCGCGGAGCGCCCCGCTGCGCATCTTGCTCGTGACGAGGCCGAGCGTCTTCCCTTGGTGCCGCAGCGCTCGCACCGCGACGACGACGCCGTCATAGGGCCGGACCAACGCGTCGTGATGCTCGAGGTTGTAAGCGCGGTAGGTGGCGACCATCGCCTCGATCTCTGCAGGATCGTCGGTCCAGTGCCGGAACTGGACCGACAGCGGTGTGCCGAGGCCCTTCATCCAGACCTCGTCCGGCGGCTCGAGCCCGCGGTGCGCGCGCATCGTGTGGCGGTACGAGCGCAGGATCAGCTCGATCGAGTCGATGAGGGTGCCGTCCAAGTCGAACAGGAAGGTGGAGAGCGCCACGCCGGAAGCTAACCAGGCCCGCACAGCAACGCCGCCACCAGCTGCGCCTGCGGCGCGGCGGTGGTGTCGTGCGACGGCGGCAGCCGCTCGTGCCAGGCCAGCACGTTCCGCACGGTGAGGGGCGTCCGCCGCGACAGGAGCTCGTCGAGCAACAGCTCCTCTCCCGCCGTCATCCCGAGCGCCAGCCGCGACACCAACGCGTCCAGTCGAGCGAGCTGGCGCCCGTCCCCGCGACGGGCCGCGCGGCGCGCGGCGCCGAGGACCCAAGGGATGAGCCGCCGGCTGAGGCGGTCGCGGTCCGACGCGCGCCAGCGTGCGTCCTCGAGCGCCGCGAGCCGCGCGCGGACCAGCGGGGCAGCGCGCTGTACGGCTCGCTCGAGCCGCGCGCAATCCACCGCGATCGGCGTCGCGCACGCGGCCTCCTCGAGCAGCCGGGTCGCTTCACCCGGGTCCGGCCGGACGTCGTGGTCGGTGACGAGGAGCGCCTCGACGAGCGAGCCGATCCGCACGATCAGCACGACCGCGGTCGCCTGCGCTGCCACGGCGGCCACCGTGCCCGTCGAGGGCGCCGCGACGCCCGACCGCAACCGCTGCAGCCGGTCGCACCAGTCGAGCCGGCCGCGGGCTGCCTCGGGTCCCGCGACGGACTCGAGCTGCGCGGCGCCGCTGGCCGCCTGCGTGACGAGCTTTGCCGCGAGCCGCTGCTCGACGGCCAGGGCGCGCTCGAGGGCCGGCGGCGGGAGGAACGTCACGGTCTCGACGCGGTCATGCGGCGACCCCAGCCGATCGACGCGTCCGACGCGTTGCGCCAGGCGGGCGGGGCTCCAGGGGAGGTCGTAGTGCACGACTCGCGTGGCGTCCTGGAGGTTGAGGCCCTCGCTCAGCAGGTCGGTCGCGATCAGGATGTCCGTCTCGAGCGCGCGGGCTGGGGGTGGCGCGTGCTGCGCCCGCGGCGCGAACGCCGCGAGCACCTCGGCCCTGGTGGCAGGCTCGTCGCCGAACAGGCCGGTGTCTCCGATCACGGCGGCCACCCGGCGGCCGCGCAGCCGCCGCAGCAGGTACCGCACCGTCGCGCGTGGCTGCACGAACACGATTGTCTTCCCCGCGCGGCCGGCGAGCAGGCGCTCGAGCGCTTCGGCCTTGGGGTCGGGAGCGGGGCCGGCGAGGTCGCGCAGGCCCCGCACGACGTCGCGATCCCGGTCGTCTGTACCGCTGGGCCCCGGCGCGAGGAGCAGCGGGAGGAACGCGAGCTGCAGATCCTCCCCTGCGGTGCGCGGAAACGAGCGCTGGAACTCGCGCCGCGTGAGCGTACGGCCGTCGACCGCTGCGTCCCGCGCGAGATCGAGAAACGCTTCGTAGCGCACCAGACTGGCCCGGAACGCCGGCGGGCTCGACGCCAGTTGCGACAACAGTACGAGGCGGAACAGGGCCGCCGCATCGCCCGGCGGCTCGAGCCGCTGGACCTCCGCGATCACGCCTCGCAGGGCGTCGTCGGGCATCGGCCCTGCCCGCACGATCTCTCCTGGTCCACGGCTCGGGAACCTCAGCATGAGCGGTCCCTCCGCGTACGCCGCCTGCACGCGACTGCGGGAGCGCGCGACGATCAGGCGGGCCGCGACGGCGCCAAGCGTCTCGACATCGAGGGCTGCTCGCGCCGCGAGGCGCAGGGACGCGACGCCCAACGCGGTGAGATCGTGGTCCCGCAGGAACAGACGGAACAGCTGGAACAGGTCGGCGATGCGGTTGTGTATCGGCGTCGCCGTGACCAGCAGCACGCGCGCGCCGACGACGAGCTTGGCGAGCGCGCGGTAACGGTTGGTGTCGGGGTTCCGGAACCGGTGTGCTTCGTCGACGACGAAGAGGCAGGTTCGTGGAGGGTAGTGGAGGGTGGTGGAGGACGGTCGGCTGAGGGACTCATGGGTCACGATCGCAGCCTCGGCATCGTGCTGCGCTAGTAGCACGCGCCATTGGGGGGCCAGCACGGCCGGTACGACGAGCGCGAAGGGCTCTTCCAGTGCGAGCGCCACCGCCAGCGCGACGTACGACTTCCCCAGGCCCACCGCATCCGCGAGGAGGGCACCGCCGTAACGCCGCAGGATGGCAGCCAGCCGCTCGGCGGCGGCGACCTGATGCGGTGCGAGCCACGGCGGCCACGCCTGCGGCGCCTGCTCCAGCGGCGCCAGGTCGAGCAGCGCCCAGATC
>Ga0209761_1000124_pt1 | contig 40930 bp, 38 predicted proteins | sample GraSoi013_1_40cm_4_FD_185818 | JGI IMG/M metagenome (GOLD analysis project Ga0209761, IMG submission 185818) | Grasslands soil microbial communities from the Angelo Coastal Reserve, California, USA - Sample 09_25_2013_1_40cm (SPAdes) (version 2) | ecosystem: Environmental > Terrestrial > Soil >... | reverse complement strand
CGCTGGAATGGCTGCACCGGCAGTGGCGCACTGCCCACGTCACGTACGTGTCCGATTCCGAGTACCTGATCAAGGGGATGAACGAGTGGGTCCCGGGCTGGGTGGCGCGCGGCTGGCGGCGCAAGGGCGGCGCCGTAGAGAACCTCCCGCTGTGGCAAAAGCTGGTGCAAGCCGCCGCCGGGCATGCAGTCGAGTGGCGGTGGGTGCGCGGCCACAACGACAACCCCAAAAACGAGTACGTCAACGACCTCGCGATCCGCGCCGCCGAGCGCCAGGAGCGCTCCAACGGGCTCGTGCCGTCCGGCTTCGACACGTGGCTGGCGCAGCGACGGGCGCGCGGGCAGTACACCGACTACGATCCCGATCAGGAGTTGCATGAGCGTCTTTAAGGACGGCGTCGCCGCCAACACCCACTTCCTGAATCTGCTGCCGGACGGCGCGTCGGCTCCGCCGGTCGAGCGCATCCCGCTGTACGAGGTGTACATGCGGATGGCCGAGGAGCTCGCCAAGCGCTCGACGTGCGTGCGGCTGCGGGTGGGAACCGTGGTGACCGACCAGCTGCTCGAGAACGTGCTCGCGATCGGCTACAACGGGAACGCGCGCGGCCTGCCGAACCGCTGCGACTCCTCGGTCCCCGGGAGCTGCGGCTGTATCCATTCGGAGATGAACGCGCTCGTCAAGGCGCCCGGGAGCGTGCGCGACAAAGTGGTGTTCATCAGCGCGTCACCGTGCGTGATGTGTGCGAAGCTCATCATCAACTCGGGCGTCACGCACGTGTTCTACCGCAAGGCCTACCGCGACCCGTCGGGCATCGAGGTGCTGCAGCAGGGCGGCATCGTCCCGGTGCTGTACGACCGCTGGGTGGGCGAGTGGCGGTAGATCGAGTGCGGAATGCGGAGTGCGGAATGCGGAATTGAAAGGCTGTGTCGTTCGCACCCTCATACGAAGGAGGCTCGTTATGAAGCGTGTTTCGTTGGCTCTGCTCGTGCTCGCGGTCGCGCCGGCTGTAACGCCGCTCGCCGCGCAGTCGCTACTGTACCGCCCAGCCAACCTCGGGGGGACCTGGGTGCCGGATGGGGGCGTGGTGCAGTTCAACTTCGTGCATCGGTTCTACGTCACAGGTGATCCAAGCCACAAGGTCAACAATTACCCCACCTTTACCCTGGCCGTGGGCCTCGGGCGCTCCGTCGGGCTGGGGCTGCACTACGGATCGAACTCGCAGGTAGTGGCCGTGCCAGGGGTATACCGTCCGAACGAGAACGAGCTGTTCGCTCGCTGGAGGGTGCTCGGGAGCGAGGGCCAACCGGGGTTCTCCGTGGCGATCACCCCTGCCTACAACGCCGCCGCGCGGAGTGCGGACGGCGAGCTCAGTGTTGACTATACGGTCGGCCGCTTGACCGTGCTAGCCGCGGCGCGCGGAATGACGAAGGCGTTCGGCTTGGACACCGCCCGCGCCGCGTTCGCCGGAGGTTTCGTCGCCCGGCTCACCCAGTACATCGCAGTGAGCGCAGATCTCGGCTCCTTCGTCAGCCCGTCGACACGCGCCGCCTGGAGCGTGGCGCTCGAGTTCCTGATCCCCAGCTCGCCGCACACTTTCTCCCTGCAGGCGAGCAACGCCACGACGAGCACGATTCAAGGGAACTCGGTCGGTAACGGGAAGATGCTCTACGGCTTCGAGTTCACAATCCCGTTGCACCTGAAGCGGTTCAGCCCGTGGTTCCACGCGACCGGCAGGCCGAAGCTGGTCGTTCCCGAGGGGGCCGCCGTCGTGAAGATCTCGCAGTACAAGTTCGCGACCGACACGGTGCGCATCGCAGCCGGCGCGACGGTCGTGTGGGCGAACGACGACGTCGCCGAGCACACGGTCACGTTCGACGGCACCGAGCCGGGCTCGCCCACGATCCCCCCCAACGGCACCTTCAGCCACCGGTTCGACCGGCCCGGCACGTACCCATATCACTGTACGCCGCATCCTTTCATGAAGGGCGTGGTGGTCGTGAAATGACGGGCGCGGAGAGACCGGAGAAGGGAGCGGGCCCGGTTGGCTGACGACCTCGATCGCTTGTTCGAGCGGCTGGTGCGGGTGCTGGCAGACGAGGCGCCCGGGCGGCTCGCCGTACCCTTCCCCGCCGCGGAGGTGTACGAGCGGCTCGTCCCGTACCGCTCGAACCGCTCCGCCCTGAAGGTCGCGACCCATCAGGACTACGAGATGGCGGTGCTGCGGCTGCTGTCGGGCGAGCGCGGCTACGTCTCACTCGACCCCGGGGAGGTACAGGAGGCGCTGCGGCGCGAAACCGCGGACGTCAATCCCGATCCCGGTCTGTTCCGCCAGTTTCCCGACGCGATCCTGAGCCTGAACCGGCTCGCCGCCGAGCGCTTCCTGCGCGGCGACCGGGCGTACGCACCGTCCCACGCGCCGTTGCCCGATGCTCCGGAGCTCGTGAGACCGGACGAGGAGACGGAACCGGAAGCGGAGGCAGAAGCCGCCGGGGCGACCCGCCCATCGGGATCTGCGTTCGAGCTGGCGGAGCAGAGCGAGTCCCCGCGCCAGTGCCCCTATTGCGGCGAAACGCTCCCCGGGGGACGCAAGGTAAACTTCTGCCCGCAGTGCGGCCAGCCGCCGTCGGGCGAGCTCCGCTGTCCCGCGTGTGGCAGTGAAGTGGACGTTGGCTGGCGCTACTGCGCCGGCTGCGGGCGCGCTACCGGCTTCGAGTGAAGCGCCATCGCATCGCGGTGATCGCCGGAGACGGGATCGGCCCGGAGGTCATCGAAGCGGCGATCCCGGTGCTGGAGCGTGTGGCGGCGAAGCACGGCTTCGAGCTCGACCTGGAACGCCTCCCATTTTCCGCCGACCATTACTTGAGGACGAAGGAGACGCTCCCCGAGGGCGCGTTTCGTCACCTGCGCGACGACGTGGACGCCATCTTCCTGGGCGCCCTGGGCGATCCGCGCGTGCCCGGGAACGAGCACGCCCGGGATATCCTGCTCGGACTGCGGTTCCGGCTCGATCTCTACATCAACTTCCGGCCGGTACAGCTGCTGCACCCCGATCTTGCGGCGCTGCGGGGTGAGCGACGGACGATCGACTTCGTCATCTTTCGGGAGAACACCGAGGGCGTCTATCTCGGAAAGGGCCGCATCGACGGCGAACGCTACATCGCGGAGGAAATCAACACCGTGAAGGGAGTCGAGCGAATCATCCGGGCGGCTTTCGAGTGGGCCAAGGCGCGCGGCAAGACGCGCGTGACGATGAGCGACAAGGCGAACGCCGTCCCCGCTCACAAGGTGTGGCAGGAAACGTTCAAGCGGGTGGCCGCCGCGTTCCCCGGCATCGAGACCGAGCACCGCTACGTGGACGCGCTGGCGCTGGAGCTGGTGCGCGAGCCCGAGCGGTTTCAGGTGATCGTGACGAACAACCTCTACGGCGACATCCTCTCCGACTTGGGCGCGGGGCTCGTCGGCGGACTCGGCCTCGCGGCGAGCGCCAATCTTCACCCCGGTCGCGCCGGCCTGTTCGAGCCGGTACACGGCTCCGCGCCACCGCTCGCGGGCAAAGGCATCGCGAATCCCATGGCGGCGGTGCTCACGGGAGCGCTGCTGTTGGAGCAGCTGCGCCACCCCGACGCCGCGCGCGACCTCGAGCGCGCCGTCAAGGAGACGCTCGCGGCGGGGGTCCGGACGCCGGACTTGGGCGGCGGCGCACGGACCCGCGACGTCGCGGCCGCGATCGCCGACCGACTCTCCTAGGATCTGACGATGACTATTGCGCGCCATCTGACCCTGCTCAGCTTCCTTTGCACCATGACTCGAGCGGCCGATTCACAGCAGCCTCGCCCCACGTCCCTGGCCCACCGCTCCACGGTGTATGCGCCGCATGGCATGATCGCCACGAGCCAGCCGCTCGCCACGGCCGCGGGCCTCGCCGTGCTCGAGCGCGGCGGCAATGCCGTCGACGCCGCTGTCACCGCGGCCGCCGTGCTCAACGTCGTCGAGCCCCCGATGACGGGGATCGGCGGCGACCTGTTTGCCATCGTCTGGTCCGCCAAGGACCACAAGCTGTACGGGCTCAACGCCAGCGGCCGGTCGGGGAGCCTGATGACCAGCGCGGCGCTGCTCGCGAAGGGGCACACCACGATGCCCCAGGAGAGCGTCGAGGACATCACCGTCCCGGGGGCCCTGTCGGGGTGGGATGCGCTGCTGCGCCGCTTCGGGAGCATCACGCTGGCGCAAGCGCTGCGGCCCGCCATCGGGTACGCCGAGGGCGGCTTCCCCGTCACCCCGATCATCGCCGCCGAGTGGGCCACGCAGGTCGCCAAGCTGCGGAACGACGAAGGCGCGCGCACGACGTATCTCGTCGACGATGGGCGCGCCCCGCCGGCCGGCGCATGGTTCCAGAATCCCGACCTGGCGCGCTCGCTTCGCCTCATTGCCGAGCAGGGGATCGGAGCGCTGTACGGCGGCGAGCTCGGCCGCCGGATCGCGGAGCGCGTGCGCGCCCTCGGCGGCTACCTGACAGTGGACGACCTCGGTAAGCACCGGCCCGAGTGGGTCGAGCCGATTTCCGCGACGTTCAAGGGTTACCGCGTGTGGGAGCTCCCGCCGAACGGCCAGGGCGTCGCCGCGCTCGAGATGCTCAAGATCCTCGAGCCGTACGACTTGAAGGCGCTGGGTCACAACAGCGCCGCTTACCTCCACCTCCTGATCGAGGCGAAGAAGCTCGCCTACGCCGACATCGCGCGGTACGTGGGCGACCCCACGGCGATGACGCTGCCTGCCGCGAACCTCCTCACCGACGCCTACGCCGCGTCGCGCCGCGCGCTGCTCGACCCGTCCCGCGCGGCGGACCGTCCCGCGCCCGGCAAGCCGCTCACCGCGAGCGAGACCATCTACCTCACCGTGGCCGACTCGGCCGGCAACATGGTGTCCTTCATCAATTCGCTGTACGACCTGTTCGGCTCCGGCGTCGTGGTGCCGGGCACCGGGTTCGCGCTGCAGGACCGGGGCGCCGGGTTCACGCTCGAGCCGGACCTGCCGAACACTGTTGCACCCGGGAAGCGACCGTTCCACACGATCATACCCGCCTTCGTTACGCGGCCGGACGGCAGGGGCGGCGACGCGCCGTGGCTCAGCGTTGGCGTGATGGGCGGCTCGATGCAGCCGCAGGGTCACGTGCAGCTGTTGCTCAACCTGATCGTGTTCGGGATGGATCTGCAGGACGCGATCGACGCCGCGCGCTTCCGGCACCTCGAGGGGCGGCGCGTCGCGCTGGAAGCGCCGATCGCCGAGACGGTGCGCCGCGCGCTCGCCGCGCTGGGCCACGAGCTGACGCCGGAGGCCGATGTCGCCTTCGGCGGAGCGCAGGCGATCATGCGGCTGCCGCGGGGCTACGCCGGCGGCTCGGATCCGCGCAAGGACGGAATGGCCGCCGGGCACTGAGAGCAGCGGGGGCGGCCCGCTGGGGGCCGGCCCTTGCCAGCTCGTGGGTTTCGGTGCACTTCTTGCGGGCGGCGTTGGCTCTGACGTCGGGCTGGATGAAGGACTGGTCGATGCCCCCGCTTCGCCTCACCAACGTGCTCCAGACGGCGCTCCCGCCGCTCTCGGCGACCAGCCGAGCCGTCGTCAGCGCCCTCGCCTGCCGCAACGGGCATGCGCCATCGGCAGGCGAGATTGCCGCGTGGGTCGGGCTGCGGGACCGCCACCAGCTTGCCCGCGGCTTGCGGCGCGACGGCCTTCCCCCGCTCGAGCAGCTAGCCGGATGGGCCCGGGTGCTGTACTGGATGCTCGAGGCGGAAGCGGGCGACAGCTCCCTGCTCGAGCTGGCGCGGCGCGAGCAGCTCGATCCGGCGGTCGCATACCGCCTAGTGCACCGCGTCACCGGACTACGTTGGTCCCAGGTCCGGCGCGCCGGGCTCGCGGCGCTGCTGTCGCGATTTCGGGAACGGTGCGGGGATCGCTTCTCGAGTGCTCGGCTGCGCAGCGGGGCGCAGGCCGGCCACGCTGTGGCCGAGGCAGGGGCGGCGCGGGAACGACTAGGCTGGGCGCGTCGCGAGCCCGGATGGACAATACCGCGGCGTGTCAGCCCCAGGCATCCCGCCGCTGTCCTCACGGAGCGCCTACCCATCGCCGGCAGCCCGTTCGACGTGGCCGTAGCGGCGGATGGGACGGCATATCTCACGCGTCTCCACGCGGCCGCACTCGAGTGCCTCGAGCTCGCACCCTTCCGCGTCACAGGCTCCATCGCCACCGGCAGCGCTCCCACGGTCGTAGTGTTGAGCTCGTCGAGCCGCGTGGCGTACGTCACCAATCAGTTCACGGAAGACATCGCGGTCATCGACCTCCCCCGGCTCCAGCAGACCGGCACCATTCCCGTCCCGGGACACCCGCTTGGAGCGGCGCTCTCGCCCGACGGTCGCAAGCTGTACATCGTGACCAACCTGGATCGGCTGTGCGCGATCTCAATCGATGCGGGACGCGTGGTAGCGTCCGTGCCGGTCGCCCAGGTGTGCACCGGGCTCGCGGTGCACCCATCCGGTCGCTGGGTTTATGTCCCGACCTGGAGGGCGGGGTTCATCCTGGAGATTGATGCGCAGACACTGCGGATGACGCGTCGGTTCCCGGTGGGCGGCGTCCCGCAGGACCTGGTCCTCTCCGCCGACGGCCTCATACTGTACGCGGCGAACGAGGCGGGGTGGCTCGACCGCATCCACTTGCCCAGCGGTCGCCAAGTTGACCGGGCGCAGTTCGGCACTGCCGCGCTGAGCGTGGCGCTGAGTCCCGACGAAGCCGTGCTGTACGTGGGATTGCTGTTTGCGGGGCGGGTCGTCCAGCTGGACCGGCCCACGCTGCGCGTCCTCGCCCGTCTCGAAACGGGCGGCAAGCCGCGTCGCATCGCGTTTGATGCCACGGGGCGGTCCGCGCTGATTGCCAACGAGGCAGGCTGGGTTGATCTGGTCCACTGAGCGTACACGCTGCTGTTGCGCGGCCGCAACATGACTTTTGGCTCGCCGCTCTTCCCGTGACGCCTGATCGCCGGTCAGATTGTAGCAGTCTTCCATCGCACGAGACTGTCATGCTCCGCCGCCGCGCATTGCCGCTGGCTGTCGTGGGTCTGTTTTCGTTTGTCGTCGCCGCGTGCAATTCTCCGACGGCGAATGAGCAACTCGCTTCATTGCTCTCTTCCTCGGCCCGCTGCGAGCGGCCGCCCGGGGGCGCCGCGCCGACCGGCCGCGGCCACCCCGCTCTCACCGGCCACACGACCGTGCCCCTCGCGGGCATGCCCTTCGCGGTCGCGGTGTCAGGGAAGGGCGTCGTCTACGTCACGCAGGGCCACGCGGGGTCTGCCGTGCGCGCCGACCTTCCGTCCACCGTGCTCTCGGCACCGTTCGCCGTCGGGGACCTCCCATCGCAGGTCCGCATCCATCCCAACGGCCAGACGGCCTACGTGAGCAACCAGGACGCCCAGACCGTGACGGTCGTGGACGTGGCGACCAACCAGGCGTTCGCCACCGTGCCCGTGCCGGCTGGCAGTACGCTCACGCTCGGACTGTCGCCCGAGGGCGACCACCTCTACGCGCTGACCGATTTCTACGGCGTCTACGTCATCAACACCGCCACCCGCCAGGTGATCGATTCGATTCCCAGCAGCGCCACGGGAAGCCTGCTCACGGGTGTAGCGTTCCATCCGTTAGCGCCCTGCATGTATATCGCGGCCCGGGACGAAGGTGCCATCCGCACGGTGGATCTGCGCGAAGACAGCGTCGTCCACACCGACGCGGTCTCCGGTGCCCGAATCCAGAACGTGGCGGTGTCGCTCGACGGTCGGCTCCTGTTCGCGACCGACATCCAGCGCAGCAAGCTGCTGGTGCGCGACCTCACGACGGAAGGCTCGACCTTCCTCGAGTACGCGATCGGGAGCGGGCAGGTGCGTAACGCATTCGACGTGGCCGTCACGCCGGACAACAGCCAGGTGTACGTGAGCACGCTGGCCGACGGCAAGGTGTACGTGCTCGATCGGGCGACGCGCGCCCTGGTCGACTCGATTGTGACCGGAGGGAGCGCCCGCTACATCGGCTTCAGCAGGACGGGGGCGCATGCCGTCATCGCCAACGAGATGGGGTGGGTGGACTTCCTGTATGACGATCCGCACGCAGCGTCTCCGGTGTGTCTGCGGCCTCCGGCCGGAACGGCGCCGGCGGGCTTCGGGCACCCCGGCCTGAGCAGGCGGGACTCGGTTGCGCTGGACGGCACGCCGTTCGCCGTCGCGGTGTCGCCTGCTGGCGTCGTCTACGTAACGCAGGCACTCGCCGCCTCGGCCGTCCGAGCGGACCTCCCGTCCACGACGTTCTCGGCGCCGTTCCCAGTGGGATACCTGCCGTCGCAGGTCCGCATGAGCCCCGACGGCCGGACGGCATACGTGAGCGATCAGGACGCGGGCACCATCACGTTCATCAGCGTCGCGACCAATCAGGCGTTCGGCACCGCCATCGTCCCGGAAGGCAGCATCCTCACGACCGGCCTGTCGCCGGACGGCAGCCGGCTGTACGCGCTCACGGACTACTATGGCGTGTACGTGATCGACACGGCCACGCGCCAGGTGATTGGTCAGATCCCGAACGCAGGTACGCTGCTCACGGGCGTGGCCTTCCATCCGTTCGCGCCGTGCATGTACGTCGCGGCGCGCGACGAGGGCACGATCCGCACGGTGGACCTGCGCAACAACACAGTCGTCCGCACGGACGCTGTGACGGGCGCGCGCATCCAGAACGTGGCCGTGTCGCGCGACGGCTCCGTCCTCTTCGCCACCGACATCGAGCGCAGCAAGCTCTTGGTGCGCGACCTGCCATCGGGTAGCGCGACGTTCCTCGAATACCCGATCGGCACCCCGCAGCGCCGCAACGCTTTCGACGTCGCGGTCACGCCGGATAACGCCCGGGTGTACGTGAGCACGCTGGCGGACGGCAAGGTCTACGTGCTCGACCGCGCGACGCGGGTGGTACTCGATTCCGTCCGGACCGGGGGCAGCGCCCGCTACATCGGCTTCAACGCGAGCGGCACCCACGCGATCGTCGCGAACGAGGTGGGTTGGGTGAACTTCATCCACTGACCCGTAGGAGCGCGCGGCGGGAGAGACGGTGCATATCCGTCTCTCCCGCTTCATTTTACCGCCCTACCGCGCAACCGCCGTCCCGTCCATATTCCGCGGTCTGAGAGCACTCACGCGGAGCTTTCACCCATGAAGACTCAGGGTTCACATACAGACATCGTCTTCCTGTCCGGGGTCCGGACAGGGTTCGGTACGTTCGGTGGCTCGCTCAAGGACCTCTCGGCGATCGAGCTCGGCGCCATCGCGGCCAAACACGCCCTCGAGCGCTCGGGCGTGCCGGCAACCGAGGTCGGCCACACAGTATTCGGCAACGCCCTACAGACCTCGGCGGACGCGATCTACTGCGCCCGTCACGTCGGGCTCAAGGCGGGCCTCCCGATCGCAGTGCCTGCCGTGACGGTCAACCGGTTGTGTGGCTCGGGCTTCGAGGCCATCACCCAGGGGGCGCAGCTCATCCTCCTGGGCGAAGCGAGCGCCGTGCTCGCGGGCGGCACGGAGTCCATGAGCCAGGCGCCCCACGTAGTGCGAGGGGCGCGCTGGGGACTGCGGCTCGGCCCCTCGGCCCCGCTCGAGGACCTGCTGTGGGAGGCGCTCAAGGACCCGCAGTGCGGCTGCTCCATGGCCGAAACGGCCGAGAACTTGGCCGAGCAGTACAAGCTCACCCGTAAGGAAGTGGACGAGGTCGCGCTCGCGTCGCAGCAACGCGCGAAGCAGGCGTGGGATGCCTGCGCCTTCCAGGACGAGGTGGTCCCGGTCCCCGTCAAACAGAAGGGGCAGACCGTCGAGTACCGCAAAGACGAGCACATGCGGCCCGACACCACGCTGCAGGTGCTGATGGGCCTCAAGCCATACTTCAAAAAGGACGGCCTCGTGACCGCCGGCAACGCCTCCGGGATCGTGGACGGCGCGGCGGCCACCGTGATCGCGGGCGAGGAGTTCGCCAAGGCGCACGGCCTCAAGCCCCTGGGCCGGCTGGTCGCGTGGGCCGTGGTGGGCGTCGAGCCCAAGTACATGGGCATCGGCCCGGCGCCCGCGGCCCGCAAGGCGCTCCAGCAGGCCGGGATGAAGCTCGAGCAGCTGGATCTGATCGAGGTGAACGAAGCGTTCGCGCCCCAATACCTCGCGGTCGAGAAAGAGCTGGGGCTCGACCGCGCCAAGACCAACGTGGACGGCGGCGCGATCGCAATCGGTCATCCGCTCGCCGCGACCGGCGCGCGTATCACGATCCACCTGCTCCACGCGCTGCGGCGGCACAAGCAGCGCTTCGGACTGGGCTCCGCCTGCATCGGCGGTGGCCAGGGGGCGGCGGTGATCGTGGAAGCCTTCCCGGCCTGAGGAGGACCTGCCATGGACATGATCGTGACGACCGTCCTGGGCCTCTTGGCGTTGTATCTCTTCGGAGGCCTCAAGGTGCTCCGGGAGTACGAGCGCGCGGTCTACTTCTTCCTCGGCCGGTCGTGGGGAGCGAAAGGGCCGGGACTGATCTACGTGCCGCCGTTGTTCGCGAAGACGCAGACGGTCAGCTTGCGCGTCGTGGCGATGGACATCCCGCCCCAGGACGTGATCACGCGTGACAACATCTCCATCAAGGTGAACGCCGTCCTCTACATGCTCGTGCGCGATCCCGTGAAGGCGGTGATCGGGGTCGAGAACTATCTCTACGCCACGAGCCAGCTCGCGCAGACGACCCTGCGCTCGGTGCTGGGCGAGACCGAGCTCGACGAGCTGCTGATGAACCGCGAGAAGATCAACAACATCTTGAAGAACATCATCGACAAGCGCACCGAGAACTGGGGCATCGAGGTCACGGCGGTGGAGGTGAAGGACGTGGACCTGCCGCCCGAGATGAAGCGTGCGATGGCGCGGCAAGCCGAAGCGGAGCGCGAGCGGCGAGCGAAGGTCATCAACGCCGAGGGCGAGCTGCAGGCCTCGGAGAAGCTCGCCCAGGCCGCCCGCATTATCGGCGCGGAGCCCGCGGCGATCCAGTTGCGCTACCTGCAGACCGTGACCGAGATCTCCTCGGAGAACAACTCCACGACGTTCTTCCCGATCCCCATCGATTTGTTCAAGGGGTTCCTCGACTCGGTGGCGCGGAAGGCGACGGCCCCGGCGCTCCCAGAGAGGGCCTCGGGCGAGACGCTGCCGGCTGCGCCGAAGACGAACAAGGTCGAGGCGTAGGCGATGCCGGGCGAGCTCATCAGCCGCGAGGCGCTCGAGCGGATCATCCAGCGCGCGGCCGAGCTCCAAGCGGCGGAGCACGACATCGGCGAGGGGCTGACGAAGGCCGAGCTGCTCGCCCTGGGCCAGGACGTCGGCATCCCCGAGCGCTACCTCCACCAGGCATTGCTCGAAGAGCAGACCCGCGCCGTGGTGGAGCAGCGGCGGGGCGCGCTCGCCTGGCTGGCGGGACCAACCCGGCTCTCCGCCGCGCGCGTCGCCCCGGGAGACCGCGCCGCGCTCCTGAGGGCGCTGGGCGCCTGGATGGAGGACGAGGAGCTGCTCCAGGTGAAGCGGCGCCACGCGGACCGCACCAGCTGGGAGCCGAAGGTGGGCGCGTTCGCGTCGATCCAGCGGGCGCTGGGCACCAAGGGCAAGACGTACGCCCTGGCGCGCGCCGCGGAAGTGGCGGGCCAGGTCACTCAGCTCGAGCCGGGGTTCTGTCACGTGCAGCTCGTGGCGAACGTGGCGAACCTGCGCAAGGCGCGGCTCAGCGGCGCAGCCGTCCTCGCCGCGCTGGCGGCCGCCGCGGTGGCGCTCGGCGCCACGGTGCCCATCGCCCTCATCTCCCCGATCCTGTTCGTCAAGGGCGCGGCGCTGGGAATCGCCGCGATCCTCGTGGCCCGGCGTCACCGCCCACAGAACGAGCGGATTCAGGTGGGGCTCGAGCAGGTGCTCGACCGCCTCGAGCGGGGCGAGATCAGACCCGAGCACGCGCTCCCGGGCCAGAAGGCGAGCGCATTCGTGCGTATCGCCGACGAGATCCGCATGCTGATGAACCCCGGGACACCGCCCCGGGGGTAGGGGACCCCGGGGCATGGCGCCGGGGGTCGGTCCACCCGGATTGAGGCTGGAGGTCCATTGACCGAGATCAGGCGCGTGGGAGTGCTGGGCTGCGGTCTCATGGGAAGCGGCATCGCGCAAGTCGCCGCGACCGCTAGCTACGACACCGTCGTGCGCGACGTCTCGAAGGACATCTGGGAGCGCGCGCGGGCCGGCATCGAGAAGTCGCTCGCCAAGCTCGTGGAGAAGGGGAAGCTCGCGGCCGCCAATCGCGACGCCGCGCTCAAGCGACTCACCTTCACCACGGCAACCGCCGAGCTCCAGGGGTGCGACATCGTGGTCGAAGCGGTGACCGAGGACCTGGAGCTCAAAAACGCCCTGTGGAAGGAGCTCGACGGCCGCTCGGGCCCGATGACGATCTTCGCGTCCAACACGTCGAGCCTCACCATCGCGGCTATGGCAGCAGCCACGCGGCGGAGTGACCGCTTCGTCGGGCTCCACTTCTTCAACCCGGTGCCGCTGATGCCGCTCGTCGAGGTCGTGCGCACCGTGACGACGTCGGAGGAGACGTTCCGTCGTGCCTTTGCGTTCGCCCAGTCCCTCGGCAAGGAGCCGGTCGCGGCGAAGGACAACTCCGGCTTCATCGTGAACCTGCTGCTCGTCCCCTATCTGCTCGATGCCATTCGCGCCGTGGAGCACGGTGTCGCGAGCGTGCCCGACATCGACAAGGCGATGCAGCTCGGGTGCGGCTACCCAATGGGCCCGCTCACGCTGCTCGACCTCGTGGGGCTCGACACGACCTACAAGATCGCCGAGATCATGTTCACCGAGTACCGCGAGCGCCGCTACGCGCCGCCCCCGCTCCTCAAACGCATGGTCCTCGCCGGCCTGAACGGCCGCAAGAGCGGCAAGGGCTTCTACGACTACTCGGGCGACCCACCCAAAGTCGTCGACCTGGGCATTTAACGCGTCGTCACCTCCACCCACCGACCAAAGGACCGGCATGTTCGGCTACGACTGGCCCCGCTTCCACGCGGCCGTGAACGACCTCCCCGCCGCTTTGCTGCTCGTGACGGCGCTCTTCGACGTCGCCGCGTGGCTCACGAAGCGCGAGTCGCTGCGGGCTGCGGCGCTCTGGACCCTGTGGGCCGGCGTGATCGGCGGCTGGGTCGCCGTCGTCGCGGGGCTCCAGGCCGAGGACGTCATCGAGCACGGCGAGGCGATGCATGACCTGATGGAAACGCACGAGACGCTCGCCCTCGTCACGATGGGCATCTTCACCGTCGTGCTGGGGTGGAAACTGGTCCGGCGCGCGCGGCTGGGCGGCGTGGAGGAGACGGCGCTGCGCCTGCTCAGCATCGCGGGGCTGGTTGGCATCGTCTGGACGGCGCGGATTGGCGGGAAACTCGTGTTCGACCACGCGGCGGGGATCCCGGCTGCGACGATGCAGACCGAGATGCGGGACCGCGAGGCGGGACATCAGCATCACCCCGGCGAGACGGAGGAGAATGAGCACGCGCATGCCGACTCGCTTGCCGACTCCACGCACCGGCATGCCCCCGGTACGCCGGCGCACAAACACTGATGCGGAACGCGGAACGCGGAACGCGGAACAGCAGGGCGAGTTTCGCTGCGTCCGACCTGACCCTGCTGTTCCGCGTTCCGACTTCCGCGTTCCGCCTTTGCCTCGTTCTCGCCGCCTGCACCCCCGTCACCACCCGACCGGACTTCCTGCCGGACCCGCAAGCGTCCCGGGTCGTGCTCGACGCCCGCCCCGAGCGGGTGACGCCCGAGATCGCGGCACTCGTGGCGGCAGAGAGCCTGCAAGTCGAGCGGGTGAACGTGCGCGACGGATACGTCGAGACCGCCTGGTACGACACGCGGTCCCACCGCTCGTTTCGGGGCACCCGCGACGTCTCCGACCTCGCCGCAACGGTGAAGATCCGCTGCTGGGCCGATCCCTACGTGCCGGGACAGACGCGTCTCACCGTCGAGGCCGTCTATCGCCCCCGCTACGACCCGTCCCGCACGGAGCGGGATCTCGAAGTGATCGTGCCCAAGACACACGCCGGACACGCGATCGCCGACTCTCTCGTAGCGGCACTCAGGAAGCGCTTTGGGACACCCAGCTCCTCACCCACCGCTCCATGACGTCGAGATCCACCATCGCATCCCGGCAGGGCCCGTTGGGCAGCCGCATCGTGAGCCCGAGCACCGGGAGCGTGCCCGCGACGTCCCGCAGGCCCGTCGTCATGTCGCGCTCGCACGCCACGGCCACCACGGCCCGGGGGCGCCGCTCGCGGATTACGCGCCGCGCCAGCTGCCCGCGGGTCGCCACGAATACGGGCACCTCGTACCGCCCCGCGATCGCGAGCACGCCGTCCAGCGCCTGCTTCGAGAGACAGCGCGGGATCAACACCAGCAGCTCGCCCTTCCCCACCTTCCGCCGACGGCGCTCGGCGAGGGCGTTGTAGACGTCGATCCCGGCGTGCTCCGCCCAGTCGCGCCTCCCGAAGACACGGGAGAGGTACGAGGTGAAGCTCATCAGGTGCAGATACGGGCCTCGCTCGAGCAACCGCTCCGGCAGCAGCAGCACGCTCCCATAGAAGGAAAGCAGCAGCAGCGCGAACCACAGCGCGCACCCGCCCGCCACGACCGCCAGCGCCCCCCACAGCAGCGCGGGCAAGGCGGGGAGCAGAGCTTCGAGCCGCGGGGCGAGCAGGAACAGCAGCAGCGCTGTCGCACCGAGCCCGACGATCAGCGTGAGGGCGCCGAACTGGAAAAACAGTCCCGGAGGTGCGGAGAAGTCGCCATTTCGGGCGAGGGGCTTGCCATCCCATTCGTCCCATTCGTGACCCAGGCGGCGGTCGGTCTCGATGTGGATGAGCTGGGCGCGCGGCGCGTCTGCGGGCATACGGGCCTCAAGCATCACTCGGGGGTGTAGCCGTGTCAAGCTGAGAGCGCGCATGTACTTTCCACCGTGCGCCCCGTGACCCTTCCCACTTCCCCCTTCCCCGGCCTCATCACCGACGCGCGGATCCGGGCCGCGTACGCCGAGGGCGCCGGGATTTATCGCATGGTGCCGGCGGGCGTGGCGCTGCCCCGCGGCGTGGAGGAGCTGCAGCGGCTGGTGCGCTGGGCGGCGGACACCGGCACGCCGCTCGTGCCGCGGGGGTCGGGGAGCGGGATGCCGGGCGGGGGAGTCGGGCGGGGGGTGATCGCAGATCTGAGTCAGGGTTTTCACTGGGTCGCCCCGGATTGGCCGCATCGCACGGTGTGGGTTGGCGCGTCAGTCACCTGGGCGCAGGTCAGCGACGCCGCTCGCCCGTTCGGCCTGCGCCTCGCCCCCGACCCGTCGTCCGGTGCGTTCGCGACCTCCGGGGGCATGATTGCAACCAACGCCGCCGGCCCGCGCTCGGTGCGCTGCGGCAGCGTGCGGGCGTGGGTGGACGCGGTCGAGATCGTCGAGGCCGATGGGACGGCCCGCAGGGTTACACGGGGAGAAGGGAGAGGGGAGAAGTTCGCTCTGGCGCCGGACCAGGTCCGGCTCGTCACCGCCCGATTCCCGAAGACCCGCAAGAGCTCGAGCGGCTACGCGCTCGACCGCTACGCCGAGTCGGAGGACGAGCTGGATCTGCTGGTCGGCTCCGAGGGGACGCTGGCGCTCGTCACCGCCGTGCAGTGGCGGCTCGAGCCGATTCCCCCGGACGTCGCCGGCGCGGCGCTCGGCTTCGGCAGCGTCGACGCACTCGCCCAAGCCGTCCCGTACCTCGTCGCCCTCAACCCGTCAGCAGTGGAGCTACTCGACCGAACGTTGCTCGCGCTGGTGCGCGCGGACGGCACCGAGCTCCCCGCCGGCCTCGAGGGACTGCTCCTGGTCGAGTTCGAGCGGGACACCGCGGCTGCGGCGCGCGGGGTGGTCGGCGACGCGGTGCGGGGCCTCAAGCAGTCCACGGTGCACGTCGAGACAGCCGTGGATCGGCGCGCGCTCGAGCAGCTCTGGTCCGTGCGGAAGCTCGCGAGTCCCGCGCTCGCCCGGCTTCCCCCCACCCGGCGCTCGCTGCAAGTCGTCGAGGACGGCTGCGTGCCGATCGAGCGGCTGGGAGCGTACATCACCGGCATCCGCGCGGCGGCCGACGGCTGCGGCGTGCCCGTCGCCCTGTTCGGCCATGCGGGCGACGGCCACGTGCATGTGAACGCCCTACCCGACACGACCGCGCCGGGGTGGCGGGAGCGGCTCGCCGGGCTGTTCGCGGCCGTCACCGAGCTGCTCGTCGGGCTCGGCGGAACGCCTTCGGGTGAGCACGGTGACGGCCGACTGCGCGCAGGGCTGCTGGAGCGGTTCTATGGACCCGAGGTGATGACGCTGTTCCTGGAGGTGAAGCGGGCATACGATCCCCGCTCGATCCTCAACCCCGGTGTTATACTTCCCGCTGCCGACTGGGCGCCGCTCGCCGACTTGAAGGTCGGTCCGGACGCGGCCCCGATTCCCGACGACATCGCCGCACGCCTACGCGAGATCGAACAGACTGCCGGCTGGGCCACGCCGAAGCTGGAGCTGGCGCGATCCTCGAGCCCCTAGCCCCTAGCCCCTAGCCCCTAGCCCCCATGGAAATCTTCCGCGCTCCGCGCGTCACGCTGATCGCCCGTCCCGAGTTCATCGAGCCCGAACACCTGCAGGTGCAGTGGCGGGGCGACGCTTCGCCGGGTGAGCGGCTCGCCGAGTTCGCCGGCCGGATCTGCTACATGAGCCAGCACAACCCCGCGAACCGCAGCACGGCCGAATACCTCGAGAACATCAAGAAGCAGGGGCACGGCTCGGTGCTCGAGCACGCGGTGTACGTCCTCTTGATCGAGGGGATCTCCCGCTCGTGCTCGCACGAGCTGGTGCGGCACCGGGCGGGGTTCGGCTACTCGCAGCTGTCGCAGCGCTACGTCGACGAATCCCACGCGGCGTTCGTGATGCCGCCGGCGATGATCGGCGACCCGACGCTCGAGACCGAATGGGAGCGGGAGGTCGCGGACGCGCAGGCGGCGTACGTGCGCGCCGTGGAAGGGCTGATGGAGCGCTACGGCTGGGTCGCCGACAAGGTGCACCGGCGGAAACTGGCGCGCGAGGCCGCGCGCAGCGTCCTGCCGAACGCCACCGAGGTGAAGATCGTCGTGTCGGGCAACGCGCGCGCCTGGCGCACGATGCTCGAGCTCCGGTGCGGCGAGGGCGCAGAGCTCGAGATCCGCCGGATGGCGATCGCGTGTCTGCGCGCGCTCGAGCGCGAGGCGCCCGCGCTGTTTTCCGATTTCCAGATCTATGTCGCGGACGACACACAGGAGGCCGCGCGCGTCGCGTATCACAAGGTCTGAGGTCGGACGTCGCAAAAAAAATCCGCATTTCCCTATTGCGCATCGCGCCGACGTTTCGTATTCTCTACTCGACAATCCGTTCTTCGATTCACGGACCGCACAAGCGGCCCTTTTTGTAGGAGGTCACCCGAGACCACATGCGCATCGGTCTCGCTTACAACCAAAAACCGGACCCCGCGAACTCCGCCGAAGAGCCTCCCAGTACCGACGACGCGTTCGCCGAGTGGGACGACCCGTCCACGATCGCTGCGGTGGAGCAGGCTCTCGGTCTCTTCGGCAGCGTCATCCGGCTCGAAGCCGATCCATTGTTCCCACAGCAAGTCGCCCTGGCCCGCCCCGATCTGGTGTTCAACATGGCCGAGGGTCTGCGCGGCCAAAGTCGCGAGGCGCTGGTGCCGGCGATCTGCGAGTACCTCAACATTCCCTACACCGGCTCGGACCCGCTCACGCTCGGGCTCTCGCTCCACAAGGCGCGCACCAAGGAGATCCTCGCCTACCGCGGCGTGCCCACCGCACCGTTCGCCTGCGTCGAAACGCCGCAGGAGCTGGAGCGCCTGCGGTTGCCGTTTCCGGTATTCGTGAAGCCGGTCGCGGAGGGGTCTGGTAAAGGAGTGTTCAGCAACAACTTGTGCGACACGCCCGCGCGGCTGCGCGAGCGGGCGCAGTTTCTGCTCGCGCGCTACGCCGAGCCCGTGCTGGTCGAGACCTACCTCCCCGGCCCCGAGTTCACCGTGGCGATCCTCGGCAACGGGCCAGCGGCGTATTGCCTGCCGGTGATCGGCTTCGATTTCTCGGCCCTGCCCCCCGGCGCGCCGCCCGTCTACGGTTACGAGGCCAAGTGGGTGTGGGACCGTCCCGAAGCACCGCTCGCGATTTTCGAGTGCCCGGCGCTGGTGTCGGCGGGCCTCTACGCCGAGATCGAGCGCACCGCGCTGGACGCCTACCACGCCCTCGGCTGCCGCGACTGGTGCCGCGTCGACGTGCGCGTCGATCGGTTCGGTGTACCGAACATCCTCGAGCTCAATCCCCTGCCCGGGATCATCCCCGATCCCGCGATGAACTCCTGCTTCCCCAAGGCCGCACGGGCCGCCGGCTTCGGCTACGACGAGCTGATCCAGGAGGTCGTGCGCATCGCATGGCGGCGGCTGGGGGGGCAGGACGTCGTGCTCGACCGTGAGGTCACGGTAGCGGTGTCGGCGTGAGAATCGTCATCCTGTACGACCCCGGAGCCGCGGACTGGACACCCGAGGACATCCGCGGCGTGATGAAGGCCGTGGACGAGATCGCCGCCATCTTCGGCGCGCTGGGACACGAGATCCGCAAGGTCCCCGTGCGGCACGACATGCGGTGGTTTCAGGTCGCGCGACGGGCCGACCTCGTCTTCAATCTGTGCGAGGGCGTGCACGGCAAGAGCGAATGGGAAGAGCACGTGGTGGGCTCGCTGGAGTTCGCCGGCGTCCCGGTCACGGGCGCGAGCCTCTGGACGATCGCCGCGTGCCGGCGCAAGGCGGTCGCCAACGCCTTGCTCGCCCAGGCCGGGCTCCCGATCCCTCACTGGACCATCGCGCAAGGGAAGATCGACGACGACTTCCCCCTCCCGGCCATCGTCAAACCGGCGGCCGAGGACGCGAGCGCCGGCCTCGACCGCGGCTCGGTCGTCACCGACCGCAAAGCCCTGCGGGCGCGCGTCGCCGCGATGACCGAGCAGTTCGACGAAGTGCTCGTGCAGGAGTACGTCGCCGGCCGGGAGTTCAACGTCGGCTTGGTCGGCACCCGCACGCTCCCGATCTCCGAAATCGACTTCGCCCGCATGCCGGAGGGCGCCTGGCCGATCCTCACCTACGCCGCCAAGTGGGACGTGGGGTCGGCCGATGACCTCGGCAGCGTGCCTGTTTGCCCAGCGGCCATTCCCCAGAAGCTGGCGGACAAGCTGGTGAAGCTGGCGGAGGCGGCGTGGCGGGTCATGCAAGGCAAGGGGTACGGCCGGGTGGACCTCCGCGTGGACGAGCAGGGACGCCCCTCGGTCCTCGACGTGAATCCGAATCCCGACCTGAACGACGACGCCGGCCTGTCGCGGATGGCGAAGGCCGCGGGCTGGGACTACGCGGAGCTGGTGCGCCGGGTCGCGGAGGTGGCGCTCCGCGAAGCGCAGGGCGCCAAGGCGGCCCGTGAGCTGCTCGCTCCGCCCCGTCGGCCGCGCGCAACGCGCACCGCTTGAGCGGCTCACCCGGGCCACGGGTCTCTTCCGACCGGAAGAGATCGCGATCGCCGTGGAGCTGCTCGACGAGAGCCTCGCCGGAGACGACGACTACCGGTTCCTCGGTGCGTACAGCGACGACGCGTTGGTGGCGTATGCCTGCTGGGGTCCCACGCCCGGAACCCAAGGGACGTGCGACCTGTACTGGATCGTCGTCGATCCGACCTGGCAAGGGAAGGGCGTTGGCACGCGGCTGCTCGACGCGGTCGAGCAGGCGCTGCTGGCTGACGGCTGTCGGCTGGTCGTGGTCGAGACATCGTCTCGCGCCGAGTACGCGGCGACCCGGGCCTTCTACGAGCGACGTGGCTACGAGCAGGCGGCCCGGCTCCGGAGCTACTACGCACCGGGCGACGACCTGGTGGTCTATCTCAAGGACCTGACGCATGGAGTCCTGGCAAGAGCTACTCCGTAAGAAAAGCATCGCTTCGCTGGAAGCGTTGATCGCCAGGTTCGGGCCCGACCACTTCCCGGACCTCGACCGGCTGCGGCAGGCGGCCCGGAACTTCGAGTTCCGCATCTCGCCGGCGATGGTCGATCTCATCACGGCTCCCGGTGATCCGATCTGGCGGCAGTACGTCCCGGACCTCCAGGAGCTCGAGGTGCACGACGGGATGGTGGATTCGCTCGCCGAGGACGCGAACTCCCCCGTCCCCAACATCACGCACCGGTACCCGGACCGGGCGTTGTTCCTGGTTTCGCCCGTGTGCGCGTCCTACTGCCGCTTCTGCACCCGGCGCCGCAAGGTGGGCGACCCCGAGAAGATCCCGCTGCGCGAGCTCGAGTCGGCGTTCCGCTACCTCACGGAGCACACCGAGATCCGCGACGTCATCATGTCGGGCGGCGACCCGCTGCTCCTCTCCGATCGCCGGATCGACGAGATCTGCAAGCGGCTCCGCTCCATCGAGCATATCGAAATCATCCGGATCGGGAGCCGCGTGCCGTGCCACCTGCCGGAGCGGATCACGCCGGAGCTGTGCGCGATCCTCAAGCGATACCACCCGCTCTACATCAACACGCACTTCAACCATCCCGACGAGCTCACGCCCGCCGCGGTTCGGGGGCTCGGGCTGCTCGCGGATGCCGGGATCCCGCTCGGCTGCCAGACGGTGCTCCTGAAGGGTGTGAACGACGACCCCGAGGTCATGAAGCTGCTGATGCAGCGGCTCCTCGCCGCCCGGGTGCGGCCCTACTACATCTATATGTGCGACCAGGTCGCAGGCGCCGAGCACTTCCGCACGACCGTCGAGAAGGGGCTCGAGATCATCAAGGCGCTGCGGGGCTGGACGTCGGGGCTCGCGGTGCCCCACTTCGTCATCGACGCGCCGGGCGGTGGCGGCAAGATCCCCCTCCTTCCTGAGTACGTGGAGGCCATCACGAACGACGAGGTAGTGTTGCGGAACTATGCCGGGAAGCGGTACGTCTACAAACAACCCGCCGTGCAAGAACCGATATTGGTGAGCTAGAGCTCAAGCCAGCGTCACGCAGGGGGCGCGCCCTGCCCTCGTCCGCCTTCCTGTGTGCGTCGCACCGTGCGCTCGCCCCCGGGCTGCCGCTCCCGCAAGTAGCGTTGCAGCACGACGAACTTGGCCGCGTCCACGCCGAGGAAGAGCCGGCCCCGCGTCACCGTTCGAATCGCCCTCGTCAACTCCTCCACGGGACCCGCCTTCTCGACGAAGCCGCTCGCGCCCGCCTCGAGCGCATCGAGCAATTGCTTTTCCTGCGGCAACCCCGTCAAGACAAGGACCTTCGCCCCGATACCGAGCGCGACGATCCGGCGCGTGGCCACGAGACCGCCCTCTCCGGGCATTGCCAAATCCATCAGGACGACGTCCGGCCGGGTCGCCGCGGCGCTGGCAACGGCTTCGTTCCCCGTGCCGGCCTCGCCGACCACGGCAAGATCGGGTCGCTGTTTCAGAAGCGCGCGCACCCCGGCTCGGAAGACGACGTGGTCGTCCGCCAACAGGACGCGGATGGGGGGCCGGGTACGGGCGAAGGGGTTGAGGTTGATCGCTACGCTCCTCGGGCTGGCGTTCGTGCTGCACGCCCAACGACACGCGCGCATATCCCTCCCTGCAAAACGCGTGCGCCACGAGACGGGCGGCCGTGGCCGCCGTTGCTCACCCGGCCCCCGCGTTGGAGATGCCCCAACTCGTCAATCTGTCGCGCGGTCGCTACAATTCGCGCGGGAGATCCTGAGTGCGGAATGCGGAGTGCGGAATGCGGAGTTGATCGTACGAGCGTCGAGCCGACGGTCAGTACCACGGATCGAACCCTCCCCTTCAATTCCGCATGCCACATTCCGCATTCCGCATTCGCTTCACGGCAGCTGCCAGATCTCCACCCGGTTTCCCGGAAACACCGGAATCAGCACGCGGTTCCGCTTGGCGTCGTAGCCGATGTCGGCCGGTCCGGGAATCCCCGTGATGAGCTTCACTTCCTGGCCGGTCTCGTAGCTCGACACGGTCGAGTCATTCCAGCTCGAGACGAGGATCTTGCCGCCGGCGATCACGACCCCGTCGAAGCCGCCGGGTCCCTTGGCGATCACGCTCGGCGCCTTGTCCTCGGGTTTCCACGCGAGCAGTGATCGCCCGCCGAACTCCACGATCACAAAGCGCTTGCCCACGGGATCCAACGCGATCCCGTTGGGACGGCCCAGGGTATCGCCCCGCACCGCGACGGTCACCTTGCGGTCCGGGCCGATGCGGAAGACCCGGTCGGGCCCCGGGTGCAGCACGTTGCCGACATCGTCGAACCGGATGCCGGTGTCGGTGATGTAGAGCGCGCCCGTCGGGGCGACGGCGATGTCGTTCAGAAACACGGCGCCCAGGCTGGCGAGGCTCACACTGTCGATCGTGGCACCGGTCCTCGCGTTGAAGGCGCGCACCGCGTCGATGTCGGCGACCCACAGCGTGTCGGCCCACAGCGCCAGCCCCTTCGGGGCGTTCAAGGTCACGCCGCTCTTGCCGCCCTCGATGAACTTGAGGTTTTCGACTGCGCCGTCCGGGCGCACCCGGCTGATGAAGCCGTTGTTGTCTTTCGCCGTCGGGCTACCGTTGATGTTGGAGACGAAGTAGATGTCCTGTGTCGTGTCGTGCAGCACCGATTCCGGCGTGAGGAACCCGGCCACCGTGGCCACCTTGGCAGCGGGTGGGGGGGCCGGGGGGGCTTGAGGGGGTGGGACGGATGACGGAGCCGCCGGGGAGTCTGCGGGCGTCGCCGGCGTCTGGGACACCGGAGGTCTCTTGACCACCGGCTCGCAGGCCGCTCCCGCGGCGGCGAGAACGGTGCACAGGACTGTCAGTCGCATGGGTGCTCCCCCTCCTCGGTGCCCGGCGTCAAGACGCCTTCGCCTGCTCCATCTCCTTCTTCCGCGCCTCGATCACCTTGTGCGCCACTTCCGGCGGCACCTCCTGATACACATGAGACTTTGACCGGTACGTCCCCCGGCCGTGCGTCAGCGAGTGCAGCATGGTCGCGTACCGGTCCAGCTCGGCTTCGGGCACGAGCGCCTTGACCTTCGTGAGGCGGCCCTCCTTCTCGGTGCCGAGGATGTGGCCGCGCCTCGAGGAGAGGTCGCCCATCACGGCGCCCTGATACTCGTCCGGCGTCCACACCTCCACCTCCAGGATCGGCTCGAGCAGCACCGGCTTGCAGTTCGGGCTGACGTTCCGGAAGGCGAGGATGCCGGCCATCTTGAACGACATCTCGTTCGAATCGACGTCGTGGTAGGAGCCGTCGTACAGCTCCACTTTGAAGTCCACGACTGGATACCCCGCCACCGGGCCGCGCGCCGCGGCTTCCTGAATGCCGCGCTCCACCGCCGGGATATACTGCCGCGGGATCACGCCGCCGACGATCTCGTCCATGAACTGCAATCCAGAGCCGCGCGGCAGCGGCGCGATCCGGATCCAGCAATCGCCGTACTGACCGCGACCGCCGGTCTGCTTCTTGTGCTTCCCCTGGCCTTCCGCCTTCCCCCGGAAGGTCTCGCGATAGGCGATGCGCGGCTTTGTGGTGACGGCGTGCACGCCGTACTTCCTCGCCAACCGGCCCACGATGATCTCGAGATGGCGCTCGCCCAGCCCGCGGATCAGCATCTGCTGCAGCTCGGGGTTGTACTCGTGCTGGAAGGTGGGGTCCTCCTCGTGCAGCTTGTGCAGCCCGTTCGAGAGCTTTTCCTCCTCGCCGCGCTGCTTCACCTCGATCGCCACCGTGATGATGGGCTCCGGGAAGGGGATCTTGTGGAGCACGATTGGCGCCTCCCGGGTGGAGAGCGTGTCGTTGGTGTGCGTGTCGCGCAGCTTCGCCACCACGCCGATGTCTCCGGCGTGCAGCTCGGCGATCTCGAAGCGGTCCTTCCCGATGCTGACGCAGAGGTGGTTGAGCTTCTCGACCGCTGCCCGCGGGGCGTTGTACACATCCTGCCCGTTGCGGACCATGCCGCAATACACGCGGAAGTACGTCACATCCCCTACGTGCGGCTCGGACATCGTCTTGAACACCTGTCCGACGAACGGCCCGCCGTCCTCCGCCTTCAGCATGAGCCGCTCCGCGCTCCCCCACTTCTGCGCCTCCACCGGCGGACGCTCGTGCGGCGCGGGGAACAGCTCCACCATCTTGGACAAGAGGGCTCGCATCCCGTAGGTGAGCTCCGCCGCCCCGCAGAACAGCGGGAAGAGCTCGCCCTGCGCCATCCCCGCCTTCATGGCCCTGATCGCTTCGTCACGCCCGATTTCTTCGCCGCTCAGGTAGCGCTCGAGCAGCGTGTCATCGGTCTCGGCGATGCGCTCGATCAGCTCCTTCGAGTACTGATCGAACTGCCCCTGGTACTCCGCGGGAACGTCCCCCTCCTCGTACTCGCCCGCCTTCGTCCCCTTCTTGTACAGGTGGCACTTCTTCGAGAACAGATTGATGATCCCATGGAAGTCGGGGCCCTCGCCCACGGGGATTTCCACCGGAATCACCTTCGGTGTCAGGCGCTGCTTGATCTGCCGGTAGACCCTTTCGAAGTCGGCGTGCTCCTTGTCCATCAGGGAGACGAAAACCAGGCGTGGGATGCCCCGGTCCTCGCAGTAGTCCCAGACTTTCTCCGTCCCCACCTCCACGCCACCGGTCGCCGAAACGACCACCACGCCGCCGTCCGCGGCATAGACGCCCGCGAGCGCCTCGCCCGTGAAGTCGAGGTAGCCCGGGGTGTCGATGAGGTTGAGCTTCGTGTCCATCCACTCGGCCACGCCGATGGCGAGGTTGATGGAGTACTTGCGCTCGATTTCGTCGGGAGTGTAGTCGGTGAGAGCGGTGCCGTCTTTGACGGACCCGTGGCGCTTGCTCGTGCCGGCCACGAACGCGAGAGCGTCGACCAGCGAGGTCTTGCCGCTCGCGCCGTGGCCCACGACCGCCACATTGCGAATCTCCGGTGTCTTGTATACGCGCATGCGCGCAGCTCACTCCGGCAGGGGATAGGGAGAATATGAACCGGCCGGGAGTGAGACGGCTAGGGAGACGCTGGGGCGCCGCGACGCCGAGTGGATCCGAGGCATGAGGTGCTGGGGCTCCTACTCGCTCGTACCTCACATCCACTCAGCGTCTTGGCGCCTGCACGTCTACCTTACCGCCTCCGCCTCTACGCGCTGCGGCAGCCACATCGAGGCTACTCCCCCCAGCAGCATCACCACCCCCGCCAGCAGGAACGTGCTCCGCTGGCCGAGCCCGTCGTATGCCCACCCGGCGGCCAGCGGGCCGAGGCTGCGGCCGAGTGCCGCAAACGCCTGCGCCGCGCCGAGAATCGTGCCCTGCTCCGTGGGGTCGGCGTAGATCGACACCAGCCCGGACGCCGCGGGCGCGAACAGGCTGTTCGCGAAGGCGAGCGGCACCGTCCACGCGTACAGCTGCAGACTGGTCGCCGCGTACGGCACGGCGGCGATGCTCACCGCCATCCCGAACAGCCCGACGACGAGCAGGGCGCGCGCGCCGCTGCGTCGCTCGATGCGCCCGAACAGAAACCCCTGCACCGCCGCGGCGATCGTACCGATCACGACGAACAGCCAGCCCAGCTCCTTCGCTCCCCACCCCAGCGCTGCGGTCGCGTGCAGCGGCAGCGCCACCGTGTACCCGGCGAAGGCGAACGGGGCGATCAGCCACACCAGCATCAGCGGCCGCAGCTGCTCGCGTCCCAGCGCCGCGCCCATGTGCCCGAAGTCGAGCAGCGGCCGCGCGGTGCGGTGCTCGGTCGCGAGGGACTCGCGCAGGATCGCGCTCGCCGAAAGGAAGTTGATCAGCGAGAGCCCGGCCGCGATCAGCCCCGGGGCGACGTGTCCGAGGTAGTGGTCCGCCAATCCGCCGATCATCGGGCCCAACACGAACCCGATACCGAACGCGGCGCCGATGGTCCCCATGCCGCGGGCGCGCTCCGCCGGCGGGGTGATGTCCGCGACGTACGCCTGCGCCGCGGAGATATTGCCGCTCGCGAAGCCGGAGATCACGCGGGCGAGGAACAGCACCGCGTAGGACGGGGCAAACGCGAACAAGACGTAGCCCGCGGCGTTGAACAGCATCGTCGTGAGGAGGATCGGCCGGCGGCCGATCCGGTCGGAGAGCCGGCCGAGCAGGGCCGTCGCGAGGAACTGCATCGCCGAAAAGACGAACACCAAGGCGCCGTACCCGATCCCCTGCGCCCCGAAGCGCTGGGCGTACATCGGCAGGATCGGCATGATGATCCCGAAGCCGATCAGATCGATCAGCACCGTCAAAAAGATCACGCCGAGGCGGGACCGGGTCGCGGGCATTGGGGGCTGGAATCTAGCGCACGCGAGCGCCTCGGCGATCAGGCTCGCGCGTGACGTGCGTCACCAGCGCCACTATCGCCTCCTGTTAACGTCGTCCCGCCCGTCGGGTCTCATCTGCGAACCTTTACAAGGGACAAATCATGCGAGGCCGATTCGCGCTGCTGACCGCTCTGGCGCTTGCCCTCAGCCTGCCGACGATGGTGTCGGCTCAAGCCGCGGGCGATTCAGGTGTGAAGCAGGACCGCAAAGCAGTCCGCCACGACCGCCGCGAGCTGCACGGCGATCGCCGTGACGTGCGGCACGACACCCAGGACATTCACCAGGATCGCCGTGACCTCCGCCAGGACCGGCGGGACGTGCGTGCGGACGTGCACGAGGGCGACCTGAAGGATGCGCGTCGCGACCGGCGGGATCTGCGCAGCGACCGCCGCGACCTGCGCCAAGACCGCCGCGATCGTCGCCACGACGTGCGGGACGCGCGCTCGGACCGACGCGACCTGCGGCAGGACCGCACGGACCTGCACCCCGACCAGCAGCAGAAGAAGGACAGCACGCGCTGACGGCGGCGAGCAGTGGCATCGGGGTGGCCGCCTACGCGGCTACCCCGACGCGCGTTTCCCTCCCCTGCGCCAGGATCCTGACCACGATCGCACCGAGGATGAGCGCCCCTCCCGCGAGCGACCACGCACTGGGCGTCTCCCCGTGAATCAACCACGCCCAGATCGGGTTGAGCACCGGCTCGAGCAGCAGCAGCAACGACACCTGGAGCGCGGGGACGTGCGGCATCGCCTGCGACAGCAGCACGTATCCCAGGCCGAGTTGAACCGTTCCGAGGTACAGGACGATCAGCCAGTCCACGGCGCGACCGCCGGACACTGGAAAGATCCACGGGAGCGACAAGACGAAGGCGAGCATGTTCCCGGACACGGCGGCCGCCGCCACCGACGCGGCCGAGCCCCCGGGGCGCTGGGTGAGCCAACGGTAGCCGATCACGACCAGCGCGAAGGTGAGGGCGCTGACCGCCGCGAGCACGTTTCCGAGCAACGGGTTCGTCGCCGTGGCGCGCGGCGGCTCGACGCCGACGAAGAACAGCGTCATCCCGACCGCCGCGGCGAGCAGGAACGCCACGTCGCCGCGCTGCACGGGCTCGCGTAACAGCCACGGCCCGAGCACCAGAATGCACAGCGGACTCGCGTCCTCGAGGAACACGGCGTCCGCGGCGGTCGTGAGCTTGTTGGCCTGCACAAACAGGATGGTCGTGACGGCGTAGGCCACGCCCACCAGCGCCGCGCGCCAGGTCCACGCCCGGCGCGCCTCCGGTACCATGACAAGCACGGCGATCGCCGCCACCGCGCCGCGCAACCCCGCCACCTGCCAGCCGGTGAAGCCGCACAGCTTGAACGCGGCACCGCCCGTCGAAAACAGCGTCGCCGCGGCGAAGACCCGCAGGCGGGACGCAGCGTGGCTCGCTCGATCAAGCTCCATCTCGGGACCCTGGCAGGCTCGCCCCCCTGCCCCCCAGCGGGTACTTTCGATGCGGCACCATCGACCGCAGGAGCTTGCAATGTACGCTCGATCGACCATCCTGCCGCTCGCCGCGCTGGCCGCGCTCAGCCTCGGGGGGTGCGGCGGCCGCACCGGTCAGGCGGCCCACGAGCCGGCCCCCGCCCGCTCGAGCGACGTCGTGACGTTGGAGGAGCTGGGCAAGGTCTCCACCGCTTCCACCTTGTTCGAGGCGCTGCACGCGCTGCGACCCGCGTGGTTCCGCCGCAATCCGACGACGCTCCGCCCCGAAGCCGAAGGCGACGTCGTCGTCTATCTCGACCAGAGCCGCCTCGGGGGACCGGAGACGCTGCGGACGATCCAGGTCAACGCCGCTACCGTGATCCGCCATTACAGCGCGTCCGAGGCGGAGGCCCGCTTCGGCCCGGGGCACCTGCACGGCGCGATCCAGGTCATCACGTCGCGGTGACGTTCCTGCTGCTCATCGCGGCGCTCCAAGCGGACAGCGCGAGCTTCGCGATCCGTGACTTTCGGTTCGAGAGCGGGGAGACGCTGTCGGTCCTGCGGCTGCACTACCTGACGCTGGGACGGCCGCGGCGCGACGCCGGCGGGAGCGTGCGCAACGCCGTGCTCATCCTGCACGGTACGGGAGGCTCGGGAAGCCAGTTCCTCTCGCCGCTCTTCGCCGGGGAGCTGTACGGCCCCGGGCAGCCGCTCGACACGACGACGCATTACCTCATCCTGCCGGACAACATCGGACACGGGCGGTCCAGCAAGCCGAGCGACGGGCTCAAGGCCCGGTTCCCGCACTACACCTACGGAGACATGGTCGCGGCGCAGTACCGCCTGGTGACCGAGGGGCTGCACGTCGATCACCTGCTGCTGGTCGTGGGCACGTCCATGGGCTGCATGCACTCGTGGCTCTGGGCGGAGCGCCACCCCGACTTCATGGACGGAGTCGTGCCGCTCGCCTGCGCTCCCACGCAGATCGCCGGCCGGAACCGGATGATGCGCCACATGATCATCGAGGACATCCGCGGCGATCCGGACTGGCGCGGCGGCACCTATTCTCAACAGCCGCGCGGGCTCCTCGCCGCCCTGCAGGTGCTCTTCATGATGAGCTCGAGCCCGCTCCAGCTGCAGCGCATCGCGCCGACGCGCGACTCGGCGGACGCCTACATCACCCGATGGCTGCGCGAGCGCCTCGCCGGGGCGGACGCGAACGACATGGCGTACCAGGTCGAGGCGTCGCGCGACTACGACCCGAGCCCCGACCTGGAGCGCGTCACCGTCCCGGTGCTCGCCATCAATTCGGCGGACGATCTCATCAATCCGCCGGAGCTCGGGATCATGGAGCGCCTGATGCCACGCGTGAAACAGGGCCGCTTCGTCCTGATTCCGACGAGCGACATCACGCGTGGCCACGGCACCCACACCGTGGCGGCGGCGTGGAAGCAGTACTTCGCGCCGTTCGTGGCGGCGCTCGAGCGGTCGCGCCGGTCGCCGAGCCCGAGTCGATGACAGTCACGGTCGGCCAGAGGGCGCGGCGCAGTCTGACGCTCTCGCCCGAGCACGTCGCGACCTACGCGAAGCTCACCGGTGATTACAATCCGCTGCACTTCGACCCGGCATTCGCGGCAAAGACCACGTTCAAAGCGCTCGTCGTCCAAGGCGGCCTCACCACCGGCCTGCTGCACGCGCTCGTGGCGATGGACCTCCCCGGGCCCGGGACCGTGTTCCTGAGCCAGAACTGGAAGTTCACGGCGCCGGTGTACGTCGGGGACACGATCACGGCGGAGGCGGAGGTAGTGAGCGTGCACCATACCAAGCCGGTGTGCCGCCTCAAGATCACGGTCACACGGCAGACGGGTGAAACAGTGCTCGCAGGTGAGGCGTGGTGCTACACGTTCATCGCTTGAGCTTCACGACGATCGCAGCCTGTCCGTCGGTCGGCCCGTAGCGGCTCGCCGTCTCGTTGGCGCTGAGCCAGCGCATCTCCAGCACGGTCTCCGCCGGGATCGTCTTGAGATAGTCGACCGACCCCATGTTCACGTCGTTCACGTACACGTAGACCGGCGTCGACTTGAGGGGCTCGTCCGCCCTTCCGGGAATCCGACTGAGCTCTCGCACCTGCAGCCAGCGTGGCCGCAGCGTCTCCACGACGTCGAACGCCGTGCCCACGTTCGGCTTCGCCCGCTCGATCTCCTCGGCCGTGAGCACGTTGCTACGTCGCTGCACGGCATGCAGCGGGGTGCCGCCCGCGAGAGCCGCCACCGACAACGTCACCAGCGTCAACGGGAACGTGCGCATGTCTCCTCCCATGGTTGCGAATCGCTCTGCGCGCCGGGGAGCGCGGCCCAGCACCGCTACCGGTACCCTGCGGCCTGCAGACCAAACAGCTCCGCGTACAGCCCGCCTTTCGTCACCAGCTCCTCGTGCGTTCCCTGATCGATCAGCTCGCCGCCCTGCAGCACGAGGATCCGGTCGGCCATCCGCACCGTAGAGAAACGGTGCGAGATGAGCACCGCCATCCGTCCCGCGGTGAGCTCGGCGAAGCGCAGGAACACGTCGTACTCGGCGCGGGCGTCGAGCGACGCGGTGGGCTCGTCGAGGATCAGCACCTGGGCGTCGCGCATGTAGGCGCGCCCCAGCGCCACCTTTTGCCACTCGCCACCCGACAGCTCCACGCCGCCCTCGAAGCGGCGGCCCAGCATCTGGTCGTAGCCCCGCTCGAGTCGCGAGGCGACCGAGTCGGCCAGGCTGCGGCGCGCCGCCTCACGGATCCGCTCCTCGTCGCCCAGCCGCTCGACCTGGCTGACGCCGATGTTCTCTTTCATCACGAAATCGTAGCGTACGAAGTCCTGGAAGATGACCCCGATGTTCTGGCGTAGGCTGTCCAGGTCGTAGTCGCGCAGGTCCACGCCGTCGAGCAGGATGCGGCCTTCGTCCGGGTCGTACAGCCGGGCCAGCAGCTTCACGAGCGTGGTTTTCCCCGCCCCGTTCTCGCCCACCAGCGCGATGCGCTCGCCGGGCTCGAAGGCGAACGAGAGGTGCCGCACCGCCCAGCGCTCCGACCCGGGATAGCGGAACCCCACGTCCTGAAACTCGAAGCCCGTGCGGATCGGTACCGGCACCGGCCGCGCCCCGGGCCGGGACGTCACCAGCGGGCGCACGTCGAAGAAGGTGAATAGGTCCGACAGATAGAGACTCTGCTCCCACACTTGGGACAGCGACAGCAGGACGCGTTGGATCAGGTCGCGGCTCTGGCGGAACGAGCCCGCCAGAAAGGTGAGCGAGCCGATCGTGAAGCGGCCGAGCACGGTGAGATAGACGATCACCGCGTACGCGGCGTAATAGCCGAGCGTCCCGACGGTCACGAACAGCGTGGAGAAGAGGTTCCGTCTCACGGCGAGCCGCTTGTTCGCTTCGTAAAACTCATCTGAGAGCCTGGCGTAGCGGCCCACCAGGAAGTCCGACAGGTTGAACAGCTTCACCTCTTTCGCCATCTCATCCGACGCGCCCGCGTAGCGCAGGTAGTCGAGCAGCCGCCGCTCTGGCGTCCACGAGAACAGCAGCGAATAGCCCAGCGCCGCGTAGTGCGTCTCGCCCAGGAACGACGGCAGCACCGCGATCACCAGGAGGAGCAGCAGCCACGGGAGCTGGACGAGCAGCACGGCGGCGAGCGACGCGAGCGTGATGAGATCCTGCGCCGTCGAGAGCAGCAGCGCGATCAGCCCGATGCGCCCCACGGTCTGGCGCCGCGCGCGCTCCAGGTGGTCGTAGGTCTCCGCGTCCTCGTACTGCGCGAGATCGAGCGCCGCGGCGTGCTGCATCAGGCGCACGCTGATGCGATTCGAGAACAGGTCGCCCAGCAGGCTCTCGAGCAGCGCCGACAGCCGAGCCAGCCCTTCCCCGGCCACGGCGATGCCGAACTCGAGCGCTAGGAGCCCGCCCAGAGCCCACCAGTCGACGACGCCCTGCCCTCCGTCCGCCCGCACCCGCACCGCCGCAATGACCCCGTCGATGATCAGCTTCCCGATCCACAGGACGGCGAGCGGCACAAACGACCGCACCGCCCGGAGGGCCAGGATGGCGACGGTGTAGCCGCGGTGGGTCTGGTAGACGAGTCTGAGCAGGGGTGGGACGTACTTGAGCGCCTGGAGCCGCTCATCCCAGGTGGCGGGCTTGCCGTTTGCGCCCCCGAGCAAGCCGTTACGCTGCGTGCGGATACCGTGCGGGACGAAACGTGGCGCCGTCACAACCTTAACTTCCCCCGAGGGCTGTGCGTCAATATAACCGTATGAAGATCTGGGCCGTGGCGAGTCTGTGTGGGGCGCTGGGCGCGTCGCCCCTGGTGGCAGCGAGCACCCAGGCTCCCCTCCTCACGCCCCGCGACTCCGCGCTGCACGCGCTCAACCGTCTCGCCTACGGCCCCCGACCGGGCGAGGTGGACCGCGTCGCCGCCGCGGGCGTGATGCAGTGGATCGACCGGCAGCTTTCCCCCGACAAGATCGACGACGCTGCGCTCACTGAGCGGGAGCGACAGTTCAAAATTCTCGAGTACGACGCGGGTGAGCTCGCCGGCATGTACGTCGACGCGCGGCGTGAGCGGCAAGAGCGCGAAGCGTCTCGTGATCGCGACAGTGTAGGGGCGCGGCATGCTGCGCCCCTACCGCAGCGAATGGACCCCTCCCAGGACAGAGGTCGCCGCCTGGCCGGGGAGCTCCAGGAGCTCGCCGTCGTGCGGGCCACCCTGTCGGAGCGACAGCTCTACGAGGTGATGGTCGACTTCTGGATCAATCACTTCAACGTCTTCTTGGCGAAGGGCGCGGACCGGTTCCTGACTCCGTCCTACATCGAGGCGACGATCCGGCCGCGTGCCCTGGGCAGGTTCGCGGACCTGCTGATCGCGACGGCGCAGAGCCCGGCCATGCTGTTCTACCTCGACAACTGGGAGAGCGTGGCGCCGGGGTCCACGCCGCCGCAGGCGATGCGGCTGCGCGCCCGGCCCCTGTTTGGACGCGCCCCCCAGTTCGGCCGCCCACCGCTGTTCGATCCGGGGCGAGACCCGATGCGCGCGGACTCGCAACGGCAGCGGGCCCTGGAGCGCATGCCGAAGGGCGTCAACGAGAATTACGCTCGCGAGCTGCTCGAGCTGCACACGCTCGGCGTGGAGGGCGGCTACACCCAGCAAGACGTGATCGACGTCGCGCGCATTTTCACAGGCTGGAGCATGGGGCGGCCGCAGCAAGGCGGGGACTTCGAGTTCCACGAGTGGGCCCACGACTACGGCGAGAAGGTCGTGATGGGCGTGACCTTCCCCGCCGGCCACGGCCGGGACGAAGGGATGTGCCTCCTCAAGCTGCTCGCCAATCACCCGGCCACGCTGCACCACGTGAGCCGCCAGCTGTGCCAGCGATTCGTGAACGACGATCCGCCCGACGGCTGTGTGGACGATGCCGTGGCCGCCTGGAAGCGCACGGAGGGCGACATCCGCGAGGTGCTGCGCGCGATCTTCACGTCGCCGGACTTCTGGGCCGCCCCCAACGTCCGCGCCAAGATCAAGACGCCACTCGAGTTCGTCGTGAGCGCCGCCCGTGCGCTGGGCGCCGACCCCGACCCGACGCCCCGGCTGGCGCAGGTCGTGGCACGCCTCGGAGAGCCGCTCTATCTCCATGTGGCGCCCGATGGCTACCCCGAACGGGAAGCAGCGTGGGTGAACAGCGGCGCCCTGCTCGACCGGATGAACGTCGCGGTCGCGCTCGCCGCGGGCCGGCTGCCCGGCGTGGCGGTGAGCATCGACGCGATCGTTCCGGCCACCGCGGACCCCGCCCAGCTGATCGCCGCGGTCAACGCACAGCTCCTGGGCGGCACGATGTCGGAGAACACGAAGGCAGTCATCGGACATCAGCTGTCAGACATCAGTGATCCCCTGCAGGCCCGTGCGCTGGCGATCGGACTGGCGATCGGCGGACCGGAGTTTCAGAGGCAGTAGTTAGACGGTTAGACGGTTAGACGGTTAGACGGTTAGACGGTTAGTGAAAGGCGGTCCACAGTGACAATCTCGAGACGCGTCTTCGTGAAATCGGGCGGCCTGGCGTTGTTCAGCTTGGGCTTGGATCCCCTCTTCCTGGCCAGAGCCGCTCTCGCCGTCCCCCCGACCGCCGGTCCGCCTGACCGCCGCATTTTGGTTTGCCTCTTCCAGCGCGGCGCCGTGGACGGACTCAACATGATCGTGCCGCACGGCGACCCCCTGTACTACCGCGAGCGTCCGCGTATCGCCGTACCGGAGCACGACGTGGTCGACCTGGACGGGCACTTCGGCCTGCATCCGCGCCTCGCGGCCTTGCAGCCGCTGTGGAACAACGGGAGTCTCGCCGCCATCCACGCCATCGGATCGCCCGACTCGACGCGGAGTCATTTCGACGCCCAGGATTACATGGAGTCGGGCACCCCCGGCGCGAAGGCGACCCCGGACGGCTGGCTCAACCGCTATTGCCAGCACGACCGCGAGCACCAGAACACGCCGTTCCGCGCGGTGGCCTTCGGGCCGCAGCTGCCGCGCATCCTGGCGGGCTCGGCGCCTTCGCTCGCGATCGACGACCTGCAGGCGTTCGGCCTGCGGGCACCCCAGCCGGCGGCGCGTGACCGGCTCACCCGCGCGTTCGAAGAGCTGTATGCGGGCTCGGCGACCGGGCTGCTCTCGACGTCCTCACAAGAGGCATTCGAGGCTGTCCAAATGCTGAAGCAGGTGAACCCGGGCCAGTACCAGCCGGCCAATGGTGCCGACTACCCGCGCGGCAGGTTCGGCAAGGCGATGATGCAGATCGCCCAACTCATCAAGGCCGACGTCGGGCTGCAGGTGGCGTTCGCCGACGTGACTGGCTGGGACACTCACGTGAACCAAGGGTCGAGCGAAGGGCAGCTCGCGGCGCGGCTCGCGGAGTTCGGCCAGGCGCTCGCCGCGTTCGCACGGGATCTGGGCGACAAGCTGCGGGACGTCGTCGTGCTGACCATGTCGGAGTTCGGCCGCACGGTGCGGGAGAATGGCAACTCGGGCACCGACCACGGGCATGCCACGGCCATGCTCGTCTTGGGCGGGCCGGTAAACGGGGGCAAGATGCTCGGGAAGTGGCCCGGGCTCGACCCGGCGAACCGGTTCGAGGGTCGCGATGTGGCCGTGACGACGGATTTCCGCGATCTGTTCGCCGAGATCCTGGCACGACATCTCGGTGCAACGGATCTGGCGACGATCTTCCCGGGATTCACGCCCGATCCGGCGCGCTTCCCGGGAGCGATCAGAGCCTAGAAGACGGTGGTGCGTAACGGCCGCGTGCTACGGCTTCGATTCTTCCGGCACAATCCCCAGTTCGAGCCGGTCGGCCTGACGCAGTACGGCGATCGCCGTGTGCGCGCCGATCCGGTCCGAAGCGAGCAACCGGTGCAGGTCGTCGATGCCCGTCACGGGCTTGCCGCCCAAGCCAACGATGATATCGCCCGACCTGACTCCGGCACGCTCTGCAGGGCTGTCCCGATCCACGCCGGTCACGAGCACGCCGCTCTTCGCGTCCAAGCCGTGCGCCCGCACCACCAGCCGCGCGAGCGAGACGTTCTGCCCCGCGACCCCGATCCTGCCGCGCCGGATCTTCCCGTGCCGGATGAGCTGACCGGTCACGAACTTGGCCGTGTTGATTCCCACCGCAAAGCAGATCCCCTGAGCCGGGAGGATCACCGCCGTGTTGACGCCGACCACCCTGCCCTGCGAATCGACCAGCGGCCCGCCGGAGTTGCCGGGGTTGAGCGCGGCGTCGGTCTGGATGACGTCGTCGATGAGGCGCCCTGTGACCGAGCGGAACGAGCGCCCCAGCGCGCTCACCACGCCCGCGGTGACGGTGCTCTGGAAGCCGAGCGGGTTGCCGATCGCGATGACCAGCTGCCCCACCCGCAACGCCCCCGAATCGCCCAGCTGGGCGATGGCGAGTGACACGGGGTCCACGCGGATCACCGCGACGTCGGTGTCCGGGTCGTCCCCGACGAGCTCGGCCCGGAGCCGGCGGCCGTCCGCGAACGCTACGTCGATACGGGTGGCGTCGTGCACCACGTGGCTGTTCGTGAGGACGAAGCCGTCCGGCGTGAAAACGAATCCGGAGCCGTGGCCGGGCAGCTCACGGGCGGGGCGACCGCGGCGCTCGATCCGATGTCGCACCTCCACGCTGACCACGGCCGGCCCGACCTTTTCCGCCGCGCCGGTGACGGCGCGCGAGTAGGCGTCGAGCAGGTCGGCGTCGACGGGTGGGAGAGTCTGCGAACCGCCGTTGTTGGGATCGCCGGCGCGTGGGTCGGCGAGCAAGGCGAAGGTAGCGCTCATATCTGGTGAACGCGCGTAGGTTCCCATACGTCTACTCGAGACGTATTCCCGCGACGTTCATTCGCGACGTACTTTGTAGTCATGATCGACCCCATCCGCCGCCTCCTGACGGAAGCCGGAAACGCCAAGCAGACCCGCGCTTTCTGGCAGGCGGCGACCGCGATCCTGAGCGACTGGGTTGGCGGGGCCCGCGTGCACCTCGTCTACAAGGGCCTGAACGAGTCGGGGACCGTCCAGGCGGGAGCGACGGCCAAGGGGGGCGAGCCCTTCATCGCCGACTACCACGACGCCGAGGGCCGCCACGTGCAGGCCACGTTCCGGGGACTCCCCGACGGCTTCCCGTCCGAAGCCCTGCGCTCGGCCCTGGAGATCGCGACCCACCTGGCGGTCATGGTGGCGCGCCGCGCCGGGCTGGAGCGGGAGCGGCGGCTCGGGACGTTCCTGGTCGAGCTGTCGCGCTGGCTGCTGGCGGCGCCGGAGCGCGAGCTGCTGCTGCGCTACACGTTGCAGAGCGTGATGAGTTTGGTGGAAGCGCAGGGTGCGTTCGTCGCGCTGCGGCAGCGGGAGGGCGACGCCTTGCGGATCGCCGCCACGGTCGGTCAATGCGCGGAGCTCCAGGGACTCGAGGTCGGGCTGACGACGAGCACGACCGGCCGGGTGGTGCGCACCGGCGAGCCGCTGCTCACCGACAACATTCTCGCCGAGCCCGACGCACAGCCCGCGCTCAACCCCGCCGGCACCGCGCGGGGCGCGATGATCGCGCCGCTCAAGACGTCGAGCGGTGTCGCGGGAGCCGTGGGAGTGGTCCGCTACGAGCAGGCGGGTGCGGAAACGGCGGCGCCGCCGGCGTTCGGTCTGGTCGACTTGCAATACCTCGCGGCGGTCGCGGCGTACATCGCCGGCGGGCTGGAGCTGTCGGAAGCAGTGACCGGCGCCCGGGCGGCCGCCGAGCGGGCGCACGCGATGGTGGACTCGAGCCCGCTGCCGCTCGCGCTGGTCGACCGGCAGGGTCGCGTGCAGCAGCTCAACCAGGCCGGGTGCCGACTGTTCGGGATCGCGACCGAATCGCAGGCGTTGGGCGTCCACCTCGAGGCGCTGGGGCTGTCACCGAGCGAGATCTCGCTCCACCTGGTCCTCGCCCGGCCGCAGGCGGGGGCGCCGTGGCACGGGCGCGTGCTCGTCACCCAGCCGGTGGGGGATCGCCGCATCTGCGACTGCACCATTACCGGGCTGTCGGGGGTGGGGCGCGACAACCTGCTCGTGGCCCTGTACGACCGGACCGACGAGCTGCGGGCCCAGCGCGAGCTGATCGCGCGCGAGAAGCTGGCCACCGTAGGCGAGATCGCCAGCGGAGTGGCGCACGAAGTCAACAACCCCCTCGCCGCCATCCGCATGGAGGCGGAGCTGCTCGGCCGGGCGAGCAAGGACCCCGACACCAACACCACGGCGATGACCATCACGCGCGAGGTGGACCGCGCCGCGCGCATCGTGCGCAGCCTACTGCGGCTGGCGCGGCGCGCCGACACGACGCCCACCCGCGTGCAGATCAACGACCTGGTGCACGACGTCGCCGAGATCCGGCAGCGCGTGTTGCGGGCGGACAACGTGCAGTTCCGCACGCGGCTCGACCAGGCCGCGCCGGCGGTCCTGGGCCTGGGGCAAGAGCTGCAGCAGGTGGTCATCAACCTCGTCACCAACGCCGAACACGTAGTGAAGGGGCGCGACCCCGCGGTCATTCAGCTCACGACGCAGGCGCGCGAGGGGTGGGTGCGGCTCGTGGTCGAGGACTCGGGGCCCGGCATCCCGGTCGAGATCCGCGGCCGGATCTTCGATCCGTTCTTCACGACCAAGGGGCCGGACGAGGGCACCGGCCTCGGGCTCGCGATTTGCCAGCGGGTCGTGACCGAGGTCGGCGGCAAGATCTGGCTCGAGGACTCGGCGCTCGGCGGGGCCAGGTTCGTGGTCGAGATGCCGGCCGCTCCCGAGCACGTCACGCCGAACGCGATCGGGTGAGCCGACGCGTCAGTGCTCGAGGATGCGCTTGCGGTAGATCCCGAGCGTCACCAACCCGTACGTGCCGAGCGCGACCAGCAGCGCCGTGAGGCGCCAATCGAAACCGAAGCGCGCCGCCCCGGCGAGCGCGGCGACCAGCCAGGCGATGCTCGCGACGAAGCCCAGCATCACCACTTCCTTCCGCGCCATCAGGATGCCAAAGACGTAGCCCCAGCTGAACCCGCACACTAGGAGGAACAGGATCCCGTGCGGGATCTTGACCGGGTCGATCAGGTTCAGCGTCCCCGCGAAAAAGCAAAACAGCCCCAGCACGGTGTAGCTCGCGAGGTGCAGGGCCAGCGGCAGAGGGACGGTGCCCATGCGGTTGAAAGTCATCGCTGTTCGTGGTATCGGGACGGCGTAAAATTACCTCCATGGAAGCCACTCGTACATATCTCGAGCTGACCAGCCGCGGCCAGTTCAGGTCCGCGTTCGGGCAATTTCCGGATGTCGTGCTCGAGCACGTGGACCACCCCACGCCCGCGCTGTACCGCCACTGCTACCGCACCGTGGGCGAGGCGTACCACTGGCGCGATCGCTGGGACTGGACGGACGACGAGATTCGCACCCACCTCGGGAAGCCCGAGATCTCGCTCTACGTCGCACGCCGCGACGGCGCGCTGGCCGGGTGGTACGAGCTGCGGCGCGTGCCCGACGACGACTCCGTCGAGATCGCCTACTTCGGCCTGGCGCCGGGCGCGATCGGCCACGGCCTCGGCAAGCACTTGCTCTCGTGCGCCGTGCGCGACGCGTGGGCGCTCGCCCCCGCCCGCGTCTGGCTGCACACCTGCACGCTCGACCACCCGCACGCGCTGCCGAACTATCAGCAGCGGGGGTTCGTGCCTTATCGCACCGAGACGTACACAGTAGATTTCCCGGCGTGACCTTCACCCTGACGCGCAAGTACAAGCTCATCATCGCCGCCGTCGTGCTCGTGCCCGTCGCCCTGTTCGTCGCCTACACCTGGAGCGCCCTGAAGTGGAGCTACTCCTCGGGCGAGCGCGCCGGGTATGTGCAGAAGTTCTCGAAGAAGGGGTGGATCTGTAAGACCTGGGAAGGCGAGCTCGCGATGGTGTCGCTCCCCGGGGCGATGCCGGAAAAGTTCTATTTCACCGTGCGGGACGACTCGATCGCGGCGCGCATCAACCAATCGCTGGGCAAGCGCGTCGCGCTCGTGTACCAACAGCACAAGGGCCTCCCGACGAGCTGCTTCGGGGACACCGAGTACTTCGTCGCGGACGTCAAGGTCGTGGAATGACGACGTCGAACAGCTTCGGCACGCGGGCTCGGCTCGTCGTCGCGGGGCGGAGCTTCGAGATCTTCCGCCTGGAGGCGCTCGACAAGCGCGGGCTCGCCATCGGCCGCCTCCCCTATTCCCTCAGGATCCTGCTCGAGAATCTGCTGCGCCTGGAGGACGGGCGCACCGTGCGCCGCGACGAGATCGAGCGGCTGGCCCGCTGGGACCCCAAGAAGATCCCGGACGACGAGATCGCCTTCATGCCGGCGCGCGTGCTGATGCAGGACTTCACGGGCGTGCCCGCCGTGGTGGACTTCGCCGCCATGCGCGATGCGATGCAGGCGATGGGCGGCGATCCGACGCTGGTCAACCCGCTCCTCCCGGCCGAGCTGGTGATCGATCATTCGGTGATCGTGGACGAGTTCGGTACGCCCACCGCCTTCCAGGTCAACGCCGACCTCGAGTTCCAGCGCAATCGGGAGCGCTACGCCCTGCTGCGCTGGGCCCAGCAGACGTTCCAGGGGTTCCGGGTCGTGCCGCCGGACACGGGCATCGTCCACCAGGTGAATCTGGAGTACCTCGCGCGGGTGGTGTTCACGACCTCGGGGCCCACGCCTCAGGCCTATCCGGATACGCTCGTCGGCACCGACTCCCACACCACGATGATCAACGGCCTCGGCGTGCTCGGCTGGGGCGTCGGGGGAATCGAAGCCGAGGCCGCGATGCTCGGCCAGGCGGTGTCGATGCTGATCCCGCAGGTCGTGGGGTTCCGGCTCACGGGAAAGCTCGCCGAGGGTGCGACCGCGACCGACCTCGTGCTCACGGTCACCGAGCTGCTTCGGAAACGGGGCGTCGTTGGGAAGTTCGTGGAGTTCTACGGCCCCGGGATCGCGACGCTGCCGCTCGCCGACCGGGCGACGATCGGCAACATGGCCCCGGAGTACGGCGCCACGGTGGGCCTCTTCCCGGTGGACCAGGAGACGCTCCGCTACCTCGAGTTCACGGGGCGCACGAAGGAGCAGGTCGCGCTCGTCGCGGCGTACATGAAGGAGCAGGGCCTGTTCCATACGCCGGACGCTCCGGAGCCGGTGTACTCCGACACCCTGTCGCTCGACCTCTCGACGGTCGAGCCGAGCCTCGCCGGGCCGCGACGGCCGCAGGATCGGGTGTCGCTGCGCACAGTCGCACGGGCGTTCCTCGACGCCCTGCCGACGCTGGTCAAGCCGAGCTCTCCCATCGCGGCGCCGGGCTCTCCCAACGGCGG
>Ga0209761_1000122_pt1 | contig 41076 bp, 36 predicted proteins | sample GraSoi013_1_40cm_4_FD_185818 | JGI IMG/M metagenome (GOLD analysis project Ga0209761, IMG submission 185818) | Grasslands soil microbial communities from the Angelo Coastal Reserve, California, USA - Sample 09_25_2013_1_40cm (SPAdes) (version 2) | ecosystem: Environmental > Terrestrial > Soil >... | reverse complement strand
GCTGTGGAAGTACATCCGATGCCCGTCCGGTGAGAACGCGGGAGCGACGTCGTTGGAGCTGGAGTTGACCGTCGGCCCGAGGTTCTGCGGCGGCCCCCAGGGATCGTCGAGACTCGCGCGGTGCGAGACCCAGATGTCGAGCCCGCCGAAGCCGCCTAGGCGACCGGACGTGATGTAGAGGCTGAGGCCGTCCTTGGAAATCGCCGGGCGATTGTCGTCGAGTGGCGAATTGACGAGCGGGCCGACGTTGATGGGCGTTGACCAGGGCGCCCACGTCGGTTGCTCCTCACCAACGACATCAGCCGCGACGACCCCGGAAGGGCGGGAAACAGGTCCTGTGTCGAGACTACACGCCTGAGGGAGAGCACCGCACAGCAACAGGCTGGAGAATCTCGCGATTGGTTTCATGGTACGCCTCCTGACAAATGGCCTATGGGTGCGCGATTGACTCCAGCTCCGCGCACGTGCTCACGTCAGCGCGCTCGCCCTCTAGCGCCTCCACGAGGGGTCGACGTCGCTGTAGTTGTCCCCGCTACCAGGAACAGAGGCGGGCAACGTCCCGTCGACCCTGACCACTTTGATCTCGTACGGCCACCACCAGTAGCAGCCGTCCGCATCAGAGGAGCGGCAGGCAGTGGTGCCAGCGAATGTGATCGCCATCCCGTCGGGGGACCACGAAGGGAAACGCGCCTGCTCTGGAAAAACGTCGCCCGTCACCTGCACGGGGTTCGAGCCGTCAGCGTTGATCAAGTAGATGTGAGAGCTGGTAGTGGGGAACAGGTCGGAAGTGCAGCCCGACACAAAGGCGATGTGCCCGCCGTCGGGGGACCACGCGGGTTCGCAGTCTTCCGCCGCGTCACCTGTAAGTCGGATGACATGCGAGCCGTCGGCGTTCATGGCGTAGATCCGACCGTTGCCATCGCGATGCGACACAAATGCGATCCTTGTGCCATCGGGCGACCAGGTCGGGGCCTCGTTTGCGCCCGCTTGATCTGTGAGCCGCACCGGGCTCGATCCATCAATCTCCATCCCGTAGACCTCGGGGTGGCCATCGCGCTCGCTCGTGAAAGCGATCTTCTTCCCGTCGGGCGACCAGGCGGGGTCGTAGTCATCGGCTTGCGTGTTGGTGAGCCGGGTGGGGTGCGAGCCGTCCCCGTCCATCACGTAGATCTCGAAGTTGCCGTCGCGGTTGGTCGCGAAGGCGATTCGGGTTCCATCGGGCGACCACGCAGGGTTGGCGTCAACCTCTGGGTTGACCGTGAGCCGCGTAACGCCCTCAGCGTTCGTGACGTAGATGTGCCAGCTGCCGTCGCGATTTGACACAAACGCGATCTGGTTCGTCGCTTTGCAGCCCACGTTGAACGCGACCGGCACCGTGTCGCCCGCGATTACATCGACGGCGCGCGTGTTCACACCGCTGAGCGCGCAGTTCTGGGCAACGCCGTAGAGCGTCACGCTGTGCGTGCCGGTGTTCAACCCGGAGATGGTCACCGCCCCGTTGACAGTCACGGCCTGTCCCGGGCCGCTATCCACGCTCACGTAGTAGCCGGCCGCAGGGAGGTCCGCGCCGGTCGTCGAGACGCTCACCTGCAGCACACCTGTAGCTCGTCCTGCAACCCCAACCGGCGTCGAGTCGCCGCATCCCGCTGCCGCCAGCAGCCACCCGCACGCGATGACGGCACGCGCGCACCGGCCAGCAGTAGTCACGCTCTTCATACCTCCTCCTTGCAGCCGCATTGCTGCCCTCTTGGCCAGAGCCTACGTTTCCCTTGCGAGACAGTATGAGGCGAAGGCGTCAGGCCACCGTCATGGGTGCGTCACGCCTGCCGTGACGGGGCCCAGCCTCACAGGGGCGTCGATGATTCAGTTCCGAATGCTGGGCGGAGTGAGCCTCACGGCGGCCGACGGGCGTGAGGTCCGAAGCCTCCTCGCACAACCCCGGCGGCTCGCTCTACTTGCCTACCTCGCTGCCGGCACCCCCCGTGACTTTCAGCGGCGCGACAGCCTCGTCGCGTTGTTCTGGCCGGAGCTCGACCAAAAACACGCTCGCGCGGCGCTCCGCGAAGCGCTCCACGTGCTGCGCGGTGCCGTGGGCCAGGGCATCGTGACAAGGCGTGGCGATGAGGAGATCGGCCTCGACTCCGACCGCTTCTGGACCGACGTCGCGGCCTTTGATCGGGCGGTGGCGTCGGGGGAGTGGGGCGAGGCACTCGAGCTCTATCGGGGCGACCTGCTGGAAGGGTTCTTCATCTCGGAGGCGCCCGAGTTCGAACGCTGGCTGGAAACGGAGCGCGCCCGACTCAAGGACGCGGCCTGTCGTAGCGCGCACGCGCTCATCGAGCGCAGCGAGGCGAGTGGCGATCTCGCGGCCGCCGTGAGCTGGGCTCGACGCGCGGCGCGGCTTACGCCCTTCGACGAGGAGCTGGTGCGCCGCTGGATCGCCCTGCTCGACCGGCTGGGCGACCGTGCCAGGGCCGTGCAGCTGTACGACGAATTCGCGTCACGACTTGCTCAGGAATTCGAGATGCAGCCCGTCGCCGAAACGCAGGCGCTGATCGCCGCCGTCCGCAGTCGAGACGCAGCGCCGCCGCTGCGTGCGCCGGCTGCCCCACCCTCGCCCGCCCCACCCCCGGGCCCCGGCCTCCCGACCCGGCGCCGGCCGAGCGTGTGGTGGTCCGCGCCACTTGTCGCGGCCGCCGCGGCAACCCTGTTGCTGGTGAATCCCGGGGACTGGGAGGGGAGGGGGCGGCCGGGAACGAGGATCGCCGGGATTCGCTCGCTCGCCGTGCGACCGCTCGCGGACCTGTCGCGCGACACGCTCCACTCCTGGTTCGCCGACGGCATGACCGAAGCCTTGGTTACCGACCTCGGCCGCATCAGCGCATTACGAGTGACCTCGCTGGGCGCGGTGCAGCCGTTCAAGGACTCCTCATCGTTCCAAAACATGGTCCGTGAGCTTCACGTCGATGCGGTCGTCGAAGGCGGAGTGCAGCGATCGGGAGACCGTGTGCGTGTGGACGTGCGCCTCATTGACGCAGCGTCGGGTTACCAGCTCTGGGCAGACCGCTTCGAGGAGAGCGACCGCGACCGCTTCGCGCTCGAGGACCGCGTCAGGCGGGGCATCGTGGCCGCCCTTAAGGTGCCGGTGACGGCCACGGAGAAGCGCAGCCTGGATACTCCTCCCACCAGCGTCCCGGAGGCGTACGACCTGTACCTGCGCGGCAGGCTGGGAGCCAGACAGGTCACACCGGCGCACTTAACGAGTGCAATCGCGTTGCTCGAAAAGGCGGTCGCGTTGGATCCCGGCTTCGCCGCCGCGTACGCAGAACTGGCGCACGCGTACGGCCAACGGGTGTTCGCCCTGACCCCGAATGACACGGCGAGCTGGGAGCGCGCCCTCGTGGCCGGGGAGAAGGCGCTGCGGCTCCGTCCCGATCTCGCGGAAGCGCATTTTGCGCGGGCGTACGTACTGTGGGGCCCGGCCTACCGATTCCCTCATGTTCTGGCGATCCAGGAGTACCGCCGCGCGCTGGCGCTGAACCCGAGCCTGGAGGACGCGCACCACCAGCTGGGGGTGGTTTACAACCACATCGGATTCCAGGACGACGCGATCGCCGAACTCAAGCAGGCCCTGGCCCTGGACCCCACCGACCTGCTCGCTGAGGAGCGTATCGGGGTCGCCCTCGTCCATCAGGGGAAATACCAGGAGGCCCTGCGCGTCCTTCGACAAATCCCTCCTGACAAGAACCCGGCCCTTTGGCATTATCACGTCGCCTGGGCGCTGCTGCATCTCGGCCAGGACAGTGAAGCCTCGGCGCTGATCGAGCGCTACTTGCGCGAGCACCCCGAGGATCGTGGGGGCCTCCTCACCAGCACCCGCGCCTTCCTGCGCGCGGAGCGAGGCGACGTGCGCGGCGCCACGGACGACATTCGCAAGGCGGAAGCGATCGGCGCCGGATACATCCACTTCCATCATTCCGCGTCTCGCATCGCTTCAGCCTACGCCGTGCTGCGTCGGCCGGGCCCGGCGGTACTGTGGTTGCGTCGGGCCGCGGACGACGGGCTCCCCTGCTACCCCTGTTTCGCGACCGACCCCGACCTGGATCGCATCCGGAACGACCCTGGGTTCGTTGCCTTCATGAAGGAGCTGAAGGCACAATGGGAGCAGTACCGCGCGGCGCTCCGCGAAACCCGGGCGAGCGCGCCTTGAGCGTGGCTGATTCGACTCACTCCTCGTCCCGCTGCGCGATGTCCTCGCGCCCCGCCCGCACCGTCATCAGGTAGCGCCACGCGTCACGCAGCACCGGTGTGCCGTCCGCGTTGAGCGGCGCGTTCGCGTCGTTGGAGACGCTGCCACGGGCGTTGTTGCCGACGAACCCTCCATGCGGCAGGACATCGGTGACGAGCATGTGAGAGAAGCCGTAGGGCGGCTCGCTTGTCTCCGGAGCCACGGCGGGCCCGAAGCCCGCCATGCCGAGGGAAATCCAGCTCGCACGGATGGGCGGGAAGAATGAATCGCGATCGTGCGCGAGTCCGTAGTAGCGGTCCGACGGCGTCAGGTGGGTCGCAACCCACGGAACCGACTGCGTACCCACGCTGTCCGTCACAGACCCGAGCAGCACCACGCGCGCTACCACCCGAAGCTTCGCGATCATCGCCGCGAACCCCCCGCCCGGAATGCCCACTGATGGCGATCTGCGACCACTTCGGCTTATGGTGTGCGAGGTAGCGTGACCAGTCTTCTTCCGGCTGCTGGGCGGCGAGGTACTCGAGCAGCTTCGTGAGGCGGTTGTCGATGCTGTTCGCGGCGTTGACGTCCACGATGGGACTACGGTCGATCCCGTCCACGTCGAGCGCCGCCGCCTCTTTCATCGACGGCAGCGTGTCCAACCTCATCCTCGCCTACACCTCGCCTGACCGGGGATAAGGCGCATGAACGGCCTTTCGACGTCTGGTAACGCAGATTACGGGTCAAATTCCGCGGCGGACGCGACGCGCTGGGTCCAGTATTCCCACTATTCGCTCCTTGCGACTGTCGAGGCCATCTTCAACCTGGGTACGCTCGGGCGGAACGACACCTCCGCCACCCCGATGTCGGACCTGTTCAGGGGCGGAATCCCTTAGGACTTCGCTTTCTTCGAAGGTTTCGACTTGCCAGAACTGTTGAGGGCGACCGCTTGGCGAACGAGCGCCTTGAAGGCGGACTCGTCAACTTCTTCTCCTTCGTGGATGTCGATCGCGCGGCGTGCGTTTCCGTCGAGACTCGAGTTGAAGAGACGGGCCGGATCCTTCAGAGACGCGCCCTTGGCGAAGGTAAGCTTCACGACATTCTTGTAGGATTCGCCAGTGCAGATGATGCCGTCGTGCGACCAAATCGGAGTGCCCATCCACTTCCACTCCTCGACGACGTCCGGGTCTGCTTCCTTGATGAGCTTGCGCATTCTGCTGAGGGTTTCCCCGCGCCAGTCCCCGAGTTCGGCGATTCTTTTCGAGATGAGCTCCGATGCCGACTGGCCTTGGCTCGCGCCCGACTTTTTCATGTTCTCATCCTAGAAGTTCCAGATATATTCATTTGCTGTCCCGGGGCTTCCGCGCAGCGCCCGGGATGTGGCGTAAGTCATTGAGAGACAACGAGACGGAGGGCACAGGACTCGAACCTGTACGGGCTTGCGCCCAGCGGTTTTCAAGACCGCCGCCTTACCAGTTAGGTCTAGCCCTCCCAACTCTGCTACGCTTGAACTTATGTGCGTCGGCGGGCCCGCGACAGCGGGCGTGTTTCCCGGATATTTCCCGTTGGCTCGCACAACAGCGAGCTTCACCATCGCGTTGGTGAGGTCCTGCTCGTTCACGCTGTCGTAGCGATGTGTCCTACGGCACCCGTCGGTACGTCACGACGCGCTTGCGACGGGTGACGGTGAATCCCTCCACGGGGATATCGCCCGCGCCGGACACGACCCGCGTGTGATGGTCCCAGGAGGCGACGAACGTGTTGCCTCCCTGGTACTGCAGCGGCCCCAGTTCCCGGCCCTCGAGCGCCACGATGAGGCGGTCCTGGCGCGCATAGACGCGCACGCGCCCATACACGCCGGCGTAGGTCCCCACCCACAAAGTCCGCGTGGCGGCCGAGGTCGGCAGGTCAAAGATCTCCGCCTCCGGCGGCGACCACGGGGGCGTCGCGTCGGACACGATCTGACGGAACCGTCGGCTGGACGCCACGGGATAGAACCCGAGACTCACGTCGCCTGTGAACAGGGACCACAGCTTCACGCCACGCGGCGAGATCCGCTCGAGCAGGTCCAAGGCCGTCGCAGAGTCGCCCAGCCGCAGGTAGTGGAAGACGAGCGGCTCCGCCACGCGCCAACTGAGACCTCCCGCGCCTTGGAGACGGGCGAGCACCGAGTCCGCCTCGACCCGGGCGGCTGCCGTGTCACCGAGCGAGCCAAGCGAGAGTGCGTGCCACGCGGTCCACGACGGCCACATGTCCGCCGCACATGCTTCGCAGTGAGAGGCCTGGAGGTCGCGGCGGGCGCCCGAGGTATCGCCTTGGGCCAGGCGTGTGTCTGCACGGCTCAGCCGCGCCAACTGGAATCCCGGGTCGACGGCCAGCGCGCTGTCCAAGAGTGACCTGGCCTCGGCGGGTACGACCATTTGTGCGTAGGCGCGGAGCGTGATGGGGCGCCCCGGATCGATCGCCAGCGCGCGCCGCCAGGCCGTGATCGCGGTCGAGTCGTCACCCATGACCGTCGCCGCGTCCCCCATCTGGTGCCACGCCTCGGCATTCCGGGGATCGAGCGCGACGGCCCGTGCGAACGCCGCCATCACACCGTCCCAGGTACGGGGGTAGCGAAACTCGAGCAGGTATCCCCGGGCGAGCCAGGCATCGGAGTTGGACGGGTCGCGCCGCAGCGCTTCGTCCGCCGCCGCCATGCCCCGATCCAGCAGGCTGTCTGCCGGAGACGCGCCCGTCGCATCCCAGCTCCAGTCGAGTCGCAGTGCGTACGCGAGTCCGACGCGGGCCAGCGCGGAGACGAACCCAGAGTCGAGCGCCGCCGCCAGCCGATACTCCGCCGTCGCCCGCGCCATCCCGGTGGAGGTGCGCTGGGCGAGACCGTAGTTCCCGCGCAGGAAGTGCTCATAGGCGTCCGGGTTGTGCGTCACCCGCACCGCTGCGACCGCCCGGCGCTCGGCGGGGAGGAGCCGTCCTGCCACACCTTCCGCCACCCGTCGGGCGATATTGTCCTGAAGCGCGAACAGGCTGTCGTCGGCGGCGACGAACTGGTCGCCCCACACACGCATACCGGTCGTGGTGTGCGCCAGCTCGATCGTGACGCGCAGGGCGTGGTCCGCCCGCTGCACGCTGCCGGTCACGAGATACGCGACGCCAAGAGCCCGGCCGATTACCGGAGGATCAGGGACGTTCGCGCCGCGGAAGCGTCGTACCGCGGAGCGCGACTTCACGGAAATACGCCCGACCTGGCCGAGCTGGGCGATGATCGCCTCGGTCAGTCCTTCCGCGAGATAATCGTCGGTCGAGTCGGGTGACGCGTTGTCGAAGTAGAGTACGGCGAGGCTGGTGGGCGATGGTGCGGCGACAGTCGCAGACCGGCACGGCGGGGGCGAGCCGTCGGGGCACTGTGCATGCGCCAGCCCAGCTACGACCGTCGCGAGAACGACCGCTACAACGAACCTGTGTCCCACCTGCTCAACATATTTCTCGGAGAGCATTGCGGGAAAGGGCCGGTCAGCGCTCCGGCGGCGGGACGAAGCCGTAGCTGGTGTTCTTGAAGATCGAATCCGCCAGCACCAGCGCCTTAGAAGCGTTTGCGCATCGACCACGCGGAATGCAACGACGAGAAGGCTCATCGCATGTACGGCGCGATGTTATTCTCGATCGTTCGGAATTCGGCGTCAGACAGTGGTAGCTGCCGGAAGGCCGCCCATCCTTCGCGGGGTGCGAGGTTGCCGCCGCTGGCCGCATCGGATCCGTAGAGGACGCGATCGAGGCCGAGCTGTCGAAGACGCGTGGCGATCAACTTGGCGCTGGGGGCGGAGATGTCGAAACCAACGACGGACGTGACGTCAAAATAGAGATGTCGCATGCGCGGATCGTGGTTCGCGATCGCCGCGACGAAAACACCCAGCGTTGATCCGTGGAGTCGTCGTAACCGCCCGCTCCAGTCAGATGCGCGATCTGACCGGGAATGTCGGGAGCGGCCGGCAGGACCTCGTTCAAGAAAATCCTGGCTTCATCGCGACCGTGGGGGTGACGGACGACCGCATGTGCACCACGATCGCCATCCGGTGCTCGTTCGCAGCACGGAAGACCCGGCGTAGTAGATCGACGTGCTGTGGGTTGTGGAGATCCACGTCCGAATTGCCGAAGTGCAATTTGATGCCGAAGTGGAGCTGGGGGTCGCTCGCGCAGCGCGTGAGCTCGGCCAGCGCATACTCCTTCAGTGGATTGAAGCGGCAGAAACCGCGCAGCCGATCCGGAAAACGCGCTAACTGCTGGCTGGTCCAGTCGTTCTCAGCCCTCACCTTTTCGTATTCGTTCTCGACAGGCGGTCGGTTTGGGCTCCCGTACATATAGGCCACCGAAAGGACGAGCGCCCGTCGAATGCCCGCCGCGTCCAGCAGCTCGATGAGGTCACCCGCGGAAATCGGCATCAGGGAGCGTGCGCTCGAGGTTTCCGTCGACAACGCGACGATGGCCGGGCTAAACAGGTGTTGATGGTGGTCGACCAGCGGACGCGTCTGGCTCTGCGCCGAGGAAAGTGGGAGTATCGCTAACCCCCACCGCAGGATTCGGACAACGACCGGCCCGGGTTTCGATGAGGCCACGCCCTAATGCTAGCCTGCGGCGACCGCTGTGAGCAGGCCGTTCGAAACGCGGGACGGAACCGACCGGACCGCTACAACGAGAGGTCCGTCAGAACGTCGGCCAGCACGTCGCCTTCCTCCCGCGTTAACGCATCCCATACGCCTCTGTTGCCATCCGCACGCACCACCTCGAACACCGCTCGAGCGGCCGGACGCCCCCCGACGGTCCAGCGCGGTCGGGCGATCCAGAACCCGGACGTGCCGTCGGCGTCGTTCTCGTAGCATTCCGCAATCCGGCAGGCCACGGCGTGGCAAGCAAACCCCTTGGGCAAGGAATGCTGGCACGCCGCCAGCGCGGCCTCGAGTTGCTCAGCAACGCCGTTGGCCGGGTGGGTGATCATCGTCTTCGCCAGGGCAAGGGAACCGTGTGGGGTGGTCATCCCTCCGAGGATGGCGACCGGCACGTCGGGGTAACGGTCCCGAATCGCGCGCGATCGGCCCCTGATGCGAATTGCGACAAGTGGGTGGTGAGACCCCCACCTGGCGGGCGAGCGCGTCAACGCTCCGGCGGCGGGACGAACCCGTAGCTGGTGTTCTTGAAGATCGAATCCGCCAGCACCAGCGCCTTGGCTGCTTCCTGCGGCTTCTGCTTCTGCAGCACTTGGGCCAGTCCCTGGTACACGATGCCGTAGGTCGCGAGGATCCCCTCGGATGGCCGGTCGACCCAACCGCGCGGCCGGGGCCGCCCCGCGGTGTCGCCGTGGTACACCTGGAACGCGAGCGCCTCGGTGCGCGGGATGTTCACGTAGCCGAGCCCGGAGATCGCCTTGATGCTGTCCGACTCCGTGATCGGGTCCTGGTGCAGCTTACGCACGAACCCCTGGCCCTCGAGATACGGCGTGAGGCCGAACTGGTCGGCGTAGGGCCCGACGGTGCGCGAAAAGTAGATGGGCCGCTTCCCCATCTGGTCTCTGATCGCCTGCAGCGTGATCACGTCCGCCTTTTCGAGATACTGTCGGCCGAGCTGCGCCGGATCGAGCGTGACGCCGATGCCGCCCAGGTTGACGGTGGTCTTCTTCTCGAGGAAGTACACGGGCTGTAGCCCGTCGAGCTGCGCGTCGCTGAAGCTGAGCAGCTTCCCGGTCGGCTTGGGCCACGTCCGGCCGCGGTAGATCGCGGGCGCCTTGTCGGCGTCGAACTCGTAGATCGGCCGGCGCTGCAGTTGGCGCAGGTACCAGTCGGTGTTGGCGAGCGACAGGTTCACCACGGTGACGTCCTGGCGGATGCCCTCGACCTCCTGCGCATACCACAGCGGGAACGTGTCGTTGTCGCCGGCGGTGACGAGGATCCCGTACGGCTCCGCCGACTGGAGGATGTCGGACGCGAAGTCCCGCGCCAGCGTCTCGCCCGCGCGCGATGCGGTGAGCCGGTTGCCGGCGAGCGGGATCAGCGCGAGCAACAGCAGCGGGGTGGCGAATCGCCAGCGGCGCTCGGGATCGGGCTCGCGGCGCTCGAGCCACTCCGCCGCCCACTCCATCAGCGTCGCGAGCCCCATGCCCACCCAGACGCCCCACAGCGCGAACGATGTGATGAAGAAGTAATCGCGCTCGCGCACCTCGCGTGCCAGCTGCGACCGGTCGAGCAGCTGCGAGTAGCCGTACTTGAAGTTGAGGTAAAAGATGAGCAGCAGCGTGAACGTGACCATGAGCGCGGTCATCGCGAGCGCGGCGCGACGGTCGGCCCGCCAGTGCCGCAAGGCGCCGAGCAGGCCGAGCGAGGCGAACACGACGGTGAGCCCGCGCTGCAGGCCGCCCATCCAGTCGCGGCCCCACTGCCAGCTGAAGTACTGGACCCACATCGCGATCTGCGCCGTGATCGTCGCCTGCCGCTGGCTCACGGGCGGCTTGCCGTATTGCTGTCGCGTGAGCACGTCCCAGAAGGCCTGCAAGGTGGTCGGCTCGCCTTCGTTGATCGGCGGGAAGTGCGCCGCGCGGATCGGTAGGAACAGGTAGACCGAGATGCCGGCGACCGCGACGGCGAGCACGGCGAGCGCAAAATCCCAGTTCCGGGCGCGGAACAAGGCGTTGCCGAGCGCGGCGAGGAACAGCACGCCGGCGGCCTTGAGAGGTCCCGCGTTCTCGAGACCCGTGGCCACGATGATGGCGTACACGCTGCAGAACAGGAACCACTGGGACCACTCCACCCGGCGGGACGCGTCGTCCGCCGGGCGCTGCGTCTTGAGCGGCGGCAACAGCAGGATCACCACGACCGGCCCGACCAGCACGCCCATCATGTGGTTGGTGGCGGTGAGGGCCAGCAGGTACACGATCAAGAGCAGGTAATGGTCGTGCGCTTCGCCGGGCGGCTGGTCGTCCCAACGCAGGATCAGCCACAGCACCAGGGCGACCGAGAGCAGCGACAGCGTGTACACCTTCTCGTTCACGACCGACTGGTTCCACACGGTGAACGCGGTGGCCGAGCAGATCGCGCCCGCCAGCGCGGCGAGCCGCCGCGGCCACATGGCCGGCACCCACGCCCGCAGCAAGCGCTCGCCCACCAGGAACCAGCACCCCGCCGCGACCGCGCTCGTGACGGCAGCGAGCAAGTTGATCCGCATCGCGTACCCCGCCGCCAGGGGCAGCAAGCCCCAGACGTGCGCCAGGATCGTGAACAGCGGGTTGCCGGGCGGATGCGGGATGCCCAGCACGTACGCCGCGGCGATGTACTCGGAGGTGTCCCAGAACTGCGTCGTCGGCGCGAGCGTCACGACGTAGAGAATCAAGGCGCCGAGCGACACGAGCGCGGCCATGAGGTACGGCGGGGCCTCGGGCGCCCGCCCTTCTCCGACGACGGGCGACGGAGCGACCACCCGCTCGGTCACCGGAAGCTTCACCGCTTGCTGTGCGTGGCTCATGCGCGTCCTCAGTTAATTGCCGGCGGCGCGCCGCTCGGCGGGCAGCGCGTACGTCGTGTTCGCGAGGATCGCGTCGCGCAGCTCACCCGCTCGGGCCGCGAGCGCCGGCTCCCGATCCCGCAGCACCGCCGCGATCGTATCGTACACGAAGGCGTAGCCGAACAGACTGTTCTGGGACGGGACGTCCACCCAGCCGCGCGGCCGGGGTCGGGCCGCGGTCTCACCACCCGAGTACAGACCGAACACCAACGCGCGCGTCCGTGGAATGTTCACGAACCCTCGGCCCGGCAGGAGCCGCACGGTGTCGCTCGGCGTGAGCGGCTGGGGCACCATGCGGCGCACCAACCCTTCGCCCACCAGGTAAGGGGAAAACCCCAACTGGTCCGCGTAGTTGCCCGTGGAGGTGGAAAAATAAATGGGGCGCTTGCCCAGCCGGTCCTTGATGATCTGCAACACCGCCAGGTCCGAGCGCTCGAGGTAGGGACGCCCCAACGCGCGGGGGTCGACCGTGACCTCAATCGGCCCGAGGTAGCCCGTGATCGGCTGCGCCAGGGGAGTGTACGGCGGCAGGGTGTCCGCGGGCTCACGCAGATAGTATCGGTTCATCCAGGGCGTCGTCGGCCGGGGCCAGCTCCGGTCGCCGAACATGGCCGGGGCGGACCTGGGCTCGAACGTCGGGGGAGCCCGGCGCTGCAACTGGCGCAGGTACCAGTCGGTGTTGGCGAGCGACAACACCAGCACGTTCACGTCCCGGCGTACACCCTCCACCTCCTGCGCATACCACAATGGGAACGTATCGTTGTCGCCGGCCGTGACCACGAGCGCGTAGGGGTCGAGCGACTGCAGCACATCGCGCGCATAGTCACGAGCCATCGTCTCGCCGGCGCGCGAGGCGGTGAGGCGATTGCCGAGCAGCGGCACGAGCGCGACGAGCAGCACGGGGGTGCACACCGCCCAGCGCCGCGCGGCGCGCGGCTCGCGGGCGCTCAGGCCGTTCTGGAGCCACTCCATCAGCGCCGCGAGGCCCATTCCCACCCAAATCCCCCACACCGCAAACGACGCGATGAAAAAATAGTCCCGCTCCCGCACCTCGTGCTCGAGGCCCGGGGCGTTGTAGGGCTGTGAGAACCCCCACTTGAAGTTCAGGTAGAAGACGAGCGCCACGGTGAGCGTGATCATGAGCGTCGTCATTGCGAGCGCGGCACGCCGCTCGGCGCGCCACTGCCGCCGTGCGCCCGCCAGGCCGAGCGCCGCGAACGCCACCGCCAGGAAGCGCTGCCCCGCCGCGTCCCAGTCGTGGCCGAACTGCCACGTGAAGTACTGCACGTAGTTCAAGAGCTGCTGTCCGTAGAGCACGAGCGTGTGGCCGGGGTTGTCCGGGCCGGGCAGATACATCGGGTTGGCGAACACCGACGGCTTTCCGAACTGCGTGCGTGCGAGGACGGCCTGGAGGGCTTGCCACGTGGTCGGCTCGCCCTCGTTCAAATAGGGATCGAAGTGCGCGCGGATCGGCATGAAGAGGTCAACGCTCGTCCCGACCGCCGCGACGAGCGCTGCCGCGATGAGGAAGCGCGGCCGCAGCAAGGCCCGGGGGTCGGTCGCCAGGACGTAAACCAGCACCGCGGGCGCGGCCAGCACGCCCATCAGGTGGTTCGTCGCCGTGAGCGCGAGCAGGTACACGATCAGCACGAGCTGACGGTCGCGCCGGGCCGCCGCCGGCTGATCGGCCCAGCGCACCGCGAGCCACAGCACGAGCGCGATCGAGAGCACGCTCACCGTATAGACCTTTTCGTTCACCACCGACTGGTTCCACACCGTGAACGCCGTCGCGCTGACCATCACGCCCGCAGCCGCGGTGAGGCGCCGCGGCCAGATGGGTGACACGATCGGGCGCAACCAACGCTCCGCGATCAGGAACCAGAACCCTGCGGCCGCCGCGCTCGTCGCCGCGGCGAGCAGGTTGATGCGCTGCGCGTAGTCGGCGCCGAGCGGGAGCAGCCCCCACGCGTGCGCCAGCAGGATGAAGAGCGGGTTTCCGGGGGGATGTGGAATGCCGAGCGCGTGCACGGCGGTGATGTACTCCGAGGCGTCCCAGAATTGCGTCGTCGGCGCGAGCGTCACGACGTAGAGGATCAGCGCACCCAGGGCGACGACCAGGGCGGGGACATAGGGAGGACGCTCGGCGTCGCAGTATGGCGTGAGTTGGTCGCGCATGCTCGTCATGTCGGTTAGTGCCGGAATTGCCGGACGCCCGTCACCACCATCGCGAGGCCGTGCCGATCGGCGGCCGCGCTCACCTCGGCGTCCTTGACGGACCCGCCGGGCTGGATGATCGCGCGCACCCCGGCGCGGGCTGCCTCTTCTACCCCGTCGGGGAACGGAAAGAACGCGTCGGAAGCTAACACCGCACCCGCCGGATCGTGGCCTTGCTGGCGCGCCTTGTGGACCGCGAGAAACGAGGCGTCCACCCGCGACATCTGCCCGGCGCCGATGCCGATCGCGGCCTCGCGCTTGGCGAGCAGGATCGCGTTCGACTTGACCGTCCCGACGGCCGCCCAGGCGAACCGCAGGTCGGTCCATTCCGCCTCGGTGGGAGAGCGCCGCGTGACGACCTGCCACTCCGTCTCGGCCGCCGCCCGGGCGGGTCGGGAGCGCTCCTGCACGAGGAAGCCGCCGCGGATCCGCTTGTAGTCCCAGCCCGGCGGGTCCGGATCGGCGGCGAGCCGGATGACGCGCAGGTTCTTCTTCTCCCGCAGGACGCTCAACGCGTCATCCCGGAAGGCGGGGGCGACCACCACCTCGACGAACAGCTCACGCATCGCCTCAGCGGCGGCGCGGTCCAGCCCCGCGTTGAACGCGATCACCGACCCGAAGGCCGACGTGCGGTCGGTCGCGAGTGCGCGCTCGTACGCTTCGGCGGGTACCTGGCCCAGGGCGATGCCGCACGGCGTCGTGTGCTTGATGATGGCGCACGCCGCGCGGTCCGAGCCGCTCCACGGCGCCACCGCGGCGAGCGCGGCGTCCACGTCGAGCAGGTTGTTGAACGAGAGCTCCTTGCCGTGCAGTTGCTCCAGGTCGCGGATGCCGGGCTCGTCGACGGCGTACAGCGCGGCCGCCTGGTGGGGGTTCTCTCCGTAGCGCAGCTCCTGGCGGCGCTCCAGCGCCAGCGTAATCCGCTCGGGCCAGCCGGGCCGGTCCCGGACCAGATAGCCGTGGATCGCCGCGTCGTACGCGGCGGTGTGGGCGAATACTTTGGCGGCGAGCGTGCGACGCAGCTCCGGGGACCCCGGGCTCCCCGGGCTTGCGCCCGGGGTCAGTACGCCTGCCTTCAGGGCGGTGATCACCACGGGATAATCATCTGGGTCCACCACCACGATCACGTCCTGGTGGTTCTTGGCTGCGGAGCGCAGCATCGCCGGGCCGCCGATGTCGATCTGCTCGATCGCCTGCTCGAACGTCGCGCCTGGTCGCGCGATCGTGTCGCGGAACGGGTAGAGATTGACCGCCACGAGATCGATCGGCGTGATGCCGTGCTGCTGGAGCGCCGCGCGGTCGCCGGCATGACCGCGCCGCGCCAGTAGGCCGCCGTGCACCTTGGGGTGCAGCGTCTTCACCCGCCCGTCCATCATCTCGGGGAACCCGGTGACCTGCTCGATGGGGAGGACCGGCACGCCGGCCTGGCGCAGCGTATCCGCCGTGCCGCCGGTGGACACGATCTCGCACCCGAGCGCCACCAGCTCGCGAGCAAACTCAACGACGCCCCGCTTGTCCGAGACCGACAGCAGTGCTCTCACCAGGTCTCGGCCACCGCCTGGATCATGTCGGCGAGGCTCACGACATCGCGCAAGTCCACGACCTCGGCGGGAGAGTGGGAGTAGCGGAGCGGCCAGCCCATGGCGACGTCGACGACGCCGTACGGCGTGAAGACGGAGCCGTCGTTGCCCCCGTTGGTCGTGCCGATCTGGAGCTTCACGCCCCGCGCGCGGGCGACTTGGACGAGCGAATCGACGTAGGCGGGAGGCGTGATGGACGAGTTGTCGAGCGCCCGTGCGACCGCGCCTTGGCCGATCGGCGCCACCGCGAAGTTCGGCAGCTCCAGCGGCGAATCGGCGGAGACGAAGGTGTCGATGGCGTGCACCCGCCGCGGCGCGGTGCCGAGCGCGGCGGCCGCCCCCTGCGCGCCCTCGAGGCCGATCTCCTCCCGCGTGCTGAACACGAACACGACCTGATGCTTGAGCGCGGCCCGGTCCAGGTGCCGCAGCGCGAGCAACTGCGCGGTGCAGCCGACTCGGTCGTCGAAGGAGCGGCCCGTGGCTCGGGTGCCCGCGAGCCGCATGAATTGCTTGGGCATGGTGACGGTGGTCCCCGGGCTCACGCCCCGGGCTAGGGTCGTCGCGCGCGACGTCGTGCCAAGGTCCACCCGCAAGGGCGGGGGGGTGTGGCGCGTGGCGCCCGAGTCCCGCGGCATGAACACACCCGGGACGTCGCCCTTGTCCGTGTGCACCAGCGCCGGTTGCGCTTCGAACAGGGAGCCGAAGAAGCCGCCGCGGGTCTGCAGCTCGAGGGACCCGTCGTCCCGGATGTTCGTGACGGTAAACCCGATCTCGTCCAGGTGCGCGACGAATACGACGAGCGGGTCGCCTCTGCCGACCCGCACCCAGAGATTGCCGGCAGTGTCGGTCTCGGTTTGCGCCCACGCCGGCAGCAGCCGCTTCACCGCGTCGCGCACGGGCCCCTCGGCGCCGGAAACGCCGTAGGCTTCGACGAGAGTGGAGAGAACCGTTTGCGCTTCCGCGACCCTGGGGCCGTCCTGCCCACACAGCGAGGCCCACAGCAGCAGCGTCCCCAGCGCGCCCAGCCCGAGGGCCCTCATCTTGCCTCCATCCACGCGACGAGCCGCTTCGCGAGCGCCTCGGCGTCCTTGAGTGACACCGTCTCCACCGCCGTGTCGGTGTAGCGAGTGGCGAGGACGAGGGTGTCGGCGGCGGCGCCCCCCCGCGCCCCGCGCCCGCCGCCGATCACCAGCGCCTGGTCGAAGGGGCCCTGGAGGCGCTGCACGGCCTGGAGTCCGGTGGTGGTGTACAGGCTCCGGACGGTGAACGCTGCCACGACGCTGCCGCGGACTGTGGGCTTGGCCTGGAGAGCGGCCGCGAGCGCCGCGCACGTGGCGCGTCGCCCCGCGGCGGGCGCGGCGAGGAGACGATCGCCGTAGAGATGCGGGCGCTTTGCGAGCGACACGGGCGCGAGCATGTCGATCGCGAGCGCGCGAGCCTCCGCTGCCGATGCAGCGCCCACGTCGACGTAGGCGTTGTCCACCGTGAAGATCGGATCGGGCGTACCCGATCCGATGCGGCCGCGCGTCAGGTGGGTCGATCTCACGGCGCCGACCCCGGGCACGGCGCCGCGCGCACCGAACACGGTCACCCGCTGGCCTTCGAGCTGTTGGTCGAACAGCGGCTGGGGCGGCGCTCCCACCCGCCGCAGCGTGAGATAGCCGTCGGCGGTGATGTTGCCGACCACGTAACCCACTTCGTCGAGCGCGCAGGCGACCAGTCGTTTCGGCGCTCCTGTGCCGAAGCTGACGGTCACGTTACCCGTGCGGTCGCGTGTGCTCCCGGGGACGAGGGTGAGCAGCGTGTCGGTCATCGCCTGCTCGAGCCCGGTGACGGCGGTCATGCTGGCGAAGCGGACCGCCAGCGGGTCGACGGTCTGGGCGGACAGATGGAACGATGGAAGGATGGAAAGCGAAAGCAGCGCCAACCGCAATCTGGTCATGCCTCCCCTTTCCCTCGTTCCCTCGTTCCCTCGTTCTGCGCGAGTGTCACCGTCGCCTCGCTGGCGGCGCGAAAACCGATGTCGTCCGCGTACAGTCGCAGGGGAGTTCGCGGCACCCCCCGCTGCGCCAGCTCCAGTGCGACCAGCGGCAGCAAGCGATGCTCCACCTTGAGCACGCGTGCAGCGAGCGTGTCGGGCGTGTCCCCGGGACGCACCGGCACGGGCCACTGGGCGATGATCGGCCCGCGGTCGTATTCCTCGTCCACGTAGTGAACCGTCGCCCCCGAGATCGCGGCGCCGCTCGCGAGCACCCGCTGGTGCACGCGGCGCCCGTACATGCCGGGGCCGCCGAAGGCGGGGAGCAGCGCCGGATGGATATTAATCATCCGGAGCGCAAAGCGGGCGACTGCCGCGGGCGGCACCCGCTTGAGGTAGCCGGCCAGGACGACGAGCTCCGCGTCGCCCAGGCTGGTGATGACTTCGGCCGCGTCGGCGGGGTGGGACAGCACAGTGGCAGGCACGCCCCGCTGGCGGGCCCGCTCGAGCGCGTCGGCATCCGCGCGGCTCGACACGACGCGTGCGACTCGCGCGACTCCCGAATCCGCGAGCGCGTCGAGCAGAGCCAGCAGGTTCGTGCCGCCGCCCGAGACGAGCACGGCGAGGCGGACCGGGGGGGGCGTCACCGCGGGCAGGGGTTGAGCGACTTGGGCTTCGCCCCGACGCTCACGCTCAGCGAGAATGGGCCCGTCGCGAACTTGTCGGTGCTGGTGACGACGATCGTATAATCTCCGGTCCGCGGCAGTCGCACCGTCAGCCGCGCGTTACACCGGCCGCCCGAGTCGTCGTCCTGCGGCGGGCGGTCGAGTCCCGGGCCGAGCAGGAACTCGTACGCGTCGAACGCGTCGGAGGTGAGGTCGATCGTGACGATCTCGCCGGCGGCGCCGGCGAGCTTCCACGGCTGGGCGTAGGTGCTCTCGGCCGCGAGCACGACGTCGCGGGCTCCGAGCGAGTCCCGGATCGTGGCCCCGGGCGCGATCGCCCCCTTGAGCGTGGGCGGCGCGGGCGGCGCGGCGGGAGGAAGCGGGGACGGCTTGTGCTGCGCCGTGAGCGAGCAGGGGACGGGCAGCATCAGGAGTGGCAGCGCCGCGAGGGCGCGGACCTTGAATCCCGTCCGTGTGCGCTCCATGTCGTTCCGCAATCTGCCGCTGCTATTCCCCCTGCACAATCCGGTCGACCGCGGCGCTCAAGTCCGGCACGACCGTCGCTCCACGCGCCTCGGCCTCGGCGCGGTCGGTCGCGCCGCTCCCGGTTTGCACCAGGATCGCCTGGGAGGCGCCTCCGCCGAGGGCGCGCGTCGGCGCGACGTCACGCCACCGGTCGCCCACCCAGTACGAGCGCCGGAGGTCGATCCCCAACGCGGCTTGGGCGTCGCGGAACAGCTTCACCCCCGGCTTGCGACAGTCGCACGGCCCGTCCGCGTCCGGGTGGTGCGGGCAGAAGTAGGCGGCGTCGATGTGCGCGCCGTGCGCGGCGAGCAGCTCCGCCAGCCGGCGCTGCACCGCGGCGTAAGCGGCCGCGTCGTACAGCCCGCGCCCGATCCCGGACTGGTTCGTCACGATCACCACCAGCCAGCCCGCCTGGTTCAGCCGTCGGATCGCGGCGGCAGCGCCGGGTAGGAGGCGCACTTTCCCCGGCTCATGCAGGAAGCCGGGCGGCGGGTCGTGCACGATCGTGCCGTCGCGGTCCAAAAACACCGCGCGGTGCTCGCCCTCAGGCATCCAGGGCGGCGCGGACCGCGCGGGCGACCTGCTCGATCTGGTCGGGGAAGATGGTCCGAGGGTCGAGGACGACGTGGTCGTCGGCGATGCGAACGATGATGGGCGGGTCCGCCGCCCGCAGCCGCGCGGCCAGGACGTCAGACGTCAGATGGTCAGACGTCAGCTGAAGCAACCACGTCTTGAGGGTCTTGCCTGGGAACGAGCCGCCGCCGACTTCCGATTCGCCCTCGACGAGCTCGGCACCTGGACCGACGCCCTTGTGCAACGCTTCTCCGCGTCGACGTATCTGCGTGACGTCTTCAGTAAGCATACGGAGGACCGGTATTTCGCGCCGGGCGGTTTCCGGATCGCGATAGAGCGCCAGCGTCGCTTCGAGCGCGGCGAGGGTGAACTTATCGGACCGGACTGCCCGGGCGAGTGGATCGGTGCGGCAGGCGTCGATCGCCGCCTTCGTGCCCAGCAGGATGCCGGCTTGCGGGCCGCCGAGCAGCTTGTCGCCCGAGAAGACGACCGCGTCGACGCCGCTCGCCAGCGCCTCGCCGACGCTGGGCTCCCCCGAGAGCCCCCACGCGGAGAGGTCGAGCAGCAGGCCGCTGCCCAGATCGAACAGGCTCGCGATCCCGGCGCCGTGCGCGATGGCGGCGATGTCGCGCGCGGGCACTTCGGTCGTGAAGCCCGTCACCCGGAAGTTGGAGCGGTGCACCTTGAGGAGCAGGCGCGTCGCGGGGCCGAGGGCGCCCGCATAGTCCTTGGGGTGCGTGCGGTTCGTGGTTCCCACCTCGACGAGCTTCGCGCCGGAGCGGGCCATGATGTCGGGGATGCGGAACGCCCCGCCGATCTCCACCAGCTCGCCGCGCGACACGACCGCGTCGCCGTCGCGGGCCAGGCCCGAGAGCGCGAGCAGCAGCGCGCTCGCCGCGTTGTTCACGACGAGCGCGTCCTCCGCGCCGGTGAGCTCCGTCAAGAGACCGCGGCAGAGCGCGTGGCGTGAGCCACGGGCGCCCCGTGCGAGATCATATTCGAGGTTGGAGTACGCGCCCGCAATGCGCGCCATCGCCGCGATCGCGGCGCGTGCGAGCGGCGCCCGGCCGAGGTTCGTGTGCAGGACCACGCCGGCGGCGTTGATCACCGCCCCGAACGACGGCGCGGCGAGGCGCTGCACCTTCGCGAGCACCGCGCCGCCCCACCCCTCCGGCGGCGCCGTCCCGCCGTTGGCGCGCGCGGCGTCGATCGTTTCGCGCACGGCGCGCAGCACGAGACTGCGTGGGTGCGCCGCGAGCAGCGCCGCCACCGCGGGCTCGGCGAGCAACGCCTCTACGGCGGGCAACCGGCGGCGCGGGTCGGTCATGGCGACTTCGTCGTGTCGCGCGGCGCCCGTGTGGTATCCCGGGCGGCCGGCTTCGGCACGGGAACGGTCAGCACTCCCTGGGCGTCCGCTGCGGCACCGTTCAGATTGGTCGCGCCGTGGAAGCGGATCAGGTACTTCGTGCCTGGCGCGAGCGGCCGCGCGGCCTGCAGGACGACGCGGTCGAATGGCACGGGGCGCTGCTTCAGGAGCCGGCGGATCCTCGTGGTGTCCCCGTGCACGGCGGCGGTATCGCGAGCGGACGGCGCACGGGGGGCCCCGGCCATCGCGGGCGCCCGCTGGGCTGCTGGAGCCGGGGCCCCCCCGTGTGCCGTCGTGTCTTTGGCCCGCCGCAACGAGTCCGCCGCGGCGCGTGCCTTCGCCTGCAGCGAGTCGTACTGTGCGCTCGTGAACAGCGCGCGCACCGCTACGGGGGTCGTGTCGGGAAGCGCGTACAGCCGCACCTGGGCCGCGTCCAGCGGCCGGCGCGGATCGAGCGGCGCGGTGAACTGGATGCGACAGGCGAGCGAGTCCACCGGATCGATGCTGCGGATGCGCGGCCCCACTGTGTCGTGGGCGAACACCCACAGCACGGCGCTCCCGGACGAATCGATCGCGACCGTCGTCGAGTCGAATGGCTCACGCCGGTCGAGCTGGCGGTTGCTGTTTTGGTCCTGGATCGCCCAGACGCGGTAGCGCCCCCGCGGGATGTCGGTCAGGTGGAAGTCACCCGCGGAGTCGGCGACGGTGACGTATGCGACGGTGTCCGGCAGCGGCGCCGCGCGGATCACCGCCCCCGCCAGCACCCGTTGCTCGACCCAGTGCAGCGCCGTTCCCGCCAGCGCGGCGTGGGGCAGGGGAGCGCCGGTCGAGAAGATCACGGTCTTCCCCTGCTTCAGGATGTTACGCCGCAGGTCGACGATGCCGGGGAGCAGCTCGAGGTGATACACGCGGTTCGGCTTCCACCCTTCGGCGGGCTTCACGTGGATGGCGTTGCGGTGCCACGACACGTGCACGTCGCCCGCGACCGGCGAGAGCACGATCTGGCCCGCGAGCCCGTTCACGGGTGCCGCTCCGCCAGCGCCCCCTCTCCCTCCCCCTCCCCCTCCCCCCCGGGCGCCGCCGCCCGGCATCTCGTCGATCACCTCGTCGAACTGGAGGACGGCGTCGCCCTTGAAGCCCGGGAGCACCGCCCCGGATTCGGGGACGACGCGCACCACCTGGGGCGGCGCCTTGTCGGGCGGGCCGCCCGGCGGTGGGCCCTGGTTGGCGCACGCGCCCAGCCCGGCGATTACGAGCAGCCGAGCGACTTGAGCTTGTCGGCCAGCGCCTGCCGCTGGTCGCGCCACGCCCGCTCCTTCTCGCGCTCCTTGGCGACCACCTCGGCGGGCGCCCGCGCGACGAAATTCTGGTTCGTGAGCTTCGCCGCGAGCCCGGTGAGCTGCTGGTCGAGCCGGCTCAAATCGCTCGAGAGGCGGCGGCACTCTTGCTGCACGTCGATCTCGCCCTCGAGCGCCACGAACACGTCGCTGCCGTCGGCGAGCACGGCGTGCGCGCCCACGCCGGTGTGCGTGCCGTCGAAGGCGAGCTCGGAGAGCTGAGCGAGCCGCAAGATCGTCTCCCGCTCTCCCGCCAGCGCGCGACGCACCGGCTCGCTCTTCGGTTGCACCGATGCCTCGAGCCGCGCCTTCGGGGGCACGCGGTACTCGGCACGCAGCATCCGGATCGACGAGATCGTTTCCTGCACCAGCGGGAACTGGTGATCCGCCGCGGCGTCCACGAGCGCGGCGCGCGGCGCCGGCCACGCCGCCACCACGAGCAGCTCGTCCGCCGTCCGGCCGGGCAGCTTCTGCCAGAGCTCCTCAGTGATGAACGGCACCACCGGGTGCAACAGTCGCTACGGGAGGCCTCCCGTAGCGACTGCGTATTTGTGTCGCGAAGGGAGGCCTCCCCGCCGGTGTCGGCCACCAGCCGAGGCTTGACGGCCTCGACGTACCAGTCGGCCAGCTCTTTCCAGGCGAACTCGAAGCACCGCTTCGCTCCCTCGTCCAGGCGGAACTGCTCGAAGGACGCGGTGGCGTCGCGGATCGTCGCCTGCAGCCGCGACAGGATCCAGCGGTCCGCGAGCGGCAGACGCGCCGCGTCGAGCGCGTCGATCGACTGGACCCGCTCCGGCAGTTGCGCCAGGATGAAGCGCCCGATGTTCCAGAGCTTGTTCGCGAAGTTGCGGCCCGGGGCGAACGTCGTCTCCAGATCGTTCGGGTCGAGGATCACGTCGGCGCCGAGCGAGCTGCCGGCGATCAGCGTCCAGCGTAACGCGTCGGCGCCGTACAGGCGCACTACGTCGAGCGGGTCGATCCCATTGCCCAGCGACTTGGACATCTTGCGGTGCTGGGTGTCCCGCACGGTCCCGTGCAAGTACACCGTCGTGAACGGCACCTGGCGCTCCATGAAGTGGTAGCCGGACATCAGCATCCGGGCCACCCAGAAAAACAGGATCTCCGGCGCCGTGACGAGTGTGTGGCCGGGGTAGAAGCGGGCGAGGTCGGGCGTCTGCTCCGGCCAGCCGAGCGTCGCGAACGGCCAGAGCCACGACGAGAACCAGGTGTCGAGCACGTCCGGATCCTGCTCTACCGGCCCGCCGCACTTGGGGCACGTCGTCGGGTCCTTCCGGTCGGCCCACTGGTGGCGGCACTTGGTGCAGGTGAACACCGGGATGCGGTGGCCCCACCACAGCTGGCGGGAAATGTTCCAGTCCCGGATGTTCTCCATCCAGTGCTCGAACGTCGCGTGCCAGCGCTCGGGGACGATCTGGAAGCGCTGCTGGCGGTACTGCGCGAGGACCGGCTCGGCGAGCGGCTTCATCTTCACGAACCACTGATCGCTGAGCCGCGGCTCGACGATCGTGTCGCAGCGGTAGCAATGGCGCACCGCATGCGTGTGCGGCTCGACCCTCTCGAGCAGCCCCTGCGCCTGGAGCATCTGGACGATCTGTTCGCGGGCTTGGAATCGATCCACACCCACGAGCCCGGGCGGGACCCTTCCCGTTTCCCGTTTCCCGTTCCCCGGCTGTTCCCCCATGGTCCCATCTTCCCGCATGATGAGCGGCATCTCGAGCTTGTGGCGCGTCCCGATCTCGAAGTCGTTGGCGTCGTGCGCCGGCGTCACCTTGACGAACCCCGTTCCGAAGGCCGGGTCCACGGCGTCGTCGCCGACGATCGGGATCGGTACGCCCGCGATCGGGAGGCGGGCCGTCTTGCCGATGAAGCCCTTGTGCCGCTTGTCCTTCGGGTTCACGGCCACCGCGGTGTCGCCGAGCATCGTCTCCGGACGCGTCGTGGCGACCGTGAGAAACGGCGCCGGGCCGCCCTCGACCGGGTAGCGGATGTAGTAGAGCTTGCCCGCCTCGTCGGCGAACTCGGCCTCTTCGTCCGAGAGGGCGGTACGGCAGTGGGGGCACCAATGGATCACCCGGTGACCGCGGTAAATCAGCTTTTCTTCCCACAAGCGGACGAACACTTCGCGCACCGCGCGCGAGTAAGCCGCGTCGAACGTGAAGCGAGTGCGGCTCCAGTCACACGAGCACCCGATCACCTTCAGCTGCTCGAGGATGGCGGAGCCCGTCTCGCGCACGAACTGCCACACCCGCTCCACGAATGCCTCGCGCCCGAGGTCGAAGCGAGTCTTGCCCTCCGTTGCGACCAGCCGCTCGACGACGTTCTGCGTGGCGATCCCGGCATGGTCGGTTCCAGGGAGCCACAGCGCCTCGCGTCCGCGCATCCGTTCGAAACGGATCAGCACGTCCTGGATAACGTTGTTGAGGCCCTGGCCGGTGTGGAGGATCGCCGTGATGTTGGGCGGGGGCATCACGATTACGTACGGCTCGTGTGATGCGTCGGCGCGGGCGGTGAACACGCCGCGGTCGAGCCAGCGCTGGTAGAGCGGGCGCTCGACGTCGTGCGGGCCGTACTGGGGTGGGAGGTCGAACGCGGTCTGCGGCATTCCTTAATAATGTAGAGGGTTCGGATATAGGGGGTTCCGCTCGGAGGTTCCCAGGCTGAAGCCTGGGCTCGGCGGGACACGGTCCTGAAGGACAAACAACATCGGGCCCGCCTGTCCGCCCGTCCGCCGCCCCACTAGAATATCCCCCATGGCCGACGAATCAAACGTCCTGCCCACGAGTCGCATCGTGCGCTGGGTCGCGATCGGCGCGCTGATCGTGCTCGCGGTTGCGCTGTACTTCCGCGACGCCCGCACGCTGCCGCCGCTTACGGCCCCGGCGACCGCGCCGGTTGACCAGCCCCCGAACTGAATCGATGGCCGCTGCCGAAGTCCGCGTCACGCTCCCCGACGGGAGCGAGAAACGGTTGCCCGCGGGCGCGACCGGGGCAGACCTCGCCCAGGCGATCGGCCCGGGCCTCGCTAAGGCCGCCGTGGCGGCTCGTGTGGACGGCCAGGTCTGGGACCTCGCGCGCCGCCTCCCTGACGGTGTCAAGGTCGCGATCCTCACCGACCGCGACCCGCAGGCGCTCGACGTGCTGCGCCACTCGTCCGCCCACGTGCTCGCCACGGCGGTGCGCCAGCTCTTCCCCCACGCGAAAATCGGGTTCGGGCCTCCCATCGAGGACGGCTTCTACTACGACTTCGAGGTGGAGCGGCCCTTCGGGCCGGAGGATCTGGAGGCCATCGAAAAGCAGATGGTGGAGGTTGTGGAGGCCGATTACCCGTTTGTCCGCGAGGAGGTCTCGCGCGCAGAAGCGAAGCGGCGCTTCAAGGATGACCCGCTCAAGCTCGAGCGCATCGACGACCTGGGCGCGAACGAGGTGATCTCCGTCTATACCGACGGCCCGTTCGTCGACCTGTGCCGCGGACCGCACGTCGCGAGCACGGGGAGGATCAAGCACTTCAAGCTGCTGCACGCCGCGGGCGCCTACTGGCGCGGCGACGAGCGCCGCCAGATGCTGCAGCGCATCTACGGGACGGCCTGGTTCACCAAGGAAGATCTGGAGAGCTACCTCCGCCGGCTTGAGGAAGCGAAGCAGCGCGACCACCGGCTGCTAGGCCGGCAGCTCGACCTGTTCTCGATCCAGGAGGACGTCGGCCCCGGCCTGATCCTCTGGCATCCGAAGGGCGCGATGATGCAGTTCCAGCTGCGCCGCTTCATCGAGGACGTGATCCTCGAGCGCGGCTACTCGCTGGTGTACACGCCCACCCTGACCCGGGAAGAACTGTTCCTGCGCTCGGGGCACCTGCCGCTGTACGCGGCGAACCAGTTCCCGCCCATGGCCGCGGGGGAAGGCGAGTCGGAGGCCGTGCGCTATCGGGTAAAGCCGATGAACTGCCCGATGCACATCCTGATCTACGCCTCGCAGCAGCGCAGCTACCGCGACCTGCCGATTCGCCTCGCCGAGATCGCCAACGTGTACCGCAACGAGCGCTCGGGGACCTTGCACGGGATGCTGCGAGTGCGTGGGCTCACCATGGACGACGCGCACCTCTTCCTGCGCGAGGACCAGATCGAGCAAGAGATCTTCCAGCTGTTGGACATCGTCGAGTTGGTGCTCGGTAAGACATTCGGGCTGTCCTACCGGCTCGACCTCGCCACCCGCCCGGACAACAAGCTCGGCACGGATGCGACCTGGGATCAGGCGGAGCGGGCGCTCGAGCAGGCGCTCAAGCACCGCGGCGCTACCTACCGGGTCGACCAGGGCGGCGGTGCGTTCTACGGGCCGAAGATCGACATCAAATTCGACGACGCCATCGGCCGGGAGTGGCAGGGCGCCACGATCCAGCTCGACTTCGAGCAGCCCGAGCGCTTCCAGCTCGAGTACGCCGGGGAGGACAACCGGCCGCACCGCCCGGTGATGATCCACCGCGCGATCTACGGGACGCTGGAGCGGTTCTGCGGCTTCCTGATCGAGCACTTCGCGGGCGCGTTCCCGCTGTGGCTCGCCCCCGAGCAGGTGCGGGTGCTGCCGATCTCGGACGCCCAGATTCCCGCGGCACGCACCGTGCAGCAGCAGCTCGCGGCCGCCGGCCTCCGCGCGCACGTGGACGAGCGCAACGAGACGCTGAACTACAAGGTTCGCGACGGCGAGACGCACAAGGTGCCGTACATGGCGGTCGTGGGGCAGCGGGAGGCGGATGCGGGGACGGTCGCGGTGCGCGCGCGGGGGGCGGGGAAGAAGCAGGTGGTGCTGCCGGTGGGCGAATTCGTGGAGAAACTGCGGGAGGAGGTTCGCACGAGGGCATTGACCTCGCTAGTTTGAGAAAGGCCGCTCCCCGGGCTTGCGCCCGGGGTCAGACTAACCCCGGACGCAAGTCCGGGGCGGGACGAACGAGGGCATCCGATGAGCGCTGACGCCACAACGCCGGTCATTCTGTCTGCCTGCCGCACGCCCATCGGTAAGTATCTGGGCGGGCTGGCGCCGCTACCCGCCCCGCGGCTCGGCGCCATCGTGATCCGCGAGGCCGTGCGACGCGCCGGGATCGACGCCGCCCGCGTGGACGAAGTGATCCTCGGGAATGTGCTCCAGGGCGGCGTGGGCCAGGCGCCAGCGCGCCAGGCGGCGATCTACGCCGGGCTGCCCGGCACGATCCCCTCGGTCACCATCAACAAGGTCTGCGGCTCGGGCCTCAAGGCCGTGATGCTCGCCGCCCAGGCGATCAAGGCCGGCGACGAGCAGTGTGTGGTCGCCGGCGGGATGGAGTCGATGTCCAACGCGCCGCACTACGTGTACGGCATGCGGGGCGGGATCAAGGCGGGCAACAGCCAGCTCGTGGACGGCATGATCCACGACGGCTTGTGGGACTCCTTCTCGAACACCCACATGGGAAACCTGGCTGAGTACACCGCGAAGAAAGCGGGGGTGTCACGCGCGGACCAGGACCGGTTCGCGCTCGCGAGTCATCAGAAGGCCGTGGCCGCCATGGCGGCGTGCCGCTTCAAGGCGGAGACGGTGCCCGTCGAGATCCCGGGAAAGCAGGGCCCGACCGTGATCGAGAAGGACGAATGCCCCCGTGCCGACACGACGCCCGACGCGCTGGCCGCGCTCAAGCCGTCGTTCGAGAAGGACGGCACGGTGACGCCCGGGAATGCGCCGGGGTTGAACGACGGCGCGAGCGCCTTGGTCGTGACGTCGCTCGCGTTCGCCAAGGCCCACGGGCTCACGCCCATCGCGCGCGTCACCGCGTACGCCGCGGGCGGCGGGGAGCCGAAAGACCTCTTCTTCGCTCCCATCGTCGCGGTCCAGAACTTGATGGCGAAGGCGAGGACAAAGATCTCGGATTACGACGTGATCGAGGCCAACGAAGCGTTCGCGGTCCAGGCGCTCGCCGACGGGCGCGCCCTGGGGTGGGACTGGGACCGCGTGAACGTGAACGGGGGCGCGATCGCCCTGGGGCACCCGATCGGCGCCTCGGGCGCGCGGGTGCTCACGACACTGCTGTACGCCCTCAAGGACCGGAAGCAGACGACCGGACTCGCCACCCTCTGCTTGGGCGGCGGCAATGCAGTGGCCCTCAGCGTGGAGATGCTCTGATGCCGGTGTCATCAGCCGTCCTCGCCGCTCAACCGCTCACGCTGCGCCGCGCCGGGGCGGTTATCCTGGGTGCCGCCCTCGTCGCGGTCGCGGCGCAGGTCTCGATTCCACTCCCCGGCACGCCGGTGCCGCTGACGCTCCAGCCGCTCGCGGTGCTCCTCGTCGGTGGTCTGCTCGGGCCGGCGCTGGGTGCCGCGAGCATGATCCTGTACCTCGCGCTCGGCGCGGCCGGGCTGCCGGTGTTCACGCCGTACGGCCTCCCGGGGCTCGCCCGGCTCTTCGGACCGACCGGCGGCTACCTGATCGCCTACCCCGTCGCGGCGTTCGCCGTCGGGAAGCTGGCGGGGGACGGGCGAGGGTGGGGGCGGCTCGCCCTCGCGTTACTCGCGGGGCTCGCACTCATCCACCTGGGCGGCCTGGCCCAGCTCCTGATTCTGACCGGGAGTGCCGCGAGCGCCGTGCGACTCGGCACGTTGCCGTTCGTGATCGGCGACCTGCTGAAGCTGGGCAGCGCGCTGCTGGTGCTGCGACCCACCATGAGTCCCCTCCGCGCGCGCCTATGACGGCGCGCGTTTCGTTTGCGGACCGGGCGAAACGAACTGGCGCCGCGGTCGCGTGGATCGTGGCGTTCGGTGTGGTGGGTGGCGCATCCGGCTGGGCGCTTTCCCGCCTCGGGCCCGAGCCGAGCCCGGCCTGGTCGCTGGCGTGGAGCTCGCTCTCCGGGGCGGTCGGCTTCGGGCTCGCGACGTGGCTCGTCGGCGGCGTGCTCGACCGCCGCTCGTGGGCGTACCTGGGCTGGCGGCCGGGGACGGGCGTCCCGGCCGGTCTGCTCGGCGGCGTCGTGCTCGGAGTGGTGATGGCGGCCGGCGCGGCCGGGCTCGCGGTGCTGGTCGGCGGCGCAACGGTCACGAACACAGGAGACTGGTCGAGCTGGGGGAGAGCCACTCTCCCGCTCGGCGCCGGGTTCCTGCTCGCCGCGCTCACCGAAGAGTTCGCGTTCCGAGGCTACCCGCTGCGTCGGCTCGCCGCCGCGGTGGGCGCGGGACCCGCCACGACGCTCGGCGCCATCGGCTTCGGGCTCGCGCATCTCGGCAATCCGAGCGCCACGGCGTTCTCCACCGTCAACGTCGCGCTGGCGGGCGTGTGGCTCGCGTGCGCTTTCTTTTCACCCGGCGGGATGCCGCTCGCGTGGGGAGCGCACTTCGGCTGGAATGCGACGCTCGCCCTCGGGTTCGAGGCGCCGGTGAGTGGGTACCTCTTCCCGGTGCCGGCGGTCGCGTACCGCGCCGGCGCGCACGGCTGGATCGACGGAGGCGCGTTCGGTCCCGAGGGGGGGATCGTGACCACGCTGGTGATGCTCGCCGGAACAGCCGCGCTGGTCGCCTGGAGCCGGACGTCCCGGACGACGGAGCCGGCGGGGTGAGCCGGGTCGCGGTGGTCGGCGCCGGGACGATGGGCAACGGCATCGCCCACGTGTTCGCGCAGCACGAGTGGGACACCGCGCTGATCGACGTCGCGCCCGGGCTGCTCGAGCGGGTGCTCGCCACCATCCACGCGAACTTCGAGCGCCAGGTGAAGAAGGGAACGGTCAGCGCGCAGCAACGCGACGCCGCGCTGGCGCGCATCCGGACCTCGCCCAGTCTCGATGCCGTGTCGGATGTCGAGCTCGTGGTGGAAGCCGCGACCGAGCAGCCGGAGACCAAGTTCAAGATCTTCCGCGAGCTCGACCGGTTGGCGCCTCCCGCGGCCGTTCTGGCCAGCAATACGTCGTCGATCTCGATCACCACGATCGCCGCGCAGACCAAGCGCGCCGGCCAGGTGATCGGCATGCATTTCATGAACCCGGTGCCCGTGATGCCACTGGTCGAGGTGGTCCGGGGCATGGAGACGGCGGATGAGACGGTTGTGAAGGTTGTGGAGGTCGTGGAGGCGCTGCACAAGACTCCCGTCGTCGTGAATGATTCGCCAGGGTTCGTCTCCAATCGCGTGCTGATGCCGATGATCAACGAGGCGGTCTGCTGCGTCATGGAGGGCGTCGCGACGCCGGAGGCGGTGGACACCGTGATGAAGCTCGGCATGAACCACCCGCTCGGCCCGCTCGCCCTCGCCGATCTGATCGGGCTGGACGTGTGCCTGGCGATCCTCGAGGTGCTGCAGCGCGACCTCGGGGACGACAAGTACCGGCCGGCGTCGCTGTTGCGAAAGATGGTCGCGGCGGGGCGCCTAGGTCGGAAGACCGGTCGTGGTTTCTATGTCTACCGCGATTGAGGCCACGGGCCTCACCGAGACGCAGCGCCAGATCGTGGATCTGGCGCGCGAGTTCGCGCGCACCAAGATCGAGCCGCACGCCGCGGAGTGGGATCGCACCGCGCACTTCCCGCGCGACGTGATCGACGAGCTGGGCAAGCTTGGCTTCCTCGGCATGGGCACGCCCGAGGCGTACGACGGGATGGGGCTCGACACGCTCACCTACCTGCTCGCGCTCGAGGAGCTCGCGGCGGCCGACGCGAGCATCGCGGTCTCGGTCTCGATCCACAACGCCATCCCCACGACGATGCTGTTGCGGCACGGCAGCCCCGCGCAGAAAGAGCGGTGGCTCAAACCGATGGCGCGCGGCGAGCTGCTGGCCGGGTTCGCGCTCTCCGAGCCCGAGTCGGGCTCGGACGCGGCGTCGCTCTCCGCGCGGGCGGTGCGGGCGGGAGACCACTGGGTGCTCGCCGGCACCAAGGCGTGGGCGACCAACGGAGGCACGGCGGACGTGATGATGGTCATGGCCCGCACCGATCGGCCCGAGGCACGGCGCGGCGCGAAGGGAATCTCCACGTTCATTGTGCCGACCGATGCCGCGGGTTATCGTCCGGGGAAGCCGGAGGATAAGCTGGGCTTGCGGGCCTCCAACACGACCGCGATCGGGCTCGAGGACGTCCGGCTCCCGGCGGAGCAGCTGCTGGGTGAGGAGGGGCAGGGGTTCGTCTACGCGATGGAGGGGCTGGACGTAGGCCGGCTGGGCATCGCGATCCAGGCGGTGGGAATTGCGCGGCGGGCCCTGGAGCACTCGGTCGCCTACTGCGCCGAGCGCCAGCAGTTCGGGCAAGCACTGCGGGAGTTCGAGGCGGTGCAGTTCAAGCTCGCCGACATGGCAACCCGGGTCGAGGCGGCACGCGCCCTGGGCCACTTGGCGGCGGCGCGGCGGGACCGGGGCGAGGAGATCACGACGCAGGCGAGCATGGCCAAGCTGTTCGCCTCCGAGACCGCCATGTGGGTCACCACCCAGGCGGTGCAACTGTTCGGGGGGTACGGCTACATGCGGGACTTCCCCGTCGAGAAACTGTTTCGCGACGCGAAGGTGACCGAGATCTATGAAGGCACCAGCGAAATCCAGCGGATCGTCATCGCCCGCGGCCTCTATCCTGGAGCCTAGCCTCGGAGCTGACCCCGGGCGCAAGCCCGGGGAAGGCGAGAGGCTCGGGCTCTTCTCCCTGCTCGCCGAGCACGACCACGAGCAGCTGAGCGTGTACTACGAGCCGTCCTGCGGCTACCGCGGCATCATCGTCATTCATTCCACGGTGCTCGGCCCCGCGCTCGGCGGCACGCGGTTCTGGAGCTACCGCACCGACGGGGAGGCCCTGGTCGACTGCCTGCGGCTGGCGCGCGGCATGACCTACAAGGCCGCGGTGGCCGGGCTGAATCTGGGCGGTGGCAAGAGCGTGATCCTCGGCGACAACCGCACCACGCGGCGGGAGGCGCTGTTCCGGGCGCACGGCCGCCACGTGGAGTCGCTCGGGGGCCGCTACATCACGGCCGAGGACGTCGGCACCTCGACCTCCGACATGGAGTACATCAAGGCGGAGACGAACCACGTGACCGGCCTGATCGGCAAGTCGGGCGATCCATCGCCGGTCACGGCGTACGGCGTGTACCGCGGCATGAAGGCGTGCGTCCACTACCGCTGCGGATCGGACCGTCTCGCGGGGAAAACGGTGGCGCTGCAGGGATGCGGCAGCGTCGGGTACCACCTGGCGAAGCTGCTGCACACGGAGGGCGCGCACGTCGTGTGCACGGACATCGACCCCGAGCGGGTGCGGCGCGTCGTGGAGGAATGTGGGGCGACGGCGGTGGCGACGAACGAGATCTACGACGTGCGCGCCGACATCTTCGCGCCCTGCGCGCTCGGCGCGGTGATCAACGACGACACGATCCGGCGGCTCCGGGTGGAGATCGTGGCGGGCGGGGCGAACAACCAGCTGGCCGAGGACCGCCATGGCGAGCTGCTTGAGGAGCGGCACGTCACGTACGCTCCCGATTACGTGATCAACGGCGGCGGGTTGATCAACGTGAACGCCGAGCTGCACGGCTGGTCGCCGGAGCGGGCACGCAACAAGGCCGGGGAGATCTACGACACGATCCTACGCGTGTTCGAGATCGCGCGGGAGGAACGGATCCCCAGCTACCAGGCGGCGGACCGGCTCGCCGAGCAGCGCATCGCCACGATCGCGCAGGTGCGGCGCAACCATGTCTGAGCAGATCTACGTCGGTGCGGACCACGCGGGGTTCCAGCTCAAGCGGAAGCTGGTCGACGAGCTCCAGCGGCTCGGGTACGAGCCGGTGGACGTGGGCCCGAAGGCGCTGGACCCGGCGGACGACTTTCCGGACTATGCGAAGCCTGTCGCCGAGGCCGTGAGCCTCGGCGTCGCGCGCCGCGGCGTCCTGACCTGCGGGACGGGGCTCGGCATGGCCTACGTCGCCAATCGATTCGCGCGCGTGAGGGCCGCGGTCGCCTGGAGCCCGGAGATCGCCGAGCTGGCGCGCAAGCACAACGACGCGAACGTACTGGTGCTGCCGTCGCGGTTCGTGAGCGAGGAGGAAGGGATGGAGATCTTGCACCGGTGGCTCGAGACCGGGTTCGAAGGTGGACGCCACGCGCGGCGCGTCGCGAAGATCGACCATGATTGACCGGCACGCCCGCCTGGCCCAGGCCGACCCGGCTATCTACGCGCTCATCCAGCGGGAGGTGGAGCGCCAGGAGCACGGGCTCGAGCTGATCGCGAGCGAGAACTTCGCCACGATGGCCGTCATGGAGGCGATGGGCACGGCGCTCACCAACAAGTACGCCGAGGGACTGCCCAGGAAGCGCTACTACGGCGGGTGCGAGGTCGTGGACGAGGTGGAGCAGCTCGCGATCGACCGCGCCAAGGCGTTGTTCAAGGCCGAGCACGCGAACGTCCAGCCGCACTCGGGCGCGCAGGCCAACATGGCCGCCTACCTCGCGATCGCGAAGCCTGGCGACACGCTGCTCGGGCTCGCGCTGTCGCACGGCGGCCACCTGACGCACGGCTCGCCCGTCAACTTCTCGGGGATGCTGTTCCGGGCGACCTCCTACGGGGTGCGCGAGGACACGGGGCGCATCGACTACGACCAGGTGCGCGAGGTCGCGCGCCGCGAGCGGCCGCGCATTCTCGTGGGCGGCGGCAGCGCCTACTCCCGTGTGATCGACTTCGCCGCGCTGCGCCGCGTCGCCGACGAAGTCGGTGCGATCTTCGTGGTCGACATGGCGCACTTCGCCGGGCTCGTGGCGGCAGGCATCCACCCGTCGCCGGTACCACACGCGCAGATCGTCACGACGACGACTCACAAAACACTGCGCGGCCCCCGTGGCGGTCTGATCCTGTGCCAGGCGGCGTACGGCAAGGACGTGGACAAGCTGGTCTTCCCCGGCATCCAGGGCGGTCCGCTCGAGCACGTGATTGCGGCGAAGGCGGTGGCCCTGGGGGAAGCGATGACCCCAGCCTACAAGCAGTACGCGATGCAGGTCGTGAAGAACGCTCAAACGCTGGCGGCGGCGCTGGTCGAGCGCGGCTACGCGATCGTCTCCGGCGGCACCGATACCCATCTCATGCTCGTCGACCTGCGGCCGAAAGGTCTGACGGGCAAGGAGGCGCAGGCCTTGCTCGATCGCGCGGGAATCACGGTCAACAAGAACACCATCCCCGGGGACCCGCAGTCAGCGTTCGTGACCAGCGGGATCCGGATCGGCACGCCCGCGGTCACCACCCGCGGCTTCGCCGAGCCCGAGATGGAGAAAGTGGCCGACTGTATCGACACGGTCCTCACGAAGCAGGACGACGCGACCATCGCGCGCGTGAAGGCCGAGGTGCGTGAGCTCACGGAGCAGTTCCCTCTGTACGCGGCACCCGCCCGCCACGCCGTGGGGTCGCGTCATGGCTGAGACCGGCAGCGGAGGCGGGGGGGGCGGGTTCTCCGGCCGGCCGTCGCGCGGCTCGGGATCCTTCACGGTGCATCTGGCCGACGAGCTCGAGGTCTATTTCAACGAGGTCGCCCACGGCCGCCCGGTGGGCTTCGTCGCCTCGTCCAAGTGGAAGCCCCCCACGGACATCTACGAAACCGACGACGCGCTCGTCGTCTACATGGACATCGCCGGCATGAGCGCGGAGGATTTCTCCGTCGAGTTCGCCGACGACATCCTCACGATCGGGGGCGAGCGCAAGCCGCGGCGCGAGGGAAAGCCGCACTACCACGCGATGGAAGTGCAGGTCGGCCCGTTCGAGCGCCGCTTCCGCCTCCCCGTGCCCGTGGACCCCGACTCGATCCACGCCAGCTACGAGCAGGGCTTCCTCGAGGTGCGGCTCACGAAGCTCCCCCCCCGGCTCTCGGGTCCCCAGTCCGTGAAGGTGCGGTAGATGGACCGCCTGCCGATCCTCCCGCTCGGCCAGGTGGTGGTGTACCCCCACGTCGTGCTGCCGATGGCGCTGTCGGACCCGCACGCCGTGCAGCTCATCGACGAGGTGGTGCAAGGGAACAAGCGCTTGCTCCTGGGCATCGTGAAGCCGCTCGCCGGCGCGGAGCCTCCCGAAGGCGCGGTCATGCAGGCCCGTCCGGACGAGCTGTACGAGGTGGGGACGCTCGGGTCCGTGGTCCGGATGCTGAAGCTCGGCGACGGCTCGGTGCGGGTGATGGTGCAGGGGCTGGAGCGGGCGCGCTTCGTCGAGATCGGCCCGGCCGAGCACTGGCTCGTCGCGGGCTTCGAGACGCTCGCGTCCGCCGGGCCCGAGGACGCCCGCACCGAGGCGCTGAAGCGCACCGTGCACGCGCAGTTCTCGCGCGTGATCGACATCGCGCCCTACCTGGGCGAGGAGCTGCACGAGGTCCTCTCCGGGATCACCGACGGCTCGAAGCTCGCCGACTTCGCCGCCGCAAATCTCGACCTGGCGCTTCCCGCCAAGGCGGAGCTGCTGTCGATCGACGACGTGAACCGCCGGCTCGAGCGGCTCGCCGAGCTGCTGGGGCAGGAGCTGCAGGTGCTGGAGGTGGGCACCCAGATCCAGGAGAAGGTGAAGTCCCGGCTCGACGCGAACCAGCGCGAGTACGTGCTGCGCGAGCAGCTACGGGTGATCCGCCAGGAGCTGGGGGAGGACGACGGCGACGACGAGCTGGACGAGCTTGGACGGCGGCTCGACGAGGCCGGGCTGCACGCCGAGGCCAAGAAGGTCGTCGACCGCGAGCTCAAGCGGCTGCGGCAGATGTCGCCGCAGTCGGCCGAGTACCACGTGGCGCGCACCTACCTCGAGGTGTTCGCTACGCTCCCGTGGAACCGCACTTCCGAGGACCGCCTCGACCTGAAGGCCGCGCGCGACATCCTCGACCGCGACCACTACGACCTGAAGACGGTGAAGGAGCGCATCCTCGAGTACCTCGCCGTCCGCACGCTCAACCCGCAGGCGCGCGGCAGCATCCTGTGCTTCGTGGGGCCGCCCGGGGTCGGCAAAACCTCGCTCGGCCAGAGCATCGCCGAGGCGCTGGGGCGGCGCTTCACCCGCGTGTCGCTCGGTGGCGTGCGGGACGAGGCGGAGGTGCGCGGCCATCGCCGCACCTACGTCGGCGCCCTCCCGGGCCGCATCATCCACTCGCTGCAGCGCTGCGAGACGCGCAACCCCCTGCTGATGCTCGACGAGGTGGACAAGATGGGTGCCGACGTCCGGGGCGATCCGACGGCCGCGCTGCTCGAGGTGCTCGATCCTGCGCAGAACGCCTCGTTCGTGGACCATTACCTCGAGGTGCCGTTCGATCTCTCGGGCGTCATGTTCATCGCCACCGCGAACAGCCTCGCGCCGATCCCCGACCCCTTGCTCGACCGGATGGAGGTTCTCACCTTACCGGGTTACACCCCCGGCGAGAAGCTCGCCATCGCGAAGCGCTTCTTGCTGCCGCGTCAGCTCAAGGAGACGGGGCTCACGGCGGAGCGGGCGGGCGTCGCCGACGCGGCGCTCGAGCGGCTGATCGGGGAGTACACCCGCGAGGCGGGCGTGCGCCAGCTCGAGCGCGAGATCCAGGGCGTGCTGCGCAAGGCCGCCCTGGAAGTGGTGGAGGGGCGGGCGGAGGGGGCAGCTGGGAAGGGAGGGGCGGTCAAGATCTCCGTGAAGAACCTCGAGAAGTACGCCGGCCAGCCCCGGGTGCAGAGCGAGGTGGCCGGGCGGAGCCCTGAGGTCGGCGTGGCCACCGGCCTCGCGTGGACACCGGTGGGCGGCGACATCATGTTCATCGAGGCGATCCAGATGCCCGGGAAGGGCCAGATCACTCTGACCGGGCAGCTCGGCGACGTGATGAAGGAGTCGGCGCAGGCGGCGTGGAGCCTGTTGCGGGCCCGCGCCGGTGCCCTCGGCATCCCGCTCGAGGCGTTCACGCAGACGGACGTGCACCTGCACGTCCCCGCCGGCGCGGTGCCCAAGGACGGGCCGTCGGCGGGGATCACGATCGCCACGGCGCTCGCGTCGCTCCTGTGCCAGCGCCCCTCGCGCCACGACGTGGCGATGACGGGCGAGCTGACGCTGCGCGGCCGGGTGCTCCCCATCGGGGGGCTCAAGGAGAAGCTGACGGCGGCGGCGCGCGCCGGCGTGAAGACCGTGCTCGTGCCGGCGCGCAATCAAAGCGACATCGTGGAGGTCCCCGACGAGGTGAAGAAGCTGCTCGAGATCAAGCCGGTGGAGACGATCGACGAAGTGCTCGAGCTCGCGCTGCTCGAGTCGCGCGCGCCGCGGCCGCTCGACGTACGGGCGCGCAAGCCGGGGAGCCTCGAGGTCCGGCCGTGAGCGATTTCGCGACCCTCCAGGAAGCGTTCGAGCGGATCGGCCAACAGGACGGCCGCTACCACGAGCGCGGCTATCTGTTCGTGCTCGCGGCGCTCGAGTACGCGCAGGGCAAGCTGGCGGCGCGCCGCCACCTGAGCGGAGCTGAGCTCGCCTGGGCCTGCCGCGACTTCGCGCTCGACCAGTTCGGCCTGCTGGCGCCGACCGTGCTCCGCTTCTGGAGGATCACCAGCACCGAGGATCTCGGGCGCATCGTGTTCTCCCTGATCGACGTGGGGCTGCTCGCGCGGCAACCGAGCGACAAGCTCGAGGATTTCGATCGGGTGTACGATTTCACGGAAGTGTTCCGGGTCGGGTACCGCTGGCCCGGCCTGGAGCGCAGCTAGCGGGCGCTGGATCGGGGGAAGGGGGTGCCGCATGAGCACGGACGCCAGGGAATGGCCCGCCTGCCGGAAATGTCAGCAAGGTCTGCTCATCCCGCTATCGGACTACGGCCGCGACGGGGCGCCGATCACCTACAAGGCCTGGGTCTGCAGCAACCCGGAGTGTGGGTTCAACATCCGCATCGATAACGGGGAGATCTCCTTCGGTCGCGCGATCGGCCAGAGCTTCAAGTAAGGCTTGGACGCGGTGCGCGCGCCCGCGGTGAGCGGGCGCTTCTACCCGGGGACGAAGCGCGAGCTGGAGCGCGCCGTCCGCCAGCTCTTCGAGGCCGTGCCGCCGACGAGCCCCGCACCCGCCCGCGCGGCCGTGGCGCCGCACGCCGGCTACGTCTACTCGGGGCTGACCGCCGCCCATGTGTTTGCCCGTCTCGACATCCCGCCCGTCGTCGTGATCCTGGCACCCAACCACACCGGCCTAGGGGGCGCGCGGGGCGGCGCATCGCTGTGGGAAGCCGGTGCGTTCCGCACCCCGCTCGGCGACGTCGCGGTGGACGAGCGGTTCGCGGGCGCGCTGCTCGACGCGTCGCCCCTGGTCGCCGTCGATCATGCCGCTCACGCCCGCGAGCACGCGGTGGAGGTGGAGTTGCCCTTTCTCCAGGTGCGCCGTGCCGACGTGCGGATCGTCCCCCTGGTGCTCGCCTGGGACGCGTGGGAGGGTTGCCGCCGCCTGGGGGAGGCGCTCGCGGGCCTCACGGCGCGCTGGTCCGAGCCCGTGCTGCTGCTCGCCTCGAGCGACCTCACCCACTACGAGCCCGCCGCCGTCTCGGAGCGGAAGGACCGGCGGGCGCTCGAGGCCGTCGCGGCGCTGGACGGCGCGGAGCTGCTGCGCCGCTGCCAGAGCGAGGGCATCTCGATGTGCGGCCGCGCGCCGGCCGCCACGGTCATCGCCGCGGCCCGGACGCTCGGCGCGGCGCGTGCGGAGGTCGTGCACTACAGTCACTCCGGCATGGTGACGGGTGACGACGCCGCGGTGGTGGGCTACGCCGGTGTGGTGATCCCGTGAACCCGATCCCGGTGCTCTCGGCGACTGAAGCCGTGACGTGGGACTCGGTGGCACGCACGCAGTACCGCATCCCGTCGCGCGTGTTGATGGAGGCCGCCGGCCGGGCGGTCGCCCAGGTGATCGCGCGCGAATTCCCCGAGGTGATCACGCGCGGCGTGCTGGTCGCCGCGGGAGCGGGGAACAACGGCGGCGACGGGTGGGTGGTCGCACGCGCGCTCCACGCCGCGGGCGTGGCCGTCTGGGTCTCCGGCGTAGATCCCAAGACCGACGACGCCATCGACAACCGCGCGCTGGCGCGCGTGGACGGCGTGCGCGAGATCGGCCGTGACGAGCCGTGGCCCGCTGCCGCCGTGGCCGTGGACGCGCTGCTCGGCACCGGGGCGGCCGGCCCCGCGCGCGGCGACGTGCTGGCGCTGGCCCAGCGGCTCGTCACCTACGGGGCGACCCTCGTCGCCGTCGACGGACCGACCGGGCTCGACTTGTCGAGCGGCGAGCCGCACGGGCCCGTCCGCGCGGCGCTGTCGGTCACGTTCGGCGGCCCACGCCGCGGCCACCTGCTCGCGCGCGAGTGGTGCGGCAAGATCGTGGTCGTGGACATCGGCTTGCCGCCCGCCGACCCGTCATGGCCGGTGCTCGTCACCGACGCGTGGGCGGGCGCGCGGCTACCGAAGCTGAGCCCCACGATGCACAAAGGCGACCGCGGCCGCGTGACCGTGGTGGGCGGCTCGAACGGCATGACCGGGGCCGCGCTCCACGCCGCGCGCGCGGCGCTCGCCGCCGGCGCCGGGCTCGTGAAGCTCGTGGCTGGGCCGGAGACGATCCAGGCCGCCCGGGCGAGCCTCCCCGACGTGCTCACAGTGGAATCGGCGCTCGGCCCGGACCTCGAGCCGGCCGCGGCGGAGGCGCTCGAGTGGGCGGACGCGCTGGTGGTGGGACCCGGGCTCGGCCGCGCGCCCCCGCGCGCCCCGTTCCTCCAGGCGGTACTGGCGCGTCGCCCCGTCCCGACGGTGGTCGACGCCGACGCCCTCGCGCTCTTCGCGGCACCGGCCGAGCGCCCCGTGGTGCTCACGCCGCACCTCGGCGAGTTCCGGACCCAGTTCGGCGATCAGTTGGCCGACGCGGCGGCGAACGACCGGTGGGGCGCGGTTGCGAAGGCTGCGCAGAAGGTGAAAGGGACGGTGCTCTTGAAGGGCGTCCCCACCGTGATCGCCGATCTCCGCGGGCCGATCCACGTGGTGGCGAGCGGCAACCCTGGGCTCGCGACCGGCGGCTCGGGCGATCTGCTCGCCGGATTCATCGGGGCCTTCTTGGCCCGCGGTAGCCCGGGCCCCGAAGCGGCGGCGCTCGGCGCGCACGTGCTGGGGCGGGCAGCCGAGCAGGGGGCGCGGCAGTGGACCGCGCGTAGCCTCCGGCCGGCGGACGTGCTCGCTGCGCTCCCCGACATCTGGCGCGCCTGGGCCAGCGCGAGGCCGCTCGGTCCTCCGGTGCTCGCCGAGCTCGAGCTTCCGGAGACGGAGTGAGGCAGCGGGCTAGATGGGTAGACGGTCAGACGGCTAGCCTGGCCGTGCTGGCAACGGTGCTACTAGCCGTCTACCCGTCTATCCGACTAACCGTCCAGTCTCCCCGCTGGCGCCCCGAGGATCGCGTCCTCATCAGCGACTTCTCCGTCATCGAAGCCGTTGCCGCCTCCCCTTTCACCGTGTTTGCCGCGACGACCCACGGGCTCACGATCTACGACCGCCAAGCGCGGACGTGGCGTCTGCCGGTCACCGCGCTCGACGGCTACCCCGCCGCCCGGGTCTCCGCCGCGCTGGCGGACGTGGTCGACAACGCCGTATGGCTCGGCACGACTGACGGGTGGGCGCGCTACGATGCCAACGTCCGGACGTGGGAGCAGGGACGCATCCCCGGCGGCGTAGCGAACCTGATGCTCGACGCGCGCGACCCGGCGAGCGGCATCTTTGTGCAAGGCGCGTTCGGCTGGGGGTTCCTCCCGCGCGGCGCCCTCTTTCCCGTGCCGGACCGGCCGCTGCCGCCGCCGGGTCAGCGCGTAGGCCCGCTCGATGCCCGCACCGCCCTCGCCCAGACGCCGCTGGCGGACGCCATGCGGGCCCTCATCCTCACCGACCCGCGCCTCTCCAGCTACCGGTTCACCGCGGCCGCCCGCTCCCCGGACCGCGGCGAGCTGTTCCTCGGCTCGGACGGCGTGGGCCTGATCCGCCTTGATCCGTCGACGGGGCAGTGGGACCGCCTCGGGTTCGGGCTGGTCGCGGCGCGCGCCGGGGCGGTCGCGGCCGGGCCCGGCGGGGGGCGCGGGGGGCACCGGGGGCACAGGGGGCACAGGGGGCACAGGGGG